>UEXV01000024.1_pt1 | contig 102992 bp, 94 predicted proteins | sample 4301181 | NCBI WGS metagenome assembly UEXV01 (sample SAMEA4773175, study PRJEB27434) | metagenome | biome: 2259; feature: agricultural soil; material: soil | place: USA | collected 2014-09 | depth 0.25 m | reverse complement strand
GATAATTAGTCTTATGAGGAAAACCAAACCGGACATTTCACTTGCTATAAAAACCGGACATTTTAATTTGCTAAGAACAGCAGGGCAATAGGGTCAACTCAGACTGTTGATTTACGGCGATTGAGTGAGTCTGAGCGCTTGCCTTACCCAAGACAACTGGAACCAATCGGTATATCATACGCCCACAGAATGTCCAGAGGATGGTTCATGTCGCCACTAAGGCTTCTCATCTCGCTAGTTGTCCTGCTTCCTGGCTGTTACGCGGTTGTTGCTCAACCCAACGCATCCCCTCAAGAGTCATCGATCACCATTACCGGCAGAGTTCAGTCTCAGGGCAAGCCGCTTTCGGGAGCGTTGGTCACCCTATGGGATCAAAAGTACGGCGTCGACCCGATCGAAAGAGGCACCGTGGCCACGGGCCGGACTGACAGCGCGGGGAATTACGAACTCAAGAATGTACCAACCGGAAATTACTTCATTGGTGTGAGCGCGCCCGGCTTTGTCACGGGAAAAGAAAATAACTTCATCGAGAAGCTTCGCTTTGTGACGGTGGCCGGGGGGAAGAGCCTCGATCCCTTCAATTTTGAACTTGTGCGCGAAGGCGTCATTACGGGTGTGGTGACAGATGCGGCCGGCAAGCCGGTTACAGGTATTCCAATCACCCTAATAGCCGAAGCCACTCTGGCTGGCTCCGGACCGCCAAAATATGCTGAGAACATTCGCACTGACGATCAGGGACGCTATCGCATCGCCGGTATGCCGGCAGGAAAGTACCGCATTGCCGCAGGACATTGGCCGCTCTTAAATGGCACGTTTCGCGGACAGTCAGGGTACCGCAGAGTCTTTTATCCTAACGCCGTTGATGAAGCTGGGGCCCGGGTCTTTGATATTAGCGTCGGCTCGGAAGTCACCGACATTGACTTCAATCTCGGACAGCCGGCGAAGACCTTCACGGTAAGGGCGAGAATCGTTGATGAACGGACCGGCAAACCACTCGGGGGCCTGGACTACGACCTGGGCGCCTACTTGAATGGAAAACGAATCGGCGGTCGCGGCTTCGGCGAAAGTCGATCAAACGATCAAGGTGAGATTGTTCTGACCGAACTACCGCCGGGTGAATACTCGATTAGTGTTCCCCGCTCGAAAGGCATGTTCCGGAGGGACGAACCCCAAACGCCGAATTATTCCGGCGAGTCGCGCCATTTCGAAGTAGTTGACAAAGATGTTGCCGAAGTCGAAGTTCGAGTAACCAAGGCGGCCAGCGTTGCGGGCTTTGTCGCGATCGAAGGACCGGCCGGCGCCGATGTCCTCGCGCGAGTGCCGGAGATGACTCTGACAGGATTTGTCGAAACAAACCCCGTGACTCCTTCGCCGATGGTAAGAGCCACGATTCGTCCCGATGGTTCCTTTCTCCTCACCGGACTAAAGCCGGGAAAGCTGAAGATATATGTTTCTCCGCCCGTAACGGGCAAGCCTTTACCGCTAAATTTCATTCGCACCGAGCGTGACGGGATGAAGCTTGACGGCAACCTGGAGGTTCAGCTCGGAGATGAGATCACCGGATTGCGATTGGTCATGCAATACGCCGCGTCGGGCGTTCATGGCTTTGTAAAACTCGACGATGGTTCGGTCCCGCGCGGCCTGATTGGGATGGCTACGGTGCTGGGAAATGTCCCGGGGAACAGGTCGGTAGTTAATCAAAACGGCGAGTTCATTTTGCAGAATCTGATCGCGGGCGAATACAAGCTCATAGTTAACGCGCGCGATACGAATGATCGGCACTGGATGGTCGAACAAAAGATCAAGATCTTCGATGACAAGGTGTCCGAAGCTAACCTGGTGCTCGACTCGAAGGTGAAGCCTAACCCGGCCGCAACCCAGGGCTCATATTTGAAGCCTTGATTGAAGAAGTACCGGTGCAGTTTGAAATAGTGTCCGAAACTTCCGTTTGTCGCCTGAACGTCGACCAGCTCAAGCTTGTCAGACATCAACTGCGCCACGACCCTAAGCTACAATCGCATTGACAGCCTACGTTCATTTTGGCTGAATGCCGTGAGCAATAATCGCAACCCCTCCCCGTTCTTGTTCTGAAGTCGTTAACAATAAGGAGTGGCTATGTCCACAGCTAAAGCAGCGGGGGTGAACTCTCATCCCAAAGGTCTGTACGTTCTTTTCGCGACCGAGATGTGGGAGCGTTTCAGCTTCTACACGATGATCGCGATGTTCGCGCTGTACATGCGCGACCCGACGGGCCAGGGTTTTGGTTGGTCGGTCGATGACACACAGGCTCTCTACTCGAACTACATCATGTTCGTTTATGTCTCACCGCTCTTTGGCGGTTGGATCGCGGACAAGAAACTCGGTTATCGGAAGTCGGTGATGATTGGCGGAGTATTCTTCATGGCCGGACACTTGCTGCTTTCGATCCGTTCGATGCCCGCCGTCTACGCCGCGCTGACTTGCCTGGTGATCGGCAACGGTTTCTTCAAGCCGAACGTTTCAGCCATGGTCGGCAATCTTTACACGGAAGGCAGCCACCTCAAGGACCGCGCTTACAATATTTTCTACATGGGCATCAACGTGGGCGCCTTCCTCGCGCCGGTGGTCGCTGAGTTCATGAAGAGCCGGTTCGGCTTTCATCCCGCGTTCGCCGTCGCCGTGGGTGGAATGGCCATTTCGATTTTCGTTCTCTGGAAGTGGAAGAAACATATAGAGGCAGCGGATACAGCCAGAAGCAGGGGGGTGGACGCTACTGCCAACACGGCCGCGGTGGCTGTGGATGCGCCACCCAAAGGCGTAAGTCAGCAGGACGCAGCCAACGCGAGCCGTCGCGCGGTGATGGATGCTGTGCCGGACTGGAAGAGAGTGGCTGCGCTGCTCGTGATCTTTGGAATCGTCGTGGTGTTCTGGATGGTCTTTCACCAAAACGGCACGACCATAACTTACTGGGGAAACGAAAACACTAACTGGAAGGTCACCGGGATTATCTCGAACGCCATCAATCCGGCCTGGGTCATCATCCTTACTTTTCCGGTGATCATGTTTTGGCGTTGGCTCGATAAGAAAGGTCTCGAGCCTTCAACGCCTACCAAAATGGTCCTGGGCATGGTGCTGACGGCTTGCGCGTTCCTGATTTGGTTCATCGCGGCGAAAATTGGTGAAGGCTCGCTGCCGGCGGGAGCGAATCCCTACGCGCTCGGCGCTTACAAGATGTCACCGGTCTGGTTGCTGGCAGCCTATGGCGTGTTGACCGCCGGCGAGCTCATGCTTTCGCCGATGGGCCTGTCGCTGGTTTCGAAAGTCAGCCCGATACGTTGGCGCGGCATCATGATGGGCGGTTGGTTCGTGGCGACCGGCTTTGGAAACAAGCTCACGCAAATCGGTCAGCTTTGGGATGACTGGCTACACTCGACTTTCTGGCTTTTCTGCGCGGGCTGCGCGATGGTGATGGCGATCATTCTGCTGGTGCTGTTGAAGCCGTTGAAGAAGGCCATGCCCGGCGTGTGATGAGGTCAGTACCCGGAGCGGTAGCGACGGGGTAATCCCATTGGCAAAACTAGACCCTTGAGACGGGGATCAGACACCCGGTCGCTATCGCTCCCGGTACTGACTCCAATACCTTGACACCACTCACTGCTTCTGGCTGAATGCTCACAACTCTCCACGAAAAGTTTTCATTTGATTGTTTACGGTTTCGATTTCTCGGAATGAGGATTCGTAAAAAATGAGCACACCGATCGATGGCACCGGCGTCGTTCCGTTGGATCGCGGGTTCTTCGGACATCCGCGCGGTCTGTCCACGCTTTTTTTCACGGAGATGTGGGAGCGCTTCAGCTACTACGGCATGCGCGCGTTGCTGACGCTGTATATGACTTCCAAGGCCGTGGACGGAGGGCTCGGGTTTAGCGAATCTTATTCGAGCGCCATCTACGCGACCTATGTCTCATCCGTTTGGTATCTGCCGCTGGTCGGCGGTTGGCTGGCTGACAAGGTGCTCGGCGCGCGGCGCGCGGTACTAATCGGCGGCATCGTCATCGCCTGTGGTCATTACTGCATGGCCATCGATACGCTGCCGACGTTTTATGCGGCTCTGATTTTGATTGCCTGCGGCACTGGCCTGCTCAAGCCAAACATCAGCACGATGGTGGGCCAGTTATACGAGCCCGACGACAAGCGCCGCGACGCCGGATTCTCAATCTTCTACATGGGAATTAACCTGGGCGCGTTCATCTCGCCTTTCGTGACCGGTTTCCTCGCGCAGAGCGACACCTTCAAGCGCGTTATCACCGGCATCGGAATGAATCCCGCAAAGGCGTGGCACTGGGGATTTGCCGCGGCGGGCGTCGGCATGACGCTCGGTTTGATTCAGTACGTGCTGGGCGGCAAGCGACTGAAAGATGCCGGTAAGAAACCCGTGAAAGAAAGTGCCTCACAGAGTTCGGGGATGAACCTGGATTTCATCACGATAGCTCTTTCAATCGTTGGTGCGTTGGTGGGCGCGGCGTTTGGCTATCGTTACGATTCGGGTTGGATCTCGGTGCCGTTTTGGACCGTCTGCGGATACTTCATCGGTTATCTCGGCGGCACGACGCGCCTGCTCAAAGGTGATGAACTCAAACGCGTCCTCGTAATTTTTATCCTCGTTGTTTTTTCGATCATCTTCTGGATGACTTACGAACAAGCGGGCTCCAGCATGACTTTGTTTGCTGATCGCCTGACGCGCAACGAAGTTTTCGGCCGGGCGTTTCCTTCCAGTTGGTGGCAATCGGTGCCGGCAATTTTCGTTATCTTCCTGGCGCCAATCTTTGCAGGCATTTGGCAATGGATGGGAGACCGACAACCTTCGAGCCCGGCGAAATTTGCGTTCGGTTTACTGTTCGCCGGCCTCGCGTTTGTCGTCATCACGGTGGCTGCGAGTTTGACCGGCGCGGGCCGCGTGTCGCCCTGGTGGCTGGTGGTCGTCTACTTCATTCAAACTCTCGGCGAGATGTGTCTGAGCCCGGTTGGCTTGAGCACGATCAGCAGGCTATCGCCGGTACGAATGGTTGGGTTGATGATGGGCGTCTGGTTCTTGTCGATTTCGATCGGCAGTTACATCGCCGGACGCACGACCCAGTTATTTGAACAGGGAACACCGCAAGTTCTGACTCGCGCCTTTGGCATCTTTGCCGGGATCACTTTGGCGGCGGCGCTCTTACTCGCACTGCTTACGCCTTTGATCAGGAAGATGACACCGCGCGCGGACACAGCTTAATTCTTTTCAGGAGAATCATTTTTGCGAAACCATTCTCGGCAACTGCTCGCCCTCTTGTTTCTGATCGTCATTCCTTCGGTCAGCGCGCAAAACAAGCTCCTTACAATCGATGACATTTTCGACCCGGCAAAACGCGTTAACTTCAGCGGCACGCCGTCGAACCCACGCTGGTTGAAGGACGGCGTTCATTACATCGTCGTGAGCAAAGATCGAAGTGCGTTTCCGCGTCTCTTGAAGGTTAATGCCGTCACCGGCGTCAGCGCCCCGTTCTACGACGCAGCAAAAATGCAGGCCGCCTTTGCCGCGCTTCCCGGCATGAGTAAGGAAGATGCTCGCCGCCTGGCAAATCAAAGTTTTTATCAACTTAATCCCAGCGAGAACGGTGCTTTAATTAACTTTGCTAACGATCTTTTCTACTACGAATTTGGATCCGATCGGGCGGTGCGTCTAACCAGTAATCCTGATGAAGAAGTAGGCGAATCGTTCAGTCCGGACGGCCGCATGGTCAGTTTTGTTCGTTCCGGGAATCTCTATGTCGAAGATTTGGGGATGCAGCGTCGCGAACGCGCGCTGACGCGTGACGGCAACGATAAGATTCTGAATGGCCGGCTCGATTGGGTTTATCAGGAAGAGCTTTACGGGCGCGGAAATTTCGGCGCGTATTGGTGGAGTCCTGATTCAACCAGGATTGCTTTCCTGCGGCTCGATGAACATCCGGTGCCGGAGTTTCCGGTCGTCGATCATATCCCGCTCGAACAAAAAGTTGAGATGACGCCTTATCCGAAGGCCGGCGATCCAAATCCCACGGTGAAGCTTGGCGTGGCGGGCGCCGCCGGCGGCGACATTCGTTGGGTCGATACATACAAATATCCGGCTGAGGATTTACTCATCGTTCGCGTCGGTTGGTTTCCCGACAGCAAGAAGGTCTGGTTCCAGGCCCAGAATCGCGAACAAACATTTCTCGATTTGAATTCAGCCAATTCTGACGATGGCAAAACCACAAAACTTTTTAGCGAAACTTCGAAGGCGTGGGTGGAAGCGATTGATGGTGGCCTGCAATGGTTGAAGGATGGAACATTTCTTTGGCTGAGCGATCGAAACGGCTGGCGGCACATCTATCACTACGGCGCTGATGGAAAACTTATTCGACAGGTGACAAAAGGCGACTGGGACGTGCGTTCTCTGGACGAAGTTGACGAAGCGAAGGGCACAATTTACTTCACCGGCACTGAGCACAGCTTCATCGCCAATCATGCCTACGCGATCAAAATGGACGGCATCGGCATGAGCCGCGTGACCCTGAGCGAAGGAAACCACCGCACCTCATTCAATTCAACCGGCTCGCATTTCATCGACAATTGGAACGACGTCAACACGCCGACGCAGGTGCGACTAATGGACTCGTCCGGCAAACTCGTGCGCGTTATTGACGAGAACAAGGTTGAGACGCTGGCGCAATACAAGCTGGGCAAAGTCGAGTTCGTGAATGTAAAGACGAGAGATGGCTTCAACATGGAAGCGATGATGATCAAGCCTCCCGATTTTGATCCATCAAAGAAGTATCCCGTCTGGTCCTACACCTACAGCGGCCCGCAGGCGCCCCAAGTGCGCAACGCCTGGGGCGGAACGACCTACATGTGGCATCAGATGCTGGCGCAGAAAGGCTACATCATCTGGTTGTGCGACAACCGCACGGCAAGCAGCAAAGGCGTGAACTCGGCCTGGCCGGTTTACAAAAATTTCGGCGAGCTGGAGCTGCGCGACCTGGAAGATGGCTTCGCGTGGTTAAAGAGCCAGCCGTACGTTGATGGTTCGCGAATAGGTTTGTGGGGCTGGAGCTATGGCGGCTTTATGACGAGCTACGCGCTGACACATAGCCAGACATTCAAAATCGGCATCGCGGGCGGCACGGTCGCCGATTGGCGCGATTACGATTCAATCTACACCGAGCGTTACATGGCGACGCCGCAAAACAATCCGGAAGGATATAAGCAGAGTTCACCCGTCCACGCGGCCAAAGACCTGCACGGCAAACTTCTGCTGGTCCACGGCGCGATTGATGACAACGTGCACATGGCCAACACGATTCAGTTTCTTTACGAATTGCAGAAGGCCGGGAAGCAAGTGCAGTTAATGGTCTATCCGAAGTCGCGTCACGGTGTCACCGATCCGCTGCTGCTCAAGCACATGCGACAGATGATGACGGATTTTATCCTGGCGAATCTCTAAAGCGACAAACCACAAAGGAGAGACAATGCCCATATACATGGTCGAGCGAGAACTACCTGGAATCGAGATGGACCAACTGGCAGCCGCGCAGAAAGCTGCGATTGAAACCAGCAACCAGTTCACGGCTGATGGAAAGCCGGTGCGCTACATTCGAACTACTTTTGTTCCGGGCGAGGCGCATTGCATGTGTTTGTTTGAAGCCGGCAATCCGGACGACGTGGAAGAAGTAAACCGGACAGCCAATATTCCGTTCACTCGTGTTGTCGAAGCGCTTGATTTGACGCCGAAGGATTAAAGACTTAACGGGTCGAGGCGAGACGGGCAGTAGCCCGACCGTTAGGGAGGGCGCTTGTTGAGCTCAAAGCGTTGCGCCGGGCGTGAAGTATTCCGCGCCCTAACGGTGGGCACTGCGGAATTGTTTACCTTCGCTGACACTTCGGACACCAGTAAGTCGATCTCCCACCCTGCGTCGCTCTCTTGATCCGCGTGCCGCATTTCACGCACGGCTCGCCTTCGCGCTCGTACACTTGCCAGAACCTTTCGAACGCTTCGCCGTACGAGAGTCCTTCTTCTAAATTGAAGCCGCCTCTGATATGCAGCACCGCAAACTCGAGGACTTCCTTGATTGCTTCATGCAAATGAGGAATTCGTCGCGAGGAAAGTTGTGACGCGGGTTTGAATGGATTAATTCTCGCGCGGAACAGAGCCTCAGCCGCGTAAATGTTGCCAAGACCAAGTACCTTTGTTTGATCGAGCAGCAGCGTCTTCAGACTTCGTTGCGAGCGCGCCAGAACGTTCTTCAAATAATCGAGATGGAAATCATCCCCAAACGGCTCAGGCGCAAGTTCGGCGATTCCTTTTGTACTGACTAATTTAGAGGCGTCCACCAATCGCATGACTCCGAACTGTCGTTGATCGCGAAAGACCAGGCGCCGTTCGTTATCGAGGTAAAAGATCGCGTGCGAATGTTTTGGTAGTTCATCGTCAGCATTCAGGTAAAGAAACTTTCCGGTCATGCGAAGGTGCACAATCAGAACGAGCCCTGCCTTACGGTCGGGCTTCTGACACTCGATCAGAATGAACTTGCCCCTGCGTGAGACACCGGTAATTGACGAGCCTTTAATTTTTAGTTTGAAAGATGAAAGAGAGGAGGGAGCGATCAACTTTGGCAGCTTGATCTCGCTTGCGATGATCGTTCGACCAACCACTGCGCGACGCAACGCGCGCACAACATGTTCGACTTCCGGCAGCTCAGGCATTTCGACAGTTTGAATTCAGCGGCTGCCGAAAGTCAAAGCATGATGATGCGTGATCGGTGTTCTAAATTGACAGAATATTGTCCGACCTTAGAACACTCGAAGCACTAGCAGAATGATCACGATTAGCACCAGCAAACCGATGCCGCCGCTTGGTCCATAGCCCCAATTACGACTGTATCCCCACGCTGGTACCGCGCCTAAAAGCAAAACAATCAGTAGAACTAGCAATATCAAACCCATTTGAATAGTCCTCCTTCGAACCTCTGTGATTCCGTTCGAGGACTAGATTGGCAAGGATTGTGCCGGAAAAAGCGGTTCGCACTCCTCCGGAGTGCCGATTTGCCCGGCGTGCGTTACCGATACGAGCAGGACCTTTTTGAATTGCACGCCCGAGGCGTGCGTACCTAGTGTGGCTTTGAGCCGATGATTGATTCGATCTCGTCGCGGACTTTCTCAACCAGTCCGGGCTTGCGCGCTTCGACATTCAAACGCAGCAACGGCTCAGTGTTGGACGCGCGAATGTTGAAGCGCCAATCATCTGTGTTCAGCGAATAACCGTCCGTCAAATCTTCGCGGCCTTCTTTGGCGAAACGATCCTTGACGGCCGCGATGACTTTGTTGATGTCGTCGACTCGATAATTCAATTCGCCTGACATGAAGTGACCTTCCGTGTACGGCTTCATGACTTCCGAAAACAGTTGTCCGGTCCGGGACAGATGGTCGAGGATCAGGAGGAAGGGAACCACGCCGTTGTCGGCGTAGAAGTTTTCGCGAAAGTAATAATGCGCGCTCATCTCGCCGGCAAAGATTGCGTTCTCTTTGCGCATGCGATCCTTGATGAAGGCATGACCGCTTTTGGAGATGATCGCCTCTGCGCCATGCTGCTCACACACTTTCGTCGTCGGCCAGATGACGCGCGGATCGAAAATGATCTTGTTGTCACCGCCGCGCTTTGTGAGCAACACGTCGGCGAGCAGCGCAGTGACGTAAGCGCCGGAAATGAACTCGCCCTTTTCGTCCAGGAACATGCAACGGTCGGCGTCGGCATCCCAGATGGCTGCAAGATCAAACTCCCCGGCACGCATCGCAGCTTCGGTCTCGGCGCGATTCCCAGGCTGCATTGGGTCCGGCGTGCCTTTCGGAAATGTGCCGTCCGGTTCCCAGTTGAGCTTGGTTAATTCCAAACCCAGCTTGCCGGCGATCAGCTCAATGGCGCTACCGACGTAACCAAAGTTAGCGTTGGCGATTACCTTTAACGGCTTGATGCTTTCCTGATCGATGAAGCTGAGAACGTGTTGGACATAATCACTGAACACGTTCTTTTCCGTGACTTGGCCTTTGGTCTCTGAAGCAACGGCTTTGTCCTGGCCGGCTTTGATGATGTCGCGAATTTGAAAAAGTCCGGTATCGGAAGAAATGGCCGCCGCTTTTTCTCGCACCATCTTCGCGCCGTTGTATTGTTTGGGATTGTGGGACGCGGAGACGACGATACCGCCCGAGTATTCTTCAGAAATTCCGACTGCGTAATAAAGCATGTCGGTCGTGATGCCGCCGATGTCTACAACATTCACGCCGGCGTCGACGAATCCGCCGGTCAGGGCTTTCTTCAGAGCCGGGCCGGATTCGCGAGCGTCCATGCCGACGACCATTGTCTTTGGATGAAAGAGATAAGTGTAGGCTTTGGCGATGCGATAGTACGCCTCTTCATCCAGGTCGGTAGGATAGACGCCTCGAATGTCGTAAGCGCGAAAGCTGTCCCAGTTCACGGTTGATTCCTTTCCGGTGGCACAGACTTTAGTCTGTGATGCGTCTTGGTTATCTGAACTCTAATCACAGACTGAAGTCTGTGCCACTAAAGCGTCACGCGCAGGTCTTGGTGTAATCCGTCAGCGAGGTCTTGTCGCCCAGCACCGCGCCCGGCCCCACGAGCGTTGAGCGCCCGACGTGACAGCCGCGTCCCACGATAGCATCCTTCATCTGCGCTGCCGTGCCCACCCGCGTGTGACTCCAGATTACCGAGTTCTCAATTCGCGCGCGTTCTTCGATGTAACAGCCTTTGCCCAGCACTGAATTGATGATTTCGACACCGGGCTTGATCGTGCAGTCATCGGCGATGATTGATAGTTCGTCGATTTCTGAATGGGTGGCCGAATCAAAGTTTCCACGCCGGTCCTTCATGTGAATGCGCGTGACCCGATTTGCCAGCAAGTCATGATGCGCCTGAAGGTAACGCGCCGGCGTGCCAATATCCATCCAATAAGTGCGCTGTGGAACATGCGCGAAAAAAGGCTCGCCCTTCTCCAGGAGGTTCGGGAACAAACCGTACTCAAACGAATGGTTCTCGCCCTTCGGAATCAGATCGAGGACACTCGGCTCGAGCACGTAAGTGCCGGCGTTGATGTTCTTGCAAGTTGTTTCTTCCGGCTTTGGCTTTTCCAGAAATCGGCGCACGCGACCGTCGTCTTCGGTTTCCACGACGCCATAAGCGCTGGCGTCTTCAACCGGCGTGAGCACAATCGTCGCGATTGCGTTTCGCTCTTTGTGTTGGCGAATCACATTCTTCAAATCCAAATCGGTCAGAATATCGCCGTTCAAAACGACGGTGGGTTCGCGAATCAAATCTTCCGCGAACTTGTATGCTCCGGCCGTTCCCATCGGCTGCGGCTCGACCGTGTACTTCAGCTTCACGCCAAACGCTGAGCCATCGCCAAGTTGTTGTTCGATTTTTTCCGGTTGATAAGAAAGCGAAAGCGTGATGTCGGCGACGCCGGCGCGCCGCAGCGTGTCGATTTGATAAAGCAAAAAGGGGCGGTTGCAAATCGGTACGATTGGTTTCGGAGTGTAAACGGTCAGCGGACGCAACCGTGTCCCTTTTCCTCCAGCGAGTATGAGTGCTTGCATGCTTGGCTAACTTGGTAAGCTTGATGATTGGGGGCTGAATTTCAAATCGAGAGTCTAACATCCGGTTAGAGCAGTTTCAATCAGCCTGGGAGCGCGGACGTCCCCGTCCGCAATGAGCGCGAAGCGCGAACGGTTTTGGTTGTGCCGCTAAATTAAGCGTCATCAATTAAACGGTGCGGACGAGGACGTCCGCGTTCCCAGGATTTACAATCATTCGATCCGACCAAAGGCCGACCGTTTGCGTCGTGGCGTCTTGGAAGAGAGCAAATCTCACGCAAAGGCGCAAAGACGCAAAGACTCGCAAAGGAAAAATTAGACACCGAACACTCGCTTGACGGATCGCATCGCGCCAAACAGACTAGGCCTCAACTTGAACACTTTGACGAAACATCGCGCCTTCTTACTGGCGCTGGGTTTCGCGGCGTTACTTTTTGCTAGCGACATCTGGGCCTACAAAGAGTTTGTCCGCGCCGAGAGCTATTTCGGCCTGGGTGCGCGGCTGATGATCGAGCAAGGGAACTGGCTCACGCCGCATGCGCCCGACGAGCTGCCGCTGAACAAGCCGCCGCTCACTTATTGGCTGATTGGTGTTTCATACAAGTTGTTTGGCGTGAGCTACGGCAGTGCTAGATTGCCGTCAGTAGTCGCCGCGCTGCTGACCATGGCTCTCGTTTATTTTCTCGGGATCAAAATCGCAACCCGGCGCGTTGGACTTCTCGCTGCGGTCATTCTCGCCACGAGTTACCTGTTCACGAACTTCGCGCGCATGGCGATGAGCGACATGCTGCTCGCATTTCTTGTGACGGCCAGCTTTTCGAGCTTCATCGTCGTTCTGATCTCCACAGATAAATTCAGCTGGCTTGCATACATTGGCTACGCTGCGCTCGCTTTGGGGGTTTTGATCAAAGGGCCGGTTGCGTTGGCGCTCGTCGCTTTGCCGATTGGCATTGAATTAGTTTTTTCGCGCCGGCGCGAGGACCTTGCGAAGCTTCAAATAGGTCGCGGACTGATACTGATCCTGATAATCACCGCGCCGTATTTTCTCCTGGTTTATCAGCAGGTTGGTGGCGGGCCTCTCCAATTCTTTTTTGTTGGAGAAAATCTCAAGCGATTTACCGGCCAAATTTATGGATCGGCGGGCCGGCCGTTCTGGTACGAATTGGTGGCCTTTTTCAGCGATTTCGCGCCGTGGTCGTTACTGTTTCCGATCGCCGTATGGGTTGACCGGAAAGTCCGGCTTGAAAATTCAAATGCGCGAGCCAAAAGACTTCTTTATCTCTGGCTCGCGAGCGCCATGCTGCTCTTTTCAGTTTCCAGTTTCAAGCTCGATTACTACCTCTTGCCCGTTATGCCCGCGGCTGCGTTGATTATTGCGCCGCTGATTGCTGAACGCGTCGACGCTACGATTCCGATGCGACTGGTCAAGCTGTTCTTATTTTTGAGTGCGATTACCGTGTTGGTGATTGCGCTTCTCTCGCTGAAAGTAGCTCAAGACTTTTCAATTCACGGCCCGCTTCGTTTCGCTCCTTTGATTGTCGCGACGGTTGGCTTTGTGGCGATTGTGTATTGCGCCATTCGCCACACGACATTTATCAGCGCGATCGGACTTTGCGTCTTAATAGCTGCGATGATGCTCAGCCTGGAGCAGACATTCCTGCCGGCGTTCACTCGTTATCTTCCCGCGAAGCAACTTGTCTCTGAGATTCCCGCGGACCGCGTCTGGTTTTCATCGCGGGCGGCGAGTGATTGGGCCAACGACCTGGCATTCAATCTTGCGTCAGGTCGCAGTGTCGAACGGCTCACCACCGAAGATGAGACCAGGCTCTTCCAAATTCTTACCAACCCCGGCGCAATTGTTCTCATTCGCGAGCGAGAATACGCAAATCTCGCCAGTCGCGATCCGCAACTGAGAATTCTGAGCCAGGCGGAAACCTATGGCCGCGGAGGCCCCAGTTTAAAGATGCTCCGTCAACCGCAACGCGAACGTTTGCTGGTGATTGGGCGTTAGCGTTGGTTGGACACAAACGACTGGAGCGCAACCGTCCCGGTTGCCAGATCGCTGCGCGCGCATATCAGCAAGCGAGTACTCTTGCGCTCCAGTCTGATAAGAGTCGCGCTTTCGCACGTAGGGCTTCTGACACTTCGGTAGTGTCCTACTTTGCGGCTCTTCTTTGCGACTTTGCGACTTTGCGTGAGTAATCGATCGGCAACAGTCAGTCTCACGCAAAGGCGCCAAGACGCAAAGTTTCGCAAAGGCGAAATCAGGACCCTTCTGACACTTCGGATTGCTTGACAGTGATTCTAATTAACAGTAATGCTAAATCAGTTCATCAAAAACGAGCACCAAACATGTTATCAATTAAGCAGCCAGTAATCATCAGTGCAGTGCGCACGCCGGTGGGAAAATTTCTTGGAGCGCTGAAAGGTTTCAAGGCGACCGAGCTGGGCGCGATTGTCGTGCGCGAAGCCGTCAAACGCGCGGGCGTGAAACCGGAAGACGTCGACGAAGTAATCATGGGTTGTGTGATTCAGGCCGGCCTTGGTCAGAACCCCGCGCGCCAGGCGGCGCTTCATGGCGGTCTGCCGAATACAGTTTCAGCGGTCACCGTGAATAAGGTCTGCGGCTCAGGATTGAAAGCCATCATGATGGCTGCGCAAGGTGTACAGCTTGGTGATACGGAAATCGTTGTCGCGGGCGGCATGGAATCGATGTCGAATGCGCCGTATCTCCTGCCGAAGGCGCGCGAAGGATATCGCCTGGGTCACGGCAAGATGCTCGACACGGTCATTCAGGATGGGTTGTGGTGCGCCTTCGACGATCAGCACATGGGCTGCACCGGCGAAGTCGTCTCTGAACGGTTTCATGTTTCGCGCGCAGAGCAGGACGAGTACGCGCTCAACTCGCATCGCAAGGCAGCCGCTGCTATCAACGCCGGAAAATTCAAAGACGAAATTGTGCCGGTCGAAATTCCGCGGAAAAAAGGCGCGGCCGTAGTCTTCGATACCGACGAGCCGGTGCGGGAAGATACTTCGATCGAATCTCTGGGCAAGCTGAAGCCGGCGTTCAAGGAAGGCGGCACGGTCACTGCCGGCAATGCGCCCGGTGTGAACGACGGCGCGTCGGCCGTAGTCGTGACCTCAGACGAGCGCGCAAAATCTCTCGGGGTCGAACCGCTGGCGAGAATTGTCGCTCAGGCGACTTCAGGCACTGAGCCGCAACTGGTGATGATGGCGCCGGTTGAAGCGATCAAAAAGCTTCTAACGAAGACCGGCTGGTCCTTGAACGAAGTCGATCTGATTGAATTGAATGAAGCGTTCGCAGTTCAGGCCGTGGCGATTACGCGCGAACTCGATCTCGATCCGGAGAAGGTCAACGTCAACGGCGGCGCCGTAGCGTTGGGCCATGCGATTGGCCAATCAGGTTCGCGGATTCTGACGACAATGCTTTATGAGTTGAGGCGGCGCAATGCTCAACGCGGAATTGCGGCGCTGTGTTTGGGCGGAGGCAATGCCGTAGCAATGGCCGTCGAACGATGACCGCAGAAGATCACAATAAGTGGTTGGCGTTCGCACATCTTGGGTACGCCGCTTTGCACTTGCTGATGGGCGTCTTTTTTGGCGTGATGATGATCACCATGTTCAGCGGGCTGCCGCCATCGCCGACTACTGGTTCGCCCCCGCCCCCGTCCGCGTTCTTTATCGTAATGGCTGGCGTTGTTCTCGTGTTCCACGTCGGTTGGGTGGTTCCATCAATGATTGCCGCTTACGCGTTGCTGAAAAGAAAAGCGTGGGCGAAAACTGCTGGAATCGTCGCCGGTGTTTTTGCTGCCGCACAAATGCCGGTGGGGACAGCGGTTGCTGTTTACACATTCTGGTTCATGTTTGGTGACTTGGGCCGCTCTCTTTATGATCGATCGGCAAAGACTTTGCCGGCAGGGCAACCACATTGGACGCCCGTTGATAACGAAAAGCGAGTCGAGCATGATTACGCTCCATCTCCATCGCCGCCGGACTGGCGCTGAAATGCGATGACCGCGGAGGAACACAACAAAACCCTCGGGACGTTGCATTTCATTTACGGCGCGATTCATGGGTTAACGCTGGTGGGGCTGGTGCTTCTGATTTTCGTCGTCGTTCTTGCGACGCCCGCGGCCAAGAACATATCGACGTTTTGGCTTGTGGTTGGCAGCCTGATCATCGCGCTGCTGTTTATCGTCGTCGGGATTGTGCCGCTGATTGTCGGCTACGGATTCCGCCAACGCTCACGTTGGGTCAAGCCGGCAGGGCTTACGCTGGCGGTGCTTTCGCTGGTGAATATTCCGATCGGTACGGCGCTGGGAATATACACGATGAAGTTCTTTCGCAGTCCGGGCGGCGTCGGCCTATACGGCGGCAAGACTGCTTCGACGAGTGATAACGAATTGAAAGATGCGATGGGCAGTGCGCAACAGGTATTGAATAAGTGGCACGGACTTTAGTCTGTGATAGTCCAATCAGCGTTAAATCACAGACTGAAGTCTGTGCCACATTAATCTTATGAGCGAAATTTTCGGTGTTGTGGGCGCGGGCACGATGGGCAATGGGATTGCCCAGGTCGCCGCGCGCGCAGGCTTTGATGTGATCATGCGCGACCTTGCGCCTGAGTTTCTGGCGCGCGGAATGACGGCTATCGACAAAAGCTTGCAGCGCGACGTTGATAAAGAACGACTGACCGCTGATGAAAAGCAATCGATCGTTGCTCGCATCAAAACCACAACCGATCTTGCAGACTTGCGCGATGCTTTTATCATCGTCGAGGCCGTCACCGAAGATTTAGCAGTAAAGAGTGAGATCTTCAAGACGCTCGATGGCCTGGTCAACGCCGGCGCAATGCTCGCTTCCAACACTTCGTCAATTTCAATCACCAAACTCGGCAACGTCACGCGACGGCCGGACAAAGTGATCGGCATGCATTTCATGAACCCGGTGCCGGTGATGAAGCTGGTCGAAATCATCCGGGGCGCGGCGACGACGGATGAAACTTATGAAAAGATTCACGCACTGACTGAGAAGTTAGGAAAGATTCCGCTGGCGTGTCAGGACTCGCCCGGATTCATTTCAAATCGAGTGCTGATGCCGATGATTAATGAAGCCGTGTTCGCGTTGTACGAAGGCGTGGCCACGCGCGAGAGCATCGACGGCATCATGAAGCTGGGAATGAATCACCCGATGGGGCCTTTGGCGCTCGCTGATTTCATCGGCCTGGATGTTTGCCTTGCGATCATGAACGTGTTACATGATGGCTTCGGCGATTCAAAATACCGTGCGTGCCCTTTGCTCAAGCGCTATGTTGATGCAGGATGGTTAGGGAGGAAGAGCGGCCGCGGGTTTTATGAATACTGAAAAGCTGTACTTTGTTCTTAGTACTTAGTACTTTGATTCAGGTTCGAAGCACCAAGTACCAAGTACCAAGCACAAAGCACAAAGCTCTTCTTTTAGAGAATGCATAAGCGCACCATTTCTCATTTCTGTCAGAAGTGCAAAGCGGGGAACCCGCTCGGCCAGGAGTTCTGTCTGCGCTGCGGCACCAGACTGATGATAGTGGTGCAGCCTCCTTCGGTTCGAGTCGAAGTGCCTTCGACCACTCCGCACGAAGAACACCTGCTCGAGCGGATGACGATGCTCGAAAACACTTTGGCACGTTTGGCGGAACGGCTCGAGCAATCTTTGAAGTTGCTGCTGCGACATTCGGAAACCGCTTACAGCAATCACGCGCTGGTCAAGAGCCTGATCGAGATTCTCAACGATTGCGGCGTGGTCGATAACGGAAAGCTGGAAACGATGTGGCGAGCCGAGTGCACGAAATTGAAAGACGGCGCCGTGGAGCGAGACAAACCGCAAGCGGGAAGAAAGGGCCGGAAGGCCAAGCGAAAGGCCACCACGAGCGGCTGATTGGTTTCCCAGTAACCCCCAAAAGGTGACTTTGGCGAGCGCAAAACCGTTGAGTGCGTTTTGAAAGTGCGACGACGACGGCTATAATTAGCGACTTTGCCTAAGCCTGTGGCGCTGTCTGTAGCAGGCGAAGGTTGGTTATGCGAATTGAGCTCGAAAGCCCGGACGAGTCTGGTGACCGATTTACCAGGACTTACGAAAGCGGACAGCTGGACTTCGATGAATCGGAGCTGCGCCTGGTTGAGCCGGTCGAGGTCAGCGGGCGAATTCGCCGCAAAGACGGGGAAGTCGAGCTCAGCGGCGAGCTGCACACAAAGGGTCTGGCGCCTTGCGCCCGTTGTTTGAAAGAGGTTGAGATCCCGTTAGACGTGAACTTTGCTGAAAGATTCGTCGCTGCCGTTTCCTGGCGCAATGAAGAGCAGCATGAGTTGAGCAAAGATGACCTTAATCTCGGCCTGGTTGACGAAGCAGTCGAGTTGGATGACGTGGTGAAAGAAGAAATTCTTTTGGCGCTGCCGACACAGGTTCTTTGCGATCAGAATTGCAAGGGAATTTGCCCGAGTTGTGGCGCGGATCGAAATGCGGGAGACTGTAATTGTAAATCTGAGCAGATCGACTCGCGTTGGGAGAAGCTAAGGGATTTGCAATTGTAATTGGTACTTTGATCTTTGTGCTTTGTACTTGGAAGTTGGGAGCGGACTCGCGTTAGACGTCCAAGTACAAAGTTCAAAGTACAAAGAACCCGAAAATCGAATCTCAGTTTGAGATCGTAACTTTAAAGAATATTCTGGAGTAGTTATGCCAAATCCAAAACGTCGCCATTCAAAATCGCGTACCGGCAAACGCCGCGCACACGACGCGCTGCGCATTCCGCAAACCTCGGTTTGCCCGAATTGCCAGGAGCCGCGCATGCAACATCGCGTATGTCCCAAGTGCGGCTATTACAAAGGTCGTGAAGTTATTCAGGTGGATCAAAACGCCTGACACAGTTTCGAGCCGTTTAGACACCGCCTACCCGCGGTGAACTGGCAGGACTAACCTGCCTCTAAACGGCTTTCAAATAGTAGGGCCAGTAAACATTAGATGACGCAGGTCAACGCAGGTATCCTCGGCACCGGGCATTCGTATCCGGAAAGTGTTCTGACCAACGCCGATCTCGAGAAGATGGTCGAGACGTCCGACGACTGGATTACTACGCGTACCGGAATCAAGCAGAGGCACAAAGCCGCTCCCGGTGAATACACTTCGCAGTTTGCGGTGGAAGCTTCGCGTGAGGCAATTCAACGGGCCGGGATAGATCCGAACGAAATCGATTTGATCCTGTGCGCGACGGTTACGCCCGATCAGATTTTGCCTTCGACGGCCTGTTTGATTCAGGCAGAGCTGGGTGCAAATAAGGCCGCGGCGATGGACATCGTGGCTGCTTGCTCCGGCTTTCTGTATGGCCTGGCGATCGCCAACCCAATGATTCGCGGCGGCCAGATTCGTTACGCGCTGATTATCGGAGCCGAGTTACTGACCCGCTATGTTGATTACACGGACCGCGCCACTTGCGTTTTGTTTGGCGACGGCGCCGGAGCAGCGATTCTTGGTCCGGCAGAAGAGGGAAGAGGAATCCTGGCGGCCAGAATTCGCTCGGATGGTCGTTACGAAGAGCAACTGTACGCGCCCGGTGGCGGCACCAAGGGAGGCTTCACGGCGGAAACAATTGCGCGCGGCGATCATTTTTTCAAGATGAAGGGCAATGAAGTTTTTAAGGTTGCCGTTCGATCGATGTCTGAAATAACGCGCGCAGTCCTGTGCGAAGCCGGCTTGAAGACCGACGACGTGGATTTGTTTATCCCGCATCAGGCGAACCAGAGAATCACGGACGCGGTATCGAATATGCTGAACGTGGATTCTTCGCGCGTCTACTCGAATATCGCGATGCATGGAAATACTTCATCGGCTTCGATCCCGATCGGCCTTGATGAATGCGTTGAAAGCGGCCGCGTGAAGAAGGACGATGTCGTGCTGTTGTCTTCATTCGGTGGCGGCTTCACCTGGGGCAGCGTGGTGATGCGCTGGTGAGGACATTGTCGATTGCCAATTGCCGATTTCCGATTGGCGTTGAACATTCCGTATTTGTAGAACAGAGCGAGTAAGTAAATTGGCAATCGGCAATTGGCAATCGGAAATTGCTTTTATCTTTCCCGGTCAGGGTTCTCAACATCCCGGTATGGGAAAGGATTTCGCCGATAGTTTTCCAGCGGCGAGACAGGTCTTTGAAGAAGCAGACGAAGCGCTGGCATTCTCGCTCTCGGAACTTTGCTTTAACGGCCCGGCCGAGCAGTTGCAATTGACTGAGAATACGCAGCCGGCGATTCTGACCACGTCGATTGCGGCTTTGAGTGCGATGCGGGCGGAAGGCTTTCCGGAGCCGGCTTTCGTTGCCGGACACAGTCTGGGTGAGTACTCGGCTTTGGTTGCCGCCGGTGCTTTGTCGCTGGCTGACGCGGTGCGCACGGTTCGAAAGCGCGGGCAGTACATGCAGGAAGCAGTTCCGGTGGGCGCCGGCGCGATGGCGGCGATTCTCGGTGCGGAATTGGAAACCGTTAACGCGGGTTGTGAAGAGGCGAGCCAGGGCCAGGTTTGCAGCGCGGCCAACATCAACTCGCCGTCGCAAGTGGTGATCGCCGGGGAAACCGGCGCCATCGATCGCGCGATTGTAATTTTGAAGGAACGGGGCGCAAAACGGGCAATGAAACTAAATGTCAGTGCGCCTTTTCATTGCGCGATGATGAAGCCGGCCGAAGGCAGGCTCGCCGCTGACCTGGACACTATTCAGTTCAGCGACCTGCGGTTTCCGGTGATTACAAATGTTGACGCGCGGGCGGTTCGCAGCGGAAATGAAGTTCGCGATGGTTTGGTGCGACAGGTCTCGCAACCTGTTCGCTGGCTTGAGTCAGTTGAATTTTTGATCAGTCAGGGTGTAAAAACCTTTATTGAAGTTGGTCCCGGAAAAGTTTTGAGCGGTTTGGTGCGTCAAATCGATCGTAGCGTGCAGTGCTTGAACGTCGAAGATGAAGTGAGTTTGCGCGCAGCACAGGCGACGTTGGCGGCCTGAAAAGTGGCACAGACTTTAGTCTGTGCTCGCAGACATGAATTTCTTATGGATCACAGACTGAAGTCTGTGCCACTTTCTAAGAGGAGCAAACAATGCCCGATCAAGAGATTGAGCAAAAAGTAAAGCAGATAATCGTTGACGAGCTTGGTGTGGATGAAAACGAAGTCACGCCAAACGCGAGATTTATAGACGACCTGGGCGCCGACTCGCTGGACACGGTTGAGCTGGTGATGCGCTTCGAAGAGGAATTCGGCATCGAAATTCCTGACGAAGACGCCGAAAAAATTCAAAGCGTTCGCGACGCGTATAACTACATCGATCAGCACAAAGCAAAGTAGCCGAACGTTTCGGCTGGTGGGCTTGTTTATCGGTGCACCCGTAATCGTTTACAGGGAGGGTTTCTGATTTGAATCGTCGCGTCGTCGTTACTGGTCTCGGTCTGGTTACGCCCGTAGGAAATTCAGTCGAGACGACCTGGACCGCGCTCGTGGAAGGTCGCAGTGGCGCGGATTACATCAAAAAATTCGACACCGAGAAGTTCCCGGTTAAGTTTGCGTGCGAAGTCAAAGACTTCGATCCGTTGAACTATGTCGAGAAAAAGGAAGCGCGCAAGATGGGCGCTTTCATCCAGTACGCCATCGCCGCTTCGCAGGAAGCAGTGAGCGATAGCGGACTGCAAATCTCTGATGACATCGCTGAGAACGTCGGCACTTATATCAGCAGCGGCATCGGTGACTTTTGGGCTATCGAGCGTGAGCACATCAAGCTCCTCAAAGATGGGCCCGGTCGGGTCTCGCCTTTCTTTATTCCCTCCGCGATTGTGAACCTCGCGTCAGGCCAGGTTTCGATTCGGCATAACGCCAAGGGCCCCAACTCGGCGACGGCGACGGCATGCTCCGCGGGGGCGCACGCCATCGGCGACAGTTTCAAAATCATCCAGCGCGGCGATGCCGATGCGATGATTTGCGGCGGCGCAGAATCAGCTATCACGCCAATGAGTGTTGCGGGCTTTGCGGCCCTGCGCGCCTTGTCCACCCGTAATACCGATCCCATACATGCGTCACGGCCTTTCGATCTTCAGCGCGATGGGTTTGTCATCGGCGAAGGCGCGGGAATCGTGATTTTGGAAGAGCTGGAATTCGCTCGTAAGCGCGGCGCGCGCATCTATGCTGAGATAGGCGGTTACGGCATGACCGGCGACGCGTTTCATATCACCATGCCGGACGACAGCGGCTCGGGCGCGGTGCGGGTAATGCAGAAGGCACTCAACGATGCGAAGGTCCGGCCTGAAGAAGTTGAGTACATCAACGCGCACGGAACGTCCACGCCCTACAACGACAAGTTCGAAACGATGGCGATCAAGAAGACGTTCGGAGATCACGCGCGCAAGATGGCCATCAGCTCGACGAAGTCCATGACCGGTCATTTGTTGGGCGCGGCCGGCGGCGTCGAGGCCGTCTTTTCGATCCTGTCGATTCATCGCAGCATTCTGTTGCCGACTATCAATTACGAAACGCCAGACCCGGAATGCGATCTGGATTACATCCCTAACCAGGCGCGCGAGGCTACAATCAGACACGCGTTGTCGAACAGCTTTGGATTTGGCGGCACGAACGCAGCGTTGTTGTTTAAGAAGTACGACGAATAAGGTGCGCACGCCTCTGGCGTGCCGTACTTGATAGACGAAGCACGCCGGGCGTGCGCACCCAATGAAGATACTCGTTCTCATGAAGCAGGTCGCCAATAAGGACGCGATCCTGCGCATCAACAAAGACTCGACCTGGATCGAAGAGGGCGACCTGTCGTTTGAAGTCAGCGAATCAGACGGCTATGCCCTTGAAGAAGCGCTGCGCATTAAGGAAAAAGTTGGCGGCGAGGTCGTGGTTGTATCGATGGGACCGCAACGCGCGAAGAGTGTAATCAAAGATGCGCTGGCCCGCGGCGCCGACCGCGCGATTCATGTGCTGGGCGATAACGTGGTGCACCTCTCGCCGTATGCTGCCGCCAGCGTCCTGGCTGACGCCGTTCGCGAAGAGAATGCGGATCTGGTCATGACGGGGCTGCAATCTGACGATTACGGATATGCGCAAACCGGTGTAATTCTTGCGGAGCTAATGGGTTTGCCGCATGCAACAATCGTTATTGAGATTGATGCGACGGGTGAGCAACTGCGCGTCAAACGCGAACTCGAGAGCGGATGGTACCAGTGGTACACGATGCCCAAACCGGCCCTGCTCACCATTCAATCGGGCATTAGCCAGATTCGCTACGCCACGTTGAAGGGAATCATGGCGGCCAAGAAAAAAGAGATAAAGGAAGTCACGCCCTCGGCTGAAATTGTCAGTCAGCCTTCGCATCAGCGCATCGAGAAAATCTATCTCCCGCAGAAATCCAAGCAGACACAATTCCTTGGCGGCGGCGATGCCAGGAAGGGCGCGGTGGAGTTGGCAGAAAAACTCCGCACCGAAGCGCGAGTAATCTGAAGGAGTATATGCGTATGCGTGTTCTATTGTTGGCACTCGGGACGCTGCTCTTAATGCTGGCTCCGGCGATTGGCCAGGACGCCTCCGACCTGCAGAAGGGCGATCCCGAAACCCGCAGGCTTATGGAACAGGCCAGCAAGTTGTTTCTGGATGGCGATTTCAAGCAAGCAACGACTCCCTATCAGAAAGCGCTGGATCGAGAAAAACAGAACCGCACGCTGGATCAGACACTGTGGCGAGTTCTGGTCGACAACCTCGGGATGGCATACGGAATATCCGGAGATCTGAAGAAGGCGAAACAGACCTTCGAGTACGGTCTGGAAAAAGATCCGAAGTATCCGATGTTTCATTACAACATGGCCTGCACCTACGGCGAGATGAACGATGCGGATAACGCCCTGGTCTATTTGAAAAAGGCTTTTGAATATAAGTCGAACATGATGAAGGGCGAGAAGTTCCCGGATCCCTGGACGGACTCGTCTTTCCAGCGATTAATGAATAACGACAAGTTTGTTAATGCCCTGAGAGAGATTACAAAGTGAATTTATGAGTAGCGGCATCCTCATCTTCATCGAACACAAAGCGGGAACGCTTAATAAGACTTCGCTGGAAGCGATTACCGCGGCGCAAAAACTTGCCGCCGACACGGCGCAAAAGGCTTCGGCCGTAGTCCTGGGCGCACCGTCGCTCGCGCAGGAGATAGCTGTGTACGATCTAGAGAAAGTGATCAGCGCCGATCACGAAAAGCTTGCTGACTACACACCTGACGCCTATGCGGACGCGTTGGAAAAAGTCGTGCGGGCAACTGACCCGCAGTACGTCATCATGTCGCATACCTATCTCGCGCGCGATTTCGCGCCTAAGGTGGCGGCGCGTTTCAGCAAAGGCTTGATTGGCGATTGCATTCGCATGAGCGTTGACGGCAGCAAGGCGACGTTTACTCGCCGAATCTTTTTAGGAAAGTTGGACGCAGACGTCGTATCTGACGGCCAGCCGCCAAACTTCGTGACCTTTCAATCGGGTGCGTTTCGCGGCGATCAGGCAGTGAAGGGAAATGGCGCTCCGGTGGAAACGATGGAAGTGGAAATCGGCGAAGTGCGGATGAAGCCTGAAGCGCCGTTTCAGGAAGCCAAGCAAGCAGTCGATCTTTCCAAAGCTGACGTCATCGTCGCGGTGGGCCGCGGGATCAAGAGCAAAGACAATTTGGCATTGGCAGAAAAACTCGCTGCGGCCCTGGGTGGTGACCTGGCGGCATCGCGTCCTATCTGTGACGCTGAATGGTTACCGATCGATCGGCAAATCGGATCGTCAGGCCAGACCGTCGCGCCAAAGCTTTATGTCGCCATCGGCATCTCAGGCGCGATTCAACATCTCGTCGGCATGAAGAACTCCCAGACCATCGTGGCCATCAACAAAGATCCTGAGGCCCCTATCTTCGACATTGCTGATTACGGCATTGTCGGCGACCTGTTCGAAGCCGTTCCGGTGCTCACCGAAGAAATCAAGAAGCTCAAGGGTTAAAGACACTGGCCAAGCGGGACTGTAGCCCGGCCTAAACAAGAGTGGTGGTGCGCGCCGTCGCGCATTCCATTCCGTCGGGCTATTGCCCTGATCCCATCAACTCACGCTAAGACTCGACAAGAGTTGAGTTTTTCCGCTTCGAAAATCCTCTACGTTGAAATCTCTTGGTTATGTGGTTACGATCGCTCTCGTAGCAATGATGGAGGAAGAACCGACAAAGGATTTGTCTACGCGCGCATTTCAAATGCGTGTGCTTAATGAGTTTGCCGCGATTCGCGCCGAACAGGCCGAGATGCGGAAGGACATCGCCGAAATCCGAGGCGACATCGCCGAGCTTCGGGCGCAACAAGCCGCGATGGCTAAGAATATCGCCGGTATCGACCAGCGTCTGACGACGCTCGAGGAACGAGTCGACACGCGTCTGAAAGAGACTCGGCCCATTTGGGAAGCTGTCCAGGAACAAATCCAAAGGCTCGGCGAAAAGTTTGATGTTGTGATTCTGGAGTTCTATGAGCTTCGTGGCGAGTTGAAGATTCATGGTAGGCGCATAGCCGAACTCGAACGCCGCGTCCTCTCCAAGCCTTAATCGTCCCCGCGCGCAAGCTGCGTCGGTTTTGCGTTTCTTGTCCTCAAGTCATAATATTCCTGTCGTTCCCTCTAAAAACTGAATCTACGTTTCTTGCCGGGAGGTACACATGAGTATGTTCTGTCGCCGCGCATTCTTTCTCATTGTCTGCATCTGCTTGATTGCAATTGCCACCGTTGAAAATCGCAAAGCCGGAGCGTCGCCCAATGAAATTGAAGCGACGTTCGATCTCGCCGTCGATAAGCCGCAACAATCAGTTGTCGCCGGCTTCGATTTTTCAAGTATCGATCGCAGCGCCAGCGCCTGCGCGGACTTTAACAAGTTCGCGAATGGTGGCTGGATGGCGAAAAATCCCATCCCCGGCGCCTATTCAGTCTGGGGCCGGTTCACGCAGCTCGATGAGCAGAACGTGAATGTGCTGCACGACATTCTCGACGGATTACTGAAGAAGAAGCGGCTGGCCGCAGGGAACGAACAGAAGATCGCCGATTTCTATGGCACGTGCATGGACGAGGCAAAGATTGAAGCCGAAGGCATCAAGCCGCTCGAGCCTGAATTACAGCGCATCGCTAATATTTCCGATCAGTTGAGCCTCCAGGATGAGATCGCAAATCTCCATGCCCACCGAATTCCGGCCGTTTTCGGCTTTGGCGCCAGCCAGGACTTTAAGGACTCCACGACGATAATTGCGCAGTTGGTCCAGGGTGGCCTGGGTTTGCCCGATCGCGACTACTATCTCAGCGATGACGCCAAGAATAAAGCAACGCGCGCGGAATACGAGAAGCATGTCGCGCGCACGTTCGAGTTGACGGGCGACTCGCCAGAGCAATCGGCGAAACAAGCGGCGACCGTGATGAAGATGGAGACTAAGCTGGCAGAGAATTCGGCCACCAGAATTCAGCGGCGGAATCCGGAAGCGAATTATCACCCGATGACCAAGGGCATGCTGCTCGACATGACTGCCGACTTTGATTGGGGTCGCTATTTCCGCAACATCAATTTGCCGGAAGTGGGTAAGGTCAATGTGGGCCAGCCAGATTTCTTCAAAGCCGCCGGCAAGCTTCTGAGAGACGCGCCGATCGAAGACTGGAAAGTCTACCTGCGCTGGCACCTGGTTAACGCGGCGTCCAATACTTTGTCTTCCAAGTTCGTCCAGGAGAGTTTCAACTTCAACGGAAAATATCTGCAGGGAACGACCGAGATGTTGCCGCGCTGGAAGCGTTGCGTGGCCAGCACCGATCGCGCACTGGGTGAAGCGCTCGGACAGCTTTACGTCGCGAAGACTTTCACGCCGCAGGCAAAAGAGCGCGCGCGCACCATGGTCGCTAATCTGGTCGCGGCGTTAAAGGACGATCTGACGACGCTGAGTTGGATGGGCGACGAAACTCGCAAGAAAGCGATCGGCAAACTCGAGGCCTATGTGCGCAAGATTGGTTATCCGGACAAGTGGCGCGACTATGAAGCACTGCGGGTAAATCGCGGCGCCTACTACAACAACGCGATCGCCGCGGGCGAGTTCGACTTCCGGCGTAACCTCGGCAAGATTGGAAAGCCGGTGGATCGAACCGAGTGGGCCATGTCGCCGCCGACGGTCAACGCTTATTACAATCCGCAATTCAACGAGATCGTCTTTCCTGCCGGAATTTTGCAACCGCCGTTTTACGATGCTAAGGCCGACGACGCGTTCAACTATGGCGGCATGGGTGCGGTAATCGGGCATGAGATGACGCACGGTTTTGACGATCAGGGCGCGCGTTTCGATGCGAACGGAAACCTGGTGATGTGGTGGACGCCGGATGATTACAAGAAGTTCACGGACCGGACGAATTGCGTCGTCAAGCAATTTGATTCTTTTGAAGTCGAGCCGGGTCTTTTCCAGAAGGGCCAGCTAGTCGTCGGTGAGTCGGTTGCGGATCTCGGCGGACTGACGGTCGCGTACGCGGCTTATCAGAAATCCCTGCAAGGCAAGCCGCGTCCGAAAGACATCAACGGTTTCACTCCCGAGCAACGTTTCTTTCTTGGTTGGGCACAGATTTGGGCCCAGAACATTCGCCCTGAAGCCGCGCGCTTGCGAAACGCGACCGATCCGCATCCGCTCGGTCGCTTCCGCGTGAACGGGCCGCTCGCAAACATGCCGCAGTTCGCGGCGGCGTACGCTTGCAAGGAAGGCGACCCGATGGTGCGGTCGTCAGACAAACGTTGTCAGATTTGGTGAAAGATCGAGCTGTAATTTTCTGCCCGTCAATACATGAGGAGGAATATAGTGGCTGAAAAAACTCGGTTCAGGCTTTCCAAACACGCCGATGACGTAGTAATACTCGGGGGCAAGGCCTTCTCAAGCTTCGGGTATCTTCTGGCTGCCCTCGCGTCGTATGTGTGTTTGTGCTTTTTGACCTATGCGGTTCTTAGAACTGAGCTCGGCTCGAATCAAGGAGCATCATTCATCACATTCGAAATTGCGACAGGTGGCGATCCATACAACTTCAAAGAACTTGCTTTTTCGCACCCCCTGTTGTGGTTGTGGATTTTGATACTTCACCTGTTGAGCTGGCTCATGATACCTATTTTGGCGGCGACGGCCGTAGACGCTGCGAACCGAAAGTGGGAAGAGCGCCTAAAATGGGATATCGAACTCCTATATGAAATGCGCCGAATATTGAAAGCTTATGCCGAAATGCCGCAGGGGAAGGCTGACGACTTCGCTCGGCAATTTTTGGAGGAAGCAGAAATAAAACTTGCAAGTACAAAACCAAAGGAGTAATTTTGGCCGAACTCATTGGTTACCGGAGAAAGGATAGCCCTCCATGACAGACATCCTGGACCCACTCGACGCAGAACGCGATAATCCCAACGCGATTAAGGCACTAATGGAGCGTTACCAGGTTGACGAAGTTACGGCGCAAGAGATGTGGTCGTTGTTCATAGACACTGTTAGAAGCCTCCGTGATAGAGCGAAAGCGAAGGGAAACGTCTAAATGTTTAAACCGAGACGTGGTCACGCTAAAGGATATATTGAGCAGGTCTTGGAAAAGATCGAGCCAGATCTATTGCCTGACGAGATGTCGCAACTCACGGACGAAGTGGATTCGTCTTTAGCTGCATATGGATTGCAGGCAAACAAAGACCCCAAAGACGGAAGAAACCTCGACGAATTAAGGCTCCGCAGACAAGAGACACTTAAGAAGAGTATTGCTATAGCGCTTTCAAATATGCGCAGTAGTATTGAACGGCAATCTCCTGAAAGTCGTGCTGAAAGCCGTTTGCGGGCAGAGATCAAAAGGGTGCTGAAAAGAGCCAGAATAAAATTGACTCTTGAAGAGAGGAGCAAGATAGAGGATCGCATGATCCGACTACTCGATGACTACACGCGGGCGCCTGACGAAGACAAACAGCGAGTATATGAACATGGCGAGCAAGAAGTCTTTTCTATTCTTGATCCACCGGCAAAATCCCTCGGCGCTTCAGGGTGGTAATTATTTTCTCGGCGCATACTATTGTCTAGCAAGGTCCCGAAGATCATTCACAATCTCTTCCGGCTTCCATTCGTTTCCGCGATACAACTTGTAGATCTTCCCGTCAGGGTCGATCACGGCGGTGCGCAGAGTGTGCATCATTTGTTCATCGCCCGTCTCGGTGTCGAGGAAGTAGCGTAAGCCGAAGAACTGTGCTACGCCTTTCACTTCGTCCCTCGAGCCCGTGGCAAACTCCCAATGTTGAAATGATTCATCTGAATAGCGGCCAGTGTGGCCCGCGCCGTAACTGCGCATAACTTTCGGCGTGTCATAGTCGGGGTCGAAACTGATCGTCAGCAGATGGGTCTTTTGGTAAACGTCCGGGGTGCTCGCCAGATCACGATCGACCGCGGCGAAGTTGGTACTCATCAGCGTACACTGATCCGGAAGCGGACAACGCGTGTAGATGAAGGTTACGGCGAGCGCTTTCCCACGATACTGCGCCAGGCGGATGCGCTGACCATCCTGATTTACCAGTCCAAAGTCGGGAACCTCGTCGCCGGGCTTTGGTTCGCCGGGAACGACAGATGTCGGCGTTAGCGGCGAGCCGCCTTCCACTACTGCTGTGATTTCAAGCCAGGAAGACAAATCATCCACGACCAAAGTGCCGGTAACTTCATCGCCGGGCTTGAGGATTTCCAAGTCGCTATCCCTTTTGATCTTGAACGGCATGGTCATCGCGGGCATGTAACCCGGCACCTCCTGGTGCGCGATGGTTGCGGTGCGCTCGGCTTTTTCGACGGAGACGACCTTGCCTTTGAGCGGATAACGTTTCTCGTTGGCGGAACGACGAGGACGGCAAGCCGCTCCCGTGGCAACAACCACGATGAAGAGAACGAAGGGAACGAACAGTTTGCGCAGAGTCATGATTATGATTGACTGAAGGTTAAAGGCTTGGATGACTGGAGCGCAACCTTCCCGGTTGCAATCGGTACGCAAAGGTCGTCGCTTGCACTCGTGGTCGTCCGATTTGGCAGCCGAGACGGCTGCGTACCGCCGGAAGTTTGTATGCTACGATTGGCGCGATGGTGGCAAAGGAAATTTACAGGGCGGAAATGCTTGACGGCCGGGGCGTGGCCGACGCAATCAAGCAAGAGGTTGCACACGAAGTTCGGCGGCTGAAAGATGAAAATGGCGTGCAGCCGCGGCTGGCCGCGGTGCTGGTTGGCGACGATCCTGCTTCGGCGGTTTATGTTCGCAACAAGGTCCGCGCCTGCGACGAAGTTGGCATCGCCTCAGAGCAGGTCGCGCTGGCGGCTTCGACTACGACTGACGAATTGCTGAACATAGTCAACGAGTTGAACCGCAACGATGAAGTGGACGGAATCCTGGTCCAACTGCCGTTGCCCAAACAGATCGACGACGCGACGATCATTGAATCAATCGATCCGGCTAAGGACGTTGACGCGTTTCACCCGATTAATGTTGGTTTGCTGGCGATGGGACGGCCGCGATTTTCGCCGTGCACGCCGGCGGGAATCATCGAGCTGTTGGTTCGAAATCAAATTGAAATTGCCGGCGCCAACGCATGCGTGGTCGGGCGCAGCCAGATTGTGGGACGGCCCGTCGCCAGTCTCTTGCTCCAACGTCACGCGACGGTGACGGTTTGTCATTCCCAGACGCGCGACCTGCCGTCAGTAACCCGGCAGGCGGACATCCTGGTTGCCGCGATTGGCCGCCCGGCTTTCATTCGTGGGGAATTTATCAAGCCGGGCGCGACCGTAATCGATGTCGGGGTCAATCAAGTGAGGAATGCTGCCGAGGCGCCCGAGCTGTTTGGCGCTGAAGCCCAAAAGCGGATTGAAGCGATCGAGAAGCGCGGCTACACACTGATTGGTGACGTACATCCCGCCGAAGCTGATCGCGTCGCGGGAAAAAGGACGCCGGTGCCGGGCGGAGTCGGATTGCTTACCGTCGCAATGCTGATGAAGAACACTCTGCAAGCCGCGAAGTGGCGGCGAGGTTTTTAGTCTTCGCCTCCCAAAAAGATTTAATACCTGGCCCCTTAGCGCTGGAGTCGGTGCCATTCGCGCAAGCGAATGGGATCAGGGAGTTGGCTGGTGCTCCCCGGAGTTTCCTTAACCCATCCGCTGACGCGGGTGGTACTGACCTCTGCTTCGGGGAGAATTAATCAAACCATGCTGAAAGTTGGTCTCACTGGATCAATTGCCGTCGGCAAGTCGTTTGTGCTGAGCGTGCTGTCCGAGCTTGGCTGTCACGTCATAGATGCCGACAAGATTGCCCGCGAAGTGGTGGAGCCCGGAAGTGAAGGATGGAAATCGCTTCGCGACTATTTCGGCGAAAGCGTCTTGAGCGAAGACGGAACACTCGATCGCTCAGCGCTCGGCGCGATCATTTTCGGTGACGAGGAGAAACGGACCAAACTAAACGCCATTCTTCACCCGCTCATTATCGCCGCCCAGGACAAGCTGATTCGAGAATTGGAGATGAAAGACCCTGCTGGAATTGTGATCATCGATGCCGCGCTGATGATCGAATCCGGAGGCTATCGCCGACTCGATAAGTTGATAGTGGTTCACTGCCGGCCGGAAATTCAATTGCAGCGCTTGATGATCAGAAACGGTTTGTCGCGCGAAGAAGCTGAGCAACGCATCGCGTCACAAATGCCGCAGGAGGAAAAAAAGAAATACGCCGATTTCCTTATCGATACCTCGGGAGATTTTGAAGACACACGCGCGCAAGTCCTGTGTGTGTACGAGGAACTCAAAAAGATTACGACTTAGGACAACGTGTGGAATGAAGTGGCACGTTCTGAACCGCAAAGCGGTTCCAATCTTCAGCCCAAGGTTGCCGCAGGCTACGTTGGGTACGGCGCCAGTGATTGATTTGCAACCCTTACAGGGTTGCGGCCCCATGATCGATCATACCCAGGGTAGCCGCGCTGCGCGCTGCAACCCTGGGCTTTGTTCAATCAACCGCTTCGCGGTTGTTGAGGGTTGTCACCCTGCACCTCGGCTGCCCCACCAGCTTTATGGCGATCCAATCCAAAACCAGCCACAGCCCTCGCAAGAAACCATTGATGCCGCGCGCTTCTCGTGTTAACGTTCAGCGTCTCACAGAGACGTTGAGCATCAACATGTCGCACTCAGGCTCGCGGTTCGTAAATGTTCTCGTCATCGTCATCGGGTGCGTGATCGCGGTGGGCTGTATTGCCTCCGCGCGAAATACTTCTTTCTTTGGCCAAACCGATCCGCCGCGTGAAAATATTTTCCGCTATGTTTCCGGCTCAGAACCTGAGTCGTTAGACCCTCAGATTCCGAATAATCAAAACGAAGCGCGAATCTCGCTGGCCCTCTTCGAAGGTTTGGCGGAATACGATCCCAAAACGAGTGAACCTATTCCGGCTTTGGCCGAAACGTGGAATGTCAATCCGGATTGGTCCGAAGTCACTTTTCATTTGCGTCGCGACGGCCGCTTCTCGAATGGCGACCCGATCACCGCGCGGGATTTCGTTTATACCATCCGGCGCGGATTAACGCCGGAAGTCGGCTCACGCTCAGCGGCGTTGGCTCATCCAATCAAATACGCGCAGGCATTCAATGAAGGCGGTGTGTTTGTTTTCGATCCGGAGAGCAAATCTTATCTACTGGAAAAAGATTTCGCCGAAGCTGCTGAGGCGGATAAAGTCGCGGCAAAACCGGCAGTGGCTGAATCTGATTCAAGTAAGAAAACCGTGCAGTCGTCCGATACTCAGCCTGCCGAAACGGAACTGCATCGCCTGATGCAGGCGCCGGCGCGACTCGTCCTCCCGGGAAAGGAAAAAGCACGAAAGGCAGCGCTCGAAGCGAACCCCAAACTGAAAGCCGCCGCGGAAGGGAAGCAGTTCGTTCCGGTCAAGGCGGAAGACGTAGGTGTCGAAGCCGTCGACGATTACACGTTGCGACTTTCGCTGATGCAGTCGGCGCCATACTTCATCAGCATGATGCCGCATCAGTTCTTTCGCGCGATTCATCAAAAGACTGTCGAGAAATTCGGCAACACGTGGACCGACGCACGCAACATTGTTACCAGCGGCCCTTATAAATTGGAAAGTTGGAATCACTACGATCGAATCGTAGTCGTCCGGAATCCGCAATACTGGGACGCGGCTAACGTTCGTCTCGACAAGGTTGTGTTCTATCTGCTGGACAGCAACACGACGATGCTCAGCCTTTATAAGGCCGGCGCTTTGGACGCGACCTACAATCACACTGTGCCTGCGGCGTGGCTTGATGCGATTGGGCCGATGAAGGATTTCATGGATGCGCCGGAAGCGGCCATCGACTATTACAACTTCAACACGAGTAGCGGGCCGACGAAAGACGTGCGCGTCCGCAAGGCGCTGAACATGTCGCTCGACAAGAAGGCGCTGGCAGATTGGCGTCACGTCAGACCACTGACAGCGATGACGCCCGATGGAATTTTTCCCGGTTATCCTCATCCGAAAGGCGACCCGTTCGATCCTGAAAAAGCCAAAAGACTGTTAGCTGAAGCCGGCTACCGTGATGCTTCGGGCAACTACGATTCGCATAAATTTGAAGCGAGTGAAATTGAGTTAATCGTAAATCCGGACGCGAATAATCTTACCTACGCTGAATTTATCCAGGCACAGTGGAAACAGAATCTGGGCGCGACTATTCCGCTGCGCGTTATGGAGAATAAGACTTACAACAAAGCGCTGAACAATCTTGAATACAAAGGCATCGCGCGGACCGGTTGGTCCGCTGACTACATGGACCCGTTTACTTTTCTTAGCATCTTCTACGCGTCCGGAGGGTCGAACGCCACCGGTTGGTTCGATCCGAAGTATGTCGAGTTGTTAGACCGAGCCAACCGCACGACCGACCATCTGAAGAGATACGAGCTTCTGGCCCAGGCCGAACAACTTTTGCTGGATGCGCAGCCGGTTCTTCCGCTCACGGTTGGGACCACGCGTTACATGAAGAAACCGTACGTGAAAGGAATGTATCCCAACGCCGCGGTATTGCATCCATGGAAGTCGGTTTACATCGAACGTGATTCGAGCAAGTGGGATTACGGAATGCCGAGCATGACCAGTCAGAACCACTTGCGGTAGCGGGTGGTTAATGCCTGGCTTAATGGGGCACTGGGTCAAACTAGGAAACAACCGCCCGCTACCGCAGGCGGTTCTGACAGGAACATGGCCCGTTTCATCATCCGCCGCATAGTCGTCATCATTCCCATGCTGTTCATTATTATCTCTCTCACATGGGTCCTGGTGCGCCTGGCGCCCGGAAATTTTTACAGCGGCGAGAAGAAACTGGCTGCCGGCATCGAAAAGAATCTACGAGAGAAATATGGACTTGATAAACCCTGGTACGTGCAGTACGGGAAGGTGCTGCGAAACATTGCGCGGTTAGACTTTGGTAACTCGCTGAAGTACGAAGGGCAGTCCATCAATCAGATTCTTTGGCGGGCGTTGCCGGTCTCAGCCATTCTGGGTTTGAGTGCGTATCTCATCGCGTTGGCCGTCGGAATTACGACGGGCTCGCTATCGGCGCTCAAACAAAACACATGGATTGATTACGCCAGCATGGCGCTGGCCATGCTGGGCATTTCGATTCCGAATTTCGTGCTCGGGCCGCTGTTGGTCTTGCTGTTTTCGCTGACGCTGTTTTGGTTTCCGCCGGCGCTTTGGGACGGCTTTCCCAGCCGGAGCCTGGTGCTGCCGGCTCTCACGCTCTCGGCGATTTACATTGCTTACATCGCGCGCCTGACTCGCTCCGGAATGTTGGAAGTGATGCGTTCGGATTACATCCGGACGGCGCGCGCGAAAGGGTTGAGCGAAGGCCAGGTCGTAACGCGCCACGCTTTGCGCGGTGGTTTGCTCCCGGTGGTTTCGTTTTCCGGACCGGCCCTGGCATTCCTGATTACCGGCACGGTCGTAGTTGAAAAAGTATTCGCGCTGCCGGGTCTGGGGAATTATTTTATTAACGCCTGCTTCAACCGTGACGAACCGATGATTATCGGCATCGTCGCGTTCATCGCCATCTCGGTGTTGGTTTTCAATCTGTTGGTAGATATTGCCTACGGTTTTCTCGATCCGAGAATCAGATACACGTAACCGACTCGCTCGACACGTTTTGAGACTGTGTAATGAATGACGAGAGCTTAGTGGCGGCGACTGAACCCATGTCAGGCACATCGCTTTGGCGCGATGCGTGGCGGCGTTTGCTGAAAAACAAGCTCGCCGTTTTTGGGATGGCAGTTGTGATCGTGATTGCGCTGGCGTCGATCGCCGGTCCGGCGTTGTTACAGAAGGCGACGGGCTATGCCTATGATTCGATTCCCCGGGATTCCTCACTCACAAAATCGTTCGCGCCGTTCCGCGGGCCGGGCGGCCAATTTTCGTGGGCGCATCCGATGGGCACTGACAATGCCGGGCGCGACATTCTGGCGCGCGTGCTTTCGGGCGGACAGATTTCTTTGATGGTGGCGCTCATTGCGACGCTCGTTTCTTTGGTGATTGGCGTTTCGTACGGCGCGATTGCCGGCTATCTGGGAGGGCGCATCGACGATTTGATGATGCGCGTGGTGGACATCCTCTATTCGTTACCCTACGTGATCATCATCATAGTGTTGCTCGCGTTGTTGCCGGCTAAGACGCCGACGGGACAACTGGCACAACTGTTTTTCGCGTTGGGAGCCGTTTCCTGGCTGACCATGGCCCGGATAGTTCGCGGTCAAATCATGTCTTTGAAGAATCAGGAATTTGTTCTGGCCGCGCGAGCCACCGGCGTGTCAACTCCGCGGATAATTTTTCGTCATTTGATTCCGAATGCGCTCGGTCCGGTGATTGTCTACGCCACGCTCACCATTCCCTCTGTGATGCTGAGCGAAGCCTTTCTGTCATTCCTCGGTCTCGGTGTGCGACCACCGCGCGTTTCGTGGGGCAGCCTCGCCGCTGAAGGCGCCCAGAGCCTCGCGGTTTATCCGTGGCAGTTAATCTTTCCGGGGCTCACGATGGCCCTGATGCTTTTCTGTTTGAATTTTCTCGGGGACGGATTGCGCGATGCGTTGGATCCGCAGATGAGGAAACAGTAAGCAGTAAGCAGTGTGCATGAGCTGAGGTCAGTACCATCTGCGTCAGCAGATGGATCATAAACGAGAAGATATGTCTCAAACGGGCTCCAACGGAAATCTCTTAAGCGTTAAGGACCTTCGCGTCCACTTCCGTTCGGAAGACGGCACGATCAAAGCCGTGGACGGAATCAGCTTCGATCTCAAGAAAGGCGAAACGTTGGGGATCGTGGGCGAGTCAGGTTCGGGAAAGACCGTAACCAGCCTTTCGTTGATGCGTTTGATCCCGGAGCCGCCCGGCGAAATCGTTTCCGGTTCAATCCTTTTCAGCAATCGCGACGTTTTGAAACTTTCGTCGCGCGAAGTGCGCGAGCTGCGCGGCAAACAGATCGCGATGATCTTTCAGGATCCAATGACCTCGCTCAATCCTTTCATGCGCGTGTCGCGGCAATTGATGGAGGTGACCCAGCTTCATCTCGGTCATAGCAAAGACGCGGCGCGCGAGCATGCCGTTAAGATGCTTGAGCACGTCGGCATTCCTGCCGCATCAGATCGAATCGACAGTTATCCGCACGAGTTTTCCGGCGGCATGCGTCAACGCGTAATGATCGCGATGGCCTTGTCATGTCAACCGCAGTTATTGATTGCCGACGAGCCGACCACCGCGCTTGACGTTACGATCCAGGCGCAAATTCTCGAGCTAATCAAACGCCTGAAAGCCGAGACCGGCGCCAGCGTAATTCTTATCACCCATGACCTGGGCGTGGTCGCGGGAATGACCGACCAAGTTATCGTCATGTACGCAGGCAGAATCTTCGAGCGGGCCCCGACCGCCGAGCTTTTTGCCCGGCCCGGCAATCCATATACGCGTGGGTTGCTGCGTTCAGTGCCGGATCCGACGGCGGAACACGGCAAGCTCTACCAAATACCGGGACAACCGCCGGACCTCGCGCGAATGCCGGACGGTTGTCCCTTCGCGCCGCGCTGCGAACGCGCGGAAGACATTTGCCGGAAAGAGTTTCCACCGTTTGTGCAATTGACCGCCGAACATTTTTCGCTCTGTCATTTCGCAAACGAAGTTTATGCCGAGCCGGCAACTCAATCATGAACGACAAAGCCCAGCCCCTGATTTCAATCAACGACCTGACCGTCCATTTTCCCGTGGACGCGCGACGATTGTTTGGCGGCGCCCGGCAGGTTGTGAAGGCAGTCGATGGCGTAAACCTCGACATTCGCCGTGGCGAGACTCTGGGTTTGGTCGGCGAGTCGGGTTGCGGCAAGACAACTCTGGGCCGAGCGATTCTGCGGCTCACTGAGCCGACTTCCGGCCGGATCTTGTTTCGTGATCGGGACCTGGCTCACTTATCAAAATCAGAGCTGCGCGCGCATCGCCGCCATCTGCAAGTGATCTTTCAGGACCCTTACGCGTCACTCAATCCGCGAATGACTGTGAGTCAGATAATCGGCGAGCCGCTGGAGACATTTAACCTGGCCACGGGCGAGACTAAGAAGCAGCGCGTGCGGGAATTGATGGAGATGGTCGGCTTGAGTCCACGGTTCCTGAAACGATATCCGCACGAATTTTCCGGCGGGCAACGACAGCGCATCGGCATCGCGCGGGCACTGGCGGTTGATCCAGAGTTCATCGTGGCGGACGAACCGATCTCGGCGCTCGACGTTTCAATTCAAGCGCAGATCATGAACCTGCTGCAGCGTCTGCGGGCAGAAAAGAATCTCACCTACTTATTCATCTCTCACGATCTTCGTGCGGTGCGCCATGTCTCCGATCGAGTTGCGGTGATGTACCTGGGCAAGATCGTTGAGCTGGCTGAGTCGCGCGCGCTTTACGAAAATCCGCTGATGCCTTACACGAAGGCTTTGATTTCAGCCGTGCCGGTGCCGGATCCAAAAGTCGAAGCGACGCGGCGCCGCATTGTCCTCGAAGGCGACGTGCCGTCGCCAATCAACCCGCCGCGAGGCTGTCATTTTCATACTCGCTGTCCCTACGCAATTGAAGCCTGTCGAGAAATCGAGCCGAAGCTTGTGGAGATTAAGCCGAATCATCTGGCCGCCTGCATCAGAATCAGCCCTGATCAGCCCGACATCGAAGCCGTGGCTCCCGGCGAAGCTCCGGGCTTGCGCGGTCATGCCGCAGCAGGTTTGGCGTGAAAACCTCAGCCTATTAGTCGTTTACGCACAATGTGAGTTAAAGCTGAAGGCGTCTGTCGAGGCGGTTTTCGTTGTAGTGTGAGCTCGGAAACGAGTTTGAGATGACTGAGACGCCCCCTATACTCCGAGAAGTTCAGCTAAGGGAATCGATGAAGCGGTCAAATCGAAAGTCGGCAGTTAAAGGTCAGCGTGCGCCCGAGGCCATTCAGGAGGCTTCCGCGCAAGCGCCGGCTGGCTGGAAAGAGGTTCAGCAGGGCATCGCGGAGTCGTCCGGCATTTCGCTGCTGCTGGTCGAAGGTTATCAGCCGCCGGCCCTGGCCATCTCAAACAACAACTCGATTTGTCACGCGCTTCAATCTTCGCCCCGTCACGGAAAACTCTGCGATCCATATTGTGGTGAGGCGCACGCCAAAGCGTCTGCCGCCGGCGCCATCACTCATTATCGTTGCCATGCCGGGCTGCAGTGCTTTGCGATGCCGGTAGCTATCGATGCAAAACGCGAATTGGCGGTTATCGGCGGCCGCGCGTTTGTGCGCAGTTCAGATTATCGAGAATTGGTGGACCGTTTTCGTACCGGCGATTTGCAGGAGTTGTCTTCGGATGAACTATTTCAAAACGTAATCTTTGCCGACGAAGCGGATCTGGATCATGCGGCTTTGCGTCTGACCAGAGCCGTGAGTGAATTTAGTCGCGAGACTCCTGAGCAGCCCGCGGTTGAGATTCGAGACGAAGAACAACTGTCGGTCACGACTGACGTTCAACTTGAGGAAGCTGAGATCGAGCCGGCTTTGGTCCCGGAAGTTGATCGGCAAACCAGCCTGGCTGAGTCGATTCGAAAATTTGCCGAACAAATCGACGCCAGCGATCCGGCCCGGACTTACCATTCGATCGTGGCAAGGTCGGCGGACCTTTTGCGGGCCGAGCGCGGTTCGCTCCTCTTGTACGATGAATCAGCAAATAAGTTGATGATGACGGCCGCGCGCGGAATCCCTACGCGTTTGAGCGAGGTCGCGCCCATGGCGATCGGCGAGGGAATCGCCGGTGCGGTTCTGCGCGAAAACCGTCCATTGGTGGCGACCATGGACGAACTGGGCCGCACGAGTTTGGCTGAACGACGTTACAAGACAAACTCATTTATCAGTTATCCGATCACGATTGGTGATCGAAGGTTTGGCGTTCTCAATTTTGCCGACAAGATCGGCGGCGGCGCTTACGATCTTCATGATCTGAGTGTCGTGGATCTCGTCGCGCCGCAAATTGCTTTGGCCCTCGAGCGTGCCGCCTGGCAGCAAAGAGCGAACCAATTTCAACTGATGTCGATCACCGATCCGCTTACCGGGTTGCACAATCGCCGTTATCTGGAAGCGCGACTGGCTGAAGAGTTGAGCCGCTCAAAGCGCTATGATTATCCGCTCAGCTTCATGATGATCGACATTGACGATTTCAAGTTCTATAACGATCACAATGGGCATCAGGCAGGCGATCGCGCGTTGGAAATCACCGCTCAGTGTCTGCACGCGGCGCTGCGTAAGGCCGACGTCGCATCGCGTTACGGTGGCGAGGAGTTTTCAATTCTGCTGCCACAGACCGGCCAGGAAGAAGCCGGCGTGATCGCGGATCGTATTCGGCGCAAGATCATGACGACCGAATTTCCGAATGGAAAGACGCAACCGCTGGGAGCGGTTACGGTGAGCATCGGCCTCTCGACGCTTTCACCCGCGCTTGATTCGGCCGAGGCGATTGTGCGCGCCGCCGATCGTGCTCTTTACCATGCGAAGAACCACGGCAAGAACCGAGCTTATTACTATCAGGGAGCGCAGCCCGCGAAACCGAACGCCGCAAGTCAGCAAACGTAATCGATGAGTCAGTCCCGCATAATCTCCAGAATCAGCCATGATGAATTCATCGGCCGCGAAGCCGAGCTGCGCGAGATTGTGCAACAAGCGTCAGCGCTGAATGGCCCGCGGGGGCTCGTGGTCGCCGCGCAGCCGGATGCCGGAGTCTCTGAATTATTGCGTCAGGCCTACGATCAATTGTTCGTGCGTCGCGGCGATCCTGTGCCGGTTCACTTCAAGATCAGACGAAGCGACGCGACGTCAGCGGGCACGGCGCGGAGATTCTTTCAATCTTCTCTGCAACAGTACGTTGCATATCGCCGCGTCGATCCTTCATTAGTCAGGGCGACACTCACGTTTCATGATTTGGTGGAACTCGCCTTGCCCAGCGACTATGAATTGATCACGAATCTCGTCGAAGGATTTCATCGCGAACAGAGTTCGGAAACGGATTTCATCGCCTTCTGCTTTGGTTTGCCCAGTCGTCTGACGAAAGCCGGGCGCCCGGTTTATCCCTTCGTTGATTGCACGGCAGTTAGTCCGTTTCATGACGAACTGACCGCCGGCCGGCAGTTGATTACATCGCTGGCTGGAGCAGGTATCCCATTCGCGTTGGCGGGGCTGCGCCGGCAAGTCAACGATCTGATTCACGGAGCTGATGAGCTTTTGCCGGACGCGAGGACATTGCAGGTTGAAACGTTGGGAGAGGTCCCGGCGCGACGGCTTCTGGACTCGTTGGCCCGCCGGTACGAAATCGAAATCAACGAACCAACTCAGGATCTGCTGGTGCAGCAGCTGCACGCCAGTCCATTCTTCATCACCGAATTCCTGCAGGCTGCCCGCAACGCCGGCGCGCGTCTCACAAGTTTTCTCTCTTGCCAACGGCTTTATGTCGATGAGTTGTTGGGCGGCCGCATCAAAAGACATTTCGATCGAATACTCGAATTGGCGGCGCCCAATTCTCAAACCAGCAAGACGTTGTTGCGTGTGCTGCATGAATCTGCGAATACCGAAACGCGGAAGTCTTCACTGTGGGCCTGGAAGAAGCGTCTGGGTTTAGCTTCACCGGAATTTGAGCGCGTGATCGACACTCTGCACGTCTACGAGTTGGTTAATTCCAGCGCAGCTTTCATTGAAGTGAATTCCGATCCGAACGTTTGGATGGACTACCTGCGCGCCCATCATCGCGTGGAAGTTGCCGGCGAGCCGCGCGCCCAGGTGGTGGCCACGACGCTATTGGAGACGTTGAAGAACGCGCCCGTGACCATGTCGCGCAAGTATCGCCGCGAAGCCGCCATCGGCCTCGAAACATTGTTGCCGCAATTCAATTGCCAGAGTGTGCCGCTGGCGCTTTTTCACAATGATCGCTTTGCGTCGGCCTACAAGGGAGAAGATATCGATTTCATCGAGGTCGCGCTCGAAAAGGACGAGGATCAAATCCAACTGCCGCAGGTGATCTTTGCCGCGGCATGTTCGTCCTACGCCACGGCCGCCAGTTGGGATCGGGAACGTTGCGTGGTTGCGCACGCGTTTGAATCAGCCGAGTACACGGACGAAAAGGAAGTGATCTGGCTGGCTGCGGAGATTGATTCCAAACTCGAAGCGAGCAGGGAACTGACCGAGGAATGGCTCGATCGCCTCCACAGCTTTGCGCGTGAGTCAAAGTTTAATCGATTTCAGATCTGGCTGATCGCACCGGAAGGATTTGCTGAGGGCGCCCATGAGCTTTTGAAGGAACGCTCAGCATTCGCCTCAAGTCGCCAACAGGTCGAGCTCCTTTCCGCGCGCATCAAGTCCGAAGCGACGGGCGAAACTCCCAAAGGCGATGAGTACGAGATGACGATCCCGATGGGTGCTGACACTGAACTGATCGCCGCGCACACCGTGGAGCAGATCGCCCGCCGCGTGAACTTTCGACCGGAAGCGATCAACCAAATCAAGACCGCGCTGGTTGAAGCTTGCATCAATGCAGCCGAACACAGCCTCAGCCCGGATCGCAAAATTTATCAGCGCTTTGTCGTGGAAGATGATAAATTAGTCGTTACTGTTGCGAGCCGCGGCGTGTTGCCCGCGCAAATCTCTGGTCAGAACGGTGACTCAGAGCGTGAGGGCAAGAGCCGGCGAGGTTGGGGATTGAAATTGATCAAGACCCTCATGGACGAGGTCGAGTTCGAGCGCGTCGATGACGGCACGCAACTAAAAATGACGAAATACATTCGATGAGTTGCATAGACTTCAGTCTGTGTACGATGATCACAGACTGAAGTCTGTGCCACAGTAGGAAGGGGGGCTACTGAGCATGGCGGATACGACCAGGGAGCATTCTGTTCAGGCGCGTGCGGTGGGCGACGCGGCCATCATCTACGCCAGTGATTATCTCAACAAGCTAACCGGTGAAAGAATTGAGCGCGAGTGCAAGCGGCAACTCGATTCCGGCCGGCGCGCACTCATCATAAATTTTCGCGACACAGAATTGGTTAACAGTATTGGCGTTTCGATCCTCGTCGGCCTCATCGACACTGCCGAACAAAACACTGCCCGACTGATTTTTTCCGACGTTAATGCAAATACAGCTAACTTGTTTGAGATGCTGGGATTGACCAGGCACGTGAGACTGGCAGCTAATGAAGCCGAGGCCCTGTCCTGGGTGACGACCGACGGCGACGCAGCATCAGAAGCCAGCGCGTAAGCAAGGGCCTCTAAACCTGCACTGACCTCCCTGATTGTCAAGACTCTGAAATAAATAATGGAAACTAATAACCAACGACTTCTCCACACGTTTGCGGCGCTGGCGGACCTCGGGCAGGAGATTGCGAACACGTCCGATTTTGAAGAGATGCTGCGCTCGTCTTTTCATCTACTGCTTGGTTCAGTCGCGATTCGCCGCGGCGCCATCGCGCAATACGACAGGCAAGGAGATACGCTGCGCATCATCGCCGCGCGCGGTTTAGAGCCGGCCTCCGAAACCAAACTCCAGCTCGCGCGCGAGCGCGCTCGTGAACTTACCAGCCTGGGTTCGTCACTTACGTTGGCTAACGCAAGGGCTGAAGCGGACCGCTTCATGGAAGAGCACGAGCAGCTGTTCGGGTCCGCGGAGATTTTGCTTTTGGTCCCGCTTGTCGTGCACGAACGACTCATCGGCGTCGTACTGCTAGGCGAAAAAGCCAGCGGCGACAAATTCGCAGAAGAGGACCTGGAGACGCTCACGGCGCTCGCGCGTCACATCGCGGTCGGCATCAACAGTCATCACTTGCTCGGCGAAGTGAAACGCAAAGCGGAAGAGAACCAGCGGCTCTACGAAGGGCTGCGCGCCATCTACAGGGAAACTGTACATGCGTTCGCCGCCGCCATCGACATTAAGGATCGGTACACCCAGGGGCATTCGGTGCGCGTCGGCAAGTATAGCGAAGTGATTGCGCGGGAAATGGGATGGCCTGACGAAGAAGTCGAAGGGATCACGATCGCGGGTTACCTGCACGACATCGGCAAATTGATAGTCGATCTGTCTGTGATCAATTCTCCCGAACGTTTCAGCGCCAAAGATTCCGCCGAGATGAGCCGTCATCCGGCCGCAGGCTACGAAATCCTGGCGCGCATCAACCATCCCTATGCCGAGATTCCTTTGATGGCCCGGTATCACCATGAACGCATGGACGGCAAAGGATATCCGGACGGCTTGAAAGGCGATCAAATTCCGCCGGGCGCGAAGATCGTCACGCTGGCCGATTCGTTCGACGCCATGACTACCGATCGTCCTTATCGCAAGAAACTGCCATTGGAAGATGTGTTGAAAGACTTCCAGGCTAACACCGGCACGCAATTCGATCCGGCGGTCGTGTCCGCTTTCTGTCGTGCGTTTCTTAACGAGATTGAAGGAAAGAAAGAGCGGCGATTACTCAACCTGCTGAACCGGAATTATGACAATATCGAAACCGTCACGCCTTTGCTAAACGAACTGCTCGCCGAATTTACTGGCGGCGCACTCGCGACGGCAACGAATAATTAGGTTCGGGCGCTTGAGCTATGGTCATTCGAGTGCGGCTGGGATTATTATGGCAGCAGCATGATCGACGAGAAGCTATTACGAAGAATCACTGCCAACCCGGAGATTTTCGGCGGCAAGCCGATTATCCGCGGCATGCGGATTTCCGTCGAACTCATCATCAGTCTCCTGGCGCAGGGCCAAACGCCCGAAGCCATCCTCGCAGATTATCCGGACCTTGAACCGGACGACCTGCGCGCGTGCTTAGTTTACGCGCACGCGGCAATCTCGCATGACAAGCTTGACTCGTTGCAGCTTCCCGCCTGATGCAATTCCTCATTGATCGTTGCGCGGGGACACTAATAGCCGAATGGCTGCGAACTCAAGGGCATGATGTAGTCGAAGCGCGTGAACGCGGTCGAGATCCTGGCGATTGAGTTTTGCTGGAGTGGGCAGCCCAGGAGTCGAGAATCCTGATCACAATCGACACTGATTTCGGTCAAATCATTTTCTTAGAGGGACAGCCTCACTGTGGCTTGATCCGTTTGCCCGACGTTCCCTCAGACAAGCGAGTTGAGATCTTGAAAGATCTCATGTCGCGTTTCCGCGAAGAACTTGAGGCGGGGCTGGTCATTACGGTGCGCGGCGGGAGATTCGAATCTCCGGAGCGGAAGAGTAGCCTGCTGCCTAATTGAAGTTTGTTCACCAGTGGCGCGAGCAAATGAGACAAGTCGGAAAACCCCAAACCAGTTCACTTCGGCTGAATCCTCAAAGTATAACTACAAACGCCGATCTTCTCGTCCGGCTGGACCAGGGTGCGTTGTTCGCGAGGAATTTCGCGGCCCGACACCAGCGTTGGGTTCCGGCCTTTGGGTGTGATCCAGTAGCGTCCCTGATCGTCGAACATCAGCTCGGCGTGAACGCGACTGATTTCAGGGTCGCCCTTCAAAGGCAGGTCAACGGAAACTGTGCGTGAGCCGCGGCCGATAGTGATTTCGGGCTTGGTGATTTTCACGACTGATTGCCGCACACCCTCGCGCCAGATTTCAATCGAATAGAGTTCGACAGCGCGCGGACGGACGACTGTAATTTCGCCTTCGGTTGATCCTGTGCCTGTGTCCTCAGTTTCCGGCGAAGCTTCGGCATTGGTGGCCGGCGGTGGAGGCGCGGTGCTGGTCGTTGGCGGGGCCGGTCGGGCCGTCACCATCGTGTGGCCGGTTTCAGTCTCGTCCCAGACGGGCTGCACGCGAAACTCGCCTTTGTTCAGAGTGCCATCAACGCGGAGTTCGATGGCGAACGACTTCGTCTGCAACTGCACGGCTCCAGCCAGCTCGCGCGCCCGTTCAGACAAAACATGAAACAGGCCTTGCTCCAGCCCGCGTCGTTTGTCGCCTTGCCAGTCTTTATCGTCCTCGTTGCTGAGATAGACGATGTATTCGCGCGGAATATAAGTCGGACCGCCGGGCGGGGTAAACATTTCTCGCTGCATGCAGGCCTCGACTTCGCGCGCGATCTTTACCAGAAACTCTTCCCACTGGCGGCGCGGCCGCGCATGCTCTTCTGCTTCTTCGAGAATGTCGTCAGCGGTTTCGCCGTCAATCCAACGTCGGATGGAATCAATTAGGCCCATAGAGAGTCAATCGTAAATCGGGAATCGATATTAGTAAAAAAGAGCTCTTCGTTTAGAGCGGGCACTTGTGCCCGCGCGCACGCACAAGTGCGTGCTCTAAACGATGACAGTTCAATCAAAATTCAAGTTAGCGCGGTTCAGCCACCCGCTGTCGGCTGAGTCTGGATCCTTCTTCGGACGCGAGTGCTCGAGCACTTGAACCTCGCACCAATTACCGTTGTTGCTGGTGTTCAGCACCTTAACCCGCGAACCCACCTCCGCCAAACCTATGATGTCGGTCTGGCCACTGGGCCCCGCCCGCAGATTTACATCCGTCTTCGTTACAGCCTGCCGCCCGGTATCGCCGGTAGTGACCGTCGTTGTCTGTTGGCTGGCCGCCCGCCGTTTAATCCAGGAGCGCACATAGGCTCCGGTCGCCGCAAGCAAACCAGCGAAACATAACACAAGAACCAGTCCGACCACGAAGTCCCGGCTGCGCTTGTGCGATTTTGCCGCCGCCGGAACAGAAGCCGGCGCGCCTGGAAGACCGCTGCGGACGGGAACCGTTAGCCGGCCGGGTTGTTGAGATTCAGCAAGAAGGTGGGCCGCGGAAATTGGTTGACTGCCCGCGATTGGAACCACGATTCGCGGTCGAGCGCGCCCGTTGGTTTCCAATTGTTGCTGCCGCAATTCGCGCGACGTTTCAAATTTGGGTCGCGGCGGCGCCGCTGCAGTCAAGACCTCATCAACGACAAGTTCCGAGCTCACGCGCCGGGGCGCCACCGTCAATCGCAAAGGCTGCGTGACCGGCATGGCCACGTCGTTGAGATCTTCCCAAAATTCCCGCACGGTCTGCTGCCGATCGCTGGCGCGCGTTTGCGTCGCCTGTTCCAGCACGCGCAGCAATGACGGCGCCCAGGGCTGTGAAGCTATGGGCAACGGCAGTTCGGTGATCGCCTGATGCGCAAAAGCGCGTGGAGATACTCCGCAAATCAACGTGTAGGCCGTCTTCGCCAGCGAATAAACATCCGCCGCCGGCGTTAGCTGCAAAGTCGCCGCGCCCGCGACAAGGTCGAGCTGAGATGTTTGCACCAGCGGGTTATGTTCCGGTGGCGCATAAATGTTTGTGCCGACGCGAGTGATGGCGCCGTCGCCGCCCTCGAGCCGCGCCACGCCAAAGTCGGCAATCTTCAGGGTCTCGCGGTCTTCGGTCAGCAGCAAATTCTGCGGCTTAATATCGCGATGAATCACGCCGTTGTCATGCGCATGGGCCAGCCCGGCGCAAACCTGTTTTAGATAGGTCAGCGCGCGATCCAACCGCAGCGGCTCAGCGCGACAAAGCTTGGACAGATCGCCCCCGCCTAAATATTCGAGCACCAGATAGTGAAATGCAGTGCCGTTTAGATCTATGGCCGTGCCGTGTCCGAGGCGGCTGATGATGTTGGGATGGCGCACTCGGTCGAGGGCGATCGCTTCGTTTTGAAAATTCTGAATCAGTGTGCGTTCGAGTTCCGGATCCTGATAACCCTGAAGCAAAACGTTGAGAGCTTTGATTACTACCTGACGAAATCTTTCGTCGGTGGCCGCCAGATCGCGGGCCATGTAAATTTCTGCATAGCTGCCGCGACCGAGACAGTCTTCGATGTCATAGCGGTTGTCGAGCCTGCATTGAAGGAGTTTTAGATCACTCATTCGGAGCCCTCGTCGCTGATAATTGCCCTCAAAGGCTCTTTTAGTTCGGCCAATTCCTTTGAAATAAATTCCCGGACGATATCGACATTCACGCCGAAGTAGTCATGGATTAGGCGGTCGCGCAGTCCTGCCATGCTGCGCCAGGGAAGGTCAAGGGTTTGCTCACGAAGTGCTGGCGAGATCTTTTTGGCGGCTTCGCCTATTTCGAGGTTGCGAATTACGGCGTCTTGCGTCTTAGTATCGGTGAGAAACGCATCGTAATTCATATTGGCTGTATAGCCGGATATTCTTGTTATGGCTTCCAGGATATCTGCGACAAGTTCGGAATCCTGACGTTCAGACATACAAAACACTCGCGGATATTTCTCTGCTAATACGACGACGTCGAATTCCGTGGAGTCCTGCTGGTGTCAAGACGTCGACTCTCCTACCTATCAGTCGTTCGAGTTCCCGCTAAATTCGATGAACTTCAAGCCCAGGGGCTTTTCAAATTCGACGATTACCTCAACGTCGCTATCGGCCCTGGCTGAGCCTTTCACGACTGAACCGAACAATCCGAGCTTTGACACGCCGTATTCGGCTGCCAACCGGGAGCGGTGCTCGCTAAGAATGTCTTCGATTGTTTGGCGCGCGTCCATTATTTCATCCTGAAAGCACAAACCAATTACTTTTTCGGGGGTTTGGTTTCCAAAACATCGTCCAGAACATCGATCGCCTTCTGGTTGGCCATCTGACCTTCCTGGGAACCGGGCGAAGCCTTACTCAATTTCAAAGCCGCTGCGGCATCCGCCAGTTTCACTTCCGCCGCCATGGGCAAGCTGCTGCTCTGATTATCAGAACGAAGATTCGCAAGCGCGAGTTCAAAAGCCTGCATCGCCTCTTTGTGATTGCCCGCGTGCATCAAAGAGCGGCCATAAAGATAGAGGAATTCCGCGTCCTTTGAATCAGTCGGTTTTGCGATTCCTTCTTTTGAAAGTTGAGCCGGCACGCTTTCGTTCGTCCACTTTTGCGGATCGGCATCGACCGCAGTCCGTTTGGAAGCGAGCGTAGCTGCGGGCGAGGGGCTTGGTTGGCCGCTCGCACTGTTCGCAGTGAAGTGTTGCTGTCGTTGATAGACCATGCCGCCGTAGAAAGCAGCGGCGGCCGCGGCTACGAAAAGCAAAAAGACTACGAAGCGAATAGCGAAGCGCCCGCCGCCGGATTTGGTCGCGGGAACCGCCGGCCGGACTTCCGGTTGCTCAGTAACGGGACCGGGAAAAGCGATCCGCGACGGGGGAGTTAGTTTGACTCCAGATTCAGCCGCGGCCGGGGCGGGAAGTTCCAAGGTCTCGTGTAGTTCGTGCGAGACGGTTCGTTCTTCATCAATCGCCGCCGAGGCGAAGGCCGGCGTTCCGACCTGGACAATCACCGCGGTGAGATTATCTTCAGCGCCGCGTTGATAGCAGCGCTCTTTCATTTCTTCGGACACCTGGGCCGGACTTCGGCCGCTCGTCAAAAGTTCGCGCAGCTCGTCGTCGGGAAGGTGGCGAGTGATTCCGTCGCTGCAGAGAAGAAAGGCGCTGCCGTCGTCGACCTCGATCGTTTTCATGTCGGGTTCGACCGTGTCTTCCGCGCCCAGCGCGCGACTGATGACGTTCTTGCTCGGATGGTTCGCGGCCTGTTCCGGCGTCATGCGCCCGGCGCGAACTTCCTCTTCGACGACGGAGTGATCATCAGTTTCGCGATGCAGGTTCCCGTCAGGGCTGATGCGGTAGAGCCTCGAATCGCCGACGTGTCCGATCGTGGCGCGCTTGCCGTCGAGATGAAGCGCCACGACGGTTGTGGCCATCATTGAGAAGCGAGGGTTCTCTGAAGCCATCTGGTGAATCGAGCTGTTGGCGCGCTGAATCGCCAGCTCCATCAAATCTTCTATATCTTCGCCGTCGTTGATCTTGGTGCGAAACGCGTCGTCCAAAACATCGACGGCCGTTTGCGACGCCACTTCACCGGCATCGGCGCCGCCAACGCCATCGGCCACGACAAAGATTCCGCGTTCAGCATCTGACAGGTACGAATCTTCGTTCAGCGGACGTTTATCGCTGAGGCCGCGATCGGATATCGAAGCAGCCAGGACGTTGTTTGCAGGTGACGCCGTGCTCATTCGACTGCCTCCAAGGCGATTGATGGCTCAGGCTCTCGCTCAATCCTGGCGACTGCGCGCGCGTCGTAGGCATTACGGTGTGAAAAAGCCATCAGCATTCCTAACATGGCGAAACTAGTAATCAAGCTGAACCCTCCGTGGCTCACGAACGGCAAAGTAATCCCCGTCATCGGCAACGCGCGTGTGATGCCGCCAATATTTACCAGCGCCTGAATTCCTACAAACGCAGTTAACCCCGCGGCGCACAACTTAGTAAACATATCACGCGATTCGATTGAAGTGCGAATTCCTGCGATGACGAAAATGATCACCGCGAGGACCACCAGCGCGCCGCCAATCAAACCCATTTCTTCAGCAATTGCGGCGTAGACATAATCTGAGTCGGCGATGGGAATTACTTCGGGAAAGCCGAGGCCCAGGCCGCGTCCCGTAGTCTTACCGGAAGCAATTCCGAAAATCGCCTGGGCAGGTTGGAAAGCGAGTTTATCAAACCAGATGTCGGTGTTGACGCTGCGCTTCATGGCTTCGCTTTCAGCGGCGAGTTCTTTCAGCCGGGGATCCTTTTCCAGCGCTTCGTCATAATCTTTCTTCCACCACGAAACTTCGGGCGACGGCGGATCGAAGCCGTCCAGCCACAGGTGAAATCGTTGCTGAATGCGCGCGGGCAGAGCATGCTGAATCGGCCGGGCCAGAGTCGGAATGAGCGGGAACTTTTGCTGGACGTCGAGCGGGAGCGCGCCAATCACCAGAATTGAAATGACAAAAAACAGCGAACCCACGAACAGCAGAAGTTGAGGCCAGCGCCGCACGGCAACGAGATAAAGCGTTGCGTACGCGCCGCTGAAGATTAACATCTGGCCGAAGTCCTTGAGCGCAAAAAACGGAATGAACGGGATGACCGCCATCACGATCAAAGGAACAATGTCTTTCGCTCGCGGGATGCCCCAGTAGGTACGCGCCAAATCTTTATAGCGCGCGGTAAGAATTCCGGCGAAGCCAAGCAGGAAGGGAACTTTCGCAGGTTCCCAGGGCGTGGTGTTGCCGACTGCCTTTCCCGCGCTGGAATAGACGATCGCGATACCCAAAGGAATCAACGTCAACAAAACGACGATGAAACTGTTTCGCTGAATCCATGAAAGAAACTTGTCGTTGATGCAAAACGAAAAGGCGAGCGCGAACGCGAACAGAGAGAAAACGGGAATCCAGGTGTAGCTCGACGTCAGCGCGTTCCCCACCGTGTAGCCCGCTTCCTTGACCGGGGCCTCCTGCTCCAGAGGCGGAGGCTGCGCCGGCAGGCCCATCATCTGTCGTTTCGTGGCGTCGTAATTCTTATTGATATAACGCATGCGCAGCGTGTCGGTTTTTTCCTGGCGCGCCGCTGACTTGTTCCGCGCGTTGTATTCCGGATCGCTGTAGAGCCGGTACTGAACCAGCATGCCGACCGAAAAAAGCAGAATGGCCGTTGTATAGAGCACCCAATTGCCTTTGAATTTCTTGAAAGCCGAAACCCAAACGGCCATGACAATGATGGGAAGGAAGATCAGGAGATCGCGCGCCGCGCCAATCAAAGAAGTTTCGTAACCGCGCAAGACCGCCGCGCGATGGATCGCGTAGTAGCCAACGACCTCGATCGCGACCAGCGCGAAAAGAATTAGTAAGTGCGATGAAAGACGATTACGCATTAATTGTTGTCATCAGATCATTGCCGTTTAGACCGGGCACTCGTGCCCGGCGACGGCGCGCACGAGTGCGCGCTCTAAACGATTATCGATTCCGTCTGCGCGGAGTCGCGGACGGTTGCGCCTGTTGTTGTCCAGCTGCGCCGAAATATCCCAACGCCTTAGCCTTCAAAATAAGCTGCGCCGCAACCGGACCGGCATTCTTGCCGCCATAAAAACTGATGCCCGGCCCCGGACCTTCGAGCAGTACCGCCATGGCCAATACCGGTTTTTCCAAGGGCGCGAAACTCAGGTACCAGGCATCGCTGCGAAGCTTTTCATGCATGACGACCTCTTCGTATTGGCGAATAATCTTTCCTTTGAAGTCACGCTCCGTAACGAGTCGCTTCTTCACTTCGCCGGTTTTTGGATCGATAACGGGCACGGCTTTTTGCGCCGTTCCGGTCTTGCCGCCGCTTCTGATGCCGGCGGCTTTCACCGGAGCCGTCGCGCCGGTTGCCGTGCCGCCTTCGGTCACCATGTTCATGATGTGCCGTATCTCGCTTGCCTGATCGCGCGTGAGGACTTGATTAAGAACCTCGGGCGGTCGGTTCATTTCAATCTTCGGTTTCATCAACCGGCCTTCAAGGTTCGCCGCGACGGAAACCATCATGGCCATTTGGAAAGGTGTCATCTGCGAAGCATAGCCCTGTCCATAACCTTCATACATGAGTTCGCACCGAGTTGAGTGCGGCCCCGCTTTGAGCCACGACTCTGTCGGCGCGAGCGCATTCTTGATCGCGCTGCTGCTGGCGTTCCAAATCTCGGGCTCACGCCGACCCTGTCCCTCACCACTGAGGCTGTCGTAAGCGCCGATGCCAATCAGTTTTGCGGTATCACGAATCTTCACGCCTCCGAGCAGCGTGCCCATGTAGGAAAAATAGATGTTGCTGGAATGCTGGAAAGCAGAATCGATTCCGATATTGCCGCAGGCTTCGCAGCCGCCGTTGTCGTCCGTGATGGTGCGGCCGCAGCCGGGCGGTGAAAAGCCGCCGCTGGTGGTAAATCGCGTGCTCTGCATGTTGTTGCGAAACGCCGTGTACATCATCAACGTTTTGAACGTCGAGCCCGGCACGTAATATTCATTCATCGCGCGATTCAGCATCGGCCGTTCTTTGCGGTCGTTGTCCAGCTCGATCCACGCGGCTTCATCCTGAACCTCCTTGAGGCTGTAAGAAGGATTGCTGTACATCGCCAGCACTTCGCCGGTTTGCGGATTGAAGATCACGACCGCGCCTTTGTTTCCCTTGAGCTGATCGACGACGGCTTGTTGCAGATCCTGATCGATGGTGAGCGTGTAATCCTTATTCAGCTTTTGTTCGACGGATTGACCTTTAATGATTTGCCAAACCTCTGGCACGGCGCCTGGATCGGTTCCGAAGAGTGCGCGCTCGAGGCCGGGCTCGCCGCGATCAGTCCCGAAGATGTGGGCCATCGCGGAATCCATCGGATACTCGCGATCGATCTCTCCGTTTGAATTCTTTTTGTAATAGGCGAGGGGACGTCCCTTGCGATCGTAGATCCAGCCCCGCAGAGTCGATTCGCTCAGCCGGCGGTTGCGCAGGTCCTTGTAGCCCAGCTCCTGAAATTTCTGATTGCGCTCCGGCGCGTAACGCGCCCAATAGACGTGAAAGCTAAAAACGAAGATCGCCACCAGCGCGAACAGCCAGCGCCAGACGCGCAGCCCACGATTAGTAGTCGTGGCGCCCAACCGTTTCTGAATGTCTTTTGGCAGACTTGAAGGGGCTGTCGGCGCGGCGGGGGCGCGGCTAAACCAGGCGCGCGCGATCGACAACATTAAGATCAATCCGATGAGCGCTATCCCAATCAAATAAACCAGCGTCAACCACGCCGGCAGCTTTTCTGGGGCGGCCGCAGCTTGCGGAGTTGGCGTTTGCAACAGAAACAGCGCGAGTGATGTCATGGATTGATTTTGCGAAGACGAACTTCGACGTCGCCGAATGCCACGACATCGCCTTCCTGAATTGGACGGGCCTCACCGTAGGGGATGCGCACGCCGTTGATGTGCGTGCCGTTGGTTGAACCGGTGTCAGCGACCAGGAGGTTGTGCTGAATGTCCATCTTCAGCGCTGCATGAACTTTCGAAACGCTCGCATGATTCAGATGCAGATCGCTATCAGTGCCGCGACCGACGTTCATGCGACGTCCTCCGGCGACGAAGACTAATTCTTTTTCTTTCGAGCCTTCGGGGAGGGTGATTCGGGCGACCATGGGGATTTCGGCCTTCTCGCCTTGCGGCGCCTTGAGCGGCTTACCGAGCTTGCGTTCCAAATCCTGGCGCTGAAGCTGCTCCTCGAACTCGCCGAAGTTAGGCTCGACGGAAATGCCTTTGGTAAAAATATCTACTTCAGTTTCGATATCAACGGGCGCCATTGTCCGGTAACGATTGTCGTTAATGTGATCAATCGCGGCAGCGAGAAGTTCAGTTTCTAAACGCTTGGTAACTTCCGGCGGGGTCTCTGAGTGGGTGCCCCACTCAATCTTCAACTTGAGATGATGGGGCGCGATGCGGCCCTTGCCTTTTTCATCCCTGACGCGTCCATCAATCGCGCGGTTCATGCGCAGGATGATCTGATCGGTGGTTAGGCCGGTGCCCGGTTCCGCCGAGCGCCCCAGCTTCCGATCTACAACATCGCCGACGCCCTCAAGCACGCGGCGCATGATGCGCTCGGGCAGGACGGTCTGGCGTTTCGGTTTGGGTGGTTGATTCTGTCCTTCAGCCATGAATCAGAATACGAGTTGCGCCCGTCGCTAGTTCGAGCGGCTACCAATAGTTAGTTATTTTTGGGGACTGCGCCTTCAGCCGCTATTCTAGCTGAAAGCGGTCGTAATCGTAACATCAAGCGGGGTTTTCTGAATGAGCGGGGCAGGTAATCCCCTTGTAAAGATTTTTTACTTGACGCGCCTGTTAAGATCGGAGTGATGAGCGAGGAGCGCACACGAGAGCTTCCTAATAAGAGTTCCTTCGAGGAGCGAGTATTTGCGCGCTTCGACGCCATGGAGGCGCGCTTCGACGCCGCGAACGCGCGGTTCGACGCCATGAACGCGCGGTTCGACGCCCTGGAAGCGCGAGTGGACGCGAGGTTCAACGCCGTCGACACTCGTCTGGACGGACTTGACGATCGAGTGAAAGCGCTGGAAGCCAAAGCGCTTGACACCAAACCGATTTGGGAACGCGCGCTCGCAGAGATTTTTGAGGTAAGGAAAGGCGTTGAAGATCTCAATCGCAAGTTCGATATCCTGACGCTTGATGTTATGCAAGTACGCGGCGATCAGCGCGGCGTGAATAAAAGAATGGATGAGTTAGAATTGCGCATTCAATAGTAAACAAGACCTGCGGCTTTCATCCTCTTTGCCGCTCCGCTTCATAAAGCAGAATCCCCGCGGCCACTGCGACATTCAAACTCTCCGTTAGTCCTTTCATCGGAATCTTCACAGCTTCATCTGCCGTTCCTATTTCATCGTCCGACAAGCCTTTCGATTCCGCGCCAACAATCAGCGCCGTGGGCCGTCGCCAATCAACGTCCGCATAACTTCGGGTGGCGTGAACATCAGCGCACACGGTTTGAATCGAACGTTTCCGGCACCACTGGATTGCCTGGTCGAAACTCACGTCGGTCCAAATCGGCAGCCGAAAAGCCGCGCCCATGGCACCGCGCAGAGACTTTGGCGAAAAAGGATCGGTCGTTCCCGCGGTCGTCAACACGCCGGTCGCGCCGGCTGCTTCCGCCGTCCGCAGAATTGCACCGAGGTTCACCGGATTGTTGATGCCATGCAGGATAACGAGCAACGCCGTTTCCGTTTGACCGCGGGCGAATTCTTTCTCAGTGATGGCCGGGCGCGACGCGAGCACGATGATCCCTTGCGGCGTCTTCGTGTAAGAGATTGAAGCCAGCAGTCGTTCACTGACCGAAGCGGATTTGGTCGCGACGTTTCCCGTCTCGGCAATTAGCGTTGCCGCCCGTTCTTTGTTGGCAATTTGGTCCGAATAGATGATCGCTTCAATCCGGAGATCGGACCGCAGTACTTCCTCGCACAAGCGCAGGCCTTCGACAAAAATCGAGTCGTGTACCTTGCCGTCGCGCACGGCGCGCGCGTGGCGGAGCAGGGAATTGTCGCGACTGGTGATGTTCATGTTTAGGTACGCACTCCTCCGGGGTGCTGGTGCACGCCAGAGGCGTGCGTACCGCCTTCCACCTCCGCCCAGATCGGCCAATGATCGGAAACATTCAAAGGCTTCACCACTCCCCAACGATTTACGCGCAGGTCTCTCACAAAAATCCAGTCCGCATGAAACCTGATAACGCCGGCGCCGCGCCAGGTCGGGATGCTCGTCGGGAACGGTGTGGTAAAGCCGTGTGACTCCAACAGCCGTCTAATCTCAACCGCCTTCTGGCTCGAGAGCGTATTGAAATCACCAAGAATTACGACTGGTCCCTCATGCTTTTCAGCCAGATCCAAAACGGCTTCCGTCTGCTGATGTTGATTGTTGAGCGGTCCATGCGGATCGATGTGGACATTGAAAAGACGAAGTTGCTCGCGGCCCAGTTCAATCGTCGCCGCCATCGCCAGCCGCGGTCGCCAGGCGCAGTCGTGCCAAGGCAAATCGATGCGCGCGACGTCATTCAGCGGAACGCGGCTCAAAAGGGCGACGCCCATGTCGGCGTCTTCGTCGATTCCCACCTGCTCTTCGAAATTCAACCACCACTCGCGCTGCTTCGGCAAAATACCGCGCGGCAAGCCCGCGCCGACATGAACGTACGAAAGGCCCATCTCGTCAGCAAGCCGCGCGGCCACATGTTGGCCTCCGGCGCGGCCCGTCGCTCTATCAGCTTCCTGCAATGCTAGAATACCGGGCGGCGGCAACAATTCATTTTCAGAAAATGCTTTCGCCGCTGTGCGAATGTTTTGTGCGATTGCTTCGGCCCGGTTGACGGGAAAGTTGTAACCGATCTTTCGCAACAAGCCCGAGGCGATCAGGTATCGGCCGACGGCGTAACGAATGTTGTAGGAAGCCAGAACCAGGCGTGAAGGGTTCGCCGCCCTTGATTCGTGAGATTCAGGTCGGTTTCGAATTTCGATTCGTTGATTTGGCTCTGTTTGACTGGCGCTCATCAGCGCGCTGATGATTACTTGAAAGCTGTTAGATATGCAAAACGGTACGCACGCTTCTGGCGTGCTTTCAGAGGGACGTGACCAATCCCGCTTAGCCACGCCAGAGGCGTGCATACCGAACACTCTTTTATGTCCAGAATAATCATCGCCGTAGTCGACGATCTCTTCTTCGCCTCAAAGATTCGGGGAACCGCCGAGCAGGTAGGTGTCTCGGTCAGTTTCGCCCGCAGCGTCGACGCGCTGATTGAAACGGCGTCGCGCGATCAGCCGTCGCTAATCATCTGCGATCTGCAAGCTCAAAAGATCGATCCCATTCAACTGGCGAAGCGACTAAAAGGAGACGAACATCTACGGGCGATTCCATTGCTCGGGTTTTTCTCTCATGTGCAAATCGAACTGCAGCGCCAGGCTGAGGCCGCAGGCTTTGAGCGAGTACAACCGCGCTCAGCCTTCACCAAAAATCTGGCTGAGATCTTAACCGGCGCGTCTTCCTGAGATCGTCAGGGAGAGACCGTAATCATTCCTACCCGGTTCAAGCCGGGAGTCATCGCGCACTTTGAAGGATTGATGTAGTGATAGGTTTGCGGGGAACTTATCGCCTTCGAAAAAGTGAACGTATAGAAGTTTGGGAATGGGTCGGCGGCGAAGGGATTGCTAATCGTCGTGGATAACTGCCGTCTCCGATCGTGTAGCTCCTGCGTCCAGGTGTACAGATTCTTGGAGAATGGCGCCGTCGTAGCGCCTCGCCGTCCGTCATCGGTAAGCGGGTCAGCGAACCTGCCGGTGCCACGCTTCATCGCGATTTCCCACACTCGCTCCTCATAGAGTTCAATAAAGACGCCGTTGGAATTAATAGTCATGTTCCATAGCGCCGATTCCACATCCGCAGGATTAGCTACCCCTTTTACGTGTCCGTTGGGCTGCGGAGGATGAATCTCGGCGTTGTTGGTCTGAAACCCGATGATCTGATTGTTGATTGATCCTTCGTTGACGGCCCACGGATTCGGGCAGCCGTCCCTGCCATCCGCCGTGGGTGTCGCTCCGGGTTCTGCCGGAGGGAGAACAATCGGAAAGCCGGCACGGGCCGGAGCTGGATTGGCAATGACAGTTTGGTGTTGCCGGCACTGGGGCGCGCCGTCGTCTTCCGGCAGTCGGCCAAGGCCACTGTGTTGTGGCACAAACAACTGGCCGTCACTCACGCTGGTTCGTGTTCCGCGCGGGAATACAAAGCGGCCGTTCTTCATCTGCTTGAGAATAGTTTCAGTCTGAATGGTTCCGTTGAGTAAGCCTGAATCATCTCCGTCACCTTCGAAGTTGTCAGGGCTGATTACGCGCGGAAACCCGGCTTGAATCAACTGATAGCCCAGCGACTTGCGTCTGAAGAAAGCCTCGTAGATTGCATTTCCCACAAGCCGGAAATATGTGTAGAGCCCTTCCGGCGTGTAGTTGGCAATCGCCCAAATCCTTGAATTACACAAACACCCAGGGCCGGTCTCGCATCTGTTTGGCAAACGCGATTCAGAAGAAAATAAATTGGCGCCTGAGACTTTGACGTGGGCCAGGGCTTGAAACCAGCGCGAGTCACTGGCGACGTGAGCGGCCAGCTTATTGATCATCCCGATGTAAAGCTCTTGATATTGCGGGTCGACTGGCGATCCCAGAGGAAACTCCACGCCACAATTAGCGGGCTGTCCTTCGCTGGCCCAGTCTTTGAAAGTCAGTTTGGCCACGGGACCGGGTGGATTGAAGTCGGTGAAGATCCAGAGTGGCGTGCCTTCTTGGCCGGCGCGGACGTCGAGCGTGAAGAGCTTTCCGTGTTCCACAGCCCGGTTCATCTGTCGATCAAGATCGTCCCAGAAGTATCGGTGCCGAGCTGTTTGAATATCGCTCCAGTTGAGTCGAATGATCACCCCCGTGATATCCGGATTAGTCCACGTCTCGGCGAGAATCTCGTCGCGGGCGCCCTCGTCTGGGCACAGCTTCATTCCCCTTACCACCGTTGGATCGGGCTTGCACCTTTGACCTCTCTGTTCGCAGGCACACAGCGTGGTCGCAGGGACCTTCTTGTAACCTGGCCCGTTCGGCCCGAGAGCGAAGATTCCCGAGACCGCAAATCGCATTGGTCCGGTGAATTCATTCAGGTTCGCGCCGTCGAACGCGTGATCCAGGTTGTTGTCGGCGATACCACACGTATCGGACGCCGGAGACGAGGCCGGGTCTTTGATCCGAACGATGGCATCGGTCTTTGAAAGGTTCACCCAGGTGATCGTATCGCCTACCCGTATGTTGACGTGACGCGGCGTAAACGTACCGTCCGGATTCACCGTGACTACGATCGACGCCGGCGGCCGCGCCGAACTTACACGCGTCGCCAGCCAGACTCCTGTGCAAACCATAAGAGCTGCGACCGCCGTCCCAAACCAACGCCGCTGAGGAGATACAAAAGGACTATTCATGAGCTTTGCCCTTTCTCAATGTGAGATTGATCAGTGGCCGCGGATAATAACCCTCGGTTTTGCCGCGGTCAATACCTACGCGCCGGGAAGCGTGAATATGAGAATGGTGAGGCTACGAACGGCTATGAAACAGGTTGCGGGGCGACGACTTCGTGAATGGGCCGCACTTCCTGAATTAACTGTTCGTATTGTTTGAGAGTCAGCGCTTGCGCGCCATCGGACAAAGCACGTTCAGGCTGATCGTGAACTTCAACGATCAAACCATCCGCGCCAACTGCGACTCCGGCACATGCAAGTGGAATAACCATGTAGTTCTTCCCGGTGCCGTGCGAAGGATCGACGATCACAGGCAGGTGTGAAATCCTTCGGACAGCCGGAATCGATGCGAGGTCGAGCGTATTGCGCGTGTGTTGCGCGAACGTGCGCACGCCGCGTTCGCACAGCACGACGTTGTAATTTCCTTCGGACATGATGTATTCAGCGGCCAACAACCACTCATCAAGGGTTGCTGCGAGTCCGCGCTTCAAGAGCACCGGCAGACGCGATCGGCCGGCGCGCTTGAGCAAAGTGAAGTTCTGCATGTTGCGCGCGCCGATTTGAATCATGTCGCCGTACTTCTCAACCAGATCGACACCGGCCTCGTCGAGAGCTTCCGTCACAATCTTCAGCCCGTAAGCCTCGCGCACTTCAGCGAGAATCTTCAGGCCTTCTTCGCCGAGTCCCTGGAAAGCGTAAGGCGACGTCCGCGGTTTGTACGCGCCGCCCCGGAAGAAACGCGCGCCGCTGCGCCGGACAGCTTCGGCGACGGCAAAAGCCTGTGCATGACTTTCGATCGCGCAAGGGCCGGCAATAATCGCGAGCTCATCGCCGCCAATCGTGGCGTCGCCCACGCGGACGATTGTTTTCTCTGGTCTGAGATCCAGAGTAATGAGTTTGTAGGGCTTGCTGACGCGGATTGCTTCAGCGACACCGGGAAGATTTTCGAAGCGCGTCGGATCGACCGCGCCCTGGTTGCCGGTGACGCCGATAGCAGTGCGCGTCGTGCCCGGCATCGCATGCGGTTTGAATCCGAGTTCGGTGACGACTTCACACACATGCGCAATTTGCGCATCGGTGGCGTCGGCTTTCATGACGATAAGCATCGTTAGTAATAGTAAATCGTAAATCGTGAATGGTAAATCGGCGGAACCTCGGCTTGGTCTTCCTTTGCGGTTTTCTTTGCGTCTTTGCGACTTGGCGTGAATGATTCAACTCAACACTCAGACATTTTCACGCAAAGGCGCGAAGGCGCAAAGGAACGCAAAGTCGAAGAACACTACATTCTTTCCGGGACGCTTATCCCCAAGGTGCCTAACGCCTCGATTAATCGCCGGCGAGTATAGTCGGCCACCGCAATCAAAACCGCGCGCTTGACCTCATTTTCCTCGGCGATAATGCGATGACGATGATAGAAAAGGTTGAACGCCTTCGCCAGATTGAAGGTGTATTTCGCCAAAATCGCCGGCTCGGCGCTCGCGGCAGCCTGCGCGTTGATTTCGTCCAAACGCGCGGCCAGGACTAACAATGACCAAATTTCATCGCCGGCTTCGTCGGTGAGGACGCCGGCGACGTCCGTCTTGCGATTCTTGACCACCTCGTAAGCGTCGCCCAGAGAGTTCGACGCGACCCGGTCGCTACCGCTCCCGGTACTGACGTCAAGTTTTCTGAAAATCGAATTCGCGCGCACGGCCGCGTACTGGCAGTAGGGGCCCGTCTCGCCTTCGAACGAGAGGGCCTCTTTGAAATCAAACGCGATGACGGAATTGCGCGTGAACTTCAATAGAAAATACCGCAGCGCGCCAACTGCGATGGCGTGAGCGGTTTCGCGTTGCTCGGTCTCGGCCAGCTCCGGATGCCTGGTCTTAACTTCCTCGAGCGCATCGTTTTCCAATCGATTGATAAGATCGTCTGCTTTGACGCCCAGGCCCTTGCGGCCGCTCATTTCGATGTAAGGTTTCTTCCGATCTTCTTCGGAAAGTTGGATGTTCAATTCCTCGCAAGCCGCGGGCGACAAAGCCACCATCTCGTAAGAAAGGTGCACGCTCGCCTTCCCGCCAAATTCCGGCACGATCGCGGCGACGCCTTTGCGCACAATGTCCTGCGGATATGACTGCCGCGAATCGATCACGTTGTAGACGGTTGCGCCGCCGCCAAAATTCGGGCGGGGAACTTCAGGCTGAGTCTCGGCGTTCGGTTCAGTTGTCGTCACCCAGGTCGCGTGGCCGTCAGCGAATGATCGAAATGGTTTGTAATTGAAATCGAGACCGAGCTGGCCCAGCTTCCAGAGCTGATAAGCGATGTCTTTGCCGGTGTAGGTCACCGTGCCATTCGAACGAACGATGATTTTGTCTGATTCGTGCTCGTCGGTGCCGGTGTGCGACTCAAAGGGCATGACCCAGCATCCGCGATTGCGTCCTTCATTCTCGAACTGAATCACGCCGCGGTCCTTCATCAATTGGAAGGCGCGTTCCCAGAAATGCAGATGCAGAATTTCTGACTCGCGGGCCAGCAAATCGTAACGGATGCCCAATCGCTCCATCGTGTCGAGAATCTGTTCGACATTGCGCGTGGCCACATAATCTGCCAGCTCGGCGGTCGGATTGTTTCCTTCCTCGATTGCGTGAATGATCTCCGCGCGCAGTTTCAGTTTCTCCGGATTGGGTTCGCCGTCCGCTTTGTCGTCGCGATAGAACAACCCGACGCGCGTATACAAATCCCAGCAGTAATAGTCGAACGATTGATCACCGGTCAAAGAGCGATCGAGCGTCTTAATGTCGTCGAGCGTCATGTTCTCGAGCCGAACGAATCCAACCACGACGTCGGCAACCTGGACCCCGGTATTGTCGATGTAGTTCTGCACCTCGACGCGATTGCCGGCCGCGCTGAGAATGCGCACGTAGGTGTCGCCGAGAACTGAATTGCGCACGTGACCGATGTGCGCGGCCTTGTTGGGATTGATGCTGGTGTGCTCAACCATTAACTTTTGCCGGCCGGACGTCTCAAGCGCTGCCAGTGTTGGCTGCGAAAAAGTTGCCAGCATTTCCGGCCGATCAAAGTAAGCGTTCAGATAACCGGCGCCGGCGACTTCAGCCCGGCTAACTTCCTCGATTGCTTCCAGCTTTGGCTTAAGCGTTTCGGCGATTGAACGCGGCGCACGCTTCTCGCCGGTCTTTTGCTTGATTTGCTTCGCGAGATCAAATGCGACCGGAAACGCCAGGTCACCCAGCTCTGTTCGCGGCGGAACCTCAGCGGCAATCTGTTCGAGCTCAATCTCAAACAGTTCCTTGGCAGCATCGCGCAGCGCCGCTTTCAATTTGGTTTGAAGTTCGATCAGGTTCACAGTGGAGTATGGCCAGTGTCAGAAGCCCGACCGTAAGGGAGGGCATTCATTGCGGCTCGCCCGCCCTCCCTTACGGTCGGGCTTCTGACACTAAAGCAAACGGCTATTGTATTGAATCGTTGCCGGATCGCGAAATTGCGAGTTGTTCCGGGGCTTGCTACCATCCGAATTTCCATATGCCAGCAGTCGCGCATTCGATCACCTCTGAGCGAGTTCACGAGCAATTTGCAAATGCCGGGCGCGTGCTCGTATTGACCGGCGCTGGAGTTTCGGCTGAATCGGGCGTGCCGACATTTCGCGGCGGCGGAAACACTGCCGTCTGGAAGGGGGTGCCGTTCGAGGTGATCTCCTCCGCGCGGATGCTCGAACGTGATCTGCCGGCGGTTTGGGAATGGTTCAATTATCGCCGCGAATTGCTTGCCGCTTTGAAACCAAATCCGGCGCACGAAGCGATTTCGAGATGGCAAGATAAATTCAGCGAACTTACGCTGGTAACGCAGAACATTGATGGCTTGCACCAGGCGGCCGGGTCGCGCCACGTAATCGAGTTGCACGGAAACATCTGGCGCGCGCGATGTTTTGATTGCGGCGCGCGTCATGATGTTCGTGAACTAATGTTTGATCAAGGTGTGCCGTCATGCTTCGATTGCGGCGGTCATCTGCGGCCTGACGTAGTACTCTTCGGAGAGATGCTCCCCGCCGGAGCGTTTGAGCGGGCCGCTGCGGCCGCGCAGCAATGTGACCTCTGTTTTGTCGTGGGAACGTCGGCAGTGGTTTATCCGGCGGCGTCGATCCCTGAGATCGCCCGTTCCGCCGGAGCGTACGTGGTTGAAGTCAATCCGGAAAGGACGCCTCTGTCGGATTTGTGCCACGAAGTAATAACGGGTAACGCGGGTGAGATTCTGCCGCTGCTCTGTCAGAAGCCCGACCGTTAGGGAGGGCTGCGCAGCACAAGAAGCCCTTGCTTACCCGCGGGCTCCTGACACTTTTATGAAAACTCTCTACTTTGATTGTTTTGCCGGCGCGAGCGGCGACATGATCCTCGGCGCGCTGGTTGCCGCGGGCGTCGATTCGCGCGCTTTGGTCGAGCAACTGCAGTCGCTAAACGTGTCGGGCTGGAAGATCGACTTTGAGACGGTAGACAGATCCGGGATCAGCTCGACGCATGCGCGCGTGCAAACAGGGCATGAACATGCCCATCGTCATCTCGGCGACATTCTCAAGATCATCTACGACTCAGGTTTGAATGAGCGTGTAAAGGATCGAGCTGCGCGAGTCTTTTCCCGCCTTGCCGAAGCTGAGAGCCGAGTGCATAACGAGCCTGTCGAGAAGATTCATTTTCATGAGGTCGGCGCAATCGATGCGATCATCGACGTCTGCGGCGCGGCCATCGGTTTCGATTTGCTTGGAGTCGAACAATTTATTTCCTCGCCGTTGAGAGTTGGTTTCGGCATGGCCCGGATGGCCCACGGCGAGTTTCCGATCCCGCCGCCCGCGGTGGCGGAGCTGCTCAAAGGGAAACCAATTTATGCCGGCGACATCGAAGGTGAGTTTGTCACGCCCACGGGCGCGGCAATCATCACCACCGTCTGCGAGCGATTTGAAAATATTCCGTCCCTCAAACTTGAGGCGAGTGGCTACGGCGCCGGCACGCGCAATCCCAAAGGATTCCCCAACGCGCTGCGCATCCTGGTGGGAGAGATTGAAGGCGCGAGCGAAGTTGATGAATCTTTGTTGATGATCGAAACCAACATCGACGATATGTCGCCACAGCTTTTCGGTCACGTGATGGATCGCGCCTTCGAGTTAGGCGCGCTTGATTGCTATTTGACCAACACGCAGATGAAGAAGAATCGGCCCGGGGTCTTGCTATCGATTCTTTGCCGGCCTCAGGATCGCGAGAAATTCCTGCAAATGCTGTTTGCCGAAACCACGACTATCGGCGCGCGCAGCTATGACGTCCGGCGCCGCGCGCTGGCCAGAGAGACGGTTCGAGTCCAGACGCAATTCGGCGAAATTGATGTTAAAGTTGCCCAGGGAAGTAACGGATCGGTTAAGGTAATGCCTGAGTTCGAACAGTGTCGCCGCGCGGCCTTGAAAGCGAACGCGCCGCTGCGAGAAGTGCAGGATGCGGCACGCCAGGCGTACGGAACCGTCCGGGTAAGAGGTGATGACCAATGAGCGCTAAGGTCACTAATATCAAACGCAAGGGCCAGACTTCCAGACAATCGTCGACGCCCGATCTCGATCGCATCGCGCAGGGCGTGCGGCTGATTCTCGAAGGGATCGGCGAAGATCCAAATCGCGAAGGGCTGCGTGACACTCCGCGGCGCGTCGCGGAAATGTACGCTGAGTTGACGGCTGGCATGCGCGAGGAAGCGAGCCAACATGTGGTGCCTCTCGCCGGTGACAAGCACGATGAGATGGTTATTGTGAAAGACATCTCGATCGCGTCTTTGTGCGAACATCACCTGGCGCCGTTTGTCGGCAAGTGCCACATCGCCTACATACCCAGGAATGGAAATATTCTCGGCGTCTCAAAACTAGCCCGCCTCTCCGAAGCGTTTGCCAGGCGATTACAGCTTCAGGAAAGATTGACTTCTGAAATCGCCAACACACTCTTTGAGCAGTTGAAGCCGCTGGGCGTCATGGTTGTAATCGAAGCGGAACATACCTGTATGACTCTGCGCGGTGTGAAGAAGTCAGGCGCGATGACCGTGACCTCCGCCGTGCTGGGCGGATTCCGCAAAGACCCGCGCACGCGCGCCGAAGCGATGGCCCTTATTACCGGCAAGACAATCTGATGACAGACTTCTATTCCGTTCTGCCCCACCTGAACGCCGCGCTCAATGCTTCCAGTTTCATCCTCTTAACCAGTGGTTATTTTTTTATTCGGCGCCGACGCGTCAAGGCGCATCGCAATTGTCAACTTTCGGCTCTGGCGGCGTCGATTCTGTTTCTGATTTCCTACATCACCTACCATCTACATCACGGCACAACGCGTTTTGCGGGGCAGGGAATGGCGCGTACGGTTTATTTCACAGTTCTGACGACGCACACGATTCTCGCTGTGGTGATCGTGCCGTTTGTGATTGTGACTCTGCGAAGGGCTTTACGCGGCGACTTTCTGCGTCATCGAGCATTGGCGCGTTGGACTTTGCCGATGTGGCTTTACGTTTCGATCACGGGCGTCCTGGTTTACTTGATGCTGTATCACCTCTATCCTTCTCAATAGCCTCGGGGCAGTAGCCCGACCGTCAGGGAGGGCTCCGCAAAGGATTCAGCCAGGTAATCGCGAAATGAATTTCCTTGATGTCTTTCAACTCCTAAGCATCGTTTTCTTTTTTCTAATCCTGACAATCAAAGCGTGCTATCTGCTTCTGGCGAAGAGGATCAATCCAATTGCGATTGGGCGCGGCAAGACGGGTTGGTCGCTGGCTTTTGAATTGACCGCGTTCGGCGGATTGATGATTTGGATTGCAGAAATCATCCTGAGAGCGACTCACGCGAGCTTCCATCTCATTCCCTCTGATCTCGATCTGCAGTTGATTGATTGGATCGTTTTCAGCATCGTTGGTGTGGTCCTGGTGTCGCTGGCGCTCGTCCTTTTTGCGTCGGCGTTTCTGTCGTTCGGCAATTCGTGGCGGGTTGGGTTGGATACACAAACACCCGGGGCCCTGGTGACCTCGGGAACGTTTGCATTTACGCGGAATCCGATCTTTGTCGCTCTTGATCTTTGGTTCGTCGGAATGTTCCTGATGAACGGCACGCTGGTCTTTTTGATCTTCGCGCTCCTGGCCGTGATTATTCTGCACGTACAAATGCTCCGCGAAGAAAAGTTTCTGACTGGTCTTTACGGTGAACCATATCGTTATTATGTTCGCCGAACGGCTAGATATTTCATTTGGTGAGTCGTCCGGTTTTGGAGTGCGGCGGCTTGACGCCGCTTTGGATTGCCTCCCTCTCCCATTGGGAGAGGGTTGGGGTGAGGGTTTAGGGCCCACTCCTCAGTTCAATTTTTCTCGTCGCGACTCTGTGTCTCGGTGTCTCTGTGGCAAACTGTCAAATCACAAATGGAAAATGAAGTAATTCATCCCGACGACCGCGACGCTCAAAATATCGCACGCACACCAAGACGGCCTTCAAACATCTGGCTCATCATTGTCGCCGCGCTCTTCATCATCGTTCCATTTCTCGCCTGGTACTTCACCTGGTTCGGCCGAAACCTTTCGGACGCCGATATAGCAACCTACTTAGCTGAAGAAAAGAATCCGCGTCACATTCAGCATGCGCTTTTGCAAGTCGAGCAGAAGATTGAACGCCGCGATCCGAGCGCAAAGCAGTTCTATCCGCAAATAATTTCGTCGTCGAAGAGTTCGTTTGCTGAAGTTCGCAAGACAGCCGCCTGGGTGATGGGCCAGGACCCCGGGTCTGAAGAATTTCATCAAGCCCTGCTCGCCCTGTTGAAAGATACCGAGCCGCTAGTTCGTCGCAACGCGGCGCTGCAACTCATTCGTTTTGGCGACGCGGCCGGCAGGCCCGAGCTTCTCTCGATGCTCAAATCTTTCGAAGCCAGGTCACCAATTGCCGGAAAGATCGTGAGTCTCTTGCCACAAGGTTCGACGATTCGCGCTGGTGCGATGTTGGCGCGCATCCGCGACACGTCAGACAACGTGCAGGAGTTCCGCTCGCCGGTTGATGGAAAAGTCGCAGCGCCCGCTCTGTTTAAAGAAGGCGATCAAGTCACCGCGAATCAAACTCTATTCGTGCTCACACCCGACCAAACGACCGTGCTCGACGCTCTGCGGGCCCTCGCGTACGTGGGCGCGAAAGAAGATTTGCCGGCGATTGAATCCTGCGCGCAGAATGGAGCCGATGCTGAAATTGTGCAGCAGGCACGGCAGACCATTCAAGCGATTCAGACGCGATCTGCGAGCGCAAAATGAGTCCGTTTTTTCTCTGTGCATGCGCTGTCGTTCTCCGTGTCTCTGTGGTGAAATTTGCTGAGCGTAATTTCACCACGGAGGCACAGGGTTCCACCGAGTTACACAGAGACCCTGAAATCAGGTTACGACCGAACTCGCGTGTCGGCTTGACCTTTCTTCACTCATCCTCTTAACTATCTGCCTTCATGCGTACACGACTCAGTGTTTTTCTAATCACACTTTCAGGTCTCATTCTCGAAGTCGGGCTTACTCGAATCTACTCGGCGAGTATCTGGTATCACTTCGCGTTCGTGGCCATCTCTGTCGCGCTGCTGGGCTGGGGCCTGGGCGGATTCACGGTTCATCTCTGGAAACGCGCGAGGCCGTTGACGATGAATGCCGCGGCGTTGGTCACCTTGCTTTACGCGGCTGCGATACCGCTCTGCCTGTGGCTGCTTGTCCGATATCCCTTTGAGATGGATCGGCTGCCGCTTTATTTTCTCGCGCCGCTGTTGCCGTTCTTTCTGGCGGGGATGGCCCTTTCGATCATTTTTGATCTACATCGCGCCATCGCTGGGACGCTCTATTTTTATGATCTGGTTGGAGCGGCGTTAGGCGCGGTTGGGGTGACTCTGCTGCTGCATCTGCTGGGCGGCGAAGCAGCTTTGCTGGTCGGCGCAATTGCTCCGGCGGTAGCAGCCGCGTGCATCGCGGGGTTAAGAGTCGAGGGCAAACCGGGAACGGAAAATAATCGGCCGGATTCGATGGGCCGCGCGCTTCAGGTTGCTTCACTCTTTGCCATCGTCCTGACCGCCGCGGCGGCATTCTCTGCGGTGAAGTTCGGAACGTTCCGAGTCAAACCCGGCACCACCAAGGCGATGCGCAATCAGATGGATGCGTCGCCGGGCTCGCGAATTGTGCAGACGGGTTGGAATGCGTATTCGCGCATCGACTGCGTAGAAGGTCTGCCCGACAGTTTCGCGCGGCTCTATATCGATTCAGATGCGTGGACCGGGATCCGTGGCTGGGACGGGAAACTCGAGAGCGTCCAGGACATGCGCGGCTCCTATCGCGCCTTGCCGTTTCGTCTAACGCCGAATGCCGAGACGATGATTATCGGCCCCGGCGGTGGGCCGGATGTCGTCGCGGCGCTGGCGTCAGGCAGTCGCAAGGTGACGGCCGTTGAGATGAATCCGTTGATGCTCAAGTTTGTGCGCAGCTATGGCGCCCGCGCGGGTAATCTTTACGATCGGCCAGACGTCGAAACGGTCCTGAGCGAAGGACGAAATTTCATCAGTCGCACCGATCGCAAATTCGACATCATTCTGCTCGGGTTTGTTGATTCGTGGGCGTCGGTGGCGTCGGGCGGGTTGTCGCTGTCTGAGAATTATCTCTACACGACTGAAGCCATGCGCGCTTATTACGATCATCTCAGCGACAACGGAATCGTGGTCGTGCTGCGTTGGGAGATGGATATTCCACGTCTGGTGTCGAACGCAGTCGCGACGCTGGGAGCCAGCGAGGCCGCCAAACGAATCGTGGTGTTGATGGAAAAACAGGCAGCGCCAAACGATTATCCGCAGATGCTTTTCATGTTGCGCAAGCGGCCATTTACTGAAGCTGAGACAAAAGAGATTTCTGAAAAGTGGACGCAGGCAAATCCGATCATCATGCCTGGCGGAACGGCGCCGCCGTTGATCGCCGATGTACTGGCGGGAAGAAAGACCCTGGAGCAATACGACGCCGCGTCGCCGCGATACGTGGGCGCGGTTTGGGATGACAGTCCATTCTATTTTGCAATCGACCGTCCGTTCAAAATGCCCAGCACTATTGCTGAACGGCTCCTGAAATGGTTGTTGGCTCCCAGCATAATTCTGCTCGGGCTCTTTGCAGTGTTTGGACGGCCAAAGCGCGCGCCCGTCGGGCCTTACCTCGGCTCGGTGTTTTATTTTGCGGCGTTGGGATTTGGGTTTATTGCAGTCGAACTCGCGTTGTTGCAGAACCTCACGCTGCTCGTCGGGCATCCGATCTACACGCTGTCGGTTTTATTGTTTACGTTGCTTGCGTTCGGCGGAATCGGCAGCGCGCTCAGCGTGCGCTTTCCGATGTGGATGGCCTGCGTGGCGGTAGCAGTGATCGGCGGCATCGAAGCGCTCGCTTTGCCCAGGCTGGTGCCGGCGCTGCTCTGGCTTCCGCTCTGGGGACGAATCGTGGTGGCGATCGTTTTGATTGCGCCACTGGGGTTGGCGATGGGTATGCCGTTTCCGGCAGGACTGCGTCGGACCGGCAGTGAGACACTACCAGCGCCGCCTTTCTATTGGGGACTGAACGGCATCATGTCAGTAATTGGATCGGTGACGACTGTGTTCGTGGCTTTGCTGGCAGGATTTCAGGCCGCGATGTTGATGGGAAGTGTTTGCTACCTGATTGCCGCGTTCGCGTCGACGCGGGCGTTCTCGTCGGCGAAAGGATAAGGCCGCAGCGCCGCGGATCAAAGTACTTCTTGATCAGAATTGTCCGCACTCACCTGCCGAGGTATAGTCTAATCATGCAGATCAATCCTCAATCAAGTCAGGAAGACATTCAGCGTTTCGTCGCACGCGCAAAACAGACTTACGCCGAAGAGATCGCCAAGCAGGTCGAACCTGAACACAATGGCGAGATTATCGCCATCGAGCCGAATTCAGGAGCGTATTTCCTCGGAAATGACGAGGTAGAGGCGGCCAACAAAGCTCGCGCGGCTGGCTGCACGGGTCCGTTCTTCTTTTTGCGCGTTGGTTCCAAATACACCCATCGGCTAAGGTCTCCCCGCCGCTAATGATTATCAACGGTTATTTTAATTACAACGATGAGCCGGTTGTGTCTCTGAACTTAGTCTCTACGTCAATTGAAGTTCTGATTGACACGGGATTTGCTGGTAGCCTGATTGTTTCTGAAGCGTTGGCGGACGATCTCACCCTCCACTTTCACGGCGTAGATGAATTTCTGACCGCGACTGGTCAAGAATTCTTCGCTCAAGCCTACACAGTCGCGGTCAATTGGTTCGGACAACAATTGACAGTTCCGAGAGCCGTTTCCGCTGAAGTTAGAGAATCGCTGCTGGGCAGTCAGATGCTGCAAGGTTGTCGGGTGACAATCGACTATGGCGAGCGGACCGTGCAGATTGAGAGGTCATCCGCCTAGTTGATTCGGGCCGGAGTCGCTCGTTGTGGAGATAGCCGGCGGTGGTGGCGGCAAATCCGGCAAAGTGATGCCGTGCATCGCTTCCCAGTCATCGGTCGGAATCATCTCGATCGCGTCCCAGGGACAACCGTCGAGGAACGCACCGTCCGGCCCTTTGCTCGTGCACTTCTGACAGCCGATACAGAGATAAGGATCGACTTCGATGCGGCCGAAAGGCGGATGATCTTCGTCCGGCACCCAGAACATACAAGCTTCGATGGGACAATACTCAATACACGCAGGCGATCCCGCGCAGCCCGTGCAGCAATCAGTGGTGATCGCCAGGATGCGGGGTCTCTTTTTCCGAGTGGCCTTGCCGTCGCCTTCAGACATCGGCCAATGCTTGTCTACTACATCGTATTCAGTTTGTTCTTCGAGGGCCGTCATGCGTGACACATTAACATAGAGTTTTCGTTTGGCTCAATCATGAAGTTGAATTGGCAGGCGCGCGCACAGTCATATCTTACTTTGCGCTGTCTTTGCGCCTTTGCGTGAAAAACGGCAACACGGAAGACTCATTTCACGCCAAGACGCCAAGACGCAAAGACAGGCGAAGGCAGACCAAGATCCGACGTGGTTCCTCAAACAGCGCGTGTTCTTAAATCAGGCAACCTGTATCGTTGCGTTGCGATAAAATTGCTTTGCAGGGCACGGATTCATGCAATCCGTCTGGCACGGTGCGCGCAAGTAATCGACCTGGAGGTAGATTCATGGAAAGCATCGTAGGTATTTTCAATTCATTGGCAGACGCCAAGCGCGCAGCGGCGATTGTGCAGTCAGTCGGCATTCCCGAAAACCGAATTACCGTAATAGCGCCACATACTACAGAGGCTGAACTGGAAACAATGGTTCCCACGACTGAGACGGAACAGCCCGGCATGGGCTCTGCACTGGGAGGTACAGTCGGCGGAGCCCTCGGCGTTGCCGGTGGAATGCAGGCCGGCGCCGCCGCAGCTACGTTCCTGATTCCGGGTGTAGGACCGATACTGGCGTTTGGTTTGATCGGAGCCGCAATCTTCGGCGTGGGCGGCGCCGCGGCCGGAGCGCTCGCAGGCAATGCTTTGGAGCAGGGAATCGCGGACGGCGTGCCGCGAGACGAGCTTTTCGTTTACGAAGATGCTCTGCGACGAGGACGTTCGATTGTCATAGCCTTCATTGAGGAAGCGCAGACCGCCGAGAGTGCGCGGGCCGCCTTAACGCGGGCCGGAGCCGAATCAGTTGACGCCGCGCGCGACGAATGGTGGATTGGCTTGCGCGACGCCGAGGCTGAACACTACACGAATCAGGGCGGCGATTTTAGTTTGAATGAGGCGAAATACCGTCTTGGTTTTGAGTCTGCTTTGCACCCGGATTGTCGCGGCAAATCATGCGAAGATATGCAGGCCAGTCTCAAAGAGAGACACGGTGATGATGCGGCGACGCCCGCTTTCAGACTTGGATACGAGCGCGGCCAAAGGTACCTGTCATCCGTGGGCAAGAATTACTCCACACCGCGCGCTGAGAGCGAACGCGCGAGCAAGGCAGCGTAAATCAGCCGTACGAAGCGAAATGGGTACGCACTCGTCCGGAGTGCCAGTACGCCAGCGGCGTGCGTACCAACGGAGAATCCCCCTGCGAGACACGCTAATCAACATCGGACTAGCTGTCGCCATCCTCGGCGGTAGCTATGTGATCATGCATCTATTCGCGCGCGCGATGTATGTTCGTTGCCCGGCTTGTCACACGCTGAACGCGAGACGACGGGTAGTTTGTCGAACGTGCAGCCAGGGCATGCGTTGAGTCTACTCTCGTTCGGATTCTTTTTTCTTAAAACCTCGCGCCACCAGGAATTCGATTATCAGCACCAGAACAGCAACGTAGGGAAGCCAGCGGATTACGCTCGTCTCATGCAAAGCATACGTGCCGGCCACGTAAAAAAGGAGCAAGATGACAGTTACAATCCACGCCATGATTTTTATGGCCGCTCGAGAATTTCCTCGCTTGCGATCGAGCGTCGTCTCCACGTGACCAGAAACACTCCGGTAAAGATCAAGAGTGTGGAAATAATCGCGTGCGTGCCTAACGCCTCTCCCAGAATGAGGGGCGCGAGCATGAAAGCAATGAGCGGTTGCAAATAGATGTAAACCGCGACGGTGCTGGGCGGCACGCGCGCGAGCGCCCACGCATTCAGGAAGTATGAGGCGGCCGTTGGCAGGGCGATGATGTAAGCGATTTCCAGCCAGACCTTCAGCGAAATGCTGCTGAGCGGAATCTGACTGAGGCTGGCCAAGCCGGCCGGAATCGCCGCAATACTGCCGACGATAAAGATCCACGTAATAAGTGTAAGCGGGCCGTATTTTTTCACGAGGTCCTTCGACACCGCGATGTAACAGCCGTAGCAAAGAGAATTGGCGACAATCAGCAAATCGCCGGCGCGAGTAGCGGCCGAGAACGCGCCGCGATTCGGCCCAATCAAATACAAGACTCCCGCTCCGGCCAGGCTGATTCCCAGGAAACGACGCCAGGTCGCGCGATCAGTCTTCAAGAAAATGCCGACAACCAAAGTCGATACCGGGATTGAAGTGCTGATGAGACTCGAATTGATCGCAGTAGTTAACGATAGCCCTTTGACGAAGAGCCACTGATTGAAGACAAGACCCAGCGCACTGGAGATCACCAGCAGAGGCCAGTCTTTCTTTTCGATGGGACGCAGGTTGCCGCTCAGGCGCGCCAGCACGACAAGCAACAAACAGGCGCCGGCAACCCGGAAACCAACCAGCGCGATTGGCGGCACCGTCCGCATGGTCAGCTTGCCCACAACCGGCCAGGTCGCAAATAAGATTTGAACCAGGACCAGGGCGAGATGCGCCGCGACGTTGTTGCTGGGTTTCGAGTTGTTCACGAGCACAAAAAAGATCGGGCAATTACCCGATCAGCGGTGCGCACGTCTCTGGCGTGCTCAATTGAGGCACTCCGGAGGAGTGCGTACCGTTAGCCGACAAAAAGGTACAGCGGGTTCTCCATAATCTGTTTGAATGTTTGCAGAAACTTTGCGCCAATCGCGCCGTCAATGACGCGATGATCGCAGGACATTGTGACGCGCATCGTCTGGCGAATCGCGATCTCGTTTTCTTTGACGACGGGCTTGGGGGCCATGGCGCCGATCGCCAGAATCGCGCCTTCGGGCGGATTGATTACGGCCGTAAATTCTTCAATCCCGAACATGCCGAGGTTGCTGATTGAGAAGGTTGCGCCCGTGTATTCCTCGGGCTTGAGCTTGCGCGCGCGGGCCTTTTCAGCCAATTCGCGAACTTCACCCGCAATATCAACCATGGATTTCACTTCAGCAGCGCGCACAATCGGCGTTATCAAACCATTCTCAGTAGCCACCGCCACGCCGACGTCCGCATGCTCGTAATAACGAATTGTTTTGTCCTGATAAGAGGCGTTGACCTTCGGATGTTGAATCAACGTCACGGCCGCGACTTTGATGATGATGTCGTTGATGCTGATTTTCGCGTCGGGGTAAAGTTCGTTGAGCGAGCGTCGCATGTCCGCGGCGCGCTCCATGTCGATTTCGATCGTAAGAAAGAAATGCGGCACCGGGCCGATTGAAGTTACCAGCCGGCGCGCAATCGTGCGGCGCATTTCACTGGTGGGTTCGTCGCGATAGGCGGACGGGCCATAGACCTCGCCCTTCTGCGCGGTGCGCGGAATTGCAAGCGACGGGAGTTTCGCGCCGGCCGCGGGACGTTTGCCACTCGTGGCCGCTGCGACGTCGCTCTTGACGATTCGTCCGCCCGGTCCGCTGCCCTGCAAGGTTTTTAGATCGATGCCGGCTTCGGCGGCCATGCGCGCGGCGATCGGAGAAATCAAAACGCGTCCAGTCGAGCCGGAAGGCGTTGGTGTGTTCTTCCCGTCACTGCTTGCGGCAGGCGCGGCTTTTTCCTGCTCCTCTGTCGAGACCTCAGCGGCCGGCGCTGCTTCTGATTCGGGCGTCTTTTCGGCGGACGCTGCGACTGGCGCGGGCTTGGCTGAGCCGGCGTTCTTTATTAACTCGGAAATGTCCTCGTCGGCCTCGCCGATGATTGCGATAGGTTGACCGAGGGGCGCGCTCTCACCTTCGCCGATCAAAATTTTGCGCAGCACGCCGTTGGACAGCGCCTGCATTTCCATCGTCGCCTTGTCCGTATCGATTTCTGCGAGGGGCTCGCCCATCGAAACTGAGTCGCCCTCTTTTTTGAGCCAACGCGAAAGCTGCCCCTCTTCCATCGTAGGCGACAACTTGGGCATGACAACTTGAGTAGCCATTGTTTGGTTATCGGTTCGGAGTTCCGCCTTTAGGCGGCAATCCTCCAAAGAAAGCAAGCCGCCTGAAGGCGGAACTCCGAAACTAGATGTACGAAACTTCCTTAACTGCGGCGACAATCTGCGCAACATCCGGAATCGCGAGTTGCTCGAGATTCTTCGCGTACGGCATTGGCACATCAGCGCCGGAAACGCGTTTGACCGGCGCATCGAGATAGTCGAACGCTTGTTCCATGATTTCGACGCTGATCTCGGCGCCGACACTCGCAAACGGATGTGACTCTTCAGCGATCACTGCCCGATTTGTTTTCTTCACTGATTCGATGATCGTATTGATATCTAATGGTCGAATCGTGCGCGGATCGATCACTTCACACGAGATGCCTTCCTTTTCCAATTCCTCTGCGGCCTTCAGCGCGATTGGCACCATCAAAGAGCGCGCGACAATTGTCGCGTCGGTTCCTTCGCGTTTGATATCTGCCACGCCCAGCGGAATTGTGAAATCTTCATCTTCGGGTACTTCATCTTTTATTCCGTACATGCGTTCCTGCTCGATGAAGATGACCGGGTCGTCGTCACGAATCGAACTCTTCAAAAGTCCCTTGGCGTCGGCCGGCGTGGACGGCATCACCACTTTCAGGCCCGGAAAGTACGCGTACCACGACTCGAGCGCCTGCGAGTGCTGCGACGAAACCTGATAAGCCGAACCGCCCGGACCGCGAAAAACGATTGGGATTTTGAACTGACCGCCGGACATGTAAAGCATCTTGGCGGCAGAATTGATAATTTGATCCGTCGCCAGAATCGAAAAGTTGAATGTCATGAACTCGATGATTGGACGCAGGCCGGCCATGGCGGCGCCGACTCCGAGTCCGGCGAATCCAAGTTCAGTAATTGGCGTGTCGATGACTCGCTTGCCGCCGAACTCCTCTAACAATCCGCGCGTCACTTTGTAGGCGCCCTGATACTCGGCAACCTCTTCGCCCATCAGAAAGACAGACGGGTCGCGCGCCAGCTCCTCTTTCAGAGCTAAATTCAGAGCATCGCGCATTGTCATTACAGCCATATTGAGTTTATCGATTCTCGAATTCAGTTAAAGCGGATTCGCGTAAACGTCAGTGAATAGTTCGCTCTCATCCGGCAGCGGACTCTCTTCGGCAAACCGAAGTGAGCGCTCGACGTCTTCTTTCACCTTCGCCTCGATGTCCGCAATGTCCGTATCGGTAATCACTTTGCCTTGTTTCAGCGCCGTGATGAAAGTTTTGATCGGATCGCGCTCCTGGTACTTCTCAATCTCTGCACGCGTGCGATAGTTGCCGGGGTCGGACATCGAATGGCCCATGTAGCGGTAGGTCCGCGCCTCGAGCAACGTCGGCAGCGATTCTTCACGCGCGCGTGTCACGGCGCGCTGCGTGGCCTCGCGCATCTTCAATACATCCATGCCATCGACAAATTCTGAAGCGATCTCGTAGGCGCAGGCCTTCTGAGCCACGTTCTGAAACGACATTGCGCGCTCAAGCGATGTGCCCATGCCGTACATGTTGTTTTCACAAATGTAGATGCACGGCAGTTTCCATAGTTGAGCCATGTTGAGCGATTCGTGAAAGGCGCCCTGGTTCACCGCCGCTTCTCCGAAGAAGCAGAGCGTAACTTGATCGGTTTCCTGGTACTTGGAAGCAAACGCGACGCCGGTTGCTAACGCTATCTGGCCGCCGACGATGGCATGACCGCCCAGGAAATTTACGTCCCGGTCGAACATGTGCATCGAGCCGCCCTTGCCTTTTGAACAACCGCCGGCTTTGCCGTACAGCTCAGCCATTACAGCGTCCGGCGAGATCCCTTTGGCGATGGCCTGGCCATGTTCCCGATAGCTGGTCAGCACATAATCGTCGGGTCGAATCGCTGAAATCGCCCCGACGCCGACGGCTTCCTGACCGATGTAGAGATGGCAGAAGCCGCCAATCTTGCCCAGGCTGTAGGACTCGGCGCACTTTTCTTCAAAGCGTCGAATCAACACCATCTGGCGCAAGATCTCGACCAGGGTTTCGCGATCTTCAGTGAATGGTGTGGCGCTGGACGACGAAGCTTCGGCCGGTCTGGGTTGATCCAAAACGCCGGTGGCACTCTCGGAAGAACGTTTCGATTGGCTTCTTTGCTCGCTGGATTGGTTGCCCATGAATGATTGTTGCCGCCAAATGCGACGGCCAGCTTATGCTGGCCTCAAGCACATGGCTAAACGAACTCTGGCGATTATACGCGAGAGATCTATTGCGGCAAAACGCGAGCGGAAGATTGTGGGATCTCAAGCCGAGCCAGCGTCAAAAGACGCGATGCTCAGGTGTAGTGATCGATTCTTGCCGGAGTCGGCATCGTAGCGAGGTTGTGCAGGTTCTTGCGCGTATGTTTGTCGCGCTGCATGTTACGCGAGGCAAAGGTCAGCAGCTCTTCGGTGGTTTCACCGTTATTGGGGAAACACGCGACGCCTAAACTGATTCCGATCTCGACTGATTTGCCTGTGCGAACCGAAAACTTTTGATCCGTGACGGCCTTGCGAATGCGCTCGGCGATTCCCTCGGCCATTACCTGCGAAGCCATCGGCATGATGGCGACAAATTCATCGCCGGCATAACGCGAAAGAATATCCATCTGTCGCAGCTCTTTGCGAATTACCCGCGCGACGCTGGCCAGTAAACGATCGCCCATGGGATGACCCCATTGATCGTTAATCTGTTTGAAATCATCAATGTCCATGCTGATCACGGACAGCGATTCACGGCCCAGACGCTGACATTCGGCCAATCTTTGTTCCAGCATCATATAAAAACCGCGAGCGTTGGGAAGCTCTGTCAGCGGATCAGTCAACGCGCTCTCTTTGGTCTTTTCAAAGGTGATGGCGTTGTTCAGGGCCGAGGCTGCATGCTGCGCCACTGATTCAAGTAACCGGACATGCTCGGTCGTGTACGAGGTCCGACCTTTTGAATAAAGCGAGATCGCTCCGAATGCTCCGTCCTCGCGGATCAAGGGCGACACTAATACGCCGCGGAAGCTTCTGGCGATTTCGTCGGGCAGACCGACAAGGTCAAGTTCGGGCGACGAATTACACATCGATCGCGAGTTCGCAATTACCCAACCGGTGATGCCGTCGCCGACGGCGAGGCGACGCATTCTGAAGAGATCCGAATGATCTCCGACCACGTGCAGGGCGATCGCCTTTCCGGAACGTTCATCGACAATGAAGATGACGCAAGTGTCAAACGGCACGATCGCGCGCAGTTTGTTCGAAACCAATGTGACGGTGTCGTGCATGTTAAGCGACGACCCAATCGTCTGCGCGATCTCATGCAGCGCGAAGACCTCGCGTTGTGCCTGAGTAATCGAACGGAAGCCCTGCTCGTTGTCAGGCGTGCCCAGGACGTCCGACGCCAGGCCGGCATCCGGCCGGGCACTGGAGGTCATGTCAATATTCTCAGAGGCAACCTGTTCCCCAATGTCATCGCGACCAATTAATCGATCGAATTCGCCGACCTTTTCATGGAAAAGGGCGACGACCTTTGGATCGAAAGAAGTTCCGGACATCTTCTGCAACAAAGCGAGCGAGTCCTCACGCTTCATTCCCTTGCGATAGGGACGATCGCAGCGCGTTGCGTCGTAAAAATCGACTACCGAAATGATTCGCGCGACCAGTGGAATCTGTTCCGCGCGCAGGCCGCGAGGGTAACCGCTGCCATCCCATTTCTCGTGGTGATAGCGAACAATGTCTTCGACGGGATAAGGAAAGTTGACGCGCTTCAAAATATCGCCACCGACCGTCGGATGAATCTTCATCTTGGCGAACTCAGCCTCAGTCAGCTTGCCGGGCTTATTCAAGATGTATTCGGGCACCGCGAGTTTACCGATGTCGTGCAACAACGCGCCCGCGACCAGCGCTCGCAACTCTGACTCGGTGACCTTGAGAAGCTTACCCATTTCCGTCGCATAGATCTGAGTTCGTCGCACGTGACCGTGCGTCGTCTGATCCTTCGCATCGATCGCAATGGCCAGCGACTCGATGGTGTTCATGTGGAGCTCAGCGATCTCTTCGATGTACTTCAGCTTCTCGTTCTGTGAACGGGTGACCTCGCTGACGCGCTTCTCGTTGAATCGATAAAGCAAATAGACCAAAGCGATAATCAGGGCGCCCACAAACAGGAAGGGGATTCCGGCGCCATTTATCGCCGAAAAGAAAAGAGCTGCGGAGGTAACGTTGCCGACCTGGGTGATCAGAGTCCAAATCAGACTTTCCTGCGAGACAACCACGCGGCCTTTGCCAAGACAGACTGAGCTGAAAGCTACCGTGCCAAACGTATTCAGCGCGTAATGAACGAGACCAAAAACACACAGCGGGAAGAGCAGGATTTCCAGCACCAGGCTGCCGTTACTCGTACTGGTTCCACCAGCGATGGCGACCAGCATGCCGCGATAAACGAGCGACGCGACGTAAGTTGATATTACCGAATTGCTGACCGCAAATATCGTGGACCAGCGGCCGGCAACCGACAGCGAAGAGAGTAAGCCGACGCCAGCCGCCAGAATGATGGCTGGGCCAAAGCTACTGGCCGGCGCCATCGTGTACATCATGACTGCGAGAAAGATAAATGTGTCCGCTATGGACTTGTTGCTTTGGCTCGATCCATCAACGTTGGTCACCGGCACCGTAAAACGGCTGGCGATCAGCGTGACTGCGATTAGGACGACCAGGGGAATCAGGCCGCTCCACCCGAGCAGGGGGAGCCGAATCGTGCTCGCGATTCCGCTGATCAGAATTAACGCGCCGACACCTACGACCGGCGCCAAAAGCAATAAACTCTTCCAATTAAGCTTTGTCATTTGAACTTGGCGGACTCGTTGGGGGAGGGGTATGGTGAGGTTGAAAGTCAATTGTAATTACTGTTGTTGGCCCTGATACAGCATGGGCCAACACTGTTGGCCATGTAGAGAATAGCCGTCGAGGGAGCCCAAGTCAATCATTTTCTCCGGAATTTGGGGTTATTGCGCGGGTTCGTGGCTAATTCGAGGGCGAGGCCCGCGGTTTCGTCATTCAGGACGAAGCTGGCGGGCCAATTCAACGCCGGAAAGTGCCGGAGTCTGGCAAGCATAACCCTCACAAACAAACGCCGTCGGTTTGCCGCTAATAGTGTTACGCCCCTCGAGCAGGGGAACTCGGGCCGCAGCCTTCTCAAAATCGTCGCTGCAGACGGCGAGTACTCGGTTGGGGAGATATGCGTCCCAGAAGGTCCGGATTAACTCCGCTAGCTGCAGATCCGACGCGGGGCCGACAATCGCAATCTCCAGCGGCTTCGCGAGGTAAAAGTCCAGGGCCGTCAGAGCAAATCCGAACGCGGATGAATACCGGCGGATTTGGTTGGCCATCAACCGCAAGATGGTTGTGGCTCGCCGGCGATAGTCTTCATTTGCGGTAAGCAGTGCCAGCCTGAGCAACGAAAGCGCTGCGACGGAATTACCTGATGGGGTCGCATTGTCCATCCACTCTTTCGAGCGAACGATCAACTGCTCGTGACTCTTGCCGGTAAAGAAAAGACCGCCGGCTTCGTCATCCCAGAACTGGTCCAGCATTTTGTCAGACAGAGTGACGGCATTCTCAAGCCAGTTGATTTCACCGGTAGCTTCATACAATGAGATCAGCCCGTGAATCAGGTTTGAATAATCCTCGAGATAGGCATTGAGTTTTGCTTCGCCGGCCTTATAAGTCCGTAACAGCAATCCTTCCTTCTGGAGACGCGAGAGGAGAAATTGTGCATTCGAGCGCGCGACCTGACGATAGTCTTCGCGATCGAGGATCGCCGCCGCATCGGCAAAACCAACGAGCATCAAACCATTCCAGGCAGTCAGAATCTTTTCGTCACGGCCGGGCTTGATTCGCCGCTCTCGAATTTCAAAAAGTTTGCGGCGGCTGGAGTTAATGATCTTCGATGCCTGCTCGACTTCAACACTGTGCTTTGCTGCAATATCGGAAAGCGGCTTCTTTACGTTCAGGATACTGTGTCCTTCGAAGTTTCCGTCCTCAGTGACATCGTAATAATCGCAAAAGATGGCAGCGTCGGTTTCGCCCAGGGCATCAACAACATCCGTGCGCGACCAAACAAAGAACTTTCCTTCTTCTCCTTCCGAATCGGCGTCCTGACTCGAATAGAAGCCACCACTCGAGTCCGTCATCTCGCGGCCGACGTAATCGAGAATCTCTTCGGCAATGCGGCGGTAGAATTCATCATGGGTGACTTGATAGACGTGGAGATAAAGGCGCGACAGCAGCGCATTGTCGTACAGCATCTTTTCAAAGTGCGGCACGAGCCATTTCGCATCGACGGAATATCGATGAAAGCCGCCGCCCAGCTGATCGTACATGCCACCCTCGGCCATCTTGCGGCAGGTTTGGGTGACGATGTCGAGGGCTTCGGTCGATCCGTTTCGATGATGCGTATGCAGCAGAAATTCGAGCGTCATTGCGGGCGGAAATTTTGGCGCGCCGCCGAAACCGCCGTTTACGCGATCATAGTTCGAAGCGATCCGGCGAGAAGCCCCGTCCAGAATTTCAGTCGTCAATAAGTCTTTCGATTCTTCCGCGAGACCCATCCGACGAAGCTCGCCCAGCATCGCTGTCGAAGTATTGGCTACCTGTTCAGGTTGAGAGCGATAAGCTTCAGCCACTGACAGCAGAATGCGTGGAAAGCCCGGCATGTTGTAGCGATCTTCCGGCGGGAAATAAGTGCCGCCGTAGAAAGGTACGCCTTCCGGAGTGAGGAACATGGTCATGGGCCAGCCCCCCTGGCCGGTCATCATCTGGACGGCAGTCATGTATATCTGGTCCAGGTCCGGTCGTTCTTCACGATCGACTTTGATGTTGATGAAATTCTCATTCATCAGTTTCGCGATCGCTTCATTCTCGAATGACTCGTGGGCCATCACGTGACACCAGTGACAGGCCGAGTATCCGATACTCAGGAGAATCGGCTTTTCTTCCGAGCGCGCTTTGTTAAGCGCCTCCTCACCCCACGGGTACCACTCGACGGGATTGTGAGCGTGTTGAAGTAGGTAAGGACTCGTCTCGTTGATTAAGGCGTTCGTATGTTTAGTTTCAGTCACTCTATATACACTCAATGAAAGTAAAGTTTACGGTCGCAGCTTATTTGAACCAATACTTCGTGTTCTGCGCCCAGGTCGTATTTGGATAACGACTGTGCAACAAATCAAACGCCGCCTTTGACCAACGTCCGGTGTCTTTATCAGTGCAGCCGTATCGTGTTGATCTTACCGCCAGATGAAGCGCTTCGGGCGCGCGCGGATCAGTCGGATTCTTCTGCGCCCATTCAATAGCGATGCGACAGAGATAATTGGGCCCAGGGCCAAGTGCTTGCAACGTCGCATATTGTCGCGCGGCCAATGTTTGCGATGCTTTTAAGAACTCCGGCGCGATCATCGGCTTTTCTTTATTTGCATCGTCAGCCAGCGAGCCGCCCAGCGGTGGCGGTGGCTCAGTGCACCAGTAGTTGTCGCGATAGCTATCGACCTCTTCGACGGCTGTCGAGCGGCCCGCGCCCGCTGAGACAAAAGGCCGCAACCCGGGAAACTTCAGGGTGAGAAACGCAGCCGCGAATCGACGGGCATCGGGCGTGGTTGCCTTTTGGTAAGCGGCGAGGAAATCCTTTACTGCAGGCAGTTCCTCTTGAAGCGAAGTGGCCGCCTGAACCGCAGTTTCGCGATCGTCCAGTAACGCGGCGCGGACAAAGGCAGCTTGGGCCACATCTCGACGCAGATTCGGCGCGAGCGTCTTTGATTTTGCCGCGTCTTTCATGGTCGCAACCAGCATGGCCAGATTGAAACTGTTAGCGGCGTCGAGGTCAAAAAGAAACTTCGGCGCGTCTTTAGGTTTCTCTGCATTCCCTTCGTCGTCAGGAATTTCGCGGCCGTCGTTGTTATCGCTAAAGGCCGCCGGCAAACGCGGCGCATGCTTGAGAAAATCTTCCAGGTTCGGCGCGAGCATCATGCGCTCTCCGAGAAATTGATTCAGCGCCGACGCGTTTAATTGCTGGCGTTCACCCGCAAGAATCTTGTCCAGCATGTTGCGCGCTTCATCGGCCCGTCTTGATTCTTTCAACAACCGCACGCTGTGAAAGGCGACCGACGGATACGCCGGCGACGCGTGGCTTACGTTTGCCGCCGCCGCGAGAAGTTCGTTTAGGTTCGGCTCCTTGCCGTCGGCATTCGTCAGGGCCGCAACCAGCCAGTGTAGCGATTTGGTTTTTTGCCAACGCTCGATGGCGTGGGCGCCGCTCGCATCGAGGTCGCCTTCAAAGGTCGCGATCCAATCAGTCAGGTCATCCGAAATCACACTCGCCGGTATCGTTCGCTTAACCGCTGAGTCTTCCTGCTCCAGATATTTATCCAGCAGCACGGTGTAGTCCCAGACAGTCTGCTTGAAGTCTTCACTTGAATCCTTCTTCATGATGACCTCAGCCAGTTCGTGGAGCTTCGCTTCCGGATGCGCGCGCAGGCGAGCAAGATTAAAGAGTCTTCCCGCGGCGTGATGCGATTGCTTCAAGGTGTTGTCCTTGAGAATCGCGGCGAGCCGGGTTTCTGCTTCAACAAGAAAAGGCTGACCCTCTGCTTCTTTCTCGGCAAAACTTCCTTTGCGCAGCATGGAACGCGCGGCCATGTACGGGGCGATGATGCGATAAGGCGAGTTCTTGTCTTGAGCAATTGCTTCGAATTGTCGCTTCGCTTCGTCAAAGTTTGTCGTGTAAAAGTTGGCTGCGGCAATTTGATAAGCGCGATCGGCGCGCAGCAATTGCGGCAAGTCGGGAAGTTCGGCTCCGGCATCTTTGGGCATCTGCCGGCCTTCGCCGCAATTCGAAAAAACGGCGTCCTGCGCGGCCAGCCACGATTGCACCTGGGGACTGTTAGCGCCGAAGAGCTTGACCCTTTCTTTCAAAAGATTTTCGGCATTTACAAAAGCGTCCTCCTGACAGTTGAGGAACGATTCGTATTCACGCGGTTTCTCACGACGTCGATAAACGTCAATTTTAGCTGGCGCCGTCGCGCCCGCGGCTTTGCGCGCCTCATTCCACTTATTAATGAATTCCTCTTCAGAGACGTAACCGGCGTTATTCAGGCGATCATCCCAGAGGCTCTTCATCGCCTTGGCCTCGCTATCGCTTAACGGATGACCCGAAAGACTTCGATAGGCGACTACGAGATACGAACGTGCCCATGACCCCGCGATGACCCCAAAGTTGCCGGCCGCGAACTTGTCGAGCGGAAAGTCTGGATGCTTCGTGTAAACGAAAATTGCGTCCGAGAAAAATGGCCCACATGCTTCCGTTCGCTTGGGAAGAAAAAGCGGAGCGGCGATGACCAGGGCCAGTGCCAGCGCGGTAATAATGTTAAAGCGTTTCCGTTGTGGGCAATTCATTGACCTAAGGCGTTGAGGCATTGATTGAGAATTCATTGAGTGGACTCCGGGATTTCGCGCAGGGATTTTTCAGTCCATGCGTCAGGATTAAAAACGAAGAGCCTTCGCGCCGGAAGCAGTTTCGGATGTTGCTCATCCAAAGAGATGCCGTAACTCTGGCGGCACGTCGCGGCGTTGAAATCATCGCCTGCATCAAGCCGGGTGATGATCTGCTTACCGTCACTCGACATGCGAAACAACATCGGCACCGCCTCGTCAATCGGAAGACCGGTCAACCAGTCGTCAGACATGCACCAGGACGCGAGCGCCGTAATCGACAGCCGCGTGTTGGCCGGCAGTCGCTGCTTCACGGTCGCGATCAGCTCACGATAGAAATTTCTTTCAGATTGCGTCGCATCGAAATCGATTTGGATCTCTGAGACGCCGGACAGGGAAGCCATCTCAACAATCGATTCAACCGTTCGATCTCGCTGCGAGACGGACAGCGTTGGTTTTTCATTGCGCGCTGTTTCAATGCGAGCAACGGCGACTACTTTGGTTCCATCCGGCATCTGCAAGGGTTGCAGCCGCGGCCGAATTCCAACCTCGTCAGCGTGCAGCAGAATCGATTTGGCGAGAAAAGCGACGCCGAATTTCTTGGGATTGATAAAGCGGAGGTCGGTCGGACGCTCCCAGGCCCACAGGATCATTGGCGGCGTTGTCTTCGAGGCCTGGGCAACCTTGGGTGATTTGATCACAAATACGATCGTAACGGTAATCGAAGTTACGAAAAACGATCCGACAAGTAGAGCAAGAACTTTACGAATTGAAAAAGCCGTCTTCATAAGGAGCGCAGATTCGAGACATGATACTATACGACCGAACTCGAAGGCAGCGGAATTCGAATGGTAACCAGCCTCATTCCTCCGCATGGGGGATATCGCGGACTCAAGTCATTTCAACACTCCGAGTTGGTCTATGACTGCACCGTGAAGTTTTGCGATCGCTTCAGAGATGTGCGCTCGCGAACTCATGATCAAATGGTGCAGGCTGCACGAAGCGGACGGCAGAATACTGCAGAAGGCAGTCAGGCCTCGGGAACATCAAAGAAGTTTGAGTTGAAGCTTGTTGGCGTCGCGCGAGCTAGTCTTGAAGAGTTGCTCCTGGATTATGAGGACTTCATCCGGCAACGAGGCTTGAAGTTGTGGGATAAGAACCATCCCACGTCGGTGTTAGAAAGAAGACTAGCTGACGAAAAGAATAGGTCCTATTCCACCTACTCGTCATATGTCGAACGAGCGCCGCCAGAGGTGGCAGCTAATACCATAATCTGCTTGATTCATCAGACAAATTATCTTTTAGATCAACAATTACGTCAGCTTGAAAGAGCTTTCCTTGAGGACGGCGGTTTTACTGAGCGCCTTTACAAGGCTCGCACTGCGGCGCGAGGAAAGGCTAAATAAGTAAGGCAACTAAATCACATGGAACGTGAAAGTTTAGAGATGGATGTCGTGTTCGTCGGCGCGGGGCCGGCGAACCTCAGTGGCGCGCTGCACCTCGCCAACCTGATTGAAAAAGCGAAAGGGCAGGGAACAGACCTCGGAGAAATTCAGATCGCGGTCATCGAAAAAGGTTCATCCGTGGGCGCGCACACGCTTTCCGGCGCGGTCATGGATCCGAAGGGACTGGCTGAACTAATCCCTGACTTCAAAGAAAAGGGCGCGCCGCTCGAATCAGAAGTTAAAGACGATCAGTTTCTTTATCTCACGAAGAGTCGCGCGATTCGCTCGCCGATAAATCCGCCACCGCTCAACAATCACGGCTATTACATCGTTTCGCTGAATCGTCTGACGGCGTGGCTCGGTGAGCAATGCGAAGCCGCCGGCGTGAATATCTTTCCCGAATTTCCCGGCGCCGAAATGCTCTACGACCAAAACGATCGTGTCGTGGGCGTGCGTACGGGCGACAAAGGCATCGACAAGGAAGGGAAGCAGAAAGCCAATTACGAACCGGGCGTCGATTTGCTGGCCAAGATTACTGTGCTCGGCGAAGGCGTGCGCGGTTCGCTGACCAAGAAACTGGTCCAACGGCTCGGCCTCGATGAAGGACGCGAGCCGCAGGTTTACAGCCTGGGCGTGAAAGAGCTCTGGGAGCTTCCGGACGACCGTTATCCAACCGGGCGCGTGACGCACACCCTTGGCTTTCCTTCCGATCAATGGACGTACGGCGGCGGCTGGATTTACGGAATGCAGAATCGCGTTCTGAACATTGGTTACGTGACCGGTCTTGATTATCGCGATCCGCTGATCGATCCGCACGCCGAATTTCAAAAGTACAAGTCGCATCCGTTCATTGCGAAGCTGCTCGAAGGCGGCAAGATGATTCGTTACGGTGCCAAGGCAATTGCCGCCGGCGGTTGGCACGCGATGCCGCGCATGTACGCCGACGGGGTTTTGATTGTGGGCGATAGTGCGGGCTTCCTGAATGCAGCGCGGCTAAAAGGAATTCATTCAGCAATCAAGAGTGGGATGCTGGCCGCGGAAACTATTTTTGATGCGCTGCTCGAAGGTGACTATTCGAAAAAGACCCTGGTGGAATTCGAGCACCGCGTAAAGCGAAGCTGGATTGCGCCTGAGCTGCGGCGCTATCGGAATTTTCACGCGGGCTTTCGACACGGACGCTGGTTGGGAATGGCGAATGCCGGCTTGCAATACATCACCGGCGGTCGTGCCTGGGGCTTTATGGATCGAGATCATCAGGAACCCGGTCACGAAGCGATGCGAAAGCTCTCTGCGTATGGTTATCGCGGCGACGACGCGACGCAGCGATATAAGGACCTGCGTTTCGACGGGCAGTTGACCTTCAACAAAGTCACCGACGTCTATCACGCCGCGGTGGCCCATAATGAAGATCAACCGGTGCACCTGCACGTGCTCGACACAAACATTTGCGCGACGCGTTGCGCCGAAGAGTACGGCAATCCGTGTCAGCGCTTCTGCCCGGCGGCGGTTTATGAAATGGTTGAGATTGGTACGCAAGCCTCTGGCTTGCAGGATGATGGTTCCAATGGATCGCCGCAGCCTCGCCGGCAATTGCAGATCAATTTTTCAAACTGCGTTCACTGCAAGACCTGCGACATCATGGACCCGTACCAGATCATCAACTGGGTCACGCCCGAAGGCGGCGGCGGTCCGGATTACAAAGGGATGTGAGGGCAATGATATACGTGAGAAATCAAACTCTGGTTCAGCGGCCTAAACGGAACGCCGAAGGCGTTCGCTAGCCCTCAGCCCAGGGTTGCGCGCACTAGCGCGCTACCCTGGGAAATGGATCCGCAAGTTCGTTGCTAACCCTGAAGGGGTTACCGAAATCGTTCGTTCCCACCAACCCTTCGTTTGCGAACTCCTTCAGAGTTCGCTTTTCGCAATTGTCTCTCGATCCCCGGGGCGTTGCCTTGGGCTGAAATTGGCGAACGCCTTCGGCGTTTAAGTCAGGGATGATTCGTGAAGGCTGGTGGTGTCCATGTGAGGGTCTGAAGCCCGACACCTATCGAGGGCCAGGTCGGCACAGTTAGCCCTCCCTTACGGTCGGGCTTCTGACAAGTTATCTCGTCGAGTTATTACGAGGCTGCAGCTACTTCATCGGGATCGATCTTCGTGTGAAACGGCACTCGGCCCTGAATCACTTCTTCCAAAGCAATTCGAGTGAACTTGTGTTTCAAAGCATCGATTTCGATGCGCGGACGCGCACCGCGCTGAAGCTGCTTGCTGCGCTTGGCGGCCAGAATGATCAAGCGGTATTTGGAATCGATTTCAGGCGGCGGGGCCTGTTCAGTAAGTTCGTCTAATTCTTGTTCTGCCATAATAGGTTTTTACAAAATCTCCATTCAAAGAAATCCAAAAATTAACCACAGAGGCGACGACTAACGAGCTAATCGGATCCCGTCGCTATCGCTCCGGGTTCTGACATGATGCCAAAATCTTCAAGCGCGGGTCGTAAGTTTACTTCCTGCCGATCGCGTCGCGCGCGCTCCGCGTAAATTACCGCAGCGAGTTGTTGCGAAGCGCGATTAACATCGTCGTTGAGAATTACGTATTGAAACCGTCTGTATTGCTCAACTTCCGATGGCGCGCCGCGCAATCTTGTTTCCAGAGACTCCGCTGAATCAGTGCCACGTGTCACCAGTCGCTCGCGCAAAAGCTCGAATGAGGGCGGCAAGATAAAAACTGAAACCGCGTCCGGGATTTTCCGGCGAATGCTCTCGGCGCCTTGAACGTCGATCTCGAGAATGATGTCGTGGCCGGCGGCGCGTTCGCGCGCGACCTGCGCATTTCCGGTGCCGTAGAGCTGGCCGTAAACATCGGCCCATTCAAGGAACTCGCCCCGTTCGATCATTTGTTCGAACGTGGCCCGATCGATAAAAAAATATTCGCGTCCGTCCTCTTCCGTGCCCCGCGGCCCGCGCGTGGTAAAGGAAACCGAGTAGCTCACGCCCGGCACCGTCTTCAAAACGCGATCAATTAGAGTGCCTTTGCCGCCGCCTGAAGGCGAGCTAACCACGATGAGCATCCCCGGCGCGTTTGCCGCACGGGCTTCATCAGAGTCCGTTTTTGTGAGCTCATTCAACATTCTGCACTTGTTCCCGCAGTTTCTCAACCTCAGCCTTGATCGCGAGGCCTGCGTCTTTGATCGAAACTTCGGTTGATTTGGAAAGCACGGTGTTCGCTTCGCGATTTAGTTCCTGCAAAAGAAAGTCGAGCCGCTTGCCGATCTCGCCTTCCGCGTCGAGCGCCGCGCGAAACTGTTCCAGGTGGCTCCTGAGCCGCACCAGCTCTTCACTGATGTCACTGCGATCGGCGAGATACGCAACTTCCTGAGCTAAACGGCCGGCATCAATCTCGGTTGGCCCGCCGCCCCGCGCGAGCAGCTCGCCGATGCGCTTTTGCAAACGCTGCCGGTAGGCGTCAACCAAACCGGCAGCGGCGCTTTCAATGAGCGGGACTTCGGCTTCGACCTTGGCCACGCGCACGCGCATCTCTTCGGCCAGCGTGGCGCCTTCGCTTTCGCGCATCTGCGCGAGATCTTCGAGCGCTTCGTTAACCGCGCGCTCGATGCCGGAGACGCTCGGTTCGTCCAGCCCGTCGCGCGCTGTCGTCAGCGCGCCCGGCAGACGTGCCAGAGTGTGGATGTCCACGTCGCCGGGAAGGTTGAACTCCTTCTGAATATCGCGGAGCACGTTGACATAGCCGGCAACCAGCGGCCGGTTGATTTCGTACGTCGTCGTGGCGCTGCGCTCGAAATTTATGTTGAGATCGACGCGCCCGCGAGACAGCCGAGAGCTGATCAGCTTTCGGATATTCATCTCGAGTGAAGCTAATTCCTGGCTGAGTCGAAGATGAATATCCAGGTAGCGATTGTTGACAGTCTTTATTTCGACGGCGACTTTGAAGTCTTCGCCGGTAACTGTCCCGCGGCCAAATCCGGTCATTGATTTCATAATGGTTAGTAGTCAGTTGTCAGTTGTTCGTTGTTCGTCGTGCTTGCGTGCTTCGTGCCTGGTACTTAGTACTTAGTGCTTTGTTCTTTGACGTGCCGGCAAAACAGATCCTGTCTGCCAACACGTCCAAGCACAAAGTACAAAGCACAAAGTTCAAAGTACAAATTCACTACTGACCACTAACAACTGACAATTCCTCTTCCTCATCCGCAAACTGCAATTCATACAAGCGCTGATACTGGCCGCCGCGGGCGAGCAATTCCGCGTGCGTGCCCTGTTCGATAAGTTGGCCCCGTTCCATTACGACAATCAAGTCTGCGCGGCGGATGGTCGATAATCGATGCGCAATGACGATCGTGGTGCGATTGCGAATCAGGTTTCCGATCGCTTTTTGCACCAACTGCTCGGATTCTGCATCGAGCGCCGAGGTCGCTTCATCGAGAATCAGCACCGGCGCGTCAATCAAAAGAGCGCGCGCAATGGCCAGCCGCTGGCGCTGACCACCTGACAGAAAGATCCCACGTTCGCCGACAATCGTGTCATAGCCGTCCGGCAATTCGGAAATGAAATCGTGGGCCAAAGCGGCGCGGGCCGCGTCTTCGAGTTCCTGTTCGGTCGCATCCGGCTTGCCGTAAGTGATGTTGTAACGCACCGAGTCGTTGAAGAGCACGGTTTCCTGCGTGACCAGGGCTATCTGCCGGCGCAAGCTCGCCAGCTGCGCGTCGCGAAGGTCGATGCCGTCCCACAAAACCGCGCCTGAGCTGGGATCGTGAAACCGCGGCAGCAATTTTGTCAGGGTTGACTTGCCGCCGCCTGATTCGCCGACCAACGCCACCATCTTGCCGGCCGGAACGGTCACGCTAACGCCGCGCAGAACGGATCGCTCCTCTTGCGCGTATCCAAAATGCACTTCGCGAAATTCAATCTCACGCCGCAAAGGGGACAAGTTGATCGCGTTTGGTTTCTCGACGATCTCGGCATGCTCGTCCAGTACTTCCCAGATGTGCTGCGCCGCGGCCAGCGCGCTCGACATTGAATTATGCAGCCGTGAGAGTTTGCGCATCGGATCGTAGCTACGAAAAAGAAGTACGATAAAAAGTAGGAACTGGGCAAGGTCCATTCGGCCTAACCTAATCTCGCGCTCGCCAAAAAAGAGCAGGACGGCAACAAACACGATCCCAATCAATTCAATTATGGGCGGCGCCATGCCCGAGATGCTTGCCGAGCGCAGATTTGCGCGCCGAATTCTTTCGGCCACTTTGGTGAACCTCATGCGCTCGGCAGCTTCTCCCCGATAGGCCTTGACGATGTTCTGATTGGCCAGCGTTTCCTGGGCAGTATCGGTCAGATACTTGTTGCCTTCGAGAGACTCACGCGCTAATTTGCGCAGCGACCTGCCGAAGCGCATCGTCAATCCGGCGACCGGTGGAGCAATCAACAACGAGCCCAGCGTGAGCCGCCAGCTCACATAAAACGAGGTTGCCATAAATGCGATCAGGGTGAATCCCTCACGCAGCATGTCGCGCAGGGTATGAGTCACCGCGGCTTCGATTGCCGTCGCGCTCGAAATCAATCGCGAAACCAGGTAATTGGTGCGGTGTCGTTCGAAGAAGGACGCCGATTGCGAAAGAATGTGACGGTACAGTTCCTGACGTAAAGTAAGAATCGAAGACTGGCCGATGTAGGCCATAAAATATGTCGAGAAGTATTCGGCGATGCCTTTTAATATCGTGAAAACGAGCAGAAGCAACGCAATCATCCGCCAGGCATGAAGCCCCGAGGCGGGAATGAGGCGTTCGAGGGCAAACGGTGTCGGACTGGGGTGTGTATCTCCTCTGCCGAACACTTGATTGACGATGGGGACTAACAACGCGCTGGTGGCGGCTTCCAGCACGGCGACTACGATCATCGCGATGGTCGCAACGATGAAGGTTCCGGTGTGAGGCAGTAGGTACTTTAGCAGCCGCCGAAGATCGCGCATCTTAAATCGATTCTTCGATCGTTTATCGGGAAGGGAATTAAAGGGCCCGGCTTACGATGACGAATTGGCAATATACTGAGCGATTACGTTTGACGTCAAGGCTAAGCGTCCGACATACTAAAAGCGAAACCCCTGAGCGCTCTGCTGTTAACATTCTTCAGCCCGGGACGGATCGAGTCCGAATCCATTTTTCGTTTCACCGGGTCGAGCACAAGGAAACTAACGTGGATCCCGAACCTACTGTCGCGAATGCCAAGAAGTTAATGATCGTAGATGACGACGCCGAGATGCGTACGTTGTTGGCCGAATACTTTCGACGGCTCGGATTTGAGGTCGCCGAAAAGGAAAATGCCGCGATGGCCCTGCAAGCGGTGACGACAGATCGCTTTGATTGTTTCATTCTGGATGTCGCCATGCCGGAAATGTCCGGGATTGAGTTGCTGAAGAAACTACGCGACCGCGGCATCGACACGCCGACGCTGTTTTTGACCGCGCACGATTTGTTGGACGACAAGGTGGCGGGCTTTGAAGCCGGCGCCGATGATTACCTGGCCAAACCGTTCAGTCCGCGCGAACTTGAGTATCGAGTCGAAGCGCTACTGCGTCGGGGGCAGGGAATCAAGAAGAATGGCAACGACGAACGCCTGGAGATCGGCGACTTGGTCGTCGATCGACGCCGGCACGAAGTTTCGCGCGGTGGTTCAAGAATTGATCTGACGCCGCTCGAGTTTCAGATTCTGGATTTGCTGGCTTCCGAGCCCGGCCGCGCCTGGTCGCGTAACGATCTGCTCGATCGTGTCTGGAGCACTGAATACGAAGGCTACCAAAGGAACATCGATCCCCATATCAACAGGCTGCGAAAGAAACTGGAAGCCGATCCCAAGAATCCGCACTACGTGCTCACCGTTCGCGGAGTTGGATACAAGCTGAACGAAAATCCCTAAAGCCTCGGCGCGAACAAGGAACAGTCCGCGATTCGTCGTTTATTATTAGTTGACGATGTTCCGCTTCAAGCATATTCGCGCGCTCTTCCTGCTTGCCGCGCTCGTTTTTGCGCCGAATCCCGGTCGCATGAGCGCCGCGCAGGAGCCCACACAACAACCGGGCACTAGCGTTCATCTCCGCTGGGGACCGCGGCCCGGTGTGTCGCGCTATCGCCTGCAACTCGCCGGCAACCAGAATTTTTCCGATATCGTCGTCGACCGGGTCATTACCGGCAACGAGACTGACGTTACCGACCTGCCGCCGGGTCGATACTTTTGGCGCGTCGCGGCGCTCACCACAAAGTTGGGCGAATTTTCTTCCGCAGGCGTGATTGAGGTTCGGGCGGTTCCTGCCCAACCCAGCCCGCGTCCCACCCCCGCCAAAGTTAATGAGGTCGCGGTGAATTCCATTTCGGCCGGCGGCGGCTGGCGAGCAGCCTTGGGCGAAGTCAGCCGGCCGATCGCCGCGCGGCTTCGATCAGCCGAACGGCCTGATGTCGTTGCAGCTAACACTGACGGCGTGGTGTTTGGACTCGATGCTGGTTCGGGCGTTGCGCTCTGGAGTGCGCGAACGGTTAGCACTCGCGCTTCGCTCGCTAACACGATCTTGATTGTTCCGACGCGTTCACGCCTCGACAACGTGGTTGTTCTCGCGGGAACGATCGCTACTCAGCTTGAAGGCTCAACCGGACGAGAACGTTGGCGGGCCACGCTGCCGGCCGCGGCATCCTCAGGCGCGGTTATTACTGATCGAACCAGCTCGCGCCTGATCATCGTGGACAATTCGCGCCAGCGGTTGTTCGTAATTAACGAAGTCGATGGCGCGGTCATTTCACAAATCAATCTTCCAGGCCGGGTCATTGGCGCGCCATCGGTCATGGATGATCAGGCCAAGCCCGCGTTCGCGATTGCGTTTGATACCGGCGCACTCGAAGTTCGTGACTTCAACGGCGCTGTGTTTCGGTCCGGCAATGCTTCGAGTCTCGCTACGACCGCGCCGCTATTCGTCAGAGGCAGGCGCGGAGATTTGATGCTGGTCGGAACGCGTGACGGACTGACGGCGATGACTGCCGATGATTTGCGTCCGCTCGGACGCGTGTCGATCGACGGCGACGCACCGCGCGGAGCCTTGACGGCCCAGGACCTGGATGGCGATGGCGTGCCGGAAGTCATCATGGCTACTGAGCGGCGGCACTTGATCGCGCTAAATGCATCTGACGGTAAGATCATTTGGGATGCGCTCGACGTGGGTTACGGAGAAGCATTGGCCTTTGCCGACATTAATCGAGATCGCATTGTCGATGTATTTGTTTCCGGCGGTCAGAGATTTGCGCTCGCGTTGTCCGGTCGTGACGGAGCCGTAATCTGGAAAGATAACGAGAGTCCGGTGCTCGCTACCAACCACGCCACGACTTTCGACTCGCGCGCATTGATCGCGGTGCAGAATGGACCGGGCATCCTGCTGATTGCCGGTGATCCAAATCGCACAGGCTTGCGAGCCCTGGCCTTTGCCGGCGCTGAGATTCGACCAACGCCCCGCTAAAGTCTTAGAATGCCCTCGAAAGCGTAACGCTCAAATCCGAAACTTACATGTTGTGGCTTACTGGCAGTCTGATGCTGGTCCTCTGGATCATAGCTAAATTCCTGCTGCACAAGAGCGGCATGGTCCATCTCCTTCTGATGACTGCGGTTATTTTCTTCGTTGTTCAATTTGTGCAGGATTGGCGCACCCGGGAATACCGGCGCGAACAAGATTCGTGAGCCGTTCCTGAATTTCCACCTGCCCGGATAGTTCGGGCTCATCGTCAGGATTTAATCAGCGATCAATTTCGTCAGTGGCTCTGCCACTCTGATGCGCGGCTAGTCTCTGACTTGCCGGTGCGAATCTTGGTTTTTTCAATGGTCTCCGACCTGCCGCGGTCATAGACCGTTACATTGCGTGGGCACTTAACGGCAAGTCGAAGACTTGCCGCGCATCAGCATGGCTGAGCCATTAGCGTCATTGCGTCGATGACCTGCAGAAGACCACTTATCCTTTCCCATCCAATAAATTGCATGCAATTTCGTGCGTCGCAACGAAAATGATGCTTGCCTCTTTGGCCGGTGTCGGCAACAATGAATCTGCGTGCTGCATCAATGAAAAGGCTGCCAGCCGCAGTCGTTTGCCCCGCGTATTGGTGACCGAGGCTTTGGAGGTATTGAAATGAAAAGATCCCTTTCTCTGTTCACAGCTTTCATAATCTTTTCCGTTGGTGCGGTGGTGGGTCTGGCCCAAAACGACGTGACGCGGACCACCACGGCAATAACCTATCCGCTGGATCAGACGATCGAAGTTCCTTTTCGTGGCACGACGCGTTTGCCGCGCTTGAAGGGCACGGCCGAAGTGAAGCGTCAGGGTCGCCGCGGAACTCGCGTGCAGTTGGCCATCGACAATCTTCCGCGCGGATATGAGCTCGGCGGTGTGTACACGACGTTTGTGTTGTGGGCCATCTCGCCTGATGGGCACGTCGATAATCTCGGCGAAATCAAACGGAGTGGCAGTGGTATGGTCGATTCAAAAATTGACGTCACCACGCCGCTGCAAACCTTTGCGTTAATCGTGACGGCTGAGCCCCACTTCCTGGTGCATGCTCCGAGTCGCATGGTGGTGATGGAAAATCAGGCCCCGCCCAACCCTCGCAACGCGCAGTTGGAAACTTCACGCATTCAATACATCGGCAACACCAGCGATTATTTTCGCGACTCACGCGTTCCGCAAATCGCTCAATCAGACTTTCGTGATATTCCCGTTGCGTTGCTGGGCGCGCGCCAGGCGGTAAACCTCGCGCGCTATGCGGGAGCTGAGCGCGATGCGCCGACCGAGCTGCGCGCGGCGGAAGCTGATTTGCAACAGGCGGAAAGCGCGCTGCGCATGCGTCAGCCCGAACGCGAAATTGATATTCTGGCGCGTCAGACGATTAGCAGCGGCGCCAAGGCAGAGGATATGGCCCTGGTGCGCAAGGCTTCGCGCGAACGGCGCGAGGAAATCGAACGTCGCGATGCCGCGGTTCGCAGCGCCGAGCGTACAGCGGCGACTGCTAATCAGGAAATCTCACGTCTTCAGCGCGAACTTAATGAAGAGCGCCATGCTCGCGAGCTGGCCGAACGTGATTCATTGAATGCGACTGAGAAATTACGAGACGCGCGCACCGAGATCTCGCGCTTGCGGGAAGAGATTCAGAACATTCGCAACGACGCTGAAGACGCCAAGGTTCGTTTGGCGCGCATTGAAGGCGAGAAGCAGGCTGAAGCAGCGCGCGTCAGCGCCGAGAAGCGCGCGGCTGACAGACGCGCCGCTGAAGAAAGTCTGAAGGCTTCGCTGTCGCGCTTTCTTACCGTCAAGCCAACCAATCGCGGCATGATTCTGGTTTTGGCTGAATCGCTTTGGCTAAATCCGAAGTCTTCGCGGCTCGCTCCGGCGTCGGTCGCGAAACTGGATCAGATTGGAGCGTTGCTGGCTAACAATCCTGATTATCAAATCACCATCGACTCATTCACCGACAATCAGGGAAACGCCTCGGCGCTGGAACAGCTCACGCAGGATCGGGCCCGCGTCTTGTCTGAGCGACTGGCCGCGGCCGGCGTTGACGTGACGCGCATCCAGGCGAACGGGATGGGATCGGCAAATCCCATCGCGCCGAATACGACGGTGGCGAATCGCGCAAAGAATCGCAGGACCGAGATTACTTTGAGCCCCAACAGTCCTTAGCGTGTTGCTCCAACTTCGAACTATGTTGCTGTCGGTCCCAGAGGGACCGAATGTTTATAGAAACCCTGCCATCATGGAATGAAGCTCCGGAGGAGCGAACATTCCACGGTCGATTTACTTTTTAGTTACGCTCCTCCGGAGCTAAATGCATCGTCGACGAGAGGGTCTATAAACATTTGGCCGCTTTGCGGCCAGTTCCGTAGTCTCTCGTGATTACACCAACACAGAATTTCTCCACGGCCAAACCATTCTGTTGTCTTGCCGGAGCAAAGAATCGCGCCGGCCGGTCAACTGACTATTGGAGATAAGAATGAAGAATACCTTGCTGGTTTTTCTTGTATTTGTAAACATGGCTTACGCACCGGCGCCGGCGTCGGGACAATCTAAATTACGGATCACGGTGCAGATCTCACCGAACGCAAATAAGAACAATCCTATTGCGGTTGACCTTGTGCTGGTGTCAGACAAGAAGCTCTTGAAAGAGTTGATGAAAATGCCGGCAAAGGAATGGTTCCAACAGAAGCATCAAATTCAACTTGATTATCCTAAAGCAACGGATCTGAGTAGTTGGGAATGGATACCGGGGCAAGCCGTGAAACTCGATCGGGTGCCTGTGGGACGTGCGATCATAGGAGGCGTCGTGTTCGCGAACTATTTTAGTGAGGGCGCTCATCGCGCTGCTATAAATCCTGGGAAAGATATTTTGCTGACGCTGGGGGAAGACGATTTCTCTGTGAGACGGAAATAGATAGCCTTCCATCTTAAAGAGCTTCGAGGTTATCGATGATCCAACATCAACGAATTCTTTCCGGCCCTCTGTGGCTACTCGCCGCATGCTGCTTCATCTACGTCGTGTCGGCACAGAGCGCGGTGCAAACGAAACATCCGTATGTTTCGGACAAACCCTTAAGCGAACCGGCAGTCTTCGCTGATGGTGTGATTTCCACGGGCGACTTTGATTCGCACCCCGCGTTTACGCCGAACGGCGAAACACTTTACTTTGTCCGGAGCACGCCGAATTTTAGCCTCTGGACGATCCTGGTCTCGCGTTTCTCGAAGGGGCGTTGGACCGGGCCGGAAGTAGCCGGCTTCTCAGGTCAATACTCTGATGCCGATCCGTTTATCACACCTGATGGATCGAGGTTCTACTTCATCTCGAACCGGCCGGTTGAGGGCAAGTCAAAACCGGATCTTGATATTTGGGTGATGGAGAAAAGCGGCGCCGGATGGGGCGAGCCGAAGAACCTGGGCGCTCCGGTAAACAGTTCCGGCAGCGAGTGGTATCCGACCGTGGCAGCCAACGGCACAATCTATTTCGGTTCAGACCGTGAAGGTGGAAAGGGCCGGACCGATATCTACCGTTGTCGCCTGGTCGACGGAAAATATGCTGCGGCGGAGAATCTGGGCGACGTCATCAACACTCAATTCAACGAGTTCGAACCGCTGATTGCGTCCGATGAAACGTTCCTGATTTTCATGGCCGGTGGACGCGCGGATGGTCGCGGTGGCTTTGATCTTTACATCAGCTACAATCGCAACGGCGCCTGGACCAAGCCCGTCAACCTGGGCGACAAGATTAATTCAAGTGGCAACGAGTATGCGCCGACGATCTCGCCGGACGGCAAATACTTTTTCTGGACCAGCACTCGCGGTTTCGCGGACAATCCGTTGGAGAAACAACTTAACTACTCAGAGTTGATGAATCGACTGCGAAGTCCCCGCAACGGTCTGGGCGACATCTATCAGATAGACCTCAGCGCGCTGAACATTGAGAAATGAACAAGGCGGGGTTTTCGTCCAAAGCGCAATTACAATAAACACGCACCTAATAACTCATTCAACCGGGATGCTGGCCGAATCCTTCCGGCCGGTTGTTTCGAGCTTTCCGCGCTTCGCACAAATCAAATCACAAGATTTCGGTCGCTCCGGTTAACAGTAAGAACAAACCAAAACGTCTATCTGTCCAGGAGTATTCTAAAATCATGAAGGATTACAGATGAAAAAACAGCTAATGATCGGTCTGTGCTGGTTGCTATTCGGTCTACTAACAGCCACGTCAGTGTGTGCGGAAGAAAAGCTTGATGGACATTGGGAGGGTGCGATTAATCAACCAGCCGGCGAGTTGAAGATAGTGGTTGACTTTACGACCGCGGGCGCCATCAAGGGGAGTTTCAATCTGCCGGCGGCGGCCGTCTTCAACTGGCCCCTGAACGTCGCATTCAGCGCGTCCAACATTAAATTCAGATTGCCTACGGGCATACTCTTTGACGGGTATCTTCAAGGTGACACGATCTCGGGGAAAGTTCCGTCTCCGACCGGCGGGCACGTCGATACGTTTTACTTGACACGTAAGATTGCGGTGGCTGTGCCGTATCGGGAAGAGAACGTCACCTTTCAAAGTGGCGGTGTTACGCTCACTGGAACGTTGAGGTTGCCGCTCACCAAACGTAGACATCCGGCCATTTTCCTGATGCAAGGCTCGGGCGATGCGGATCGTGAAGCCGAGTCGTTTTACGCCGATCACTTTGCCCGACACGGTGTCGCGACGCTGGTTTACGATAAGCGCGGTACGGGAAGTTCGGGCGGCGATTATAGAGACGAAAGCTTCGACGACTTTGCGGCAGATGCATTGGCCGGGGTTCATTACCTGCAAGGCCGAAAGGACATTAACGCCCGGCGTGTCGGATTGTACGGCCGAAGTCACGGTGGCATCGTGGCTCCGCTGGCTGCCTCTCTTTCAAAAGATGTTGCGTTCATAATTAACGTGTCCGGTGCGGGTGTTCCGCCTTACCAGCAGGTGACTTACCAGGCAGAGGCCCAAATGCGGCACGACGGCTTTTCTGAGGCCGAGATCGTGGAAGCCGTCGCGTACATGAATCTAAAGTGGGAAGTAGCGCGCACGGGAGGCGAAGGCTGGGACAAACTCCAAGCCTTGACGCAGAAGGCCAGCGGCAAGAAGTGGCTCGCTCGCGCGCAGCCGGCGACGAAACTCGAAGACATTGTGCCAAGCTGGAAATTACAGATGGGATACGATCCGATGCCCGCGCTGGAAAAAGTGAGATGTCCCGTCCTGGCAGTCTTCGGGGAATTAGATACACTCACGCCGGTCGCGGCGACGACAGCTAATTATTGGAAGGGGCTGGCGAAGGCGGGAAATAAGAATGTTACGATCAAGATATTTCCCAACGCCGACCATTCGCTACTTGTTTGGCCCAAGCCTAATGATCAGGTTCACTGGCCTGTGTTGGCTGCCGGATACCTTGATACTATGACAAACTGGATCGGCAAGCAGGTCTCTCTGCGCAAGTGAACGCCGGCGCGTGACGAGCGCATAATGATTATGCTGATTATGATTATCAGGAGATTGAAAACAGTGAAACACTTTAGGCTCGCTTCGGCACTTATGCTTTTGGCTTTGACCGCAGGTTCGCTCGTTTTTGCGGGTAATGCGGCCGGCCAGGATCAACCCGGCGTGATTCGAACTTCAATTCAGGTGACCGCCCGCACCCTTAACTTCTATCGCGCGAATAGCAAAATGTGGAGCTGGGTGCCTAAATTCAATTTTAGCCTGACCCGCGACCGTGCCAGCGGCGAGCAGCACTGGGTCGAATATACGATCCCGGGCGCGGGGCCTCCGCTCAAGTTAGACTGCGAGATAAATCAAAAGGGCGACGGCCTGGAGTGTGGCGGGCGCAACGCACCGGAAGATAAGAGTTCAACCTACACCGGCCCCGTCAGCTTCTCGATCAAGACTCGTAACGAACTTCAAGGCACCGCCGAAGCGACGCTCTTCACCGGCAAGATGAAGGTGGCAAAGGCATGCACGAACGCCACGTGTCCGGACACCGCCGGCGAGTGGGTCTATTACGTTGATCATGACTGGAACCTGCCGATTGGGCACATCTTCTACAACATGAACGAGCCCGACTACCCAACGTTCAGCGTCGCGTTCTGGTTGCGCGGCGACACATATAAAACCGAGCCGCACCTGTTCTATCAGGGCAAAGAGATCGGTGTCGTGTTCGCGGGCGGCGTACAGATGGGTAAGGGTGTTTGCCGGCCCATCGTGGAGAACGAACCCACACACAGGCCAAACAACATGGTGGGCGGGGCCAAGTGGACGCGCATGGAATGCGAATTCCCGATGGTGAAAGGGTGGGACAAGAAAGGCGAAAACCAAACCGACATGTTCAAGATGGCCGAGAACGCCGGCGAGTACGAGTTTAAGCTCCTTTGGAATAACAAGCTGGCGCGCTCGATCAAGTTCACGGTCGATCCAACCGGCAAGCTCGACAACGGCATCGCAACGGCTAACAAGCTTGGCACCGGCCGCGTGATTGTCCCGGTCACGATCATCGGCGATCAGGACGGCCCGTGGGACCGTGCAGCGTGGAAGACTGACGCGTTCTACGGCAACCCGCTGACCGGCTTCACCGTTCCACAATAAGACCGACGGCACTCAGTGATTCGAACACTTCGCGTGCGCCAATGAATTTGGACGAATGCGCCGGTTATTCTGATGTGAATCTCGAGGAACGTGATCTGATGACCAAAGCCATGATAAGCACAGCAGCTCTTCTGCTCCTGTTCGGCAGTCAGCTTCCCGTGCTCTCTGATACAACAAAGACATCGGAAGCGATGATCCTGGCGCTGGAACAGCGCTTTAATGCGGGATTACTGGACCGGAACGCAAAAGAATTCGATCAACTGCTCGCCGAAGATCTGATTCACATAGGATTCGAGGGCCAGATCGCGGGAAAGACCGAGTACCTGCCGTTCTTCAAGACTGGTGCCTGGCGATATCTGAAGTACCAGCCCTCAAACATTTCGGTAAAGATTTTGGCTGACGCCGCCGTCGTTACAGGGCGCGTCGACCGCGTTATCAAGATCAACGATCGCGAAACCAGCGGCGCATTCGCGTTCACCCACGTGTGGTCTCGTATGGGCCACACCTGGCGCCTCAGATCGTCGCACGTCACCACGGTGCCGAACTCGGCGGCCGCAGCTCCTTAGCGCCATTCCTGCACCCTGTTTGCAGCGGCTCAATTCGCGCGGCGCTAACATAAAAAGAATGAGCGGGAACTTTTGCGACGCAGTTTGTGTCTGACCCTGTGATGTTCTCTGCACGCGCCGCATCGAGGAATTGAATGAAAAAATTTCAAGCGTTGATATTGCTCCTGATCGTTGTCAGTCCATTTATCGCGCAACGTCTTCCTGTCACGCAATCAAACTCTTTCGCTTTCACTCACGTTACAGTTATCGACATGACGGGCGCAGCGCCAAGACCTGACATGACGGTGGTGGTGACAGGCAACCGCATCACCGCGCTGGCTCCAACTGGAAAAATTCAAATTCCCAAAGCAGCGCAAATCGTAGACGCCACCGGCAAGTTTTTGATTCCGGGTTTGTGGGATATGCATATTCACATCAAGGAAACAGAGAGAACTTTTCCGTTGTATATCGCCAACGGCGTAACCGGAATTCGTAATACGGGCGGCGATTTTCAAAAGCTATTTGCGTGGCGCGAAGCAGTTGCTTCCGGCCGGCTCTTGGGTCCGCGTATCGTCACTTGCGGCCCGGTAATCGATGGGCCAAATCCCTCAAACCCGGACCACGCCATTGCCGTCAGTAACGTGCAAGAAGCAAAGCAGGCTGTCGACTTTCTTAAACGAAATGGCGCTGATTTCGTCAAGGTTTATGACGGCGTGCCGCGTGATGCTTATTTCGCGATCGTAGAGGAAGCGAAAAGGCAGAAGTTACCGTTTGTCGGACATATTCCCAATGCGGTTACGATGACCGAGGCCTCAAACGCCGGTCAGAAAAGTGTCGAACATTTAGGTACTTTTCTGGAAGGAAGCTCCACCGCTGAAACCGAGTTGCGAAATTGGTCATCGCCACCTGTCAAGAACCGGGACTTCAGCGTGATTCCGGCCCGCATCGCCGCGCGCGGTAAACGGACGCTCGATACATATAGCGAGCAGAAAGCGGCGCAGTTGATGGCGGTGCTCGTTAAGAATCGTACTTGGCAGGTTCCGACCCTGCTCGCCAAGCAGGTGAATACTTTTGTTGACGATATCAGCACGGCTCCGGACCCGCATTTCAAATACGTTCCGGCATCAATCAGAGACGAATGGAGTCCTGACAAAAATTTCTTCTTTCGTTACCGCACGCCTGAATTTATTGAATACCAAAAGAGGTGGTTTCAAAAAGAAATGGAAGTTGTCGGCGAGATGAATCGCGCGGGTGTGCCAATAATGGCAGGAACTGACGGCGGGCCTTACACAGTGGTTGGCTTTGGTCTGCATCAAGAGCTCGTGCTGCTCGTAAAAGCGGGGTTAACGCCGATGCAGGCTTTGCAGGCGGCGACAATTAATCCGGCGAAATTTCTTGGAGAGTCAGCTACGCTCGGCACAGTCGAGCGAGGCAAGATTGCCAACCTCGTGCTGCTCGAAGCCAACCCGCTCGAAAATATCAGCAACACCGAACGGATTGATATGGTCGTGGTAAACGGAAGGTTATTCCCGAAAATGGTTCTGCGAATGATGTTGGCGAACGTCGAAAAAGCGGCGAACCCACGATAAGATTTGAAGCACTCACGACGGTCCGTCCAAAGACTCGGGCAAAGGATCTTCTCTCACCACGAGTTGTTTATCTGCGGGTGCGCGCGGTTGGGTTGGAACCGGTGAGATCAGCAGCAGGGCCAGGACATAAAGCGCCAGCGCAAAAAAAGAGATGTATCCGGTAAGCGGCGCAAAAGCCGGAACGTCTATGGCGACGCCTTGAAGCAAGCTGGCGCCAACTCTCCGCAGCAGCCCTCCTTCGGGAGCGTAGAGCGCGGACACAAGCAAGTGCTTGAGCACGAAGGCCGTGCCGAAGACGACAATGAAATACAAGTCAGCGCGCCAGGTGGCTGCTTATGCCGGCCTGACTCCGAGAAACAATCGCTCTGGAACGATCCGCGGTAA
>UEXV01000086.1_pt1 | contig 104546 bp, 81 predicted proteins | sample 4301181 | NCBI WGS metagenome assembly UEXV01 (sample SAMEA4773175, study PRJEB27434) | metagenome | biome: 2259; feature: agricultural soil; material: soil | place: USA | collected 2014-09 | depth 0.25 m | reverse complement strand
CATTGGCCGCCATCGCTCCGCCGTTCGTCAGCGTCGCGGCCAGCGCCAGCGTGCCGCCACTATCAACCGTCACCTGATCAACTGCGACCGCAGCAGTGACCGTGACCACATGCGGACTACGAATGGTGATGGTGTCATCAGCGCTCGTGGGTGTGCTCGTCGCGGGTGACCAGGTAGTGCCATCCGGCGAAGTTTCCCACGTCGAGTTGCTATTCCAGTTGCCAGTGGCGACGCTGCGATATTTGAGAATCTGGTTAACCGTGATTTGCGCTGACGCGCTATTGCCAGTGCCGCCGTTGGTCGAAGTGACCGCACTCGTGGTGTTTGTAAGCAGGCCTGTGGCCGCGCCGTTTGCGTTTACCGGCAGCGAGATATTGCATTCACCTCCGGTCGCGCTTTCTGTTCCGCCGGTCAGGCTGATCGTGGCTCCCACGACCGAGATCGTGCCTCCGCAGAGTGGCGCCGAGAAATCTCCGTTGAATGAAAGTCCGGTCGGAAGAGTATCGCTGAAGGCAATCCCCGTCAGCGACGTTCCAAAATTTGGGTTTGTGACCGACAAGGTCATCATCGACGAGCCGCCAACAGTTATTGGCGACGTTGCGAAAAGTTTTTGTATTGAGGGCGGATTAATTCCGGCCCCAATTGCAAAGAAGCTGAACGAGGAAATCGGGCCACCGCTAACTGTTGAGCCGACGACCGTGCCACCAATTGAATTGTAGCTTCCGCCTTGTGTTGCTGATTTGCCGATGTGGCTGGCGGCGGCGAGGGCTGCAGAATCCGTCAGGCGCACGAATGTGTTTGTGAAGTTCGCCGCACCATTTGTAATGGATCCGCTCCAATAACGATTGGTGTTTAGCGACGACATTTGGGTGCCCGGAGTGCCGCCCGAATTACCGTCGAATTCCTCGGCTTGCACGGTCACCGTGCCGCCTGATGTCGTTGTTGGGTTTAGTAACTCAAACTGATTAAAACTTCCCTTCCCTATCGGGAATGCGTAAGTGCTGCTTCCGCTTAAGCTGGCCGGAAGCATGCGCGCCAATGGGCCCGTGACGTAAGAAGTGGACGATCCTCCGCTCACCGCACCTGTCGCCGTATTCACCACGGTGAGAAGGTTCGAAGACGTTGTCGCAAATAGGCCACTGGTCAATGTAAACGTGCCGTTGACCGAAATCGGCTGGCTGAGGGTGACCGTATTGTTGCCGCTCGTGCCCGTGTTGGCGATGGTGAGATTATTTACAACGCCTGAGGTTGAGTTAAAGCCGTGACCGTTGCCGGTCGCCTGATTTGTCGAACCGTTATAGATGTAGTTTGCGGCGGAGTTGAAAATGCGATTCGCGGTTGTCTGAATATTGCCGGATGTAATAAATGGAGGAACAACGATTCCGTTTGGATCGCCGATACCGAGTGTGCCCCCAGGCGTGAGATTGAAAACTCCTGTACCTGAAACGATGTTTGTTCCGCAGTTAAGGGTGCCGCTGTTTATGAAAGTGCCGCCGGATACAACAATCCCCCGCGACAAATTGACAGTGGTGCCGCTCGCGATGGTAGCCGACCCACCGAACGTAATCGTTCCAGTACCGCCTCCACCCCCGAAGGTTTGTGTCCCGCCGCTGTTGATTTGGGTACCACCGGAACCGGGAGTCAAACTGACATTCCCTGTGCCAGCTGTCGTTAAGTCTCCCGTGATTATTATTTTTGCAGTGCTGCTACCGCTGTGGCTGAATGAAGAGCCGCTGGCAATATTTAGAGTTTGGAATTGAAAGTCGCTAGCGCCGGATGTACCCCACGATGTCGTATTCTCAACCGTTATATTTGCGTACGTGCGACCTGACGTAGATAGGCCTGAGCCATTCCTAGCGACGAAAGTGCTCCCCGCCTGAAAGACAACAACAGAATCAGGCGCAGTGTTGGCAAATGGATTGTTGGCCGCAGACGTGTTGTGAACGTATTGAGAACCGCTCTCGAAGATCACCGAATTGTTAGTACTTCCACTAGGTCCGAACGCATTGCCGGTGTACGCAGAGGCAACAGTGAAGACAGATCCACTTTTGAATGCGATCCCACTAGCATCGACAGCCGTGAGTTTGTGCGTGGTGGCACCCGAAAACGTCATCGAGCCGCTAATGCTGCCCTTGCTTCCGCCCGCAATGTTAATCGTAAGCGCGTTGGTGCCGCTGATATTGAGTTGGGCTCCCGAAGCTATCGCCAAGGCCTGCGAGCCGCCATTAAGCGTTAAGGTATTATTGGCCACCGCTGGTTGCAGCGTCACGGCCGCGCCGCCGGCGATTTGAAGCTCTCCGATCGTTTCGATCGGCACGTTGGTGACAAGCTTCGCTCCAGGAGTATTGAAAACCAGAATGTCATCGATCGCCGGGCTGGTTCGGTTCGGAGTCCAGTTGGTTGACGTGTTCCACAACCCGTCTGTCGTATTCCACGTGTAAACCGCAGCAAAAGGCGCATTCGGACTCCGCGCGCTTCTACTTCCAAAAATTCTGCTGAGACTTTCCGGCCATGGGAATTGAGCGAATCGCTCGCCCGCACTCGCGCGCACCAGCGCGAAGCCACCGGCCATCATCGCAAACAGCGTGATGGTTGCGATGGGGCCACGCCACCGTTTGCGCGCAGACCTCAGCGCAGAAATGGTGGGCGCGATGCGAGGCGAGCGTGGCATGCGGTCGGGCGGACTCCTCTTTTGAGCGGATTAGGAACTAGTTGCTAAGGCAAAGAGATGACGTGTGCGCATCTAGCACTTTGCCGAGAAACCGAGACTTATAAAGCCAACGTTAACGCGCTTGGAATGCTCGCCGGGGGAAGAGACATTAGACAGCACTCAAAAACGCCTGAACACGAATCCTAAAATGTGCGCGAAGATTAAATCGCGGCAGCCCTAAAAGTCAATGAAAAGAGTCCGGCAAGACGGCGTGGCTTCTATTATTTCCGTTTGAGGTCAGCACCACCTGCGTCAGCAGGTGGCATAAGGAAGCCTCCTGATCCCATCCGCTCACGCGGATGGTACTGACTTCAGTGCGGCGGGCGTCGAAGTCAATAACAAATCGCGGGTTTGAAGTCAGTACCACCTGCGTCAGCAGGTGGGATAAGGAAGCCTCCTGATCCCATCCGCTAATTCGGATGGTACTGACTCCGGTGCGGCGGGCGTTGAAGTCAATAGCAAGCCGCGGGTTTGAAGTCAGTACCACCTGCGTCAGCAGGTGGGATAAGGAAGCGCCTTAACCCATCCACTGACGCGGATGGTACTGACCCGTTACCACTTTGACGCCGCACGCGGCGGAGACCACCACAGAGAAAACCAAAATATGTCGCCACCCCTTCCCCCTTTGCCTTTTGCGCACTAGAATACGCGCGCGATGATCGGCCAAACGCTCGGCAACTATAAAATCACCCACAAGCTCGGAGCCGGTGGCCAGGGGACGGTTTACAAAGCCATCGATCAGAAACTGGGCCGCACCGTCGTCATCAAGGTCCTGCCGGCCGAACTCACTGTCAAAGAAACCAACCTCAAACGGTTTGAGCGCGAAGCGCGCCTGGCGTCGGCCCTGGACCATCCGAACATCTGCACAATTTTTGACATGGATGAAGTCAACGGCCTGCACTTCATCGCGATGCAGTACGTCGAGGGCAAGAACGTGCGCCAGCTTTGCAACGGCCGGCCGCTGGAGTTGGACAGCGCGCTGCGGATCGGAATTCAAGTCACGGACGCCCTCGCGACCGCGCACGCGCGCGGCATCATTCATCGCGACGTCAAATCCGGGAACGTGATGGTCACCGACGCGGGCCAGGCGAAGATTCTGGATTTTGGTCTGGCCAAGCTGCTCGATGAAAGTGAAGCCACCACGTCCGGAATTCATCAGACTGAATTGACTGAGATTGGCGTACCCTACGGCACCGCAACCTACGCCGCGCCGGAACAGGCGCGCGGCGATAAGGTTGACGCGCGCGCCGATATCTTTTCGACCGGCGTGCTGCTGTACGAAATGCTCACCGGCACCTGGCCGTTTCGCGGTAAGACCACCATCGATGTGCGTCATGCCGTGATTTACGATCAGGCAAAGCCCATCGCCGAGATGCGGCCCGGCGCGACGCCCGCGCGGCTCCAGCAGGTAATCGATCGAGCGATGCAGAAAGAGCCGCGCGATCGTTATCAAAAAATTGAAGAGCTGCGTGAAGAGCTGCGCAAGATTCTGCAGGACGTCTCATCAGGAGCGCCGATGGATATCGCCGCGGCGCCGAAACATCTCGGCGGAGCGACGCCGGTGGGACGCGCGATGCGTTGGCTGCGAAAGATGAGTGGCGGAAAAGAAATCGCAACCAGCGCGCCGCAATTCAGCTCGCGGCCGGTCACCGAAGCGCCCGACGCCACCATGACGACGATGACCGATCGCGAGAAGAAGAACCTCGCGGTGCTGCCTTTCAAAAATCTCAACAACGATCCGGCCTCGAACTTTTACGAATTTGCTTTAGCTGACGCGGTGATCACGGAATTAGCGCGCATACGCTCACTGGTCGTACGTCCTTCATCAGTCATGTCGAAGTACCAGGGACAGGTGGTCGATCCCGCGGACGTGGGCCGCGAGTTGAACGTCGATGCGGTCCTGTCGGCGGGCTTCATTCACGTCGGCGAGCGCTTTCGCGTCAACGCGCAACTGCTCGACGTGAAGACCGGCAACATCATCTGGAGCGATCGCGTGGACGCGTCGGCCGACGACATCATTGCCGTGCAGGACGAAATTACGAAACGCATCGTCGATGGTTTGCGGATTGAGTTGAGTCCCGATGAGCAGGCCGGCCTGGCCCAACCCAAAACTGTCAACGCCGAAGCCTACCAGGAATATTTGCGTGGCCGCGATCGTTTCGCGCGCTTTATCTTTCGCACGGTGTCGGCTGACGATTGCGACGCGGCGATCGCGCACTTTACGCGCGCGGCCGAATTGGATCAAGAGTTTGGTTTGGCTTATGACGGCCTGGGCGCGTGCCACGTCAATCGTGTGTTCAAGGGATTAGGCGGCGCGGAAGACTTCGAACAGGCCGAGGCGGCTTTTAATCGCGCGCTGGCAATCGATCCAAATATCGTCGAAGCGCGCATGCTGATGGTTTTCGTTCTGCTCTGGCGCGGCGAGAAGCGAAAAGCTCGCGAAGAAGTTGCCCGCATGCGGCGCGAGGCGCCCAGCGAAGCGGTCGTTCATTTTGTTAAGGCGACCCTGCACCGGCTCGACGGTGAATACGATCGCGCCTTGCGCAGTTACGACCGGCTGGTGCATTTGGATCCCGCATCGTTCGTCGTCGTCAGTTACAACCGCGCGCTGATCTTTCTCTATCAGGGCAAGCATGAAGATGCGATGCGCGAATTGGATCGCGCGGCTTCGGTCGAGCCGAACAATCCGCTTCTGCGCAGCATCCGCGCGCTGGTGATGTTTTATCGCGGCGAGGTCGCTGAGGCTGAAAGCGTCCTGCGCGAAGTGCTCTCAGCAAATCCCACCCTGCACGGCGTGCGACCCTTCCTCGCAATCTGCCTTAGCAAACAGGGCAATCACGATGCGGCGCGCGCCGAGTTGAACGAGAGCGTGAGACGAACGGCATCAGTCGATCCGGACATTGCCTACGCCGTCGCGTCGGTTTACGCGCTGGAAGACGACCGCGACTCCGCATTCGAATGGCTGAACCGTTCGTTCGCGCTGGGCAACGAGAACAAGCCGGTCTTTGAGCACGACTCAAACCTGGCAGGCCTGCGCGGTGATCCGCGCTGGGCGGATTTGATGGGGCGGGTGACGCGGTAGCTGATGAGGTCAGTACCACCGCGTCAGCGGATGGGATCGCTCCGCGGCTCTGCCGCCGCACATAGCGGTAAGCCTCCGGCTTACCGTTGCGGCCGTGAAAATAAAAAGAGGCTACGCCTCCGTTTTTGGAAATGCACGTAATCTCCCGCGACTCTCCATGCTATTACTTAACGTCGGTTGCTAAAGATCGTTTACCGGTCTTTCGGACCGACGAAATTAAGACAATTACTTGCTCAGCGTTAGATGAAGCTCGACAGTCAGGTAAATTCGCGCTCTATGCATACGTCATCATGCCGGACCATCTTCACGTCGTCAGTGATTCAACTCTCAAACCAGCAAAGACCTTGCAATACATAAATGGAATCATTGGTCGCCGTGTAATCAACTATTTGAAAGAGCAAAATCATGACAGCTCGCTTCAGAAGCTTCGGCATGAATCGCGACCGAGACAATACTCTTACTCATTGTGGGACCATCATCCCGAGGCGCGATTGCTGCTTACCGAAGAGATGCTGATGCAGCGTGTACACTACACGCATATGAATCCAGTGCGCGCGGGATTTTTGTAGAGCGGCCAGACGATTACCGCTGGTCGAGCATCCGATGCTGGAATGGAAAACCGCTCGAGGACGAACCGCTCTTGATGGATATCGATCGAATCAGGTGGAGAAAGCGTTAGCGGAGGCGGAGCCTCTTAATATATTTTTAGGAAGCGCCAGTAAGCCATAGGCTTACCGCTATATGCTGCGGCAGAGCCGCTAATACAGTAATACCCGCTAACTCTGCTCGCCCTTCCGCCCTGCTCAATCTACCAGCCACTCTTGCGTTATAGTATCCCTCAATCATGTCTCAACGCGCGGCAATCAAAGCGGTCCGGTCTTTCTTACCCGCAAACAAATTAACCAACGAAGATCTCGCGCGACAGTTTGGCGACTGGCACGCCAGCCAGATTCTTTCAAAGACCGGCGTGGCTGAGCGGGGCGTCGCGAGTCCCGACGAATGCGCGTCCGACCTCGGGGTCGCTGCCGCGAAGCGTTTATTCGACGACGGTGTCTGCTCGCCCGATGAAATCGACTTCCTGATTTTTTGCACGCAAAGTCCCGACTACTTCACGCCGACGAGCGCCTGCCTGATGCAGGACCGTTTGGGATTGAAAACGAGTTGCGGCGCGGTCGATATCAACCAGGGCTGCTCGGGTTACATCTATGGCCTGGCGCTGGCAAAGAGTCTGGTCGAAGCCGGCACGGCACAGACAGTTCTGCTGGTGACGGCGGACACTTACATGAAATTTATCAATCCACGCGATCGCTCGTTGCTGACTCTGTTTGGCGACGGCGCCGCAGCGACGCTAATGCGCGCGGTCGAATCGGAAACGGAATTGATTGGCCCGTTCGTTTTGGGCACCGACGGCCGCGGCGCAAATCAAATTATCGTGAAAGCCGGCGGCCTGCGCAGCCGTCCGACCGCGGAGACCGCGATCGAAAAAGAAGACAGCAGCGGCAACTGGCGTTCGGATCAAAATCTGTACATGGACGGCGGCGACGTTTTTAGTTTTGCGCTGCGCACGGTGCCGCCCACGCTGCAACAGTTGCTGGAGAAAGCCGGCCTTACGATCGACCAGGTCGACTTCATGATTCCGCATCAGGCAAACAAGTTCGTGCTGGAGCGCTTGCGCGCGAAACTAAAATTCCCGGCCGACAAGTTTTGGATCAACATGGAGAACTGCGGCAACACCGTCTCGTCGACGATTCCGATTGCGCTCGAGAGCGCCATTAACCAGGGCCGGGTGAAGAGCGGCGATCGCGTGGCACTGGTTGGCTTTGGCGTCGGCTACTCATGGGGCGCAACGATGATTAGCATTGCGTGAGACTCGAGCGTTGAAGGCGCGGATGGGACTGACTCTTATCGAGACAGCCCGCGAACCGATCAAGATGGAACTTCGCAAGCTCGCCAAATCAATTCTCCCGACAAGCGCGTTCAATTCTCTCCGTCGCGCCAAGTGGGAACGCGAGCGCCGGCGCGTGGCTTCCCTTCCACCGCTCAACACACAGGACTTCAAAAACATTCTCAGCAATGACCTGCAACTGGGACCAGGCGACCTTGTCTATGTGCACAGCGGGATGGACGGATTGAATCTCAACTTTCCGTTCTATCGCATTCTGTTTTTGATCCAGGAAGTGATCGGCGCCGAAGGCACCGTCGTCTTTCCGACTTATCCTAATCATCGCATCTCGTCTTATGAATGGTTGAAGCAGGGAAACGTTTTCGATGTGCGCCGCACGCCTTCTTACACCGGAATCCTGACCGAGTTTGCGCGCCGGCAACAAAAGGCCGTGCGCAGTTTGCATCCCACAAAATCCGTCTGCGCGATTGGGCCGGCAGCAAAAGACCTCACCGCGACCCATCAACTGTCGCCTTACCCGTACGACACCGGCAGTCCTTACTACAAACTAATTGCGGGCGGCGGCAAGGTCGTCGGACTGGGCGCCACCACGAACTACATCTCGTTCGGATACTGTGTCGACGACGCACTGAAAGAAGAGTTTCCCGTGCGCGTCTATCGCGACGAGATTTTCGCGGCGCCGTGCATCAATTACGAAGGCGAGCGCGTGATCGTAGAAACCTTTGCCCACGACATGAGCACCACGGTCCATCCCGACATGCCGCGCTGGTTCGCGACTTATGTTTCTGAGGAAGCCTGCCGAGATCTGAAGGTTCGGGGAATGAAATTCTTTCGCGCCAGCGCGCCGAAGTTGTTCGAAGAGATGATGGAATTGGCGCGGCGCGACATCATTGCCTATCCAAGATCGGTGCGGAAATAAGTTGAGGTCAGTACCATCCGCGTAAGCGGATGGGATCAAGAAGTTCTTTGGAAACCCAGTGAGGCGTCCTGATCCCATCCGCTTACGCGGATGGTACTGACTCCTGAGCTAACGCGGATGGTACTAACTTCACATGAAACTCGCCGCTCTTCAGCTTCTCAGCAACATCCGTCAACGTGACAAACTTGATGTCGTCGGCTGCAGCCGCTTCGCCGACAAATCTCTCAATCCCATCCCAGTCACGTATGTCTTTCGGATGATTCGTCAGCACCACCGGAATTTTTGACCAGCCGCTGTCGCGTGCGTTCCATCGAATTTGCGCGAGCATCTCGCGCATCAATGGATAGTTCAGCCGGCCGGTGTCTGAAACAAAATGCTTGCGCTGAATCGCCGGCTGAATCAGTTTTTCGTACACGCGAGCCAGCCCTGCGCTCTGCGTGTCCAACGCCGGCGGCGCTGAAGCACTCGTACTGGATTTATCAACACGCCTCAAACGCTTTCGCGCCAGCGCCAAATTCTGTTTCGTCACTTCACGGCGCGATCCATAAAAATGATTAAGAGGCACGCAGACGATCGGCTCAGGCTGAGAAGAGACCCGGCGCGCGTCGTCCATTCTTGGATAGTAAGGCAGGAAGGTCTCTTCACATTTTCGATAGTCGAGTTGCAGAGTCTCATTATTCAAAAAGACTCCCGCGGCCACGCTGACATCGATCTCAATTCCCAACGCAGCCAGCGATGACAAGAGATAAGGCGACGGCGCGAGCGCCAAAGCGCTGGCGCGAAAAGCCAGGCAGTGATAGTCAGGATTGAGCGCGCGCATTAATTCTTCCAGATAGCGCTTGCTCTCAGCCAACATCGCTTCGGCGGGTTCGCGATCATATTTGAGCAGCGACCAGTCGCCGCGCAATTTCCATCGGCCTTCTTCATAGCTTGCGTCCGACCACTGTGAGTGAAGATGCAATTGAACATCATGACCTTGTCGAAATGCTTCGAGCGCGTGCTCATCCCACGAATCGGCGAAAGGTTTCAATTCCGGATGTTTGGCTTCGAACTTTCGGAAGGTAACCTGCTGCATGACGTCCGGCAGGAAGGTGGTGCGCGCGCCGAATTTTTCGTAGATCTGTAGCAGCCGGCGCATGGGCGCGAATTGAATTTCTTCAATATCGCCTGAGCCGTCGCCGCGCAATTCCCAATCATGCGTCAGGGCCAGATAGATTGTTGGCGTCATACGTGGCACAGACTTCAGTCTGTGGTTCCCTCACACGGTTCACAGACTGAAGTCTGTGCCACATAATGTAGACGATGCTGCACGACGCTTCAATCATCTGTTTCGGCGGCGAAGACTGGTGGTATCACCATCCGCATTCGAAGAACCATCTGATGCGGCGGTTCGCACGCGCCGGCAATAAAGTCATCTTTGTAAACTCAATCTCGATGGGCCTGGCGCCGATGAAGAGTGGCGAAGTGCTGCCGCGCATCAAAAGAAAATTGAAGAGCTATGCGAAGCTCGCGCGCACTACCGAAGAAGGCATCACAGTTGTTTCGCCGGCGATCGTTCCCTTCTTTGGCAACCGCGCCGCCGCCGCGACAAACCAGAGACTATTAACGGTGCAGATTGCCGCGCTCGCCAAACGTCGCGGGCTGTCTAAACCGATTCTCTGGATTGCGATTCCCACCGCGGTTTCGGTCGTGGGGCGTATGCGCGAGTCTTTGGTCATCTATCACGTTTCAGACAAGTACGATGCCAACACGATGGACCATGCAACCGATCCGGCTTTGATTCGCGAACTGCACAACCGGGCCATCGAATCCGCTGACCTGGTTTTCTATTCCAGCCGCAAGCTTCTCGCCGAAGCAGATCGCGGCCTGGAAAAATCTCATCTGCTCGAACAGGCCGTCGATTTCGATCACTGGTCGACGGTTAGTAACGGAGATCTCCAGGTGCCTGCCGAGATAGAAGGGATTCCGCACCCGCGCATCGGATATTTTGGCGCGATCGAACCGTGGCTCATCGATCAGGAGTTGATTGCAGAGGCTGCGCGCAAACGGCCCCATTGGAATTGGATCTTTATCGGCAACAAGTCGAAGGGCCTGGAGATCGAAAAGCTGCCGACCGTTCATTTTCTGCCGCCGGTTGGTTATGCAGATTTGCCAAGATACGCCGCGGGGTTTGACGTGTGCGTTCTGCCCTGGAACACCGAAGTGCCGTTCACCAGTTACGGCTCGGCGATCAAAGTGCGGGAGTATCTCGCGTCAGGCAAACCGGTAGTGATTTCTCCCTTACCCGAATACGAATCGATGAGCAACGTTCTGCGCATCGCGCGCAGCCGCGATCGATTTATGGAGCTGGTTGCCGACGCGCTCAAAGAAGAAGGGCGTGATCAAATGGACGCTCGACAGGACGCAGTGCGCAATGGCACCTGGGACGCGCGCGCAGAATGGGTCAGTGGGTTGATTGAGCAGGCGCTGAAGTCAGTACCATCCGCGTAAGCGGATGGGATCAGAAAGCTACGTCTCCCGGAAGAAACTCCTTGATCCCATCCGCTTACGCGGATGGTACTGACCGTGTGCGCCGATCAACTTTCCTCGCTGGAGAGAGGGAAAAAAGCAAAGTCACAATCCAGTGCATTCCAATTCCCACAAAAGCAAACAGAAAACACGCCACCGCCAGCACGTAACGATATTCCGTGTGAAAGACCGATTGAACTGTAAAAAAATATAGCGGCACAACTGAGAGCACGAGCAAGGCTTTGGTCTGTTTGCGAAAGATCAGTACACCCAGCCCAATGATCGCCAGCGGCAACATCACGGCAGTCAAAAAGATCTTCTGAATGCCGTGCACGATAAAGCGTGGATAGCGCGTCCAGAGAAATCGCGCGGGGCCGAGTTCGAAAAGCTTAATAGTGCCAATGCGGGCCTCGGGGTTCGATGGATTAGAGGCCTCGTTGCTAATAACTATCCGTACCTCCTCGCTGTTCGTAGCGCCAAACGGAAGTTGAATTTGATTGTCAGGCTGCGCCTCTGAGGACATGGCTTCAAGAGTTTCGACAATCGTTGACGAATAAACTCTTTCGCTCGTGCTCTTCACGCTGATTCTCAACCGGCCCTGCCCGACTTTAATCGGCACGGTAAAGACGTAGTCATTGTTCTGCTTCACGGACACCGGTGTGGAAAGGAATTGGTCGCCATACTTTTCGCTGTCTCCGAAAAGGAAGAGTTCTGCACTTTCGAATCCCAATGCGGCTTTGGCTCTTGGGGACGTGACACCCTTCGCGAGCAACTCTTCCGGACTGTTGGTCCAGGCCGGCTGCAAGCTGTTTATGCTATCGAGTGAATGACTGACGGCGGGCTGGGTTGAGATTAAGCGCGCGCGCTCAAGCCGCACCATCGACGACGCGCGTTTTGCCATCACGCCGGCGAACCAAAAAGGATGCGAACGAATTACGCCGAAGCCGCGCGACAAGCGGGCGCGCTCGCGTTCTACGCCGTCGGGATGGAAGAGCGTGTCGTAATAATCAGGTCGCTGATAAATCTCGGCTTCCTGCTTCATGATTCCCATGTCGGTCTGGGGAATGCCGAACCTGCCGTCGTGATCGTAATCAGCAATACCTTCAAGAAAAGTTTGCCCCGCGCCCAGTGAAGTCGGAATGAAACGGTGAAAGACAATCGCATTTCTGAGCGTGAGCGGCAGCACGATGAGCAGCGTGCCGCAGATGACCGCAAGCGCGAATCGCCACCCTCGTCCGACAAACTTTAGTTTGTCGCCTTCGCGGGGCATCGAGTTTGTCGGACTTCTTAGCAGGAGCAGTACCGCCAACGCCACAAAGAACGTGAGCAGCATGGCGTTCGCTCTGAACCAACAGGAAATCCCAATCAACGCTCCGGCGGCTAGAAAGATGAATAATTGCGGCTTCTTTATCGCGCGCGCGATTAAGTAGATCGCCAGCAAAATGGGAAGCACGGAAATCGAATCCGGCAGCAAGAGGACTGAATTCCAGGCGAACTGCGGCGAGAGCGCGCCCAGCATTCCGGCGACAACCCCGGCGCTCAATGACAACAACTCGGCGACTATCAAGAAGATCATTACCGCGGCCAGCGCATCGAAAGTTATTTGGGTGAATTGGAGGGCGGCGTCTGACGGTCCAAAGACTGAATGGACTGTCGCGATGAGAATTGAATAACCCGGCGGATGGCCCAGGTTATTTAGATCAGCAAGCGGTGATGACGGACTGACGAACGATCCAACGCCGCCGGCGCGCAACAGTTCGGCGACGCGTTTGTAGTCGGCCGTGACTGCGGTCTGTACTTTTCCGACTTCGAGGCGTGTATCATGCCAACTGAGAATGCGAACGCCGAATGCGAGCAGGAAGATAGCGAGTGCGAGCAGCACACGATTTGTTAAGAGTCCGGTCGCGAACGATTTTTGAGAATTATTTAGTTGCAATCTCTATTCGCTCGTTTCGTTTAGAGGCGGGCTATTGCCCACCAGTCTTCGGCGATCAAAATGAAGGCGGGCATTAGCCCGCCTCTAAATTGGTTCGATCATTATAGGCTACAGTCGATTTACTGAACACGAACATGTGCGGCATCGCCGGATTAATTTCGTCAGACCCGGAAGCGCTCATCGGCGCGGCCTTAAGAGCGATCGAACATCGCGGCCGCGATGATGAAGGCGTCTGGACTTCGCCGCCCGTCAATGACGAAGGCCAGCGCGTATGTTTCGGCCATCGTCGTCTTTCGATCATCGACACGAGCAGCGCCGGCCACCAACCGATGCCTTCCGCCGACGGCCGGTTCGTCGTGATTCTAAACGGCGAGATTTATAACTATCGCGAGCTGCGCGAGGAACTCACAGCCAAGGGGCATCGCTTTCGCACCCAAACCGACACCGAAGTTTTGCTGGCCGCCTGGTCCGAGTGGAACGAGTCGTGTCTCACCAGGCTGAACGGCATGTTTGCGTTGGCGCTTTGGGACAATGAAAAGCGGGCGCTGTTTTTGGTTCGCGATCGCGTCGGCATTAAACCACTCTATTATTCGCTGTCTCAGAAGCCCGACCGTCAGGGAGGGCCATCTTCGTTCGCGTTCGCTTCGGAAATCAAATCAATTCTCGCCAGCGGTTTAGTCACCGCCGAACTCAACAAGAAATCCCTTCATCAATTCCTGACCTTCCTTTGGGTGCCGGATCCGAACACGCTCTTTCGCGATATCAAAACAGTGGCGCCCGGTCACCTGCTTGAATGGCGCCACGGCGAAATCAACATTCGCCAGTGGTGGGACATTTCATTTAACGAAATCGAAGAAGGCCGCAGCGAGCAATGGTGGCAGGACCGCGTGCTGGAGACGCTCGATCGGGTGACCAAACTCGAGATGGTGGCCGACGTGCCTTTGGGATCATTTCTCTCCGGCGGGATCGATTCGTCATCCATCGTGGCGATGATGAAGCGCCACAGCAACGGCCGGCGGATCGAAACTTACACCATCGGCATGGAAGCGGAAGACTTGCGCTTTGACATTATTCCGGACGACGTGGAGTGGGCCCGTCGCGTGAATCAACAACTCGACACCGAATATCACGAAATCATGCTGCAGCCCGACGTGGCCGAGTTGCTTCCGCAAATCGTCTATCACATGGAAGAGCCGGCCATCGACATGGCCATCCCCAGTTATCTGATTTCAAAAGCCGCGCGCCAAACGCTGCGCGTGATGCTCTCAGGCATGGGCGGTGATGAAGTGTTCGCCGGCTATCCGCGGCAACTGGCGATGAAGATTGCCGGCGCGTTTGATCCAGTGCCCCAGATGTTGCGCCGGCCCGTGATGCGCGCGCTGGAATCCGCGCTGCCGGGCGGGTTGCCGGGCAAGCTCACCGCGCCACTGCGCAACGCGAAGAAATTTGCGCGCAGCGCCGCGCTCGATTTCGAGAATCGTTATCTGGGTTATGGAACGTATTTCACGGACGAGGCGAAGCAAAGGCTGTACACGGACGAGCTTCGCCTGGCGAACAATGATTTGGACGCATACGCGGCGCATCGACAATATTTCGCGCGCGTGAAAGATGCGGCGCCGTTGAATCAACTGCTCTATGTCGATCTGAAAACATTTCTGCCGTGCCTGAACCTGATGACTACAGACAAGACTTCGATGGCGAATAACCTCGAAGTCCGGGTCCCTTTTTTGAATCAGGAAATGCTCGAGCTGACGGCGCGCATGCCGTCCGATTTGAAAATAAGAGGCCTGAAGCGGAAGTACATTCTGAAGCGCGCGGCCGAGAAGCTTCTGCCGCACGACGTTGTCTGGCGAAAGAAAGCCGGCTTTGGCGCACCGATTCGTTCCTGGTTACGCGGAGCGCTGCGGCCAATGGTCGAGGATTTATTGTCGGAAGAAACAATCAAACGACGCGGACTGTTCCGGCCTGAGGAAGTCAGACGAATTATCGAAGTGAATTTGTCAGGCCGCGAAGATTACAACTTGCAGGTGTTTCAGTTATTGAATTTTGAGTTGTGGATGCGGACGTTTATTGATCGGTAGAGCCTACGCTGCCTCGCGTTTGAACCGGACCGGCATTATTTGAGTGGCGTCGGTAATATCAGCTTGGGCGTAAACGCCACCAGATTCTGTTACAAACTCGACGATATATCCGCTCGGGTGTTGCTCGTTCTCACCAAAAACCTCTATTACCGTACCGCAATCGCCCCGCATCAGCCCTGGCTCTGGAAGATCCACGAGCAAAGCCACCATATCGTTTTCTTTAATTCGCTTCATACCAGATCCTATCTTACGTAACAGCTTGTTAGACGAGGAAAATCCATGCCATGCTCAACAATCGAGCTTGTCCCGACTATTGCCTGCCGTCCACTACGTTCAATGAAAACATCCACCACGTACTTTTGGCGAAGACTGATATGCCGCCGGGCAGGGCGTCCGCGACGCCAACCATCGCGAGTATCTTCGCACGCAACCACTCGGCGTCGTCAATAGTGATTCCAAGAGCCGACTTGAACACGCGCGCTTTGTGCTTACCCGCGTCGTGCTTCGGATTGAGACTGTATTCGATTAACTTCTCAATTTGAACTATCGCGTGATCTGCGTTGGGTAACCGCATCCTGATAAAAAGTCACAACCGAATAATCCGCGCCGCGCTGTCTTTTCGCAAATCACCATTCAACGCATTGCGCGTATCAACCACCAGCGTCGCCAGATCGATCACTCGTCGATAATCGATTTGACTGTGGTTCGTGACTATCACCACGCAGTCGGCAGCTTTGATTTCCTGATCAGTTAGTTCGATTGACGAGAGCGGTTCGCCGCTGACTCCGGCGTGAGTATCATCAAATCGAATGTCCGCGACAAATGGATCGTGATAACTCACCTGGCACCCTTTGGTGCGAAGACGATCGATGATGGAGAGCGCCGGACTTTCGCGCACGTCATCGATGTCCTTCTTGTAAGCCACACCCAGCAACAACACGCGCGCGCCCTTCATCGCTTTGCGGTCGTCATTCAATCCGTCGGAAACAAGCTGCACTACGTGCTCGGGCATCCGTGAATTAACTTCTTCCGCGAGGCCGATGAAGCGCGAATCGAAACCATGCTGGCGCGCTTTCCATGAAAGGTAATGCGGGTCGAGCGGGATACAATGACCGCCAATGCCCGGTCCCGGGTAAAAGGGCATGAAGCCGAAAGGCTTGGTCGCCGCCGCGCGAATGACTTCCCACGTATCGATGTTCAGCGCGTAGCAAAGCCGCGCCATCTCGTTGGCCATGCCGATGTTTACGGCGCGGAAAGTATTTTCCAAAAGCTTCGCCGCTTCCGCGACGCGCGCCGAAGTTACCGCATGCACCTCGTTAACAATTTGTGAATAGAGCAGGGCCGCAGCTTCCGTCGAGTCATCAGTCACCCCGCCGACGACCTTGGGAATGTTGTGAGTTTGAAAGTCCGGATTGCCGGGATCAACGCGCTCGGGTGAAAACGCGAGCAGAAAATCTTGATCAAGTTTCAAGCCGGTCCCTTCAAATATCGGCAAGAGCACTTCATCCGTGGTCCCGGGATAGGTCGTTGATTCCAGGATGACCAGCTGGCCGGTACGTAAACGGTTCTTGATTTCTTCCGCAGCCGCCAGAATGTAAGAGACGTCCGGCTCCTTGGTCTTGCGCAAAGGCGTGGGCACACAAATGATTATCGCGTCGCAGTCTTTCAGTTGATCGAAGTCGGTTGTCGCCGTCAGCCGTCCCGCCGCGACCGCCTCCTTGATCAATTCCGATGGCACATCGCCGATGTAAGAACCGCCCGAATTGATCTTCGCAACTTTCTCTTCATCGACTTCGAAGCCGGTGGCCTTGAATCCTTTGCCGGCGAATTCGGTCGCCAGCGGCAAACCAACGTAACCAAGTCCAATCACGCCAACACGCGCACGTTTTGCTTTAATGAGATTAATAAGTTCGTTTTTGATCATGAGAACCGCGATTTATGCCTTGAATCACAGGAATAGGACGGCTAAATTGCCGGACTTGTGATGAAGCAACCAAGCCTAAGGGAGCGCCGCGCGCAGTGTCAAGCGAGCGATGTTTTGAGGCGCTATGCTAGAGTGCGCGGCGAATCGAAAGGCCGTGAGTGACTAACAACCAAACAAAAATGACCTGCGATGTGGCCGTCAACGGCGCCGGCGTGTTCGGCGCGTGGACGGCGCATCAGCTTCAACGATCAGGAAAGCAGGTTGTGCTGCTCGACGCTTACGGACCGGGAAATAGCCAATCAAGTTCGGGTGATGAATCGCGCATTATCCGCATGGGCTACGGCGCGGACGAAATCTACACGCGTTCAGCGCTGCGTTCGTTACAAGTCTGGAAGGAATTCTCCGCGGAATATGGTGAGGAAGTTTTTCATCAGACCGGCGTGCTTTGGCTGGCTCATGAAGATGATCCTTACGCCAATCAGACAAGACAAACGCTCGCGCAGGTTGGAATTCCATTTGAAGATTTGACGAGGGACGAGGTCGCGAAACGTTATCCGCAGATCGGACTCGAGAATATTGCGTGGGCAATGCTTGAGCCGGAAAGCGGAGTGCTTTCGGCGCGGCGAGCAGTGCAGGCAGTCGTGCGCGCGGCGATTCGGAACGGCGTCGAGTATTTGCAGGATGCTGTGGATATGAGTGACACGGGCGTCTCGCCCGTGGCGCACGCGCAAGATGCGCGTGCCACGCTCGATCACATCACGACCAGAAACGGCCTGCGCATCTCGGCCGCGGCTTATGTATTCGCGTGCGGACCTTGGCTGCCAAAATTGTTTCCGGATCTTTTAGCACAGCGCATTCAACCCACGCGGCAGGAAGTATTTTATTTCGGCGCACCGGCCGGCGACTCGCGCTTCACGGCGTCATCGCTGCCAACCTGGATCGATTTCAAGGACGAAGCGTACGGCTTGCCGGACGTCGAAGGCCACGGCGTCAAGGTCGCAATCGATCGCCACGGCGAACCTTTTGATCCGAACACCGGCGATCGCGTGGTGACCGATGAAGGATTGGCAGCAGTGCGTCGTTGCCTCGCGCGCCGCCTACCCGCTTTGAAGGATGCTCCAGTGATTGAAGCTCGCGTGTGCCAGTACGAAAACACTTCAAACGGTGATTTCCTGATCGATCGTCATCCTGGTCTTGAAAATGTTTGGCTCGTCGGCGGAGGTTCAGGACATGGATTCAAACATGGGCCTACAGTCGGTGAATATGTGGCGGCGAGAATTGATGGCAGCGGCGAGGGAATAGAGCCGAGGTTTAGTCTCGATAGCAAGCGCGAGCAGCGCCAGCGCGCCGTCTATTAATATCCAAACCGAGCGCGCGTATGGCGCGACAGCGTAAAGCCTGGGGTGGAGCGAAGCGAAACCCCAGGTCAGGAGACGGGAAGAATGATGAGCCCGCGTAACGGGCAACAGCGGAGCGTGATTTTTGCTCTGCAAAATCTTGCCAACGATCCGCAAATCGATCGGCTGTCGCCCGCTTCGCGGGCTCGGGTTTCCTAATCAACTCAAATCCGGGGCTCACGCCCCAGGCTTTATGCTGTCGCCTGCTCCGCAGGCTGAAAAAGATCCAGCCTCCACTTTTAGCTTTGCCGTGAAAATCGTTTTTGTGCGAGGACGCGAGTCTACCAATTAATCCGCCGCGGCCGCCGCTTCGGCATTGCGTTTGACGATCACGAGCGTGATGTCGTCCGCCGCGGGTGTGCCCTGGCAGAATTTCGTAAGGGCCGATTCGATGCGATCGCGTATGCCGCCGGCGGACGCGTCGAGGTTGCGCGCGACGACTTCGTACAGACGCGTGGGACCGAATTCTTCACCGCTCGGATTCACGGCTTCCGAAACGCCGTCCGAGTAAATCACCAGCACGTCGCCCGGATGAAGTTGTGTGCGGCCTTCGCGAAACTCCGCATCGGCCATAATTCCCAGAGGCAATCCTCCCGCCGCCAGTTGCTCCATCGTTCCGCCCGAATGAACAATCAGCGGCGGATTGTGACCGGCGTTGAGAAACGTGAGCCGGCCCACTTCGGGATCGAGTTCCGCATAGAAAAGCGTGACGAACCGGTTCGGCGGAATGCTTTCAGTCAGATACTTGTTGACGGCTTCAATCGTCGTCACGATCGAATCATGTGTGTCCGCCTGCGCGTGCACCGCGGCGTGTAACGAAGACATCAAAAGCGCCGCCGCCGTTCCTTTGCCTGAGACGTCGCCCAAAGCGACTACCAACTTTCCGTCATCGCGTTGAATGAAGTCATAGTAATCGCCGCCAATCTCGTAACAGGGAAAGCTGATGCCCTGTAATTCATATCCCTCGACGTGCGGCGCCGTCGCGGGCAGAAAGCGCTGCTGGATTTCGCTGGCGACTTGCTGCTCGCGCTCCAGACGTTCGCGCTCCATTTGCTCTTCGGTCAGGCGCGCATTCTCAACGCGGATGGCGGCAACCGAAGACAAGGTCGTCAGAACTTTCAGATGGTCTTCGGTAAAGCGATTGTCAGAGAGCGGCGAGTCGGCATAAATGATTCCGAATACGTTTGCGCCCACGCCCAACGGGCAGGCGAGGACTGAACGCACGCCCTGGAGCATCACGGTCCCGCCGGCGAAGCGCGGATCGGCCTGCGCGTCCGAAGTCAAAACTGATTTGCCGTTGGTTACCACTTCGTCGATCACGGACCGGCTGATGCGAATCTCGCCGACTTCGCCCGCGCGATCGCGCAAGCGAGCAACCGCGACCTTTAATTCAGGGCTCTTCGCGTCGCGCATCATGATCATGCAGCGGTCGGCGGGCACCGCTTCGAATACCAGCGCCACAATCTGTTCGAGCGTTTCGGTGAGCGTGACTGAAGCCAGGAGCGCCACACCCACCTTGCTGATCAAAGCCAGCAAGTCACTCTGTCTCGCATGACGCGGGGCCGAATCCTCCTGCGTGCGCGCGCCCTCGATGGCCTCGAACAATCCTGAAGTGGTGCGATCGGCTGACGACAAGGCAATCGTCGCTTCCGGGATCGACTGCGAATTGTCGGTAATCATCGTGGCGCCGCTGCTCAGCGGGAACGGACTATCGTTAAAAATGATCTCCGTTTCGCCGATCTGAATGCGGCCGCCGCGCTTGAGAGTGATCACGCTCTCGACTACAGAGCCGTTGTAGAGCGTGCCGTTGGCCGAGCCCAGGTCCTGAAGAAAGTGCTCATCGCCTTCGTTGCGCACTTCGGCGTGAACGCGCGAGGCGAACGGATCGGGAATACACAAATCGTTTCGCGCCGAGCGGCCGATCGTGATGCGCAGCCGGTTGATCTGAAAATGCTCGGCCGCGCGGTCAGGGTATTTGACGATTAACTCAGCCATGTTTATTGATTCATTGATCCATTGAGGTCAGTACCGGGAGCGGTAGCGACCGGGTCCCCAATCAATCAGATGTCACTTGCTAATGGTATTACCCGGTCGCTATCGCCCCCGGTACTGACCTCATTCATCCAAATCAATTTGGTCGCACTCGCCGTGGCGGCACCACGACCGTCGCATTCTTTCTTACCACGATCGTTCCCGCGATCAGATCGTGCAGCGACCGTCCGCTTGAACTAACTGTGACGATCAGAAATCCCAGTCCGAAAGGCAACAGCGACAGAGGATAGCCGATAAAGTGCCGCAACAGCGCGCGTGGAATGCCGGGCGCGCCGCCGCTGAGGCGTTCAATCCGCAATCCCGTGGTCCATTTGCCGATCGACCTTCCGGTCAAACCCGCCAACACGCCGAGGTCGAGCACGGCCACCACCAGCGTCAAGAGAATCCCAATGTTTTCTGCAGTGCCTCCAGCCATGCGGGCGCCCCCGCCAATCAAGCGCGCGATCAAACTGCTGAACGTCAGGATGAGCACCAGCACAATGTAGTCAATCAACAAGGCGCCGCAACGAAGGGCAAAGGGCGCGCGGTAACGAACCCGGGCCCGTGATTCGCTTCGATGGCTGGTTGCCATGTGAGGCAGTTTGGCGGTCTCGATGTTAGCTGTCATAAGTCATGAAGTCAGAAGCGGGAGCGGTAGCGACCGGGTAAAGCTACGAAACATCTCGCTCGTTGCCCAGCTGTGACCCGGTCGCTACCGCTCCCGGTACCGACCTCATCGTCGATGATTCTATCAGCCAATCAGGAAATGCAGCGTCGTCTCTCCGAGTTTTATGCGGTCGCCGCTGTCCAGCGCGCGCGGCTGTCGCGGCTCGAGGCGAATAATATCATTGATTACCGTGCCGTTGACTGAACCGAGGTCTTCGACCAGGTAGGCTTCGCCTTCGCGCCAAATCCGCGCGTGCCGCCGCGAGACCTTGGTCTGCGGATCGAAGCGTGAAAGATCGACTTCCGGAAAAATATTTGAAAGTGGATCGGTCCGCCCGACCAGGTTGCTTTCTTTTTGCAGATTGAAAGACGCATCCAGCTCGGTGGTGCCGGCCACGATTAGTTTCGCGGTCGTGCGCGCCAGGTTGGCACTCGAGTCGCCCGCGAGTGGTTGTCTCGATCCACAATGCGCGCAAAAAATATCGTCGGCCGCAATTCGTCCGCCGCAAAATCCGCAGAAGACCATCGCCACGGCCAGCGTTTCGCCACCCAACTGAGCGGCGGGAGCGCCGTAGCTGACTTGCCCGGAACGTAATTTTTCCAGATGCCCGTACAACGCGTCGCGCATTTCCGCGCCGGTCTGAAAACGCTGTTCGGGTTTGTATTCGACCGCGCGAATCAACAGTCGCTCCATCTCAGTCGAAAGGGCCGGATTGATTTGGCGCGGCCGTGGATTCTTGGTGAAATCAAAAATCAAAAGCGGATTGTCCTGCGGATCCGATCCGGTCACCAGGTGGAACAGGGTCGCGCCCAAACTGTAAATATCGACGCGCGGGTCGGCATGTCCGCCAAACAATTCCGGCGGCGCATAGCCCATCGTGCCGACGGCGGTAACGCCCTTCTCTTTCAGGTTGATCCAACGGGCGATGCCAAAATCGATCAGCATGATCCGATTGAGATTGCTGTCGAACATCAGATTCGCCGGCTTCAAATCTCGATAAATGATCGACTGCGGTCGCGTGTGCAGGTAATGCAGCACGTCGGCCACCTGCGCTCCCCATTCGGTCGCGGTCAGCTCATCAATCCGCCCGCCGGGCGAGCCGCGCAAGCGTGAAGCGAGATCGCTTCCGGGAATAAACTTCATCACCAGATAGAAGCGCTCTGACGCGTCGTCATAGAAATAATCGTAGACCGTCGGGATCGAAGGATGCTCGAGTTCCGTGAGCAACAGTGACTCGCGTTTGAAATCGGCGATCGCCTTCTCGTGCTGCGAGTCGTCGAGATGCGACTCGATCATTTCTTTGACGGCGCGGGGCGCATCGCCCAGGTTCCGGTCTTTTGCGAGGTAAACAGCGCCCATGCCGCCGCCGCCGATGCGACGAACGATCTCGTAACGATGATTGAGGACTTTTCCTGACTCGAGGCCTTTGGGTTTGCTGCGCCGGGACGGAGTTTCATCAGCTCGCGATGTCTTGCCGGGGAAGTCGGCGCTGCCTTCGATTTCACCGGTGCCGCGGACCGCAGGTATGGATTCAACTGCCGCGGGCTCGAGCGTGCTCTCAGCATCCAAACCCGGCGGAGCTTTAGACTCTCCCGTTACCTCTGAAACTGAGCGCAGATCGTCACTCAGAGGTCCGGGAACCGCGGCCTCGGCGACTTCTGGTCGCAAGTTGCGCGTGCCGCAAACTCCGCAGAAGTTTTCATCCGGCCCGACGTTGGCGCCACATTGAGAGCATTGGTTCATTGATTAAGTAGCGCAAGCCGTCAGCTTGCGCTGTGAGTCGGGAACCAGTGGCACAGACTTCAGTCTGTGATTTTTACCTGTCGCCGAGATCGATCACAGACTAAAGTCTGTGCCACAGCAGTTTACGTTACAAATTATTTCGCCACCCGAAAGCGCAGGAATGTCTTCCCGACTATGATTTCATCGCCGTCCTTCAGCGGATGGCGGTCGCCGGGCGCCAAACGCCGGCCGCGATTAACGAACGTTCCGTTTGTCGATCCGAGGTCTTCAATCAAATAATTTCCATCCTGGATCGAGATGCGCGCATGGCGTCGCGAGACTTTCGCCTCCGGATCGTCAGTATCCAAGTCCACGTCGGGAAACACACCGCCGTCCGCGTCCCAGCGACCGATGTTCGACTCTGGGGCGCTGAGCGGGAACTTTTTGCCCGCAGAAATACCGCGCTCGATAACCAGGGTCGCATGCACGGACGCGCCGCCGTCGAAAACTGGCAAAGGTTTATGCTCTGCCGAAAGATGAGCTCCGCTGTGCGCGACGGTCAGGGCGGGTTTGCGGGCGCTCCCGTTCGAGCCATTTCCCGATAAACTTCCTGATTTACCAGCCATCCAGAGCGCCGCTCCGCACGCGTCGCAGAAGCGCGATCCATCCAAATTCTCTGTATTGCATCGTTCGCAAACGATCATTGAATCCGACTGTAGCGGTCTATTTCATCCGCACGGCGAATATCTTAACGCGAAACCATAAGACGCGCCAACGAACTTGAACGCTTACACGCTCAGGAAAAATCGCAGCAAAAATGCGCCGGCCCGCGGCCCTGTCTGAATCGGTGTATTCAGCCGCGGAGCGGCAAAAGATCTGTAGCCCATGGCGTAAGCCATGGGATCGCGTTTCGAAACTAGAATGAGCCGCAGCGCGGCGGAACACTTCGCGATGGAGTTTCGCCGCGCTGCGGCTGATTTGTTTTACAAATGAAACCCACGGCTTACGCCGTGGGCTACAGAACTTCCGCCCGCTTCGCGGGCTGGCTGAGTCAACTATCTAATTGCTCCCCCAAAAGGGAGAAGGAGTCAAACTTTGCCACTGCGCGGGTTCGGCAGCACGCGCAGCTTTCGTCTATAATGCCTTATGCTCGCGAGATTTCTTTGAAACCAGGCGTCATAGTTCTTCGTAAAAACATCTCTGGCCGAGAACTATTCCGGAACGCCGGCATCTAATCTGGCCGAAGCTACTAACCCGGCGAAATTTAGATAAGGAATTGAAACCCCAATGGCCCTTAGTAGAAAAAAGAAAATAATTATCGGTGTGTCGGCAGTCGCGGTCATCGCGCTCGTTATCATTATCAGCGTCCTGGCAACTCGTAAAGACGAGCCCGAAGTAACCGTCGTCAAGGTGGACGTCCGTCCCGAACTGAAATCCACGGTCACGGCGTCAGGCGAGATTCGCCCGATTCGCTACATCAAGCTGACCAGTGAAGTTCCCGGCCGAATCCTCGAGATTTACGTCAACCCGGGCGACATCGTGAAGCAGAACCAGGCACTGGTGCGAATCGATCCGACCCAGTTGCAGTCGAGTCAGGAAGCGCAATGGGCAGCCACGCAGGCTTCGCTCAGCGATGTGCAGAACGCGCGTAGCTCGGTGTCACAGGCGCAACAGTCTCTTTCGGCTTCGGATATGTCGGTTGCGTCGGCGCGACAGCAAGTCGTGTCTTCGCAAACCAACGTCAGCCGGGCGCAGATCGACCTGAATGCAGCCCAACGTGAATTGAAGCGCCTTACCGATCTGATTGAGTCAGGCGTGTCATCGCGCTTTGAATACGACGCCGCCAAAGACAAGTACGATCAAGCGAAAATCGCGCTCGATACCGCGAGGGCCAACCTCGAGGTTTCGAAGCGGGCCGTGGATGAAGCGCTCGCTCGCCGCGATCAGCAAAAGGAAGCCGTCAAGAGCGCGCAGATTGGTGTGAAGACCAGCGAGATGCGCGCGAACCAGCAACAGGCTTTTCTGCGCGGACAATCCAGCCAGCGTGAAAAGGCCACCCAGTATTCGCCGCTCAACGGCGTGGTCGCGGACATCCCGACGCGCGTCGGCGAGTTTGCGGTTTCCCAACTTTCATCAACGCCGCTGATGACAATTGCCGACATGTCGACAATCAACATTGAAGTGAACGTTGATGAAACTGAAATCGCCAGCGTCGATGTCGGCCAGGAAGCGAAGGTGAAGGTCGATGCGCTCGGCGAGAAAGAAGTCAAAGCGGTCGTGACCCAGAAGAACCCTCTGGCAATTGCCAAGTCGGACACGCAGGGCGGTCTGTCGAATCGCGTGAACGTGCAGGAGGCAAAAGAATTCAAGGTCACACTTGAACTCAGAGATTTAACCGACGAAACGAAACTGAAGCTTCGTCCCGGCATGAGCGCCACCGCCACGATTATCACCAAGACGAAGACCAATGTACTCGCGGTGCCGCTTCAGGCCATCGTGGAAAAGGCGCCGGCGGCTCCTTCGCCGGGTCCGTCAATCGCCAGCAGCGCCCCGACTCCGGCTGAGAAGCCTAAGGAACAAAAGGGCGTATACATTCTTGATAAAGACGGCAAGGTGAAGTTCGTGGAAGTGGTCACCGGAATCACCGGCGAATCCGACATCGAGATTGTCAGCGGACTAACGCCCGGCTCCGACGTTATTACGGGCCCGAGCCGGATTTTGAAGACGCTGAAGGCCGGCGATAAGGTTAAGAAGCAGACGCGTAAGGCGGACGCCAACGCTAATTCAGGAGGCTAAATGACGGAGGCCACGGTCGCCACACAAAGTTCTGCTGAGCTGTTTGCCAAGAGTGATTCGCTGTCGCCGGACGGCCAGCGCCAGGTGCTGATCGCCATGCAGAACATCTGGAAGACCTACGACATGGGCGCCGAAAAGGTCCATGCCCTTCACGGTGTTTCATTTGAAGTGCGTCGCGGTGAGTACCTCGCCATCACCGGCCCTTCAGGTTCGGGCAAATCTACGCTGATGAACCTGATTGGCTGTCTCGACACGGCTTCGCAGGGCGACTACTGGCTGAACGGCAAGAACGTTTCAGAGATGGATGATGACGAACTGGCGCGTATTCGGAATCAGGAAGTCGGCTTTGTCTTTCAAACTTTCAATCTCCTGGCCCGCGCGACCGCCCTCCACAACGTTGAGTTGCCGCTCATCTATGGCGGGATTCCGGGGTCAAAGCGTCACGAAATGGCCAAGCAGGCTTTGGGCGCCGTCGATCTCGGCGATCGCATGACGCACCGGCCCAACGAACTTTCCGGCGGACAACGTCAGCGTGTGGCAATCGCGCGCGCCCTCGTGAATCATCCATCAATTCTCCTGGCTGACGAACCGACCGGCGCGCTGGACACGGCAACCAGCTATGACATCATGAACCTTTTCGAGAAGCTTCACGAAGAAGGCAACACGATCATTCTCGTAACGCACGAGCATGACATCGCCGCGCGCGCGCATCGCGTCATTTCGATCCGCGACGGATTGATCGAAAAAGACGAACAGATCAGATAGGGGCTGCGATGTTCCCCCGCAGCGAATCTCCACCGCTGACACAACCCTTTGGGAAACGGTTTTCGTTCCCCGCCAAGGTTCGTTCCCTGCCCTTTTTCAGAATCGTTGCGGTCTGGGAGGCTTTCCTGGTTGCTCTTGGCAGCCTGCGCCAGAACAAACTGCGCACCGGCCTCACCTTAATTGGAATCGTCGTCGGCGTCACCGCGGTCATCGCCGTAGTCACGATCATCAAGGGTCTCGATCAAACCGTGGCCCAGACTTTTTCTTCACAGGGCTCGACCGTATTTACCATTTCCAAGCGCCCGCGCGTGATCACTTCGCGCGAAGACTTCATCAAGTACAACAAGCGGAAAGACATCACCGAAGATGACGCGCAGTCGATCTTTCGACTGTGCAACGCCTGCTGGCGCGCGGGAGTTGCGGCCAACGACGTCGTGCCCGTCAAGCGTGGAAATCAAAAATCCGACACCGTGGCCATCCGCGCGATTGCTCCGACCGCAATGTTTGACATCGACGCGGTTACCATCGACGCCGGCCGCTTCTGGAGCGAGACGGAAGGAGCTTCAGGTCAGAGCGTCTGCGTCGTCGGCTCAGATATCGTAACGAACTTGTTTCCTTACGAATCAGCTGAGCAGGCCGTCGGCCAGGACCTTTGGGCCGGTGGTCACCGATATCGAATCGTCGGTGTGTTGCAGCCGCTGGGAAAAATTTTTGGCATCTCGCGCGACGAACGAATCTTCCTTCCGTTTGCGACTTACAAGAAAGATTTCGGTTTGAACGTCAGCCGGGGCGCTTTCAATACTTCCGGCGCGCTCGTCGTTTTTATCCAGACGCAGTCAGCCGATCAACTTGAGACTGCGGAGGATCAGGTTCGCGCCGTGATGCGCAACCGGCGCGGCAAGACTTTCAAGGATGAAGATGACGGCTTCGCGCTCGAGACCGAAGACGTGTTCCTGAATCTGTATTCCAGCGCGACCTCAAATATTTACCTGGTGACGATTGGCGTGGCGGCGATTTCACTGGTCGTTGGCGGCATCGTCGTGATGAACATTATGCTCGTCTCCGTGACTGAACGGACGAAAGAGATTGGTATTCGCAAAGCCGTCGGCGCGCGCCGGAAAGACATCATGACGCAATTTCTGATTGAGGCCGTGATGGTCACCGCGATCGGCGGCGCGTTCGGCGTGTTGACGGGTTTTGGCACCGCGTGGCTAATCGCTTTGGCGATTGGCTTCCCTTTGCTGTTCAGCATCTGGTCCGCCGTGCTGGGCGTTGGCGTCTCGTCAATCGTTGGAGTGATCAGCGGCCTGTGGCCGGCCTGGCGCGCAGCGAGATTGGATCCTATTGAGGCGTTAAGAGCTGAGTAATGGCGAGGCACAGTATCGAATGAGACCGATGCGACGTATACGACCTATTAGTCCTATAGGTCCTATACTCTGAACATTATGAACTTCATCGACGTTCGCGAATCAGCTTTCATGGCGTTCGATACCGTGCGCTCGAACAAGTTGCGTTCGGCGCTGACCATTCTTGGTGTCAGTGTCGGCGTCGTGACCGTGGTCTTCATGGTTTCGATCATCCAGGGATTGAACAAAGCCTTTGCCGCACAGATTGAATCGCTCGGTTCCAATACAATCTGGGCCACCAAATTCGATCCCAGCATCGGCCACCAACCAACGTCGGAAGAAATTCATCGCAAGGAGCTCACCATCGAGGACGCCGACGCAATCCGGCGTGAAGCACCGTCGGTCACCGGCGTGTCACCCTTCTATCGAAAAATTAACGAGACAGTTCGTTACGCCGACAAGCAGAGCGACACGCCAATCCTGATCGGCGTCACGCCCTATCATGAATTTACCGTGTCGAGCTACGTCGCCCGCGGCCGCTATATTTCTGAGCTGGACGTCGAGCAGCGAACCAACGTGGCCGTCCTGGGACAGGATTTGGTTAAGGCACTCTTCGATAATCACGAGGATCCACTTGGCAAGGAGATTAAGATTGCCGGGCGAGTCTTTTACGTCGTCGGCGTCATGGAGCCGCTGGGCAGTATTCTTGGTCAGTCGCGCGACAACTCGATTTATGTTCCGATTACCACTTTTCAAAAGTATTACCCTGACATCGAGTTTCCCGAGATCATTTCCGCGATCATTGTCAGACCCATCTCACGCGCTTACGTGAAATCGGCGATGGATGAAATGACCGATATTCTGCGCCGGCAGCGGCGCGTGCCGCCGGGCGCGCCAAACAATTTCGGCATGTCTTCACAGGACGCGCTGCTGGATGTTTACAACCAACTGACCGGCGCAACATACCTGGTGCTCACCGCCATCTCGTTTGTCGCGCTGATGATTGGCGGCATCGGGGTGATGAACATCATGCTGGTCTCTGTGACCGAGAGGACCAAAGAGATCGGATTGCGCAAAGCCGTGGGCGCAACTCGCACGAACATTCTCTCGCAGTTTCTGATCGAAGCCGTGGTCCTGACGGCGATCGGCGGATTTCTGGGTTTGGCAGTCGGTGAATTGCTCAGCTTGCTGACAAATAAATACTCGCCGCTGCCGGCTTATGTACCCGCCTGGGCGATCGGCGTGGGCGTGGGCATCTCCGCCGGCGTGGGAATTGTTTTTGGATTATGGCCCGCCTGGAAAGCCGCCAGTCTCGATCCGATTGAATCGTTAAGGTGGGAATAAGTGTCAGAACCGCGAGCGGTAGCGACCGGGTCAAGTAGGTTCAAAGGCCCCTGGACGTCCTCATCACCCTGTCGCTACCGCTCCCGGTACTGACATCGGTAACCAAAACCCTTCCCCTTCCGTATAATCAGGTAAAAGTGAAATTATTCGAAATCCTTAAAGTTGCCATCGCCGCAATCTGGGCGCATAAGCTGCGTTCGGCTTTGACGCTGCTGGGCATGATTGTCGGCGTCACCGCGTTTGTCACGGTGGTCTCGCTGATTCAGGGCTTCAACGTTTACATCGATGAGAAAATCGCCGGCATCGGCGCCAAATCGTTTTCCATTCAACGCTTCAATCCCTTCGAAGACTTCAAAGATACCGATACCATCGCCGCCGCCCAGCGTCGCAACAAAGAGCTGACGATGGATGATTACGACTATCTGAAAGAAAAGGCGACGCTCATCGCCAAGCTAGGCGCTAAGGCGCGCGGCTCGCCGTCGCAGATAAAGCGCAACGAGCAGACGCTGGAGGACGTGTTCGTAACCGGCGCCACTGCCAACACCGCTGACATCGACAATCGCACCATTGAAAATGGGCGCTTCTTCGTGGACACCGAAGCCGAGGGCGCGGCGCGAGTGGCTTACGTGGGCGCGGACATTGCGACCAAACTCTTTCCCGGCGGCAACGCCATCGGCGGCGAGATCGACATTCGCGGACTGCCTTATCGAGTCGTCGGCGTGGAAGCAGTAAAGGGCACGGTCTTTGGCATTCCCCAGGACAATTTCATTGTGATTCCGTTGAAGACATACCAGCTCGATTTTGGGCCATTGGTGCGACAGCGGTCTCTGTACTTCACGGCCACCTCAAAATCAGATGAAGGATTCAGTGACACGGTCGAAGAAGCCCGGTACTTAATGCGCGCGCGCCGCAAGCTCGCCCCGGGCGAAAAAGATAATTTCGGCATCGTCACCCCGGATGCGATCACCGGCTTGCGCGACCGGCTCTTCGGATCGATATTCATAGTGGCCATCACGGTTCCCAGCATTTCGCTGATGGTGGGCGGCATCGTGATTATGAATATCATGCTCGTATCGGTCACCGAGCGCACCAAAGAAATCGGAATTCGCAAATCGCTGGGCGCGCGGAAGATGGATATTTTGAAGCAGTTTCTTTTCGAGTCAGTGACGCTGGCGGCGATTGGCGGCGCGATCGGTGTGTTTATTGCCTGGATTGTCGGCAAGGTCGTGACGGCGGTCTTCTTCCAGACCTATCTGTCGCTGCTGGCGATTACGGTTGCCATTGGCGTCTCGGCCATTGTGGGCGTATTGTCAGGAATATTCCCGGCGTGGAAAGCGGCAAGATTGGACCCGATTGAAGCGTTAAGAGTTGAAACGTAATTGAAAATTGTAAATTTGGAAAACCGCAACAACGTGAGCAATTTCAACTTTTCATTTTGCACTTTTTCAATTTCAATGTTTTCAAAGACGTGGAGTAAATGATGAGGCTGGTACGCTCCGACATTCTCGAGGCCCTCTGGATGGCGCTGGGAACTCTGCGCGCTAACAAGATGCGCTCGTTCCTGACGGTCATCGGCGTAATCATCGGCGTCGTCACCGTGATGCTGATCGCTTCGATTATCGCCGGCGTCGACACTGCCGTCACGAAAGAAGTCGAATCATTCGGCACCCGGTCGATGTACATCAGCAAGTTCGATCCAGGCATTCACGTCGGCCGCCGTTCGCGGGAAGAGCGGATGCGCAAACCGCTCACGTACGATGACGCGATCGCGCTTTCAACATTGCCGGCGGTCGAAACGGCCGTCCCGTTTCTCGACATTACCAGCAACTTCTTTGGCCAGAAAATCCAGGTCAGTGGCGGCGGCAAGACTTCGGCTTCAGTCGCTTTGCAAGGCACGCTGCCGGACTTTGAAAAAGCCGGCACCCAGATAATTGCCGACGGGCGTTTCTTTTCTCAGTTTGAGAACGATACCAACCAGAATGTCTGCGTGGTCGGCTCGAAGATTGCGGACGATTTCTTTCCCTACCGCGCGCCGGTTAATGACACGCTCAAGATCGGCGAGCAGGAATTTCGCGTGGTCGGTGTGCTGCAAAAGCGCGATCAGTTTCTGTTCAGTGGCGGCAGCGACGATCAAAACAATGTCATTTATTTACCATTCAACGTTGCCCGAAAACTGAAACCAAACTCCCAGGATATTTATCTGTTGGCCGTAGCCAAGGTTGGAATGATGCAGCAAGCCATGGACGAGGTCACCGATACGCTGCGGGTGCGGCGCAATGTTTCGTTCGGCAAGCCGGATAACTTTGGTATCGAGACTACGGAATCGCTGATTAGTACGTTTCACTCGATTACCGGCGGTGTGGCGATCGCCATGGTCGTGATTTCATCGGTCGGTCTGATGGTCGGCGGCATCGGCGTGATGAATATCATGCTGGTGAGTGTGACTGAACGCACTCGCGAGATCGGCGTGCGCAAAGCCATCGGCGCGCGTCGCCGAGATATCCTGTGGCAGTTTTTGATCGAGGCGATGACCCTCACCGGATTCGGTGGGCTCGTCGGACTTTTGGTTGGTTGGCTGGGTACGCTTTTGGTGAAATTGATAATGCCTTCTTACGTACCCCTGTGGGCGCCGGCCGCCGGGTTTATCGCCAGCGTGGGCATCGGCATGATCTTCGGATTGTGGCCTGCGTGGAAAGCCGCTCGCCTGGATCCAATCGAATCTCTCAGATACGAATAAGTGGCACAGACTTCAGTCTGTGAAGTGTGGCACAGCTTCAGTCTGTTCAAGCTAAGCATGATCACAGACTGAAGTCTGTGCCACTTTCTTGCTACCCCAAAAATCCCGGGAAAATCACCGCGATTGCCATCCCGAACAGAAGTCCAATCACCGCCAGGGTGATGGTCACACCCCAGGCCGCGGTTGAGCTGACTTTGTATCCTCCCTCACGAAGTCCCACCGCACCCAACCACAGTCGATAGAACGTGATGACTCCGATGGTCGTGGCGATGACATAAAGGACGGGATGATCCTTGCCCGACACCAGCAAGCCGAGGTTGTCATAGACCAGTGATTCCTGACCCAGGATGGGATGGATGTCATCCGGCGACTTGAGGTAGAGAATAATAAAGCTGATTCCCTTTTGGATTAGCGTGACCGGAACCGCGGCATAAGCGACGACCGCATAGGTCTGCCAATAATGCATGCGCCCGCCAAACGCCAGCACGCCCAGCAGACACAACGCCGCAATAAACGCGACGCCGAAGAAATGGCTGACCACAGCCTTGAGGACGTTGCCGATCTGTTGGCCGACCGCCTTCTGCTGCTCAACACCTTCGGTTCGCATTTTCGCGAGAGCTTCCGGCGGAGGCTTGATCGGACTCTCCTCCAGCTTATCGACGGTGAAGTTAATGATCCGTTCGGGCGTTATCCGATGAACGAAGGCCGCGACATATATTCCGTTAAGCAGGCCGGCGATTATGCATGCCGCCATAAATTGCGGATGCGCCCGCAAGTTGCGAAATACACTGGTCGGTTCAAAGAAAATTCCGGTCAGCGTTCCCACCGTGGACATTTTTGGCGGCGGGTTTGGGACCGCCGGCAAGCGCATAAAGCTGAACCCAACGAACAAAATGCCCAGCGCACAAAATGCGCCGCCAGTGCCCGCGCCACCCGTCACTACGCCAACAATTCCGAGCACGGCAACAATGATGCCGACAACGACCAGCCCGATTCCAATGAACATCAAGTTCTTTGGCCTGTGGCGTGGGGGCGCGGCTTCGATCGGTGGCGGTGGTGGTGCTTGAAACTCCTGATTCGGATCGCTCATGTGAATTATCCTCCGGTTGATTCAAGAGGACGGGGAGACTGCTTTCCGTCCGATTTGGTGCATTGGTCCGATCTGTTTTTACGTTCGTGATGCGATCCAAGTTTCAGTGGAACGCAGTTCAAACTTGGGTTTGTGCCGCAGAGCGGCGAAATGTTTATAGAACAGGTAAATAAAAACCGCTAAGCTCCAAAGGAGCGAAACATTTTCTTTTCTATCGCCCATAAATGGGCTCACGATCAAACCCACTCTGATGTTTGCTATAAATATTTCGTGCCTACGGCACTGTAAACCTTGTCGCTCTTAAGACCGAACCTCGGACAACGGCGCCGCATCGTATCCCTCGACCCGGATGCAGGCGACGCTGTGTCCCGGTGAAATTTCGCGTAACTCTGGATCGATTCTGGCGCATTCGTCAATCGCGATCGGACAGCGAGTCCGAAAGCGACACCCCGACGGCGGATTGCGCGAGGTGGGCACATCGCCCTTGAGAATTATGCGATCGCGCTTCTCTTTCGGATCGGGAATCGGAATCGCCGACAAAAGCGCCTGGGTGTAAGGGTGAAGCGGATTCAAATACAAATCTTTCGCGTCGGCGATCTCAACGATGCGGCCGAGGTACATGACCGCGACACGCGTCGAGATGTGCTCGACGACCGCGAGCCCATGCGAAATGAACAGGTACGTCAGGCTGAATTCCTGTTGCAAATCCTGAAGCAGGTTGACGACCTGTGCCTGCACCGAAACGTCCAGCGCCGAAACCGGCTCGTCGGCGACGATTAATTTAGGATTGAGGGCCAGCGCGCGGGCCACGCCAATGCGCTGCAACTGGCCGCCGGAGAATTCGTGGCTGTAACGCTTCATGTAATCTGCGTCAAGGCCAACTTTACCCAGCAACCAGGCGACGCGATCGCGGCGCTCGACTTTGTCTCCGATTCCGTGAATCACCAAAGGCTCGGCCACGATGTCGCCGATCTTCATGCGCGGGTTGAGCGAGGCCGTGGGATCTTGAAAGATGATCTGCATCTCGCGCCGCAACTCGCGCAGCTCGCGTTTGCCCATCGCGGTCACACTGCGTCCTTCGAATTGAATTTCACCGCGCGTCGGTTCGATCAATCGCAGCAGACAACGGCCGGCCGTCGATTTGCCGCAACCGGATTCGCCGACCAGCCCCAGCGTTTCGCCGCGTTTGATGTCGAACGAGATTCCATCGACGGCGCGCCAGACGTCGTCGCTGCCCTCGACCGGAAAGTGCTTCGCCAAATCGCGCACGCGCACAAGGTTGCCGTTCTTAATCTGATCAGAATCAATCATTGATTAGTTTCGCAGTTGCTCGGAAGCGATCGCGGCTTGCCGCCGCACACTGCGGTAAGGCTTCGCCTTACCGTCGATCACAGAAAAATTAGAGGAGGCTGCGCCTCCGGGTCTGAGGCGTAGCCTCATTTCATATTCTCGTCAGCGCCGGAAAGGCGAAGCCTTTCCGCACTGTGCTGCGACTGAGCCGCAGTAGCCGGATCGAACAAAACACATCTCACTGTCACAGCTTCCCCGGCCGGATACAGAGGAATCTCTCCTTCGCGACAACGCGGCATCCGGTATGGACAACGCGGTTCGAAGTGACAACCCGGCGGCAACGCGGTTGCTCTCGGCACCGTGCCTTCGATGGTTTGCAATCGTTCGGCTTTGATGACGTCTTTGGCCGTCAATTTCGGCACAGACCTGAGCAACCCTTCCGTGTACGGATGTTTGGGCCGCGCGAACAACTCTTCGACGGGGGACTCTTCGACAATCTTTCCCGTGTACATCACCGCGACGCGGTCAGCAACTTCCGCGACCACGCCAAGGTCGTGAGTAATTAAAAGCACTGCCAGCTCGCGCGTGCGACGCAGTTCGTTCAGCAACTCAAGAATCTGCGCCTGGATGGTAACGTCGAGCGCCGTCGTCGGCTCGTCGGCGATTAAAACTTTTGGATCGCAGGCCAGGGCCATCGCAATCATCACTCGTTGTCGCATGCCGCCCGACAGCTGATGCGGATAATCGTCCGCGCGCAAAGCCGGATCCGGAATCGAGACTTCCTTCATGGCTGCGACCGCCGCGGCGCGCGCGTCCTTTCGCGATAAACGACGATGCAAACGCAGCGCTTCCGCAATTTGCTCGCCTACGGTAAAGACAGGGTTGAGCGAAGTCATCGGATCCTGAAAGATCATCGCGATGTCGTTGCCGCGCACATCGCGCATCTCGGCCTTCGAGAACTCCAACAAGTTGCGTCCTTCAAAAAGTATTTCGCCGGCGACGATCTTTCCGGGAGGCGCCACCAATCTCATGATCGATAAAGCGGTTATCGACTTGCCGCAGCCGCTCTCGCCGACAAGACCGAGCAACTCGCCGCGATCAAGATAAAAGCTGACGCCTTCCACCGCGCACACTAATCCTTCGCGCGTTTGAAAGTAGGTGTGAAGATTATTCACTTCGAGTAGATGAGCAGTCATTGATTTCGACAACACATAACGGGTGCGGACGAGATCCTACTTTGCGGTTTTTCTTTGCGTCTTTGCGACTTGGCGTGAGCGAAATCTAACTTGAGAAATCGATTTCACGCAAAGGCGCTAAGACGCAAAGGATCGCAAAGTCGAATTAGAGCGCAATCAATCCGACAACTTCGTTGACAGCCTCGCGGAACTAATCCTATGCTTTTGCCGTCTAACGTTGAACCTTGCGACTCAAGAACTTCATCATGCCAAGTGACAGCTTAAACGCAAAAAGAATCCTGCTCAACGTCAGTCGCGTCATCGTTGCCGCACTGGCATTAGTGATTATTACCGAGGCGCAAACCCCTGATCCCGCGGAGCGACAGCGGGCCATCGAAACTTATGAATCGCAGAACATGGTGGCCGCGCTGCCTCTGTTGGAGAAAGTCGCGCTGGCGTATCCGAACGATCCCGCCATTCTCTCGCGGCTTGGCTTCGCGCTTTATTCAAGCGCAGTGGATGAGAAGGATGCGGCTCAGCGTCAGAAAATGCGCGACCGCGCCAGGTCGATCTTGCTGAAGTCACAATCGCTCGGAGATAACAGTCCCCTGACCAGGATGACGTTGGACGGTCTGTCCGGGCCCGATGCCAGCCAAATTCCATTTTCGAGCATTCAAGCAGCCGAGGCCGCGATTCGCGAGGGCGAAGCAGCCTTCGTCCGCGGCGATATGGACAAGGCCATCGCGGCCTACAAACGCGCGCTCGAATTCGATCCGCGCTTGTACGATGCCGCCCTTTATGCGGGGGACGCGGAGTTCAAGAAGGGACATAACTCAACCGATCCGCAGTACCGCAACGCTGCGTTCGATCGCGCCGGAGTTTGGTTTGCCAGGGCCATCGCGATCAATCCTAATCGCGAAACTGCTTATCGCTACTGGGGCGACGCTTTGGACGCGCAAGGCAAAATGAACGAGGCGCTCGAAAAGTTTGTCGAGGCGATCATTGCCGATCCTTACGCCCGCAACCCTTATGTCGGTCTGACGCAATGGGCCCAGCGTCACCGCGCGCAACTCGGCCACCCGAAGATCGAGCCGCCAAACTCAACCACCAGCGAAGGCGGCCAAACAACTCTTAATATCGATCCGCGAACACTCGACAGCAAAGATGGTTCGAACAATTGGTTGATGTATAACCTGACGCGAATTGCCTGGTCCAAGGGTGATTTCTTCAAAAACTACCCGACCGAAACAGAGTATCGTCACAGTTTGAAAGAAGAAGCCGCCGCGCTGCGCATGGTCGCCGAGGCTTGCGCGAAAGATTTACAGTCAGGAAAAGTGAAGGCTCTCGAGCCGGCGCTGGCCATACTGGTGAAGCTGAATGAAGATGGTTTCATCGAGCCTTACGTCCTGTTTGCGCGCCCGGACAAGGGCATCGCGCGGGACTATGCCGCCTACCGCGCGACGAATCGAGAGAAGCTGAAACGTTATTGGCTAACTGTGGTGATTAGTGCCAGCCGTCCGGCGTGAAATTCGTTACCTATATCGCGGCTCATTCCTTAATCGGATTTCTGTAGCCCAGGCGTTTACGCCTGGGTTATGAAACTAACTGTCCCTTAAGCCCCGTTAATGGGGCTTCTAATATTTATCGACTCGAGCGCTCCCAGGCGTAAACGCCTGGGCTACAGAAAAGACCCATTTCTAATGGGGAGCAACCTCAAATCAAAAAAGGTGAGCGCTTGCGGCGCTCACCTTTATTTTTTTCCTACTGCCGGAACCGACTACCGGTTATTTGTCGTTGTCGCACCGCCGGCGGGTTGGCCCGGAGCCGGCTTGCGTGGCAGCTTCTCATCGCGCATGGCCGTTTGATAGACAAACGCGGCCATGATGGTCGCCGCCTGCTTCATGTCATCGCCCTGAATGCGATCAAACACGTCCATGTTCGAGTGATGCGTGCGCGTGTCGTACTCAATCTCATCCTGGATGAATTGAAATCCCGGCAGACCGATCGCGTCGAAAGACAGGTGATCGGTGCCGCCGGTATTCGAAAGCGAAAGAGTCTCAGCGCCGAGGTCCTTGAACGGCGCCAGCCATTGCCGGAAGAGCCCGGTGATCATGTCATTCCCTTGCAAATAGACGCCACGAATTTTGCCGGTACCGTTGTCGAGGTTGAAGTAACCCGCGAGTTTGTCGTACTCGGCCATCTTCACGAGCACTGGCGCCGGAGCCGGCGTGGTCGCGGGAGCGGTCCCGTTGCCAGCCCCGTTTCCATTTCCGGTGGCGGTGCTTGTCGGCGCTTGCAATTTGCCGAAGTGCTGCGCGACATAAGCACGCGAACCGAGCAGTCCCTGCTCTTCACCCGACCAAAGCGCAATGCGAATCGTGCGGCGCGGCTTCAGACCTAACGCCTGAATGATGCGCACAGCTTCCATGCCGACGGCGACGCCGGCGCCATTGTCGGTCGCGCCGGTTCCCGCATGCCACGAATCCATGTGGCCGCCAAGCATCACGATCTCGTCCTTCAGATTCGGATCGGTGCCGGGGATTTCGGCAATGGTGTTATAGCCATTCAGATCCTCATCCTGATATTGCACGGCCAGGTCGACTTCCATCTTCACCTTTTCACCGGCCTGAAGCATGCGGACGATGCGGTTGTAATGCTCGCTCGCGATCGAGATTTGCGGCGCCATCTTCGCGTCTTTGTCGTACGGGCTGAATCGACGCGGAGCGGGGGTTCCAGGCGTGGCTGGTCCAAACGGCTGCGGCACGCTGGCTGATTGCACAAAGATCGTTCCGCCGTCACCGCGCGCGCCGTCGACCAAAACGGCGGCGCCTTCTTCCATCAAAAACTGGACCTTCTTAGCTGCCCATTGAGCGGCCGCCAGGAAATCCGCGTTGCGCGGACCGCCGCCGCGTCCCCCGCCGGGTCGCGGCATGGGCGCATTCGCCAGCGCTAATAATTCCTTTTCATTAAGGCGGGTGCCCTGCGTTTCGAAATGCGCTTTCACTTCGCGCAGCGCCGACGTCAAAACGATCTTGCCTTTCATCTGTCCCTTGAACCGCGCCAGATCAGCTTCGTCCTTGGCATCGAAGTAGACAACTTCGGCTGAGACTGGTCCATTCGTTCCCGGCGACCAGGCTTTGGGATAAGCAATCAGCGGGAAGCTGAGTGGTTCGGTCACCTGAGCGCTGAAACGCTTCAACGTCCAGCCGCGGCCGAACGGTCCCCACGATTCCAGATGCGCATTCTGCAATCCCCACTTGGTCAGCGTGTCGCGCGTCCACTCGTTAGCGCGCTTCATGCCCGGCGAAGCCGTCAGGCGCGGCCCGATGACATCGCTCAGATAAGAAAGAGTTTGCATCACCTGCGATCGATTCATACCTTCATCGCGAATCTTCACGATAGGATCGTTTGGATCGACCGCGGGTTGTTGCTGTCCCTGTTGTTGCCCGTAGGCGGCGAAGGGAACGATTAGGGTGAAAAGCAGAAGTAAAGCAGCGAATTGACGACGGATCATAGTGCACTCCTCAGAAGAATTGATTTCGGACTGTTGGTTCAATTGCCTTTGAACAGAAAGGCGGCGAACTTAATACTGGATTGACGTTGCTTATACTCGGAAAGTTACAAAGATTCAAGGGCGTGTCAGAAGCCCGAGCGTGAGCGAGGGCAACTCTGGCTCGCGTGGCCCTCCCTTACGGTCGGGCTTCTGACACAAATCCCAATTTCAGTTATCATAACGCGCTAATCAAATGCCTTCGCCCAAAACACAGCCAGCGCGCGGCATGCGCGACTTTCTGCCCGCCGACGTGCGCAAACGCGAGTACGTCATCGGCGTGATCAAGTCGGTCTATGAGCGCTATGGCTTCGAGCCTCTGGAGACCCCGGCCGTCGAAAACATCGAGACCTTGATGGGCAAGTACGGCGAAGAAGGCAATCAACTCATCTTCAAAATTCTGAAACGCGGCGAGCATGAAAAGACCGGCGAGGCCGATCTCGCGCTGCGTTACGACCTGACCGTGCCGCTGGCGCGCGTCGTCGCCCAATATCAAAACGAGCTGCCAAAGTTTTTCAAGCGCTATCAGATTCAGCCGGTCTGGCGCGCCGATCGCCCGGCACGCGGCCGCTTTCGCGAGTTCTATCAATGCGACGTGGACGTGCTCGGTTCGCAGTCGATGTCGGTTGAAGCGGAATTGATCGCCGCGGCGAGCGATGCGCTGTTGGCACTGAATTTCAACGATTTCACAATTCGCTTGAATCATCGGCAGGTATTGCGAGGAATTTTGGATCAGGCTGGAGTCGCCACCGAGAAACATGACGACGCCTTAGTCGCCCTCGACAAAATGGAAAAGGCCGGCCCGGAGGGTGTCGCGCGCGAATTGAACGCGCGCGGCATTGTCGATGAATCAGCGATCAAGCTGATGCGATTTTTCGAAGGCCTCGCCGGCGCTCAGCACGCGATCGAGTTGTCAGATTTGGATAACGGACCAGCCGCGTACAATGCGGACGTGCTTGGCCGTCTGGTTGAATTTATCGGTTCACATGAAGTTGGCGCCGGCGGCGTGGACGAACTGCGACAGATTCTGCAATTTGCGAAAGCCAGTGGCGCCGATAAACGTATCAAGCTCGATCCAACGCTGGCTCGCGGACTGGCGTACTACACCGGCGCGATCATAGAAATTAATGTCGCCGATCTCGCCGGCAGTCTCGGCGGCGGCGGCCGTTATGACAATCTCGTGGGCATGTTTCTCGGGAAAGATGTTCCGGCCTGTGGGTTCTCGCTGGGGCTTGAGCGAATCATCGTCGTCATGAGCGAGCGCAAGATGTTTCCAAAAGAGTTGATTTCGTCGCCAGCTGATGTGATGGTGACGATCTGGAACGAAGATTCAATCGGTGAATCGATTGCGCTCGCGACGGAACTTCGAAGCAAAGGCTTGCGGGTCGATCTCTATCCGGAAGCCGACAAGATGGGCAAGCAGTTCAAGTATGCTTCCGCCCGCGGCATTCCCTTCGTCGCGATCGTCGGTGACGATGAAAAAGCAAAAGGCGAAGTTGCGGTTAAGGACATGCAGAGCGGCGAGCAGAACTCGGTGGAACGCGCCAAAGTTGCAGATCAAATACGCAGCGTTGATAAATAACCAGCCCGGCGGAGCCGGCGACAGCATAGAGCCTGGGGCGCAAGCCCCAGGTGCGCGGGTTCTAAAAATTAATCGAGCTCGCGAAGCGAGCGACAGCGCACGGGTTGAATACTTTGAAAACATGCGGCCTAAGCTCTGCCACCCGCGTCGCGGGCTTTGATTACTAATTAATCGACTTACCTGGGGCTTGCGCCCCAGGCTTTATGCTGTCACCGGCTTCGCCGGTTCATTAATTGGAACCTTATGAACGATCAAATCGGCCAACACTATCTCGAAGACGCTCTGCACACGTTTCGCGATTACAAGAAGCTCGCGGAACGCGCGTTCGCGCAAACCTCTGACGAAGACTTTTTCAAAACAATCGACGAAGAATCGAACAGCATGGCCGTGATCGTGAAGCACATGGCCGGCAACATGCTTTCGCGCTGGACGGATTTTCTGACGACCGATGGCGAGAAACCGAACCGCGATCGCGACATGGAATTCGAAATGCTGCCGGACACGACGAAGGCTGACATGCTGGCGTTTTGGGAAAAGGGCTGGCAGTGCGTCTTTGCCGCGATCGAACCTTTGACGTCCGAGCATCTGATGCAAACGGTCAAGATTCGCGGCCAGGATCACACCGTGCTTCAGGCAATTAATCGACAGATCTCGCATTACTCGAATCATGTGGGGCAGATCGTCTATCTGGCCAAGCACTTCAAGTCGAGCGAGTGGCAAACGCTGAGCGTGCCGCGCAACCGTTCGGCTGAGTTCAACGCGTATCTCGAAGAGAAGGTGAAATCGTCAGCGGCAACTTCGCGCGAGCAACGGATGGATGAAGTTATCGATTTTGCGAATAGGGGTCGAGAGAGTTAGGTGTCAGAAGCCCGAGCGTAAGCGAGGGCAACTTTGCCTGCGTAGCCCTCCCTTACGGTCGGGCTTCTGACACGAGCACCTCGGAGATCAAAACATGTTTCTTGGATTACGCACCGCCATCTATCACGTTAACGACATCGACAAAGGCAAAGCCTGGTACAGCGAGGTGCTGGGTATCCAGCCTTACTTTGACCAGCCTTTCTATGTCGGGTTCAATGTTGGTGGTTACGAACTAGGTTTACAGCCGGCTGAGGGTGCGAGCGGCGCGAAAGCCGATGGCGCAGTCGCTTACTGGGGCGTTGAGAATGCCGAAGCGGCTTACCAGCGCATCATCGAACTCGGCGCGCAGGCTCATGAAGCGTTGCAGGACGTCGGCGAAGGAATCAAAGTTGCGACGGTTAAAGATCCTTTCGGAAATGTCTTTGGGATTATTGAGAATCCGCATTTCAAACTTGACAAGGAGTAAGTGGCACAGACTTTAGTCTGTGAATTGAATTTTGCAGCCACAGACTGAAGTCTGTGCCACATTCGAATGGTCACAAACCTTCATCATGTAAACGTAACGGTGCCGGCCGACTTAGAAGCGGCGACTAAACACTTCTATGGCTCAGTGCTGGGGCTGAAACAAGTGCCAAAGCCCGCCGCGGCGCGACCAACCGGCGCGTGGTATCAAATCGGCGACAATCAACTTCACCTCTCCGTGGAAGACGAGACGACTGAGTTAAGTTCGCGACACGTATGCTTTTGGGTTTCCGATCTCGCGGACGCGGAAAAAAGATTTCGCGACGCGGGGGTTGAGGTTCTTCCCGATCCGCGGCCCATTCCCGGGACGGCGAGATTCTATGTGCGCGATCCGGGCGGCAATCAATTAGAGATTGTGCAGCAACGATGAGCTTCACCTTCATAAATCCCGATTCATTGGGCGCACCAAGCGGCTACTCAAACGGCGTGATCGCCGAAGGCGGCCGCTTTCTTTTCGTCTCAGGTCAGATCGCCTGGGACGATAAACAACAGATTGTCAGCGACGACCTGGTCGAACAATTCGATCGTGCGCTCGCCAATGTCCTCACCGTCGTGACCGACGCCGGTGGACGGGCCGACCAGATTGCCCGGCTGATTATCTACGTAACCGATAAGAACGAGTATCGCGCGCGCATGAAAGAAATCGGCGAGCGTTATCGCGCGCACATGGGCAAACATTTTCCGGCAATGGTACTGGTCGAAATCAAAAGCCTGCTGGATGATCGCGCAAAGATTGAGATTGAAGGAATCGCGGTATTGGTTTAGTGAGTTGCATGAAGCGGACATTAGTTGTACTTACCGGAATCTTGCTGGTCGCCTGCGTCAGTTCAGCGTGTGCCGTGCTGGGACGAAAGCGCCTGCCGGTAATGCAACTCATCGTTGAGATAGACACTTCTCCGGCCGATCGTGAAGCAGCGATCAAACAAACGATCGAAATAATTGACAAGCGACTCGATGCTTTGGGTGTTCGCGCTGACGTCAAGCCTCAAGGCAATCCGGCTGATGGTCGAATCGCGGTAAGTCTTTGGTCCGGTTCTGACCTGAAGCGAATCAAACAGATCATCGTTACCAACGGGAAACTTGAACTAACGCACGTTATCAGCAACCCGAGTCCCGCGCCCTGCCAAACGTATTCCACCAAAGAGGAAGCAATAGCTTCAATTTTAGACCGGAGACAGATTCCCGCAACTCGCCGCGTCTTGCCATATCGCGACCGCCCGGAAACTGACGGCGAAAGCTCGCGTCCCGCCAAATGGGTAGTGGTTGAGGCTCCCGCCATCATCGATGGTAGCCAGCTCAGAAACGCCGAGGCGGTTCCCGTATCGGTCGACGACAAATATCAAATCGTTTTCTCTTTGACAAAAGGCGCAGCAGAGAAATTTGGTCAATGGACCGCTTTGAGCATCAATGAATATCTCGGTGTAGTATTGAACGACGAAGTAAGATCCATTGCTTATATAAAGAGCCGGATCTTCGATCAAGGCGAGATCACCGGCAACTTCACCAAACAATCTGCCGAAGACCTGGCGTTGGTTTTGAGATCGGGCAGTCTCCCCTTTCCGGTTAAGATTGTTGGCGAGTCTTTTATTCAATCGAAGTAGAAAAACCGTGATGAAGAATCCGACAAGTTTTCTCTACGAACAACACGAAGGCATCGCCACGATTACGCTCAATCGCCCTGAGCGCCTGAACGCGATCACGTTTGAGGTCTATCACGAACTCACGGCTTTCATCGCGCAGCTCCGCGACGAAAAAGATGTGCGCGTCGTGGTCATCACCGGCGCGGGCCGCGCCTTTTGTTCCGGCGGCGACGTGCGCGACATCATCGGTGAATTGCAGGGCCGCGACGCGGAAGGCCTGCTGGAATTTACGCGGCTGACCTGCGAACTGATTCACAACATGCGCGCGCTGCCGAAGCCAATCATTACGAGCATTAACGGCACGACCGCAGGGGCCGGCGCGTGCATCGCGCTCGCTTCTGACATTCGCATTGCGGCCGAAGAAGCCAAGATTGCTTTCGTGTTCGTCAAAGTCGGCCTGGCCGGTACGGACATGGGCGCGACTTACCTTTTGCCACGCATCGTCGGGCTTTCGAAAGCGACGGAGCTTTTGATGACGGGCGATTTCATTTCGGCGCAGGAAGCTAAATCGATCGGCCTCTACAATCTGGTCGTGCCGCGCGATCAATTGGAAACGACGACGCGGGACTTTGCAGAGAAGTTGGCAAGCGGGCCGGCGCTGGGAATCGCGAAAACAAAAGAGATGTTGAATCGCGAGATGCACATGAGTTTCGAATCGGCGTTGGAAGCCGAAGCGGTGGCGCAGGCTTTGTGCATGCAGACCCCGGATTTCAAAGAAGCGCACGCCGCGTTTATTGAGAAGCGGCCGGCGAAGTTTAAGTAGATTTGCAGTGCGCCGGCAGAGCGAAGCGGCGACGGCGCTTTGGATTGGCAAAGATGACCACCCCCCAGACGATCACGTGGCCGCATGCGCCTCTTCACGAAGTTTCCGCACGTGGAACCTACATCGTAACCGCCGGCACTTATAAGGAGGAGCATCACTTCGAACGCGTGAACGCTTGCAGGTTTTACATCGCGGGTTGCTTTCGGTCGCTGGAAGCTTCGGTTGGCGACTTGAAGCGTGGGCAGTTTTCTCGAACCACTACCATTTTGTCGGACACTCACCGGATGAAGGATCTGGCAACCTCGCTAAGATGTTAGGCATACTTCACGAGAAGACCGCAAAGTGGGTTAACAAACTCGATGGCACGGACGGCCGCGAGGTCTGGCACAACTTCTGGGAAACAAGGCTGACGCATAAGAACTTCATACCTTGCAAGACTAAACTACGTGCATCAGAATCCGGTAAAGCATTGCTTGGTAGCTGTAGCGAATCAATATCCCTGGTGTTCAGCAGGATGGTTCGAACGAACAGCGAGACCAGCACAAGTGAAGACTATTTATGGATTCAAGATTGATAAGCTGAAGGTGCTGGATGATTATGATGTCACCGGCGAGTGGTAACTAAGAATCCAAAGCGCCGTCGTCGCTTCGCTCTGCCGGCGCACTCCAAAAATGGATCGCTTCATTCAAACAACTCCATTTTTTTCTTCCGAGCATCGCGCGCTGGCCGAGCGCATGGCGCAATTCGCTGAGCGCGAGATCGAAGTGCGCGCCGGCGACGACGAGGGCGACGTTGATGAAGCCTTGCGCGGCTATGTCCTGCTGCTGGCAGAAAATGATCTGCTGAAGTACGCGGTCGCAACTGCCGGCGAAGCCTTCGATCTGCGCTCGTTCTGCATCATTCGCGAAACGCTCTCGTACTCTTCGGCGCTTGCTGATCTCGCCTTCACCATGCAGGGACTGGGGACGTATGCGATTAGCGTCGCCGCGACTGAACACGTCCGCGATTTCTGGCTGGCGCGGGCCAACACCGGAAAAGCCATCGCGGCTTTCGCCTTGACCGAGCCCGAAGCAGGATCGGATGTTGCCGCTCTGAAAACGACCGCGCGCCGGGAAGATGACGCTTACATCATCGATGGCCGCAAGCGTTTTATTTCGAACGCGGGAGTTGCTGACTTCTACACGGTGTTTGCGCGCACCGGCACGCGCGAAGACGGACGCGCGGAAATCTCGGCCTTCATCGTGTCCGCGCGCATGCCGGGTTTTAGCGTCGCCGAACGCACTGAGATGATTGCGCCGCACCCAATCGGCGAACTTGAATTCAAGGGTTGCAAAGTTCCGGCAGAAGACATGATCGGCAATCAAGGCGATGGTTTGCGACTGAGTCTGCAAACTCTGGATATGTTTCGCGCCAGCGTCGGCGCCGCCGCCTGCGGCATGGCGCGACGCGCATTGGATGAGAGCGTCCTGCACGCAAAGTCGCGCGCGCAATTCGGCAAACCGCTGGTGGGTCATCAGTTGATTCAGGAGAAACTGGCGGACATGATCACGGATCTCGACGCGGCCCGACTTCTGGTTTATCGCGCCGCTTATTTGAAAGACGCGGGGGCCAGCGCGTCGACTCGCGAAGCCAGCGAGGCCAAACTCTTCGCCACTGAAGCCGCCGGGCGCATCATCGATCAAGCCGTGCAGATTCACGGCGGCACCGGCCTGGTTCGCGGGACGGTCGTCGAACGCTTGTATCGCGACGTGCGCGCACTGCGCATCTACGAAGGCACTTCGGAAATTCAAAAGCTTGTCATTGCCAATCAACTCTTGAAAGAGTGAAAACACCTTCTGCTGAATCTAATCTCGCCCGACGTCTCGGGCTCTTTGACACGACGATGATCGTGATGGGCGGGATCATCGGCTCAGGCATCTTCATCAATCCTTACGTCGTCGCGCGTGAAGTCCACTCGACGGTTTTGATTCTGGGCGCGTGGGCCTTCGGCGGCCTGATCGCGCTGGCGGGTGCATTCATCTACGCCGAGCTCTCGTCACAAAGCTCAACCAGCGGCGGCCAATACGTCTATCTGCGCAAAGCTTTTCATCCGTCACTCGCCTTCATTTATGGATGGACGCTGCTGCTGGTGATTCAAACCGGCGGCATGGCCGCGGTCGCGGTAACCTTTGCAAAATACGTAATGGAACTCGGCGGCGGAACGCCCAGCGACCTGCGCGCGTCGCTGGTGGCGGCGATTGCATTGGCGGTCCTGACTTTCATCAATTGTTTTGGCGTGCGCGCCGGCGGCACGACGCAGAATATCTTCATGATTTTGAAATTGATTGCGATTGCCGGCCTGGTCGTGTTCGGCTTAATGGTTAGCCCGGCGCCAGGCGTCAATGCGACAACCACCACCGTCAATTCATCACCGACGGTTTGGAATTCGCTCATCGCTTTCGGAGCGGCGCTGATTCCAGTGCAGTTCGCTTATGGCGGTTGGCAGACCGCCTGCTTCGTCGCCGGTGAGGTGCGCGAACCACGCAAGAATCTGCCGCGCGGATTGTTGCTCGGCGTGCTGGGAGTGATTGCCGTTTATCTTTCGGTGAATTTTGTTTGCGTGCATGCGCTGGGACCTGAAGGACTGGCGCAAACCAAAACGCCGGCTACGGCGGTGATGCGTCTGGCGCTCGGCGAAAGAGGCGCGCGCTTCATCGCCGCCGGTATCGCGATCTCGACCATAGGCTTTCTCAGCCAGAGCATGTTGACCGCGCCGCGCGTCTATTTTGCGATGGCCGATGACGGTTTGTTCTTCAAAAAGCTGGCGAAATTGAATCGGTCGCGCGTGCCGGCTTTTGCTATCGCCTTGCAGGGCGTGCTGGCAATTGTGATTGCGTTCTCAGGACGATACGAACAAATTCTTAATTACGTCGTTTCGTCCGACGTGGTCTTTTTTGCGCTGACCGGCGCCGCCGTGTTCGCGTTTCGGCGCCAGCCGGCAGTTGAAAATAAGAATGAAGTCTTTCGTATCCCCGGACATCCGTTCACGACCCTGTTTTTTATTGCGGCTTGCTGCGCGGTGGCGTTCAGCACGATCTATCGTTATCCGGGCAACAGCTTGATTGGATTGGCGATTATGCTGTCGGGTCTGCCGGTTTACTTGATTTGGACGAAGCTAAGAGGTGTCAGAACCGCGAGCGATAGCGACCGGATCGATTAACAGCTTTGACTCTTAGGATTCGACACTTCTGTAATACCTTATCGATCCGGTCGCTAACGCTCCCGGTTCTGACACGCGCAATTCTATGAACACTCAATCAACTTACATGCAGTGGGCCAAGACGCGGCCAAAGGTCAAATACGATCTGGCGTTGAGCGGCATCCTCAATCTTCCTTTCGCCGAGATGGATGCGCAGCTCGCGGACATCGATCTGAATGGCGACAACTCTTATGGCTATCGGCCGCTGATTGACGCGCTGGCCGCGCATTGTCAGGTCGATCCGGATTCGGTCGTCACCATTTCCGGCGGCACGTCGATGGCCAATCATCTGGCGATGGCCGCGGCCATTGAGCATGACGACGAAGTCCTGATCGAATTGCCGACTTACGAACCGCTGCTCGCGCTTGCAGAATATTTCGGCGCCGGCATCAAACGTTTTCCCCGTTCACCGGAAAACGATTTTCGTGTCGATGTGGATGAGCTTGCCCGGCAAATCTCTTCGCGTACGAAGTTGATCGTTTTGACGAATCTTCATAATCCCAGCAGTGCCTTGATTGATGAAGAGACGCTGCGTCGCATTGGCGAGCTGGCGAGCGAAGCCGGCGCGCGCGTTCTGGTTGATGAAGTTTATCTGGAAGCGATGTTCGAAGCTGCGCCGCGTTCGTGCGTTCATCTGGGCCCGCAGTTCATCTCAACGAGCAGCCTGACGAAAGGCTATGGCTTGAGCGGCCTGCGCTGTGGATGGATTTTGGCAGAGCCAGACCTGGCGCAACGCCTGCGACTGCTGAACGATGTGTTTGGCGCGGTTGGTCCGCACCCGGCTGAGACCTTGAGCGTGCTGGCGATGACAAAGCTTCCGAAGTTCATCACGCGCGCGAAAAATATTCTGGAAACAAATCGCGCGACGCTGAATGACTTTCTCGCTGCGCGCGAAGAACTTAACGCGACGCCAACAGTTCACGGAACCACCTCGTTTCCCGCGCTGCTCAAAGGCGGAGTCGACGATCTCTGGACAATGCTGAATGACAAGTACGACACCGCGTTCGTGCCCGGCCGCTTCTTCGAATCGCCGCAACACCTGCGCATCGGCATGTGCGCCGAGCCGGAATTATTCAGCGAGGGAGTGAAGCGTCTGGGAATGGCGTTGGATGAATTAGGCTCGTGAAGCGGCGAGTTCCTCTTATGTGGAGTGCGCCGGCAAAGCGAAGCGACGACGGCGCTTTGGATTCCGATGCGTCACCACCAAAACGATCCAAAGCGCCGTCGCCGCTTCGGTCTGCCGGCGCACTCCAAATTACTGAATCATGAAAATCAACATCATCGGCGGCGGTCCGGCGGGCATGTACTTCGCCATCCTCATGAAAAAGGCCGACGCCGGGCACGACATTACCGTCTATGAACGCAACGGCCCCGACGACACGTTTGGCTGGGGCGTCGTCTTTTCGGGGCGAACACTGACGAACCTCCGTGACGCAGACGGGGCTTCGCACGCGGAAATCACGCGCGACTTTGAAGCCTGGGACAACGTCGATGTCGTTCATCGCGATGAGAAGATTTCGATTCACGGCAACAGCTTTTCGGGCATTGCGCGCCTTCGGCTGCTGAAGATTCTGCAACGACGATGTGAAACCCTCGGGATTGAGATCAGATTTCGACAAGATGTTAACCAGATCGAAACGCTCATGCGCGGGTGCGATTTACTTGTTGCCGCGGATGGAGTAAACAGTCTGGTCCGGCAAACTTTCAGCGCCAATTTCCAAACAGATCTCAGCAACCGGCCGAACAAATACATCTGGTACGGCACGAAGCAGTTGTTTCACGGCCTGACGCTCACGTTTCGCGAAACGCGGGACGGAGTGTTTGCCGCTCATTCATACAAGTTCGATGCGACCACCAGCACCTTCATCATCGAGTGCGATGCGGAGACATGGGCCCGAGCCGGATTCTCGGAAATGACTGAGGAGCGAGTGCGCGCTTATCTGGAGCGCGTGTTCGCGCAGGACTTAGGCGGCTCTCCACTACTTTCGAACAACTCGAAGTGGATTAATTTTGTGCTGGTGAAGAATGCAAATTGGCATTTCGAAAACGGCGTGTTACTTGGAGATGCTTTGCACACGGCGCACTTTTCAATCGGCTCAGGCACCAAGCTGGCGATGGAGGATGCGATTGCGCTCGCTGAATGTTTCCGGGGCACGAGCGGCGTCACCGATGCCTTACAGCAATTTGAAGTAAAGCGAAAGCCGGTGATCGAAGACTATCAAGCCGCCGCGTACGAAAGCATGGTTTGGTTTGAAAATGCGAAAGACTACATGTATCTGTCGCCGATTGAGTTGGCTTACGTGCTAATGACTCGCAGCGGCAGAATTGATCACGAAACCCTCAGGCGACGCGACCCGAATTTCATCAACGCCTATGAGAGCGCGGTCAAGGCTCATTCTTGATCCAACCACGGAGAAAAACATGTTTCATAACCCGACGAACAAAACTCTAATTCTGCTCGCACTTGGTTTATTGATGTTCGCGGCGTGCGCCGGCAATCGATCAGCCCCACCAGCCGCCAATAATCAGCCGACTTCGAAGCCGAGTGAAAGCGGGACCGCAAAGCCTCAGGTTGAAGCGGGCGCGCTCAAAGTTGGCGAAGCGAGCGGCAGTTACACTGCCAAGGGTGAGACTGTAGCTTTGAAGTATGCCTATGCCGGACGTGCCCAGCGCTTCGGCAGTGAGAGTGTTGTCATTCTGCTTACGGACAAAGAGATTCCGGCCGGCGCCTTGGCCGAAGAGATAAAGGATCAAACGATGTTGCTCGACGGCAAGATCCGCGGCCGCGAATACGCAATCATGAAAGACGGTTACTGGGTCAGGTATCATCCCGGCCAGTATCAGGAAAGCAAATCAAATTCGCTGAAGGATTACGTAATTGAGAACGATGTCGCGAAAGGCAGTGATGAAGACAAAGGGATCTCACTGACGGTCGATATTCACGATCGGTGAAATTTGTCGCGGCGATTAGCAAATGAACTAAGACTGGAGCGCAAGCGTCTCGCTTGCTGCTTAAAAACGTTGACTCTCAGCGAGCAACCGGGACGGTTGCGCTCCAGTCAAGACGATGGGGCAATTCGATCAAGCCCATTCATGTAAGGGCGCAAGACCTCGGGAATGATGATCGTTCCATCCGCCTGCTGAAAATTCTCCAACACCGCAATCCATGTTCGGCCGACGGCCAAGCCAGAACCGTTTAAGGTGTGTACGAACTCGGGTTTCGCACCGCCGGCGCGCCGAAACCGTATGTTCGCGCGTCGCGCCTGGAACGCTTCATAGTTCGAGCAGGAAGAGATTTCGCGAAAAGTATTTTGCGACGGCAGCCACACTTCGATGTCGTAAGTCTTGGCGCTGCCGAATCCGAGATCGCCGGTTGCCAGAGCCACCACGCGATAATGAATCCCAAGCAATTGCAAAACTCTCTCGGCGTTATTCGTCAACGACTCGAGTTCGTCGTAGGAATTCTCCGGCAGCGAATACTTCACCACTTCGACTTTTTCAAATTGATGTTGGCGAATCACGCCCCGCGTGTCTTTGCCATAGCTGCCGGCTTCAGAACGAAAGCAGGGTGTGTAAGCCACCCACTTCATCGGTAATTGGGAAGCATCCAGAATCTCTTCACGATGATAGTTCGTGACCGGCACTTCGGCCGTCGGGATGAGATAAAAACCGCGCTCGTCTTCCAGCTTGAAAAGATCCTCGGCGAATTTCGGAAGTTGACCGGTGCCGAATAACGCATCGCGATTCGCGATGAAAGGCGGCAGGGTTTCGCGGTAACCGTGCTCGCGCGTATGCAGCTCGAGCATGAAATTGATCAGCGCGCGTTCGAGCCGGGCGCCGGCGCCGTTGAGAATCGCAAACCGCGCACCGGCAATCTTCGTGGCGCGCTCGAGATCCAAAATGCCCAGCGCCGTGCCCAAATCCACATGATCCTTCGGTTCGAAATCGAACTCGGGCTTTGTGCCCCAGCGGCGAATTTCAGCATTCGCGGACTCGTCCTTACCAACCGGGACACTTTCGTGCGGAATGTTGGGTAGGGTCGAAAGCAATTCGCGCATGCGCGTCTCAGCTGCTTCTCGCTTAGCATCCAATTCAGCGATGCGGTCCTTGAGTTCGCCGACAGCTTTGCGGCGGCCCTCGGCTTCGTCACGCTTGCCGTCTTTCATCAAGGCGCCGATTTCGCGGCTCGCGGTGTTACGTTCGGCGTTCAGCCGATCCGATTCGGCGATTACACGTCGCCGTTCTTCATCCGCGCGCACAAAATCATCCAGCGTCGCCGCCGGTGCTCCGCGTTTTTCCAACGCAGCGCGCACGGCGTCAAGGTTGTCTCTGACGTAATTCAGATCAAGCATTGATCTGTTCCTTTGTTAATGCGCCCATCGGTGCCCGCGAAAAAATCCGGTTCGCTTCTTCCAAAGTTTCTTTCGAGCCGACGTCGTACCAGATGCCGGGCACGCGCCAGACGTAAACCGGCGCGCGTGGGTAAAGCCACTGCACCAGGCGGCCTGGCTGATCAGGGTTATTGCCTTCCGTCAGGTATTGTCGAATCATCGGCAACGCTGACTTCGGGTAGTAATACAAAGCGATGCCCGCCAGAGTGCTTCGCGGATTCGCCGGTTTCTCTTCAAAAAAAGTTATGCTGTCATCATCGTCGATTTCGATAGCCGCATATTTCTTGATTTCGTCCAGGCTGCCGACGTCGTAAACACCCAGCACCGGCGCATCACATCGCCGGCAGAATTCACCAAACCCTTCGAGGCTATCGCTGAAGAGATTATCGCCCGCTACCACTACGACATCATCATCAATCTGTGCTTGTCTCAGCACCAAATCGATATCGCCGATGGCCCCGAGCCGGTTCTTTTCGTCCGTCGTCTGGTCGTTGATGATCGTAATTGGCACACCTCGATGCGTTGTCATGTATGCGTCCCCCCACTTTTGAAAGTGGCCGGCAAACTTAGCATTCGTCACGACATAAATGTGATCGAGGCTGGTTAATGATTTAAGATTATCGAGCACATGCTCGATCATCGGCTTCCCCGCTACCGGCAGCAGAGGCTTCGGCTGATCGAGCGTCAGCGGATAAAGCCTTGTCGCGTAACCCGCACCCAGAACAATTAACTTCACGTACCCTCCATGATCTAATTTGCTATTGCGATTGAGCGGCAACTGAGAATCTTTACAATAAAAGAACGCCGCGAGCAAACAGCCACCCGCTCGCACCCGCTCACGACCGTCTGCTATATTGCCGACCACATTTGCCGAAATTAATTGAAGAGGTGAACGAGCATTGACTGATCAGCAAAATGAGTTCAAAGGGCGCGCCGCAATTGTCACCGGCGCTACGCGCGGCATCGGTCGGGCCATCGCTTTGGAACTGGCGCGCCGCGGTGCGGACATCGCTTTCAATTACGCGAAGAGCGCGGAAGCCGCGGATTCGCTGAAGGCAGAGATTGAGGCGCTCGGCGTTCGCGTGCTGGCTTCGCAGGGCGACGTCGCCAACACCGAAGCGGCCGCCGAAATGGTCAAGCAAACCAAGGATGCTTTTGGGCGAATCGATTTTCTGGTGAACAACGCCGGCATCGTGCGAGACACTTTGATCTTGCGCATGAAGGAAGATGATTGGGACGCAGTCATCGATACCAATCTGAAAGGCGCCTGGAACTTTGCCAAGGCGGCGCTGCGGGTAATGCTGCGCCAGGAAGGTGGCGCTTCAATCCTGAACATCACTTCGATCAGCGGCGTGATCGGAATGGCAGGACAGTCGAATTACTCCGCGTCTAAAGCCGGCATGATCGGATTGACCAAGGCCCTCGCGCGTGAAGTTGCCAGCCGCAAAGTCACCGTCAATGCGTTGGCGCTGGGAATGGTAGCGACCGATATGGCTAATGCGCTCGATGAGACTTATCAAACAAAGGTGCTTGAACAGATCCCGCTGGGCCGATTTGCGGAAGCTGACGAAGTCGCCCGCATCGCCTGTTTCCTTTTATCTAATGACGCTCGCTACATCACTGGCCAGGTGATTCAGGTTGATGGCGGGTTGGCGATGTAAACACCGAATAGAGTTGCGCCCCGCCAATTACGACCAGGTCGGAATCAACGGGGCGAAAAAAATCAGGGTAGGATCGGGTCACAGGGGTGGCTAGGCCAGACTTGAGAATCGTCGCTGATGGCGATCCTGTACTTCAAAGGTGGTGCTATTTTGACGGCGGTATAAAGTCTGTGGCCCAGAAAAGAAACGCTGCCACGTTGCGTCACAACCGAACCGCACCGATTTTGAAGCCAGCCGGCTTGCCAATTCCTTATCAAACACCTGAATCGGCTCTCAAATTACACCCGGCGACATCTGGCGTCAAGCTAAAATAAGAAAATTGTGACAGCTCTGTGACAAACGCAAATCGGCTTCGGCCCTCGCTGCTTCGGTTAGGTCGTGGGTCCACGCATCTCTGCCAGCCGGTGTGCCTGGCGACGCACTGCTTCCGACACATTACGGTTTTGGGCGATCGCTTTTAGATCCTTCGTGCGAATCCGAGACAGAATTTGCACGGCGGTGGCCATTGGTGTGCGAGGGTTTCGGGCAAGATTATGAATTATCGGATACGATCGCGCCCACGCGCGGTTGTTTCCGATCAATCGCAGCACCTCCTCTGCGACTGCACGCATCGACGAAATATTCTCGATCTCATGATCGGTTATACGGGGATTGTGAATAACACCGGTCGCCACGACCTTGTTCGAATCACGGATCAAAATGCCGCGCGCTTCCCGGTCGCCCTTGACCGCCAGCTTCACTCGGTCTTTGACCGTCATGAACATGATGCGACGAATTAGCGAGATGCGCTCTGGCGAGATATCGCCTTCCAGGCGCTCGGCGTTAATGACGGCCTGCAAGTTGGCGGCGATTTGCTCGGGCGTCTCTTCCAAAAATTCACGCGCCAGCCACGAATCGTCGATATCGACGTCCGACACCTCGATGTGCTGAGCAATCACCCAGGCATCGTCGATCGACATGGCGCCTTCGGCGGTTGTCAGATCCGCCGTTTCAAAAAACTCTGCGGCCGCGGCGTTACCTCGCGCCCGCAGTTCCTCGGCAATCTGACGCGCGCCACGCTCTTTTTCAAAGAACTCGCGTCGGGTTTCTTTGGCCCGTCGCTCGGCTTCCGCGGAGCGCGCCGGGTTCAGGAGAATCGCGTCGATGATTGCCGGAGAGCGAATCAACCGCTGCTGATTCATCGTAATGAGTTCAATCAGCGACGCATTCTCAGTCGCGCGCGCCAGCAAGGCGATTGCCTCATCCGGCGTATTGACATTCGCGGCGATGGCTTCATGAATCTCCCGACTCGCCGCATTAAGCGAGGCCAAATAACCAAGCACCGCGGGCGCAGTGTTTTCCGCGCCGGCCACTTGCAACAGATCGGTGGCCGACTGCTCACTCATGGTTTGCTGGGCGGCACTGGCAATCGCGGGATCGTTGTCGGCCGTTAGGTGAACCAGAACTTCGAGCAAATCGGATTGCGGCAGCGGCAGCATTCCCCGCGCGGCCGCCGAACGCGCCGCGGTGGGCGCGCTGCCGGCAATAATGGATTTAACTACCGGATTCGTTGAAGTCGTTTCCTGGGCCATTGAGTGTGATTCGGTGCAACTCTCCGTCGGAATCTAGAAAACCGTTTTCGGAATGTAAGGTGTCCGCGCCTTTCCATTTCTAAATTCATAAACCACAGTGAGGAATTGTGACGCCGGCTTCTTATCTTTCGAAGCGGGTTCAAATTTGATGCGGCCCGCCGCCGCCATTGCCGCCTCAGTCAGACCGTGGCCCAGTGACTTGATCGGGAAAACATACTTAACCTTGCCGTCCGCTGCCAAAACCAGCCGCAAACGCACATCGCCTTTTGTCCTGGCGGTGCGGGCTTCTGCGGTGTAATCAGCCAGCGGCATTTCCTGAATCTTTGCTGACTGCTGAACTTCGCCGGATCCAAAAACGGCGCGCGTCTCAGGTGGGCTAACCGGCTGCGAATAGAGCTGCATGGTCTCAAGCCGCTCCTGCCAGAACTCCGGATTGGGCGGATTCAATTTGAGAATCTCTGAGATCGTCGCCGCGGCGGCCGCGAAGCTTTGCGCGAGATCGTCCTGCCACTCACGCAGTTCCCGCTTGTAATCAGTCGGCGACCGATAGATCCTCGCGCCCGGAGGTTCGGCAATAACCTTCTCAATCTTAGCGTATTGAGACTTGAGCCTGGCTTCGAGTTCATTGATCGAAGTTTGCTGCGCGAAAGCTGACGTCCCAAATATGATCAGACTAACCAGAAAGATTAGAGACTTCTTCAGTCTCGCCGGCCCGAACTGAACGCCGCCGGAAATGATTGAGGCTGTGAACCTGTTGATTGGACCTGTCATCGCGATCAGTAGAAATCAAAGTTGTATTGAAGTTCCATGACCACCGACACCGGCTTACCATCTTTGGTAGCCGGCATAAACTTTATTCGCCGCGCCTGACTGAATGGCCGCCTCGGTTAGGCCGCCGGGTAAACTTCTCAGGACCAGAATGTTCTCAACCGTTCCATACGCCGTGAAGACCGCACGCAGGATCACAGTACCTGCTATGCCCGCCGAGCTCGCTTGATTTGTGTAAGACGGCTCGGGCTTTGAAAGTACTCGGGCTTTGGTCGTTACTTCGCTGGAAGAGTAAACCGTGGTGGACGCCTTTTCCCTCGCATAGACTCTTACAGTTTCGAGCTGAGGCTGCCAAATTGATCTCTCGCGGTCTGAGTCTACCAGCTTCAGATATGTTTCGAGGGCGCTCGCCGCTTCGGCGAAAAGTGCGGCCCGCTTGCGCGCCTCTTCTTGTCGCTTTCGCTTCTCTTCAGCAGTGACCGGTGCATTGCGATCGCGCGCGTCGAATACCTTTGCGATTCTGGCGGCCTGATCTCCTTCCAACGCGAGCAGCGATTGAAATTTCAACAGATATGCGGCGCCAAAGTTTGGCTTCTGAGCGATTGCCGTCTCCGCTTCACTCTTCGCTTCGAGATTGCGCAGAAACCGCAGATGAACCACTCCTAAAACATAATGGGCCGTGGCATCCGCGGGGTTCAGTTGGATTGCGGTTTTCGCCTCGCGTTCAGCGTCCTGGTTTTGCGACGCTGCCATGAGCGTGTAGCTATAGCCGGTGTGGGCCGGCGCAAATTGCGGTTTTAGTTTGACGGCTTCGCCGAGAGCTTTGCGCGCGGCTTTCATGTCGTCAATGCGAACCAGGGCCAGACCCAGGTAGTACCAGGCATCGCCGTCGCGCTTGTCCTGCTTAACCGCCGTGCGCAGCGCGGCGATCGCTTCGTTGGTCTTGCCTTCGTTGTAAAACCGGATGCCTAACTGCCGGTCTTGAGAGACCGCGGCGGTTTGCGCCGCAATGAACGCGGGGTTGAGGAGCAGAGCTATCAGTGCAGACAAGGTCGGGGCCAGCGTTCGGACACCGGTCCGGGCTACGGTTCGCACCGAAAGTTGTCTGCGACTTTGATCGTTTCTAAGCAGCAGCACCGTGGCACTTCTTATACTTCTTGCCCGAACCGCAAGGGCAAGGATCGTTGCGGCCGACTTTGGGCTGATCGCGCACGATGGTTTTTGTCTTCCCGGCTTCTTCGCCCGCCGCCGTAGCGCCCTGGTTGGGGCCGGTGAAATTCATCGATGAGCGACGCGCGGCGCGCCGTCTTTGCAGCTCGTCGGGTTGCTGCTCGGAAACTACTTGCAAATTGAAGAGTGAACGAATCGTGGTCGTGTCGATTCGATCAAGCATCGCCTGAAAGAGATCGAAACTTTCCTTCTTGTATTCAACCAGCGGATCTTTCTGGCCATACCCGACCAGCCCGATGCCCTGCTTCAAATGATCGAGCGCCAACAGGTGGTCCTTCCACTGCGCGTCGATGATGTTGAGCATGATGATGCGCTCGTACGTGCGCATGGCTTCGTCGCCGATCTGTTTTTCCTTTTCGGCGTACTTCACTTTCAACTTTTCCCAGATCAGTTCGCCGATTTCTTCAGACGAGGCACTGGCGAAGTCGATGTCTTCGGCGTCAGGGTCGAGCGCGTAAATCGTATGAATCTGGACCTTGTAGTTCTCGACATCCCAGTCGTCGGGCGATGCGTTCGGATCGAGATACTGCCGCGTGAGATCCATGAGCAGGTCGCGCGCCACTCCGGTTTCGCCCACCAGGTACTCGCGCTGATCCGGTTCTTCCATCAACTGGCGGCGCAAGCCATAAATGGTCTCGCGCTGCTTGTTCATGACGTCGTCGTATTCCAGCAGGTGTTTGCGCGTTTCGAAGTTGCGGCCTTCGACCGACTTTTGCGCCGAGGCAATGCGCTTGGAAACCATCTTTGATTCGATGGCCACGCCCTGTTCCATCCCGAGACGCTGCATCAACGCCTTGACCTTGTCGCCGGCGAAGATGCGCATCAGATCGTCTTCCAGCGAAAGGAAGAAACGAGACGACCCCGGATCGCCCTGGCGTCCCGCGCGTCCGCGCAACTGATTGTCGATGCGGCGCGACTCGTGACGTTCGGTGCCGAGAATATGCAATCCGCCAAGCGAAACAACTTCCTTGTGTTCAGCTTCGACGATGCGCTTGGCCTTCAGAAATTCCTGCTGCCATTGCGATTCATCGGCTTCGTCCGGATCGATCTCCTGCTCTTTCAAAAATTCGCGGGCCATGAAATCAGGATTGCCGCCCAGAAGAATGTCCGTACCGCGGCCGGCCATGTTCGTGGCGATCGTGATCGCGCCTTTGCGCCCAGCCTGCGCCACGATTTCGGCTTCGCGCTCGTGAAACTTGGCGTTGAGCACGTTGTGCGGAACGCCCACGCGCTGCAGACGGCGCGCAATCAACTCCGAGTTTTCCACTGAAACCGTGCCTACCAGGACCGGCTGACCATGTTCGTAGCGTTCCTTGATCTCCTCGACCACCGCGTCCCACTTTTCAGGGAGCGTGCGATAGATCACGTCGGGATTGTCTTTGCGCACCATGGGCATGTGCGTCGGGATGACTATGACTTCCAGCTTGTAGGTGGCGTGAAACTCGGCCGCCTCGGTCTCAGCCGTTCCCGTCATGCCGGAAAGTTTTTCGTAAAGCCGAAAATAATTCTGCAGCGTAATCGTCGCCAGCGTCTGGTTCTCGCGTTCGATCTTGACGCCTTCCTTGGCTTCCACCGCCTGGTGCAAGCCGTCGGACCAACGCCGGCCCTTCATCAAACGTCCGGTGAAATCATCGACGATGATCACTTCGCCGTCCTGCACCACGTATTGGTGATCGAGCCGGTAAAGCGTGTGAGCTTTCAAAGCCTGCTCGACGCAGTGCAGCAGTTCCATGTTGCCGGGATCGTAAAGATTGCCGACGCCGAGCAGACGCTCGGCCTTATCCACACCATCTTCCGTCAGCACGGCCGAATGATTTTTTTCATCGACGACGTAGTCGCCGGTCTTTTTGTTTTCTTCCAGCTCTTCGCCGCGGACGAGCTGCGGAATGATCGAGTTCGCCTGATAGTACTTGTCCGTCGATTCCTCAGACGGGCCGGAGATAATCAACGGGGTGCGCGCTTCATCGATCAGAATTGAATCGACTTCGTCGACGATCGCGTGATAGTGACCATGCTGCACGCAGGTCGCGAGATCGAACTTCATGTTGTCGCGCAGATAATCAAAACCAAATTCGTTGTTCGTGCCGTACGTGATATCGGCGTTGTAAGCAGTCTGCCGCTCAAAGTCATCCATGTCGTTCTGGATGCAACCGACGGTCAAGCCGAGGAACCGATGGATCTGCCCCATCCACTCGGCGTCGCGCGAGGCCAGGTAATCGTTTACGGTAATGACGTGCACGCCGCGCCCCGTCAAAGCGTTCAAATAAGCCGGCAGCGTGGCCACCAGGGTTTTGCCTTCGCCCGTTCGCATCTCGGCAATCTTGCCCTGGTGCAACACCAGGCCGCCGATCATCTGGACGTCGAAGTGACGCATGCCGGTCGTGCGCACACTGGCTTCACGCACCACGGCGAAAGCTTCCGGCAGGATCTCGTTCAGGATCTGCTGCTCGCGATATTTGCGATCTTCTTTATCGCGCGCGTCTTTAACCGCGTCAGCAATCCGCGCCTTATATTCCGCCGTTTTCTCGCGCAGCTGTTCGTCAGTAAGCTGCTTGACGATCGGCTCAAAGTCGTTAATTTGGGCAACCAACGGCTTCACAGTCTTCAGAAATCGCTCGTTACTGCTGCCGAAAACCTTGGTTAATACTTTGTCGAAACTACTCATAATTGACTCTTACGCATGAAACGTTAACGTGTTCCGGAAGATTGTACGGGAGCGCGGAGTGGGCAATCAAGCGAGGTCTCGCGCCGGTAGTACCACAATTTACAGGACTTTTCCGTAGCCCAGGCGTTTACGCCTGGGGGAATGAGCGAAGGTTGGTTTTGAAAGCCCCATTAATGGGGCTTTAGAAATTACCACCTTTGAATCCCCAGGCGTAAACGCCTGGGCCACGAAAAAGTTATTCGAATTCGGGCACAACCCCAGACGCGAACGTTGCGCACTTTCAGAACGCGAACAGTATGATCCAAAATCAATCCGCAAAATGAGCAGCAAAGCATCCGACGTTCATTCGTCACGCGCCGCCAGGCCTAAAATCGAGCGAATCGCCCTGGGCTCTGATCGGGCCGCAAAAATTATGGCCCTACGCGCCAGCATCGCGCGAGTTGCCGAAGTCGATTCCGCCTGGCGGGGCGCGAACATCGTGGCGCGACCCGTACAAACTGACGCGCCGGCGATGCCTTTGACAGATTGGGAATTAATGAGCGGCGCGCGCCAACGCGCGCTCGCCGTGCGCTCTGAACTGATCAAACAAAAACTCTCTGCCGATCTTTACGTCGGATTGGAAGGCGGCTTTCACTCAATTTCAGTCGAAGGCGAATGGCACACGTTCCTCAGGGGCTGGGCGTTTGTTACCGATGGCCAGCGTAACAGCTTTGGGATGTCGCCTTCGATCAGCGTGCCTGACGCGATTGTTAAGGATGTCATTGGCGGGAAACGAGAACTGGGCATTGTGATTGATGAAGTCGCCGGCGTTCGTGACGTTCGCAGCAAACAGGGGGCGTGGGGCGTGCTTTCGCGCGACCTGTTCACGCGTTCAATGAGTTTCGAAGCCGCGCTGATTGCGGCGTTCGCGCCGTTCTACAATCGAGCGATCTACGATCGATGATGTGGAGCCAGTACATCGCGACCTGGAGTCAGTACCATTCGCGTAAGCGAATGGAATCATTGAAGCCTCCCCAATTCTCGGAAGATCCTTCTTTAACCCATCCGCTTACGCGGATGGTACTGACTCCTGACGGCGGATGGTATGACTTCTGACGGCGAATGGTACTGACTCCGGCGCCGAACAGATCGGTGCTAGAATTCTCATAGAATGCGCGTCACGATCGCTCAAATCAACACGACCAACGGCGATTACGAAGGCAACGTTGCGCGAATCCTCAGCGCGATCGAGCAAGCTCAGAAAGAAAAATCTGACCTCGTCGTCTTTCCCGAAATCACAATTCAGGGTTACACGTCTTTGGATTGGTTTCTTGATCCGGATGTGGTGCGCTCGGCGCTGGCTCCGCTCAACGCCATCATCGAGGCCACGGATGGATTAACCGCGATTGTCGGCACGGTGCGGCCCAGCGACCTCCCCACCGGACGCAGGCTCTTCAATTCCGCCGCCGTCATTCGCAACCAGACCCTGCTGGGCTTTGCCGACAAGACGCTGCTGCCGGAGTACGACGTCTTTGACGACCCGCGTTATTTCGAGCCGGGCCGCGAACGACGTCTTTTCAATATCGACGAAACGAAACTTGGCATCGCGGTCTGCGAGGATTTCTGGAACGACAAGACCTTCTGGAAGCAACGCCTTTATCCGCAGGATCCCGCTCAGGAATTGATCGAGCTGGGCGCGAACCTTTTAGTCTCAATTAACGCTTCGCCATTCAATAAAGGCAAGATGGCGGTGCGCTGCGAAATGGTTTCGCATCGCGCAAAGTCGGCTAATCTTCCGATCATTTTTGTGAATCTGATTGGCGGCAATGACGGCGTGATTTTCGACGGGGCGAGCATTATTTCGGACGCCTCGGGAAGGATCATCATGCAGGCGCCGCCGTTCGAAGAATTTGTCGGCACAGTCGATCTCGAGTGCGGCATTCCCGATTCGCGCTGTCTGCCGGGCGATGACATGGAGACAATTCGCTCAGCGCTCGTCCTCGGCATTCGTGACTACGCGAGCAAGAATAATTTCAGCAAAGCGGTGCTCGGTTTGTCCGGCGGCATTGATTCTGCGCTGGTCGCGGCGCTCGCGGCCGAAGCTCTGGGTGGCGAGAACGTCCTCGCTGTCACCATGCCTTCGCCCTATTCTTCGCGCGGCAGCGTTGACGATTCCGCGGAGTTGGCCCAACGCCTGGGAATCAACTTTGTCGAAAGGCCGATTGGCGAAGCCTTTCATGCGCTGCGAAATCAAATGGGTCTGCCCGAGCCTGACGTAAAGAACAAGTCCCCGGAAGAACGCGCGGTCGAAAATCTACAGTCGCGTCTGCGCGGAAATATTCTGATGACGATCTCGAACGCTGAGAATCGCTTGCTGCTTTCCACGGGCAACAAATCTGAGCTGGCGCTCGGGTATTGCACGCTGTACGGCGACACGAATGGCGGCCTGGCGGTGATCGGCGATGTGTTGAAGACCGAGGTCTACGAGCTGGCACGGCTTTACAACCGTGAGCGTGAAATTATTCCGGAAGCGATTATTACGAAGGCCCCTTCGGCGGAACTTGCGCCCGGGCAACTGGACGAACAGTCTCTGCCGCCCTATGAAAAGCTCGATCCGATTCTGAAACTCTATTTCGAGCAGAAGGCTGCGCCCGAAGAAATAATTGCGGAGGGCAACGATGCCAATCTCGTTTACGAAATCCTCAATAGCGTTGAATCTCCCGCCAACGAATTCAAGCGCCGCCAGTTACCGCCCACTCTGATAATTTCGCGCAACGCGATCGGCATCGGCCGGCGACGACCCATCGCTCATCGCTATCGACGACAGCAAACTTCTTCCATCAGTCGCGGCGCGTCGGATTGATTCCCTCAATCTCAGATTTAGTGGGTCTTTCTTTGCGTAGCTTTGCGGCTTAGCGCCTTTGCGTGAAATATCTCGTTTTGAGATCGGTTCCTCACGCCCTGCAGGAGTCAGTACCATCCGCGTTAGCGGATGGGTTAACTTATCTACTAAGAACCCTGGGGCTCCCTTATTCCATTCGCTTACGCGAATGGTACTGACTTTGGAGACGCAAAGAAATACACCGCGTGACTTGCCCACGCGCCCGCACGTAAAGCAATATGGTCGTTCTCAAAATTGAAAGCGGATCCTTCAAAGGGTGATCGTCATGAAAATTAAGTCGACACTATTAATCACAGGGCTGCTGATCCTGGCGGTCTCATCGGCAATGGCTCAGGGCGAGCAGCCCAAAGTTTCTGCCGACGAGCAAAAGTTGGCTGCGGCCGTTTTGTCTGCGCCCGATCCCACGGGGCGGCTTAAGAACGCCACGGACTTCGTCAAGAAATATCCGAAGAGCAGTTTGCGTATGGAGGTGGCGCGCGGGCTGGCAAATAAAATCGGAGAAGTAACGGAGGTTACCCAGAAGGTCAGTCTCGCTCAAACCTACCTGGGGATTTTCACGAATGCCGCCGAACAGGAAATGATCATGCCGATCCTGCTTGAGGCCCTGGGCCAGGCGAAACGGCCTGATGAGGCATTTGCAAAGGGCTCCGAGTTTATCGCGAAGAACCCCGATTCGCTGCTGTCGCTCATCCAATTGTTGTCCATAGGCACTGACGAAGCGAAGAACAAGAATCCGAAATTCGTCGATCAGAGTTTTCAGTACGGAACCCACGCGATTCAACTCATCGAAACCGACAAGAAGCCGAGCGAAATGGACGCCGCCAGTTGGCCCAATTTCAAGTCCAACGTGCTGCCCAGTCTTTATCAGTCGATGGGCCTGCTCAACCTGCTTAAAGGCGATCGCGCGAAGGCACGAGCGAGTTACGTGAAAGCTTCTGAACTTGCGCCTGCCGATCCTTTCAACCTCGTGATGCTGGCCGGCATCGTGAATGATGAATATCAGGAGCAGGCGAAGAAATATCAGGGCACGCCGGCTGGTCCAGCAAAGGATGAGGAACTGAAGAAGGCCCAGACTTTGTTGGACGCGACGATTGATTCTTATGCTCGCGCCATCGCGGTTTCGGAAGGCACTCCGTCGCTCGCGCCGGTCCGGCAGCAATACCTGCAGGACCTCGAAGCCTATTACAAGTATCGGCACAACAACTCGACGGCGGGAATGCAGCAACTCATCGACAAGTATAAGGTCGCGCCCAAGCCTTAATCATTGCGTCCCCCCGACAAACTTCAGTTTCGTAAACCCAGGAAGTCATCTTCAGGTTGAAGCGACAAACTAAATTTTGTTGGACAAAAAATAAAGACCGCCGCGACCGCATCGCGCTCCTAAGATGGAACTAACAGACGAGTCGATCCTGCTCCGGCCGTTTGGTGAAGACGACGCGGAGCTTCTGTATTCGGCAGTGCGCGAATCGATTCCCGAAGTTTCAAGATGGCTGCCCTGGTGTCATGAGAACTATTCGCTGCAAGAAAGCCGGGAGTTCATCGCTGCGCGAGAATTAGCTTCTCAGGGCGATGAATGGTACAGCTTCGCGGTCTTTGAAAAATCCTCAGGCAGGTTTGTCGGCGGCGTGGGCCTGAACTTCATCAATCGCGCTCATCAATTTGGCAATCTGGGCTACTGGGTCCGCACCAGTGCGACCGGTCGCGGGTTTGCCACCCGCGTCACGCGGCTGGCGGCGCGTTTTGGTTTCACCCAACTCGGTCTTCGCCGCATTGAGATTGTGGCCGCCATCGATAATGTCGCCAGTCAAAGGGTCGCCGAAAAAGCCGGGGCGATTCGTGAAGGCGTGGCGCGCCAGCGTTTATTGATTCACGGTGAATCTCAGGATGCGGTCCTCTATTCCCTGATTCCGTCAGATTTCGGATTGCCAATGGGCTTATAATCTCTGATATGACCGTGCGCACCCCGAATCGCGATCACGTCCGCGAATTCCTCACTTACATTCAAGTCGAGAAAGGTCTGTCCGCGAACACTCTGGAGAACTACGCGCGCGACATAGCCAAGCTGCAAAACTGGGCTGAGAAGAATGGCAAGCAGATCGAAAAGCTCGAGCGCAAGGACTTGCGTGAATGGATCGCCCGCATGTCCCGTGACGGCTTGGCGCCCTCTTCTGTTTCTCGCTCAGTGAGTGCGGCGCGCGGCTTCTTTCGTTTTCTCATGCTTGACGGTCACATCAAGCGGCACCCGGCGGAAGATCTGCACACACCGCAGCGCAGCAACCGGCTGCCGAAATTTTTGAGCGAAGAAGAGATGGAACGGCTGCTCTTTGCGCCGGACGTGAATACTGATTTGGGCGTGCGCGATCGGGCTTTGATCGAAATAATGTACGCGGCCGGATTGAGAGTCTCGGAAGCGTGCGGCCTGAAAACCAGCGATGTCGATTTGGACGCCGCGCTGGTCACCTGCCATGGCAAAGGCAACAAGCAGCGGCGCATTCCCATCGGCAAGAGCGCCGTGCACTGGCTGCAAAGATACCTGGCCGTTCGCAAACAGTTTGGCAACGAAGGGAAGCCCGAGCTCTTTCTGTATCATGGTCGCGCGATGTCGCGGCACAATGCTTTGCGAATTATCAAAATGCACGCAGCCACCGCCGGCGTGCCCGATATCTCGCCGCACACTCTGCGTCACAGCTTTGGTACGCACCTGATGCAACACGGCGCGGACTCGCGTTCGGTGCAGGCGCTCCTGGGCCACAGCGATATTTCGACGACCGAGATTTATACGCACATCACGGATTTGCATATGCGAAAAGCCTACGATCGGTTTCATCCGCGCGCGCGCGCGGCGGGTGGTGGGAAGAGCGGCAAGTAAGAGCGGCTTGCGCCTCTGGCGCCGCACACTGCGGTAAGCCTCTGGCTTACCGGTCCAAATGCTTAGGATTCAGGAGGCTCCGCCTCCGTTCTTCGAGGCGCAGCCTCGAAGAAAATCATCGTGGAACTGTCCGGAAAGCCAGAGGCTTTCCGCAGTGTGCGGCGGCAAAGCCGCATGCGACGAAGCCCGCGCGTGAGCAAGGGCTATTTTATCAAGGGGAGCCCTCCCTAACGGTCGGGCTTCTGACACAAATGGAAGTAACCCGCACTTATCTCGAAATGCGCGCGCCATCAGAATTGCTCGCTGCGCGCAAAGACGATCCGCTCATTCAGATCGAACCCCAACCCAACTGCTCCATCGAAATGTTTCGTTGGCTCTACGCCGAAGTCGGAAAGAATTATCACTGGGTCGATCGCCTGCCGTGGACTGATGAGCAGATTACCGCGCATCTGGCGCAGCCCGAGAATTCAATCTGGCTGATGAAATACGATGGCGAGACGGCCGGCTACTTCGAATTAAGAAAATGCGAAGACGGCTCGACTGAGCTGGCTTACTTTGGATTGTTGCCGCAGTTCATCGGACGCGGACTAGGCAAGCATCTGTTGACGTGCGCGACCGAACAAGCGTGGGCTGACGGCGCGAAACGCGTCTGGCTGCATACGTGCACGGATGATGATCCGGCCGCGCTGCCAAACTACCTCAAGCGCGGATTCAAACCGTTCAAGACCAAGACGTACTTCGTCGAGCGTTGACGCGGCGTCAGCACCGAAGTCAGTACCATTCGCGTAAGCGAATGGGATCAAGAACACGATTGGCTCGTCAGAAGCCTCGTTGGCCCACCCGCTAACGCGGATGGTACCGACGTCGGTCCCCTCTAACTAGCTGGCCTTACGTCATCTCCAAATCTGTAACGCGACGACGCGACTAATCCAGACTGCGCCGAGACACAGAACCAGGTGCGCGCCAATGTTTAGAAACGCGAGCCCATTCTCGTGCTCGCGCCACAGGTTAATTGTTTCGTGGCCGAAGGCTGAGAACGTCGTGAAGCCGCCGAGGACGCCAATGAACACAAGCGTTCGCGTCTCGGCCGTGAAATAGCCGCGCGTCTCAGCAAGTTGTGAAAGGAAACCGATAGCCAAACAGCCAAGCAGATTTACCGCGAGCGTGCCGTACGGAAACGCAATGCTCTTGCTAAAATCCTGAACGAAGCCGCTTACGGAATAACGCAGGATGGAACCAATGGCCCCGCCAATGCCTGCCAGAATTATTTTCACCACGCGCGAAGACTCCTTACCAGATTTTGGTAGGAGTCATCAGCCGGACAGGCGTTTAAGGGCGGACTCCATCGCCGGCCATACTTTTAGCACAAAGAGTGCCTGCCAGTCAGAGTGGCACAGACTTCAGTCTGTGATTAGTGCGTATTTGATTTGTTGAAGCTAAAAAACCTGTGCAGCGGTTTTGAACGTGAATCACAGACTAAAGTCTATGCCACTAACCTCAGTTCGTTCCGTTTCGCCCCAGCACCGACGCCACACAGGTGACGAAGTTTTCCGGTTCGATTGGTTTGGCAATGTGAATTTGAAATCCGGCTGCGAGGGCGCGCAAACGATCTTCGTCTGTCGCGTATGCAGTTAAGGCCACCGCCGGCATTTGCTGCGCGTGTTTCGATTCCAACTCTCGAAGTCTCCTGATCAAGCTGTAGCCGTCTTCATTCGGCATGCCGATGTCGCTCACCAGCAGATCGGGATGCCATTCATGAAATGTTTGGATCGCAGCCGCAGCCGAATCGCTACAGCGCACATCGCTGCCGCAGCGTGTGAGAATCGCCATCAGCAAGTCACGCGAGTCAGCTTCGTCGTCAACGACCAGCACCTTCAGGCCCTCCAATAGCGAGGCCGCGCTGAACGCCTGAACGTCCCCACCGGAGAGCGTCTCGCCGTTCGCGTCCTCAACGCCCGCATCTGACTTTGAGATGGGCAGCGCGATCGTGAATGTCGTGCCGAGGTTCTTGCCGCCGCTCTCGACATAAACCTGGCCATTATGAAGTTCGACCAGGTGGCGCACGATGGCGAGCCCGAGTCCCAGCCCCCCGTGTTCGCGCGTTGTCGATCCGTCAGCCTGGCGAAAGCGATCGAAGATGAACGGCAGAAAGTCCGGATCGATACCTATCCCTGTGTCGGTTACGGTGACATTGACGCGTGAATCGACTAACGAAGCGGCGACGTTCACCTGGCCGCCGCTCGGTGTGAATTTGATGGCGTTACTAAAGAGGTTCCAGAAAATCTGCTGCAAACGGTTGCTGTCACCGAGCACGAGATACTCGCTGCCGTTCAGCGCCGTTTCAAAATGAATCGACTTCGCCTCGACGCCGGGCCGGATCGAGTCATACGCCGCCTCAATCACCTTGGCGAGATTGACCGGCCCGTGATCGATTTGCAGCTTGCCCGTAATGATTCGCGAAACATCGAGCAAGTCGTCGATCAACTGCGATTGTGAACGTGCATTGCGTTCGATCGTATCCAGCCCGCGCGCAAACTCTGATTCGTCCAGACCCTTGTGCCGCATCAGGTGACTCCACCCGAGGATCGCCGTCAGAGGCGTGCGCAATTCGTGCGAGAGCGTCGCGAGAAACTCATCCTTGTTGCGGTTCGCGGCTTCCGCTTCAGCGCGCGCAGACTGTTCTCTTATCAGTAAGCGCGCGCGTTCAATCTCAGCTTGTTTGCGCACGGCTATCTCCATGCGCAATTCGGTCGCGTGATGTTGCGCCTCGGCGTACAACATGGCGTTCTCGTACGCGACGGCCACCTGAGTCGCCAACGTCGCCGCCAGTCGTTCGTCGGCTTCGGTGAATTCGTCCGCGTCGCGTTTGTTCACCAGATAAAACCAACCGCACGTAGCCGAAGGTGAAACAATTGCCGCGCCCAGGAAAGACCGCGGCGCCGTCCCATCATCTTCGGCTTCCAACAATAAATCGTCTGACTCGTTAAGGCGGATCGGCCGGCGCTCAGTGGTGACACGGCTGAGCAGCTTTTGGATTACCGGCGGAACTTCCCCTTCATCAACCAGGCTTCCGTTTGATTTGGAACGAAAGAAATGGCGCAGCGTGTGCCCGTCATTGTCCAACATCCCGACCGTGACTGACTCTGCATCAATAATCCTTTGCGTTGATTGACAGAACTTCTCGAGCACCATCGGCGGCTCGTGCTGGGCCGACAATTCATGACCCAGGTCAATCAGCATCCGCAAGCGTTCGAGATTCGCGCTCTCGAGCTCCTGGTTTTTCTGTTCGAGTAACCGCGCCTGCCGGCGTACTTCACGCGTTTTTTTGAATAGCTCGACAAAGACCGCGACCTTCGATTTCAGGATCGAAGCATCGACGGGTTTGACGATGTAGTCCACGGCGCCTAACGAATAGCCGCGGCTCAGATGGGTCTGGCCCGTAGTGTTGGCCGTCAGAAAGATGATCGGAATGTCGCGCGACTTCTCGCGGCCGCGAATCAGCTCGGCCGTTTGCAGCCCGTCGATGCCCGGCATGTACACGTCCAGTAGGACCACCGCCGCGTCGTTGTCGAGCAGATAGCGCAACGCATCTTCGCCGGAACTGGCGCGAATCAGGTTGCGGTCCGGGGCGCGCAGAATCGATTCCAATGCAAGCAGATTGGTTGGACTGTCGTCCACCATCAGGATGTTGATGCGGTTTGCCGCAACGGAATCAGTCAATTTTGATCCTCAGTGGACAGCCACACTCGCAACAGCGAGAACAGCTGATCGATATCCAGGGGTTTCGAAATGTAATCAGAGGCGCCGACCTCCAGACAATGATCGCGATCGGCCTTCATGGCCTTGGCCGTGAGCGCGATGATCGGCAGCGCCTGAAAATTGTCCATCTTGCGAATCGCCGCGATCGCTTCATAGCCGTCCATCTCGGGCATCATGATGTCCATGAGGACGGCTTCCACTCCGGGCGTGGCCTTCAACAACTCAATGCCCTTCTGCCCGTTTTCCGCGTGCACAACTTTCATGTTGTATGACTCGAGCGCGCTGGTCAGGGCAAAAATATTTCGCACGTCGTCATCGACGATCAGCACCTTGCGATTCGCCAACACCGGATCGCGCCGGTTCAATTGTTCAAGCATCTTGCGTTTCGGCTCAGGTAGATTCGCCTCGACGCGATGCAGGAAAAGGGCCGTTTCCGCCAGCAGACGCTCCGGCGAATCGGCTTCTTTGATGATCACCGAAGTGGCGACGCGACGCAGATGCAGTTCTTCTTTCCGCGTCAATTCCTTTCCCGTATAAACGATGATCGGAAGATCCGACTGGTCGTCATTGGTTTGCAACTGTTCGATCAATTCAAAGCCGGTCATATCCGGCAGCTTCAGATCCAACACCATGCAATCGAACCGTTGCTCTTTGAGCCGGTTGAGCGCTTCCTGCCCCGTGCCCACGGCAGTCGTGCGCACGTCGCCGTTCCCGATCAGCTCGACCACGCTCATGCGCTGCACGTCATCGTCTTCGACCACGAGCAATTCACGCATGTCGCGCGCGAGAAAATCATTCATCGAGTCGAACGTCTTCTCGAGATCGCCATTGGTAACCGGCTTGTTCAGCAAGGTGTACGCGCCCTGGCGCAAAGCCCGCCGGCGCGCGCCCTCCACGCTGATAATGTGAACCGGAATGTGTCTGGTGCGCGGATCGTGCTTCAAACGATCCAGGATGGTCCAACCGTCACGATCGGGCAGCCGTATGTCTAGAGTAATCGCGGCCGGATGATATTTGTGCGCCAGCGCGAGCGCCGCCTGGCCGGTCGTCGCGACCAAACACTTGAAGCCTTTTTCATGCGCCAGGTCCACGAGGATGTGTGCGAAGGTGGCGTCATCTTCGATGATCAGCACAACACGATCGCCATCTTCAATCTCGATGCGATCGTCGGCAACCGCCGACGGCTCATTAATCAGCAGCGTGTCTCTTCTGAACGTTTCGGCCGGCGTCCAGGCAGGCTCCGCTTGTTTGCCGTTCCGTTTTTTCGCCAGCGGCGCGACGGCACGGGCCGGTACATAGTTACGCGGCAGGAACAAAGTGAAGGTGCTGCCCTCGCCCGGCACGCTGGTGACGCGAATCTCGCCGCCCAACAGTCTGGCGATTTCACGACTAATCGAAAGCCCCAGGCCCGTGCCGCCGTACTTTCGGCTGGTCGTGCCGTCGGCCTGCTGAAACGCTTCAAAGATAATGCGCTGCTTCTCAGCCGGAATGCCGATGCCAGTGTCGCTGACTGAGAATGCGACTATCTCAGCGGCCCGATTCAGCGACTCGAGAAAGTACTTCTCGTCTCGCGCTGCTTTATCGACCTTCAAGACGACGTTGCCTCGCTCGGTGAACTTGAAAGCGTTGGAAAGCAAATTCATCAGAATTTGCTGTAAGCGTTTGTCGTCGGTGGTCACGATCGGATCGATGTCCTCGCTGCGTTCGATAAAGAACTCGATGTTCTTGTCCTGCGCCAATTGGTGGAAGCTGCGCTCGATCTGATCGGTGACGTCGTCGATCGAAACGTCGGACACTTCAATACCCATCATGCCCGATTCGATCTTAGACAGATCCAGAATGTCGTTGATCAGCGAAAGCAGGTCCGATCCCGACGAGTGAATTGTCTCGGCAAATTGAACTTGCTTCGGCGACAAATTATCTTCGCCGTTTTCCGCCAATTGCCGTGAAAGGATCAGCATGCTGTTGAGCGGCGTGCGCAGTTCGTGCGACATGTTCGCCAGGAACTCTGACTTGTATTTCGAAGTCAACGCCAACTGTTCGGCCTTCTCTTCCATCTCCCAGCGCGCCTCTTCGACCTCGCGGTTCTTGGCTTCGACTTCGGCTTTCTGTCGCGCCAGCAGCGCCGCCTTGTCCTGCAATTCCTCGTTGGTCTGCCGTAGCTCTTCCTGCTGACTCTTGAGCAAGTCTTCAGATTCGCGCAGCGACCTCGCCTGCTGCTCGAGTTGTTCGTTCGTTTTCTTCAGCTCGTCCTGCTGGCTTTGCAGCTCGCCGGCGAGTGACTGTGATTGCTGGAGCAAGTCTTCGGTTCGCGTGTTGGCCTCGATCGTGTTCAAAACGATGCCGATACTTTCCGTCAATTGATCGAGGAAGGTAAGGTGCGTGTCGCTGAAGGTATGGAAAGTCGAAAGCTCGATGACGGCTTTGACCTCGCCTTCAAACAGCACGGGCAAAACGACGATGTTGTTCGGCGGGCCTTCACCCAAACCGGATTTCACATGCACGTAATTGGCCGGCACGTTGGTAACCAGAATGCGCTCCTTCTCGAGCATGCACTGGCCCACCAGACTCTCGCCCGGGTGAAACTGGTTGGCAAGATTCTTTCGTTTGTTGTAAGCGTAGCCGCCCAACAACTTCATCACTGAGTCGCCGTTATCGCTGTTGTTGACGTAGAAAACACCCTGCTGTGCTTCGACCAACGGCGCCAGTTCCGACAGGACCATCTGCGCAACCGTCTTCATGTCGCGCTGGCCCTGAAGCATTCGCGTAAAGCGAGCGAGGTTGGTTTTCAGCCAGTCCTGCTCGGTGTTCTTCTGGGTCGTATCTTTGAGATTGAGAATCATCTCGTTGATGTTGTCTTTGAGGGCCGCCACTTCTCCCTGCGCTTCGACTGTGATGGATCGAGTGAGATCGCCTTTCGTCACCGCGGTTGATACTTCGGCGATCGCGCGCACCTGGTTCGTCAGGTTGGCCGCGAGGCCGTTTACGTTATCGGTCAAGTCGCGCCAGGTTCCGGCCGCGCCGGGCACGTTGGCCTGACCGCCGAGCTTTCCTTCCACGCCGACCTCGCGCGCCACCGAACTCACCTGATCGGCGAAAGTCGCGAGCGTGTCGGTCATGTTGTTGATCGTGTCGGCGAGTTCGGCGATTTCGCCTTTCGCTTCCACGGTCAGCTTGCGCTTCAAGTCTCCGTTGGCTACCGCCGTCACGACGCGAGCGATACCGCGCACCTGGTCAGTCAGGTTACTGGCCATCGAATTCACGTTGTCGGTCAGGTCTTTCCAGGTTCCGGCGACGCCGCGCACGTCCGCCTGGCCGCCGAGCTTTCCTTCGGTACCAACTTCGCGCGCCACACGCGTTACCTCAGACGCGAATGAATTCAACTGGTCCACCATCGTGTTGATGGTGTTCTTCAGTTCGAGAATTTCGCCCTTCACGTCCACGGTGATCTTCTTTGATAAGTCGCCGTTGGCTACCGCCGTAGTTACATCAGCGATATTTCGCACCTGACCAGTCAGGTTGCTGGCCATCGAGTTCACGTTGTCGGTCAGGTCCTTCCAGGTGCCGGCAACTCCGGGCACGTCGGCCTGGCCGCCGAGCTTTCCTTCGGTACCGACTTCGCGGGCCACGCGAGTCACTTCCGACGCGAATGAATTCAACTGATCCACCATCGTGTTGATGGTGTTCTTCAGTTCGAGAATCTCGCCTTTCACGTCCACCGTGATTTTCTTTGAGAGGTCGCCTCTCGCCACGGCCGTCGTTACCTCAGCGATGTTACGTACCTGACCTGTGAGGTTGCCGGCCATGAAATTCACGTTGTCAGTCAGGTCCTTCCAGGTTCCGGCGACGCCCATCACCTGCGCCTGTCCGCCGAGCCTTCCTTCCGTACCTACTTCACGCGCCACGCGAGTAACTTCCGAAGCGAACGAGCTGAGCTGGTCCACCATCGTGTTAATGGTGTTCTTCAGTTCAAGGATTTCTCCCTTCACGTCCACCGTGATCTTTCTTGATAAGTCACCCTTTGCGACAGCCGTGGTCACGTCGGCGATGTTTCGCACCTGACCTGTCAGGTTGCCGGCCATTGAGTTCACACTGTCAGTCAAATCTTTCCAAGTACCCGCGACGCCACGCACATCGGCCTGGCCGCCCAGCTTTCCTTCCGTACCCACCTCGCGCGCCACGCGCGTCACTTCGGATGCAAACGCGTTCAGTTGGTCCACCATCGTATTGATGGTGTCTTTGAGTTCGAGAATTTCACCTTTCACGTCCACCGTGATCTTCTTTGATAAGTCACCGTTCGCGACCGCGGTCGTCACCTCGGCGATGTTTCGCACCTGGCCGGTGAGGTTGCCGGCCATCAGGTTCACGCTGTCCGTCAGGTCTTTCCAGGTTCCCGCCACGCCGCGCACGTCTGCCTGGCCGCCGAGTTTTCCTTCCGAACCGACCTCGCGCGCCACGCGCGTTACTTCAGACGCGAACGCATTGAGCTGGTCCACCATCGTATTGATCGTGTCTTTGAGCTCGAGAATTTCGCCCTTCACGTCCACCGTGATTTTCTTTGATAAGTCACCATTCGCGACCGCCGTTGTCACTTCGGCGATGTTTCGCACCTGGCCGGTGAGGTTGCCGGCCATGAAGTTCACGTTGTCGGTTAGATCCTTCCACGTGCCCGCGACGCCCATCACCTGCGCCTGGCCTCCGAGTTTCCCTTCGGTACCTACCTCGCGCGCCACGCGCGTAACTTCCGACGCGAACGAATTCAACTGGTCCACCATCGTGTTGATGGTGTTTTTCAATTCAAGAATTTCGCCCTTCACGTCCACGGTGATCTTCTTTGATAAGTCGCCGTTCGCGACCGCGGTTGTAACTTCGGCGATGTTACGTACCTGACCAGTCAGGTTGCTGGCCATTGAGTTCACGTTGTCGGTTAAATCTTTCCAGGTTCCGGCCACACCACGCACGTCAGCCTGGCCGCCGAGTTTTCCTTCCGTTCCTACTTCACGCGCCACGCGGGTAACTTCCGACGCGAACGAGTTCAACTGGTCCACCATCGTGTTAATGGTGTTCTTCAATTCAAGGATTTCGCCTTTCACATCCACCGTGATCTTCTTCGACAAGTCACCGTTCGCGACTGCCGTCGTCACTTCGGCGATGTTTCGCACCTGCGCCGTCAGATTGCCGGCCATCGAGTTCACACTGTCCGTGAGATCCTTCCACGTGCCGGCCACGCCTTTCACTTTCGCTTCGCCGCCGAGTTTGCCTTCGGTTCCCACTTCGCGGGCCACGCGCGTCACTTCCGACGCGAACGAACCCAATTGGTCCACCATCGAGTTCACAATCTTTACCGTGCGGAGAAACTCGCCTTTCAAGGGCCGGCCATCGACTTCGAGCGCCATGCGTTCGGAGAGATCGCCGTTGGCTACCGCGCCGATTACGCGGGCCATTTCACTGGTCGGCCGCGCCATGTCGTCGATCAGCAGGTTCGTTGAATCAACCAGCCTCAGCCATGAACCGGCGGCCGCGGGTACGGCCGCGCGATGCATAATCTTTCCCTCTTTGCCGACGACACGACTGACGCGGTCCAACTCTTTCGCGGTCTTGTCGCTCAACTCGATAATGTCATTGAGGGTGTCGGCGATCTTGCCGGCCTCGCCGGTCCATTCACCGGGCAGGCGCGCAGAGAAATCGCCTTTCTTGAAGGCCACCAAAGTCTTCAGCAGGAGCTTCGCGTTAAGCGAATCTTTATTTGCAGTTTGGGTTCGCATAGGTTTTTCGGATTCGTACAAGTCGTTGGAGAGACAGCGCCGAAGCGCGGTTGACGAAGAAAGGTCAAGCCATACGCACACGCCGGGGTTGCGTTATTTACGAGGGGGTAATTTAGGGGAGTCTAAACGCCTTTGGGGCTAGCGCGTTTGATTCATTCTATAACGCGCAGGGCGAGGTTTGTAAAGCGTATTTTTGATAGGTCCCATCGGTCATATAAGCCCTCTAAGTCTCATGGGACAAATAGGACCAATGGGACCTATGGTCCTCTAAACAAACGCGAAATCGAACTGCTCCTGGAAAATCAGCGGATCGCTGTTGATGTCGAGCGAGCCGATATAGTCTTCGATCTCGTTCAGCACTTCGCGCTCCGATCCGCGCAGCGCTTTGGCGACCTCAGGATTGACGCGCAGCATGGCCTGCCGCGCACCATCGCCTTCTCCTTCGCGCCCCAGGCGCCGGGCCTGCTCGAGTATCTCGTAGCAGACGGTCTGCGGAGATTTGACCAGGCCTGCTCCCTGACAATGCTGGCAAGGCGAGCACAAAGTTCGTTCCAGCGATTGCTTCACGCGCTTGCGCGTCATGATCACCAAACCGAAGTCATTGAACGAGAGCACCTTGGTGGGCGATTTGTCATGGCGCAAGGCTTCCTGCAAAGTCTGCATGACCCGCTGGCGATTGCGCCGCTCTTCCATGTCAATCAAATCCAGCACGATGATCCCGCCCAGATCACGCAAACGAATCTGACGGGCAATCTCTTCGACCGCTTCCATGTTCGTGCGGGTGATCGTGTCTTCCAAACGAGTAGCGCCGCGGCCGACAAATTTTCCGGTATTGACGTCGATCGACACAAGCGCTTCGGTTTGATTGATGACCAGATAGCCGCCCGACTTCAGCCAGACGCGAGGCTTGATTGCCTTATCGATCTCGACCTGCACCCCGTAGGCTTCGAGAATGGGTTGATCGCGCGTGTACAGCTTTACTTTCTTGACCATGCGCGGCTGCATCCGATTAACGAACTCGACAACCCTTTGATACTCGTCTTCCGAGTCGAGGCGAATCGCCGTGAAGTCTTCCGAAAGCTGATCGCGAAGAATTCGCTGTACCAAATCGAGATCGCGATGGACCAGTGCCGGCGCTTTGGACTTCTCAGCGTTCTTGCGCATATCTTGCCAGCTTCGCAGCAGATACTGGGCGTCGGCACGCAGATCCTCTTCGCTGGCGCCCACGCCCGCAGTCCGCACAATGAAACCGCCGGTGGGCGAATTTTCATCCGCGTGAATCTTTTGAATCAATTTACGCAAGCGCGCGCGTTCGTTGTCTGAATCGATCTTGCGCGAAACGCCGAGGTGCTCAACCGTCGGCATGTAAACCAAAAATCGTCCAGGTAGAGCGATGTGCGAAGTAATGCGCGCGCCTTTTTTGGCAATCGGTTCTTTCGCAATCTGGACCAGAATCTCCTGGCCCTCGCGCAGCAGATCGGTGATGGCCGGCTGTCCGCGGTCGTGCCTGGGTGAACGCCGGCGTCCGCGAGCGGGCGGTCGGTGTCCGCGCGGCGCGGGCTCCGGATGCTCGCTCTTGTCAGTTGTTTCTTCAGGAGCAGCGGTCTGTTCTTCGCTTACTTCGGTTGATTGTGTTTCCACTTCAACGATTTCGGCCTCTTCATCCTGACCGTTAGCGCCGCTATCGCCGTTGGTCTCGGCGCCATCCGATTTCTTAGTCGGACGTCGTCGTCTCCTACCGCCGCGACGCGTCGCAAATTCTTCGTGGGACTGGCCCGTGGTGATGCTCGCGTCGGAGTCGGGGAAAGCGTCAAACGTAGCATCCGAGACAGGCGATTCGGTGGTTGCTTCGGGCTCAGCTTCATCTTCCGTCTTCTTCGATTTGAAGAAGCGGCTAATCACGCCACTCTTTCGACGTCGACGTTCGGCCGGCGTAATTTTCTCTTCAATCGCTGGAGGAGTGACTTGAACGGCTGATTCGGCGTCCTGCGCCTGGGCCGCCTGCTCTTCATCGTCGCTGATACGCTGGAACGACAATCGTCGCGCGGCCGCGGTGTCCTCAACCTCATCGACAAATTCACGGACGTGGGCCGCTTCAAGTTGACGGCCACGCGCACGCGGCGCTGCCGAAGTGTCTTCGTCATCCGCAATGCGTTGGAAATCGCCGCCCTCGGTCAAACCGTCTGTGAGCAGCGAGCCGACGGGCGCGCTGGGCACATCTTCAAGGTCGAATTCGACGGCGTGGACCGCATCCATGATCCGCTCCTGAAGCCGCGCGTCCTTGAACATCTCTCCGTTCATGGCGCGCTCTTCATCGTCGCTGATGCGCTCAAACGAGCCGCCACCCAAAGCGAACGGCGTATCGAACGATTCAGCTTCGGTGGGAACGATGCTGCGTTCTTCCGACGCGGTTTCGGCCTTGGTCTTCGAGGTGCGCGCGCGCCCTCGGCCGCCACGACGACCCCGCCGGCGCGTGCCCGTTTCTTCTTCTTCGGTTTTTTCTTCGGTGGTTACGGCTTCGGCTTCAATTTCGCGCAGCGGTTCCGCTCGTTCATGCGTAGCTTCGACCTGTTGCTCGCGTTGCACGCGTGACAACTCGATGTGCTCGGCAGCCGCGCGGGCGGCGCCTTCGGCATCACCCTTCTTTGATTTATCGACGACGATCCGTTCGAACTCGGCTTCTTCATCAAAGAAATCCGTAACGTAAAGGAACGCATCGCGCTCCAGTCCAATGTCCACAAACGCGGACTGCATTCCCGGCAACACGCGCATGACGCGACCTTTGTAGATGTTGCCGACGATGCCCTGGTTCTGTTCGCCGCGTTCGATGTAGAACTCGGTGACTCTTTCATTTTCGACGATGGCGATTTTCTTTTCGCGACCGTTCACACTAACAATTAACTCTCTTGACATTGATTTTCTTTCTGAGGAGCGCACGCTGAGGTGCGACACGCAGGCGCCTGCGCCTGCGTCATCCTGCCATTAGGTGTTGATGGGATTAGCCGGCAGGATATGCCGGCCATTGATTTGCGATTTCGGTTTGGCTTAGCAAACCGGGGACGCGTTTGAGATCGATCATGTAGATCGAGATCTCTCGCGTGATTTGGGTAAACCATCTGCCCTTGCAGACGGTTACTAACTTGATTCAAAAAGGAACTCCAGTTGACCGCGAGGCTATCTTGATAGCTCCAGGGAGCGGGGCGTCGATCAATTAAGACGCGCTCTGAAACCTGGCTTCGCGGTCGGTAAATGCCGTCGCGTTGACGGCTTCAAAAATCTTCGCTCAAACCCTTCACTGCTGAAAATTTCGTCTGCTGTGATTGCTTTCTCCGGCTTGGCCGGGCAAGGCGAGCAACCGGAGTATAACAAATCAACCTGCTAAGCACCACCGCAATCTGACCGTGGGCTATGTCGCGAAGCGTACACACGAAGCAGGGTGGTGACCTAATTTAATGAACGGCGTTAGAGTACCGACTTTAGTCGGGCTTTTTCTCAGACAGCGAAAGTACCCAACTAAAGTTGGGACGCTGACACCCGTGGATCACGCGTTCTCTTGTTTGAACTTCAAACAAGCTGGGCTAGAATCGCCCAACTAAAAAAGGAAGAAAAATGGCTGACGATCGAATTCAGAAAGCAGTTTACGCTGCGGTGGACGAGCTGAACCAACAACTGCCGGGCGGCGTTCAAGTCGAAAAGTCGCTCGATGCACCGCTCTATGGCGCCTCCGGGAAATTGGAATCGCTGGACTTCGTTACGCTCATCATGGAAGTCGAGGAGAAGATTAACGCGGAGTTCGGCGCCGACATCACGATTGCGGACGAGAACCTGTTGTCGAAAGAGAAGAGTCCGTTTTCAAGCCTCGGCACCTTAATCGAATATCTCGATGAAATATTGAAGGCCGAAGGGAAGACGTCCTAGTCCAGAGGTCAGTACCGGGAGCGGTAGCGACCGGTTCTCGTCGTCGATCTCGATTGTTGATAGGCGGTAACCCGGTCGCTACCGCTCCCGGTTCTGACCTCAAAGCTTTCCGAAGCCCGTCCAGCTGTTCTTATTTCGCCAACCGATGACGACGTCCGTTGCGCGCACCTCGCGCCACCACTCTTCGAAATCCGGCCCTGAAATATAAAAAGCAGTCGGCGCCACCAGATGATCGAAGACGATGTTATGCTGCTCGCGCCAACCAAATCCGGAAACAAACGCCATGTAATCGTTGTAGAAAAGATGACCGGCAAGTGATCGTCCGCGTTCCGATCTATTTAAAGGACCGTACAGAAGTTTCGAAGCGGCATACATAAGCAGCGTCGGCGCCTTTGCCAGATGAAAGAGCATGCGCGAAGGCATGCGCGAGGTGATGTATTCGCGGACCGGATTTACGAATCGAACAATCCACTGATTGTTCTCGGCGCCGTAGACCCACGCCGAAGCATGCCCACCCGGTTTTACTTTTGAGACCAGCGAGCGAAACCCCGCGCGCGGATCGGGCAAGTGATGCAATACGCCGACTGAAAACGCGTAATCAAAAACCCGGCGCAAAGGCAGATGATAAATGTCGGCCTGGATGACGTGCGCGTTTTCAATTCCCCGAGTCGATGCAAATGCAACTTCGACAGCGGCGCTTAAATCGACGGCGACAATATCGCGTGCTCCCCAACCCGCGACGCGACGCGTGTGACGACCTTTGCCGCAACCGCCTTCCAGCACCGCTTTGTCTTTGAAGAAATCCGCCTGCACCGGCGCCACCCAACCCAAAAACTCTTCGTCGTATTTTTCATCTTCCTGAGTAAACTCAGTCCAGGACCAGCCGAACTTGTCGGCGGTGGCTTGCTTCTCTTCCTCAATCTTTTCGAGATCCGCAAAGCGAGGAATCCCGCGGACGATTTTGAATACTTGATGACATTCCGAGCATTCCAGCTCGCCTGAAATGATTTCGATGCCGTCTCGCTCATCAGCCGATCGCAGCCGAATTGATCCGGCGCACGCGGGGCAAGCCAGGTAATCAAGTAATCGTTCCTTCATTCGCTTCTTCCGGTACGCATGCGTCTCGCATGCGGCACGCCAGAGGCGTGCGTACCGAGCATGATCATTTTCGCTTCATCCCACGAAGATTAATTCTTTCAACACCGGCCGCGACGCCCACGCCGGCGAAAATCAACAACACCGCCTGCATCGGCAATCCGTAGCGCACCTCGGAATGGGCCACCGACAACGTCGCCAAATAATAGAGCACGGTCGCAAACAGAAGACCAGTGATGCGCCAGTCTCTACGCACGGCCAGGACGACGCCCACGATCATCAAAGGCAGCGCGAGATAGCTGAACACACTTTGAATCATGCCCAGCGCGTTGACCCCGACCGCAAGGACGCCGCCTTGTCTCGCCGGCGGTAAGCATTTCGGGCTGGTGACATTGATGCGCGCACTGGCGACATTCGGCACCGGATCGCCCCCGTATTTCAGATGGCCCCAAAGCCTTCGCACCATCACTCCGGAATACCAGAGCGGATGCGTTTTGATCACGGCGAATGCTTTGCGGCCGCGCTCTCGATCTCTTTGAATCCCGTTGGGCCAATGGAGTCCGAGCGGCGCTTCCGGCGGCAGGCCCATCGTTTTGCGATCCTGTTCGATCATTTGTGCGTCGCAGCAGGGCGCGCCAAATTCCGGCCCACGCTCAGTCTCGCCGATGCCCGCCCAGAAATTCCAACCCACACCCAATCCGGTGGGCGCAACTTCCGGATAAAAGACGACGAGGTTACGAATCACGACCGGCGAGATCACCAGCACGGTGGATAATGTGATGGCCGCGGCCAGAAAAATTCTCAGACGCCACGCGGCGCGGACGAATACAAGTAAAGCGACCGCCCAGGCGAAAAATAGAAACAGCGGATTCACGCGAATCCAACAGGCGAGGCCGAGCAAGATCCCAGCGCCTATCGCAAAATAGATGCTCTTTCTTTTTGCGCTGATTAGAAACAACAAGATGGCGCCGAGCACCAGCCAACTCGTCGGGGCGTCCGCGCCCGGCGACGCGCCCGCGAACGCCAGCAAAGGCGACAGCGCCGCGAGTACACCCGTAGCCAATCCGGTTCCCCAACCGAAGGCTGTTACGCCAATCGCGACAACGAGCAAAACTGAAAGCGAGTCGAGCACCAGTTGCACTCGCTGCACCGAGGCGGCCGAGCGCTCTCCAGTCACCGCATAAATCGCCGCCATCAAGACACGACCGCCGGGCGGATACGTGATGAGGTCGGTGCGCGAAGGATCGGAAATTCGGAAGAACGATTCGCGGCCGTCAAGGACATCCTGGGCCTGCCGATCGAAGATGGCGTACGAGCCGGATTGAAACCACCCCGGATCATCGAAGTGTGCGCGGATGAAGTTTGCCGTCAGGACTCGCACGCCGAATGCGAGCGCGAGAACGAAAAGCAGAACCGCGGCGCGCTTAGTGAATGAATGTGACAGTCTTTGGAACGGTCCGCTCAAGTTTTCTTGATTGAAACGAAGCCAGGGTCGAAGGGTGATTGTAGCAGGTGGATAAGATTGGGTGAGAGATATTAGAACCGCGAAGCGGTTGAGCGACAGAGCCCAGGGTTGGAGCGCAGCGACAACCCTGGGAAGTAGCGCGTGCGCTGTCGCAACCCTGTCAGGGTTGCGTCTTCTTGTTGCTCGTTACGGTCAGTCAAAAATAAACAACTACTCAGGCTTTAGTCATCACTTTCGCGCCGAGATGATCACATTCCATCCGACGCTACGCCGCATGCGACGAAAAATCGATTCTGGAACGAGGTTTCGGAATAAGTAAAGTTCCGGCCGCGTCAATTGCTCAACCTGAAACTTCACCTCACGGAACAATGAAAACAATTTGCGAACTTCGCGGCGGCTATAAGCCTTCACCAATGGCCGCCCACCGCCTGCGTTAACTTCAACGTGCCTGCTCATAATGTCGGCAGTAGAATTTCCGCGCAGGAACTCGCCTCTGAGAATTCCATGGAGCAGTATTACTTGTGTCAAATAGCCAAACGAGTGTCGATGATAAAGCATCACGCGCGCCTGTCCGCCTGGACGCAGCACTCGATGAACTTCGCGCACCGCGCCGGCGGTATCTGGCGTGTGATGCAGGACGCCATTCGAATAGACGACATCGAAGCTCGCCTCGTCGAAAGGAAGGCGCTCGCAGTCCGCAACCGCAAAGTCGCCGCGCTCATCATACAAAGAAAGATGTTGACGGGAAGTCTCGATTGAACGTGGGGTCAGGTCAACGCCGGTAACCTGCGCTCCGCCGCGCGCGAATTGCAAGAGGTCGGTGCCCATTCCGCATCCGACCTCCAACAGCCGCTGCCCCGCGAACTTATCGAAGCCCATGACCTCGGGCATCCACGGCGCGTACTCTTGATAACGATGACGCTCGACTTCGTCAAAGAACTCGCGCGTGCCGAATTCATGCTCGCGGCCATAGACAGCGCCGGCCGGGTCCTGGCTCCACTGCTCACGCGCGCGTTGCTTGTCGTCCGAATTCTTTTCAGGTGTGGCGGCTCCCATTTTGTATCAGCAAAGACCCGCGGCGTCGGGTGTTAGAGTATCGACTTTAGTCGGGCATTCAACCTGGCGAGTAAGAGCCCGACTAAAGTCGGTACTCTAACACCCGGTACGCATCGATCACGCGCTGTGCATTTTGTTTCCACGTATGCCGCGCAACGGCGGCGCGGCGCGCGGCATCACCAAATTGCTCACGCAGTTCGCGCGACGCACTCAACTTCAAAATGGCTTCGGCCAACTGTTGCGCGTTTCCGGGATCAACCAACAAAGCCGTTTCATCATCAACCAGAACTTCACCGATTTGGCCGAGCCGGCTCGCGACAATTCCCTTGCCCATCGCCATGTATTCGAAGAGTTTCGTCGGCGAACCGAAAAATTCGCTGCCGTCTTCGAGTGGCACGTGCGGCGAAAGCAGAATGTCACACGCATCCAGCAACGCGGGCACGCGCTCGTGCGCGACGTGACCAGCGAAGATTACTTGATTAGCGCGGCCGGCATGGTTGATGATTCGTTCAACTTCGTCGCGAAATCGTCCCGCTCCAATGAGCACGAAACGAACGCCGGCATCAACCGGTAATAGCGCGATGGCTTCAGCCAGCGTCAGCACGCCATGCCATGGTCCGAAAGTACCGATAAAGCCTGCAACGATTTCTTGATCGTCGATGCCCAGGTCTCGCCGCGCAGCGGCTCCGCCTACGCCCGGCCTGAACGTTTCCGTGTCGACACCGTTGGGATTGACGACGATCTTTTCATCAGGCACGCCGATTTTCAGTAGATTGCGACGCTCGACTTCAGAGACAACAAAGATTTGCGCCGAGGCCTGAAGATTCAGACGCTCGAAACGTTCAAGCAAAGCGATCATGCCTGAGCGGTCCCAGTGCTTTCCGATCCAAACCTCAGAACCGTTGTACTCCAAAAACAGTGGCACGCCGGCTTGCAAACTGGCTTCGACGCCGGCCCAGGTGAAGCGCCCATAGCGCTGATAAATCAGATCAACCGGCTGGCGCTCGACTTCGCGCAACACGCCGCCAGAAAAAATCAAATTGTTTCGCAGATCGAAAGCCGCGCGCGTCGTTCCGGCCGGCTCAGGATTAATCAAAATTAGCTTCGTCTCGTCGAGGCCGGCAATGTAGTCGTTGCTGATGACGTTGAGGTCGGCGCCGAGCTCGGTCGCGGCTTTGACGAAACCATTAATGTGCGTGGCCGCGCCGCCCGCGGCCGATCCGGGACTGGGAGTGCTGCGCAGATAAGCGATCCGAAGGTGATCGTTGCGTCTCGCAGACGGGGCTGGGCGCCGCGCGACCATTTGCTCGAGTTGTTTCAAACGCGAGTGAGACTTTGCAATCGCGACCGAACTGGCCGCGGCTTCGGACATAATCCGAAACGGCAATCTCGTGAGGATGCCGGCGCGCGCTTCGTCGCGGCTATCGCCGCGCGCATCGACCACAACTACAGTCCGAGCGCCGGCCAACGTTCCAAAAAGCAACAAGGCATTTTGACCGCGCTGCCAAATCAGCCGCTCAGTCGCAATCGCAAAAACATCCGGAGACATTGCGCGAAGCGCGCCGACGCGCTGCGACCAACTGCCGCTGTCGATCTGCTCGCGCGGAATATTCTCAACGGTCGCGCCCGGATATTTTTCCAGCAGCCACTCGCGAGCGTGCTGTGCGTTGCCGCTGAGCACCAGCAAAACTATCTTCATGAGTGATTCACTTTTTGGTACGCACGCCTCTGGCGTGCTCGCTTGGCGCCGATCGATTGTTGCCTGCGTATTCGGATTTGCGGCGCGAACCGCGAAGCGGTTAAGGAACGAAGCCCAGGGTTGGAGCGCAGCGACAACCCTGGGACCCGCCGTTGCGCCGTCGCAACCCTGTCAGGGTTGCGTTCTCCTTATTACCCGTTACCCGACGTAGCCTTCGGCAACGTCGGGCTGGAGGCCAAAACCGCTTCGCGGTTATCGTCGTGACTCAGACAAATAGATCACTACGGCTACTTACGATCACGATCATTTGCTAAACGCACTCTAACAAACAACTCGCGGAGCTCATGACCGCGCGGCAGAAATATTTCGCCCGGGTGCCGGCCCGTCTTGCGACAAAAGTATGCAGCCACCAGAAAGAATATCAGGGCGTAACTCAACGTCGAATTCAGCGCGGCCGCGCGGGCTCCGAACGCCGGCACAAACAGGAGGTTCAACGTGAGATTCACCAACACGGTGATGAGCCAAAAGCCGGGAATGGCCGCCGGCAAATCCGTTCCCGTGAAATGCTGCACCAAAACTGATTCGAGACCCACGAGGTAAACGCCGGGCAACAGAATCAACAACTGAGTTGTAGCCTCTGCGAAGCGCGCTCCATAGATCAGCGGCAGCAGAAACGATCCGCCCGCCGCCGCGAGACAAATGATCAGCATCAGAAACGATGCGTTGCGCGTAACCTGGACGGCAAACGCGCCTTGTCGATCCTGAAGCGAGGCCACGCGCGGAAATAGTAACGTCGCGATCACGCCGGGAATCATCAGCAGCAGGAACGAGACCTGTGAAGCGACGGCGTATACGCCGGCTTCGCTCGCTCCGCGAAAATGATTAACGATCAGCAAGTCCACGCGAAAAATCACATAGCCGGCCATGATCGAGATATAGAACTTGAAGGCATACACCAGCATCATCTTCAGCAACGCGAAATCTGGCCGGGGCGCGCGGCGTTCTTTCTGTCGCCCCAGTACTCGCCAAACCACCCACAGCAAAAACAGACTTACGACAACTGACGCGACCGTGTTGAAGCTAACAAGCGTCGTCAGACTTGCGTGCAAGACGATCAGCGCAACGATCGCATTCAGCAACATCAGCAATGGAGACAAAGCGTCCAGCAGATTCATCTGGCCAATTCGGTCAACGGCCAGCAGCACATTCAGGCCGAGCAGAATCAGCATCTGAAACGGGAGCGAAAGGGCGGCGATACCGAAAAGACGCCACGAGACGCCGCCAAACAGTGAAGGATTGAATCTTGCTAAAGCGAAAACAATCAGCGCAGACAAAGTGCCGGCGAACATTGCGAAAAGAATTGCATTAGCCCAAACCGGGCCCAGGCGCTCGCGGTCTCTGGCAATGAAATAAGTGTTGGCTGATGGCAGACCCGCGCTGGCGATTTGCAGGGTGAGAGCCACCGTCGCGTTCAGGACCGCGAGCGTTCCGAATCCTTCCGGCCCCAGCCAGCGGGCCACCACTACGCTGGAGCCGAGCACGCCGGCAAGCATCACCAGACGCGTCGCAAAAGTTACGGTCACGCCGCCGGTAAAACTGCCGAACTTTGCTTCGTCACGCGTGGCGGGTTTGTCCGTGGGGCTAACCTCCGCGAATGTGATTGCCGGTTCGTTCATTGATCGCAGGCTCGTGTTCATTGCCGGCGGAATCTCGCCGGACGTTTAAGCTCCGTAGGAGCAGAATGTTTATGGTTAAGCGATCACAAGCCAGTCCAAGCTCCGTAGGAGCGAAGCAAGGCCCTACAAACATTGCGCCCCTACGGAGCTTTTAGAACCTAAACCGCGGACTCATCTATAAACATTTCATCCCTACGGGATTAAGACATTACCCAACGATTCGCTAATTCTTCCCGATCCAACGGTCGTACCAAACACTCAGGTTCAGCAAGCACCAGAGATTGGCGCTCCAATCTTTGGTCTCGCGGCGATGTTCGTCGGCCATACGCCGAATGAACTCGTAGTCAAAGAATCCTCGCTTGCGAATCGATGAATTCAAGAGTTGTTGAATCAACTCATCGCCTTCCGGCCCGCGAAACCACTCGCGCACCGGCGCGCCGAACCCGCGCTTCGGTTGATAAAGCAAGTCTTTTGGCAGAATCGACTCCAGCGCCCGCTTCAAGATACGCTTTCCGGTCTCGCCTCTCACTTTCAGGTCGCGCGGCAAGCTCATCGCATATTCAATCAGATGATGATCGAGAAAAGGCACGCGCGCCTCAACTGAGGTTGCCATCGTGATCTTATCGACGCGCATCAGCAGCAGCTCAGGCAGGCGCAGCTTCAACTCGAGATAAGTCATGCGCGCCGCGGCGTCGGCGTCCGGACGAGCGGCCGCAAACGTTTCCTGATAACCGCGCACGATGTCGTAAGTCGAAAGGCCGTTGTAGCGCGCGCGCATTTCCGACGCGAGCACTTGCGACTTCATCGTCTCGTCAAAAACGATCGCTCCGCCCCAAAAAAGAGATTCATTCGAGCCCAGTCGCCGCACCAGCTCGGAAGCCATCCGCTTTTTCAAGACTCGCTGAACCACAGGTTGCGCGACCGCTGCCGCAGCGCGCCGAGCTGCGACCGGCGTTCGTTCTGCATGCCGCCAGAAACGATCTTCGATCTGCAAATAGGTCCGAAACCAATCATAGCCGGCAAAGATTTCATCTGAGCCTTCCCCGACCTGCACCACGATTGTGCCGGTGTCGCGCGCAAGTTTTGAAACGTAATAAAGCGGGATGCAAACCGGATCCGCAATCGGCTCGTCCTGATGAAAGACGAGGTCGGGCAGAAACCTCTGCATCTCCTTGCGGCCAATCATGATTTCGTGGTGGTCGGTGCCGAAGCGCTTCGAAATTGACCGCGCCGCATCCATCTCATTCAATTCCTCGCAATCTTCAAAGCCGACCGTGAAAGTGCGCACCGGTTGATTCATCAGCTCAGACATGAGCGCGACATTCGCGGACGAATCAACACCGCCCGAGAGGAAAACTCCAAACGGCACATCGGCCATCATCCGTTTCTTAATTGAATCGCGCAGCAGGCGCAGAATATTTTTCTCGTGCTCGCCTTCCGTGATGTCCGGCAACGCGGATGGCAGTGCGTCCCAATACTGCTTCATCTGGACTTCGCCGCTGCGCTCGACGACCAGCATGTGGCCTGCGGGAATTTTGTTGATGCCGCGGAAAAGCGTCTGCGGCGCCGGCGTCGTCACAAAAGTCAGATAATGGTAAAGCGCCTGTTCGTTTATTTCCGGCGTCACCGAAGGATGTTCGAGGATCGCTTTGATCTCGGAAGCAAAAATGAAGCGGCCCTGGTGATGATAATAGTAGAGCGGTTTCACGCCGGCGCGATCGCGCGCCAGCACCAGCCGTTCGCGATCCGCGTCCCACAAAGCGATGGCATAGTCGCCTTCGATGTCGTTAACAAAATCGAGGCCGCGCTCTTCGTAAAGATGCAGGATCGTTTCAGAGTCGGTGCGCGAGGCGTAAACGTGGCCGCGCCGCTCGAGCCCTTCACGCAGTGAAGCGTGGTTGTAAATCTCGCCGTTGAAAACCAGCCAGACTCGATCGGTGCAGCCGCGCATCGGTTGGTGACCCGCTGCGGACAAATCGATGATCGACAAGCGGCGAAACCCGAAGCCCCCGCGCGCTTCGTCGAAAATCAGCTCGCCGGCGTCATCCGGGCCACGATGAGTCATCACGTCGCGCATTGACGCGAGCGTTTCGCGCTGCACGTTGCCACGCGCCGCGCCGTATTCCCAGGTTCCGCAGATGCCGCACATTCTTAGATTTCAGATCTCAGATTGAGATTGCAAAAACGTCGGAAGCCCGACCTTAGTGGCACAGACTCTAGTCTGTGATCTTAACTGGCGACGTCGATCACAGACTGAAGTCTGTGCCACTTTTCGTCGCCATCCTCTTCAATATCAATCGGAACGAGCACGAATCGCATCTTCAGCGGCACGTTTGCTTTCATCGTCCAGCAAATCGACATCGACGGCTTCTTCTGACCGTAATCGACCGACGAAAATTGCGACTCAAACTTAGGCTCCGCATCAAACACTGGCCTTCCCTCACGGTCGGGCCTCTGACATGCAATCAATAAACGCGCGCCGTTCATCTTATCGCACACTTCTATGATTGCATCATCGCGCATCTTCGTCTCGAGACCCGCCGCCAGGTGAAAGCGAAAGGAAAACTCGTGCGCACCTTCGCCGGTTAATTCGTCTTCAACTATCCAGAAGCGTCTGTGCTTATCAAATCGAACGGTGCGCCGATGAGTAACCGGCTGAGGCAGTCTTTGATACCCGGAGTGCTCGGCGACAATGGTGTCTGCATCCGCGTTCGTTTCCCAACTGAGCACACGCGGCGACGCTTCGTTACCGATGATGAACGGCATCGTCTCGTCGATACTGTTTTGTTCGAGCTGATCGACTTCAACCGTCGAATGGTACGCAGTTGAGCGAAACAAATGCCGCTCGCGCAAATTAGCCGTGTACACGTACGAGCCGGGATCGATGATGAATGCGGTGCCGCAGGCTGACACTTCGATCCCGAGCTTGTCGTTGTGCCCGTGCGAGCCGCGGCCGTTCACACCGCTGTCACCGGTGTTGAAGAGCAAATACAAATCGTCACGGCGAAGAATGTACGTTCCGGCATTCGCAAACAGTTGCGATTCTGGCGCTTCGCCCTCAAGCAAAGATTCATAATCCCAGATGCCGTTTTCGCCTAGTAACCAAAGCAGATCCTCAGGCGGCCTCACATCCCGCAGCTTGAATTTTGGCTCCTGGAAAACTGCCGCGCCCAGCGCGACCAGATAGCTATGATCGTCGCCGCGGCGCTGAACGATCGGCAACACCTGGCCGCTATCTGAATCGCCGATTAGCGGCGCCGCGCCGTCGGGACGAATGTACGCGCGCATGTAATCGACCATGCCGCGCAATTTGCTCCAATACTTTTCACCGATGTCCAAACCGTTCAAATGACAAAGCACGAACGAATAAAGAAACAGTTCGACCTTCAAACGATGATAGCCGGTTGACGCTTCGTAATCGGCGCCGTCAGGCAGGACCTGCTTGTCCATCTCGTTCAGCAGCTCGCGCAGACCGAATTCGCGCCATTCATTCGCCGCTGCCAGCTCGGGCAGCATCACGCCAATCCAAAGTAGTCCTACGACATCCGCGAGGTAATGATTGCTGGTGGCGATGTGCGAGAACTCGAGGTTACGTTGAATGTGCGCGCCATGCTGATCGAACATTCGCAGGAATTCTTTCAGCGCGATTTCGTCCATCTGTGGCGCGCGCAGAAATAATTTGAAGGCCGCCAGCAGATTCATCGCGCGCAATGCCACTTCCATCGCGCAATTCCAGTTCACACCGCGCGCCACCGGATTCTGCTCGCGCCAACTTACGAGTTGCCGAAAGAATGCTTCGCTGAACTTTTGGTCATTCGTGATCGCGAACGCTCGGCCGAGGGTAACGAAGTGCGCGCACCGGTTCAGTTCCCAAAGGACTCGCGCATCAGATCCATCGTTACGAACCAGGCTGATGTCGCCGTGATATTCAAGCGGCCAGGTTAATCCGGACAAAGGGTCACGGTTCCACTGAATTTGTTCCGGACCGAAGCATTTTTCGCCAAAGCCAAGCAGCGCCCAGCAATGCTCGTCAGCGATCTGTCGCGCCTGGTTTATCAATCGATTTGTTTCGTCCGGAAAGATTTCCTGTTGGATTCCGGCGGTGGCCGTGAAGTCTTCGATGCCCGGAAGAAAGCTTGGCCGCGTGCGCGAATGAAAATGCGCCAGCAGATCCGCGGCTCGAACCCGCGCAAATTCCTCGCGCAGTCGTACCGGCCGCCGGTCGAGTTCGGCCAGCGCGGCCTTTTCCCGGCGCCGCATGTTCATCACGCGAACGCGCCGCGCCGCTTCCAAAGCTGCGGTGCGCGCATTGACCTCGCCGCGAAGGACTCGCCGGGCTTTAGAAATAATCTTCATCAAAAGGATATGGCCGGAGACTTCAGTCTGAGATCCACGTCTCGTGTCAGAAGCCCGACCGTCAGGGAGGGCTGGTTTCGCGAGATGCCCTCCCTGACGGTCGGGCTTCTGACACTTAATTCTTCGAAGGTTAAAGGGGAAAAGAGGAAAGGGCAAAGGTGATAGAGGTGGCGCAGACTTTTGTCTGTGATTCCGGTTTTCATTTCACAGACTGAAGTCTGTGCCACCATCGAGGTCCTTGCTTATGCGCTGGCTTCCAACAGCGCGTCAAGAATTCGATCGGCCGTCTGCCCGTCCCAAAGCGGCGGGATGCGAAGCTTTGACTTGTCGATTGGATTATCCAGCGCGTGATTCGCAGCCGCGACGATCTTGTTGGTATCAGTTCCGGCAATGACGTTGGTTCCCATCTCGACCGTAATCGGCCTTTCGGTATTCTCGCGCAGCGTGATACAGGGAATGCCCAGCACAGTTGTTTCTTCCTGAATCCCACCCGAATCAGTCAAAACCAGTTTCGCGTTGCTCACCAGGTGCAGAAAATCCAGATAGCCGCGCGGCTCGATCATCTGCAAGCCGCTGATCCTTTGAATTCGCGCAGACAACCCCAGCTCGTTGATCATTTTGACCGTGCGAGGATGCGCCGGAAAAATTATCGGCAGTCGCTGCGCAATTTTTGCAAGCCCATCGACGATCCGAACCAAAGCCGCTTCCTCATCGACATTAGATGGCCGGTGCAGAGTCAGGACCGCATAATTTTTATTCTGGAGGTCGAGCTCGCCGAGGACCTGCGATTCTTTTGCGCGCTCCAGACAAGAGACCAGCGAATCAATCATGACGTTGCCGACAAAGCGAATTCTCGATTCCGGAATTCCTTCGGCCCGCAGATTCTCGTTGGCATCAGGCGAAGGTGTCAGCAGCAGCTCGGCGATTTGATCGGTAAGCACGCGGTTGATCTCTTCGGGCATTGTGCGATCGCGGCTGCGCAAGCCGGCTTCGACGTGCGCGACCTTCACTCCCAGTTTGGCGCACACCAGCGCACAGGCGACAGTCGAATTCACATCGCCTACGACGACCACCCAATCCGGTTTTTCGTTTATCGCGTACGGTTCGAAAGACCGGATGACGCCGGCAGTTTGCACCGCGTGACTGGCCGACCCAACCCCGAGATCGACGTCAGGCTCGGGAATTTCCAGATCACGAAAAAAGGCTTCCGACATCGCCGCGTCATAGTGCTGACCCGTATGAACCAGAATGGATTGGAATTCGTCGGACCGGCGTTTCATCGCGGCCTCAATGGGCGCGACTTTCATAAAGTTTGGCCGGGCTCCGGCTACGTTGATAACTTTGAGCATTGAAGTGTCCGCAAGCCCGCGCGTCAGCAAGGGCTCCGTTTAGCAAATCAAGCCCTCCCTAACGGTCGGGCTTCTGACACCGTGAAAATACTCCGCAAACGCGCAAGACTATCCTCGATTTGCCTCTTGGTCGTCAATCGCCGTGCGCCCGAGGTCGCCTTCGGATGTCACGCTAACATCATTTAGCGCGCAGTTTAATTACTAAATTTGATTGACAATCCAGCGCCTCTTTTGTTAGTTATGCTTCGCTGTTTGCGATTCCAAATCCAGATAAGAGAATCAGAGTTCAAATATTGTTCAGCAAAGAGCCCGTACGTTGCTTTACGCTGACGGACGTTACGGTTACTTCCAGTCGGCCCTCCCATTTGCTTTGAGGCACTCGAAGTTCAGAAACTGACAACTTTAGGAGATTAAATATGTCGCAAAATTGGACCCCGCCATCAGCAGGTGGCTCAGCAACGGTACCGAACTACATGGTGCCGGCCATCATTTCGATTTTCTGTTGCTGGCCGCTCGCCATCGCGGCGATTATTTTCGCCGCCAAGGTCAATGGCCAGGTCGCGGCCGGAGACATCGCCGGCGCGCAAGACTCTTCCAAGAAAGCGAAGATGTTCAGCTTCATCGCCATTGGCATCGGCGTGGCCATTTGGCTGATTTACGGAATCATGGTCGTGTTCTTTGGCGGCCTGAGCATGATGAGCGGCGCCCGCTAATTGCGGGTTACGATTCCGAACCAGAGCAACGACCGCATCGGCAGGACGATTTGAGTTGTGGTAAGCCCGCCGGCGGTCGTTGCTTGCTATTTTTGTGAGCTGTCGATTTGAGATCGCGGAACGTTTGAAGGCTCACAGACTCTTCGGCGTCAGACGATGGCAGTCTTTTGTACCAAGTGCGGCTCGCAAAACGAGGACACTGCGCAGTTCTGCGTTCAGTGTCAGGCGACGCTGCCGGTAATCGGGAGCCGGCCCACCGCTTACGCGTCGGACTTCCAGCCACCTTTCCAATCAGGCTACGAACCGATCCAACCTCCAGCTCCGATGTATGGCCAGGGATCAAATCTCGATTGGCAAAGCATGGGCGCGGACAAAAAGATCGTCGCGGGGATTCTGGGCATTGTCGTCGGCGGATTTGGAATTCACAAATTCATTCTCGGGTATCAACGAGAAGGGCTCATCATGTTGCTGGTGACGGTGCTGAGCTGCGGGATGCTCGGCTGGATCATGCATATCGTTGGAATTGCGGAAGGCATAATCTATTTGACCCAGAGCGATGAAAACTTTGTCAGAACTTACGTGCAGGGACGCAAAGGTTGGTTTTGATATCTCGGTGCTATAATTCTGTGGAGTTTTCGGATGCGTTCCTGATGACAGGAGTTTGAATAAGCAAGAATGAGCCAGAAGCTGGAGCTGCCGGACAAGATTTTTGAAGCGCTCAACATCGTCGCAAGCCGCGATGGCTTGACGGCTGCTGAATGGTTGGCCATTCAACTGGGCGTGTCTCCAGGATCCAACGAGGAGCGGCCCCTTTCCGAACTCCTGGCGGGCCTGATTGGAGTGGTCGACAGCACCAAAACCAACGATCCCAGACCTACACCCTTCAGTACCGCACTGGCCGAAAAGTTTCGCAAGCAGGGCTTGAGAACCCCATGACTCTAACCGATGCTGGCCCTCTGATCGCTTTAATTGATAAGGGTCAAGGCGTTCCTCACCAGCAATGCGTCGAAGTGCACAGAAACCTGACCGGTCCGCTGCTGACCACCTGGCCTTGCTTCACCGAAGCGATGTACTTTCTCGGCCATCTTGCTGGCTGGCGCGGTCAGGAGTCTCTATGGAACTTCTTGAGCGGGAACGTTCTGCTGATTCATAGCCCAAGCTCGGCGATGACTGATCGAATGCGAGTGGTTCTGGAAAAATACGCTGATATTCCGATGGATCTCGCGGACGCGTCACTGGTCGTGTTAGCTGAAGAAACTGGATTAAGAAAAAGTCTTTACGCTTGATACTGACTTTTACATCTATCGAACTCAGAGCAACGACAGCTTTGAGGTAACGCCCTGAGCATCTCCAGATCATGTCGAGTTTTTATTTCGTCGAAACGACTCCCAATCGCGTGAGACAACTGACGTTTGCCTGCGCCTCCTGGGTCGTCTTAACCGCGGGAGCGATTTTTCTTTTCTTCTTCAATCCTTCGAGCCCGGCAAATCAATTCTTCCCCAAGTGTCCGTTTCTTTTGGTTACCGGATTTCAATGTCCGGGCTGCGGCTCGACCAGAGCTTTTTATCATCTGCTGCACCTGCATCCGCTGACCGCGTTCAAGTTCAACCCGTTAATGATTCTCACTCTGCCGTTCCTGATTTATGGCTTTCTGGGTTTCACCAGGAGCGCCATTACCGGCAAACCCTATCGCCGGCTTTTCATTCCGCCGGTGTATCTTTGGGCGTGGCTGGTCCTGCTACTCTTCTTTTGGGTGTTTCGAAATACGCCCTGGTATCCGTTCAGTTTGTGAGGCTTTTGTTTAGAGGCGGGCTACTGCCCGCCATTCCTTTGGCATAAACGGCGGGCGGTAGCCCGCCTCTAAACATCATCGATCTGGTTTGGTCGCGCGAATCGAGGCAAATTCCGAAGTCGCAGGTCCTTTTTCTTTGATTCGCCGAATCAGGATCGATAATACAACTCCAACGAGCACCGCGAGTACGACTCCGCCAAAAAGCAATTTCCCCAGATCGTTAAAGCCGCAATCGTCACAGTCCGAAACGATCAACGCAACGTAGATGACATTCTCGATCGCGCTAAACAGAAACACGCCCAGGGGAGACGTCATGATCAAATCAAAAAGTTGAAACATCGTGAGCCTCTTTCGAGTTATGGATTCGGCAAGTTAGACACCAGACCTTGAAGTTTGTTCCCTAAGAAGAGATCTCCGGCGAGACAAGACGCCTAAGTTTGCAGATCTTTCTTTGGGTCTCTGTGCGTCCTCTGTGACTCTGTGGTGAAAGTATCCAGGAAAGGTCTCACCACAGAGACACGGAGAATTCACTGACACATAGAGAGTTCTCAAGGCAGCGACACCGACTGCGAGACGCCTGCACTTCACGATTCGCAAGTTTCCCTTTACGATTCTCCTATGAACACCGATCCGGCAATACGCATTGCGATGCTGCCGCGCGATACGAATTCGCAGGGCACGATTTTTGGCGGCGTCATCCTTAGCTATATCGACATGGCCGGCGCGATCGAAGCGCATCGCCACACCGAAATGGATCGCTTCGTGACGGTCGCCATGCGCGAAGTGATCTTCCACGCACCCGTATTTGTTGGCGACCTCGTTAGTTTTTATGCTGAGACGCTAAAAGTGGGCACCACTTCGATTGCTGTCCGCGTCGTGGTCGAAGCTGAACGCTACGGCGAGCCTAATCAGAAGGCCCGGGTCACCGAAGCCGAAGTAGTTTACGTCGCAGTTGATCGGGATGGATCGAAGTTAAAGATTACGGTGAAGTGAATTTTGGAGTGCGCCGGCAGAGCGAAGCGGCGACGGCGTTTTGGATCAAACCTTTCAAAATCAGCATCGTCCGGAAAAACAAAACCGACCGAAGGCAAAATTCCAACAATCCAAAGCGCCGTCGCCGCTTCGCTCTGCCGGCGCACTCCAAATCACCAGCGATGATAAGCGGGATGTCCCGGCTTCACGGCCACAAAAGTTCCGCGACACGTGGCGCAGACTTTGTTGTGAGCGATCAGCTCACCCTCGACGATGGCGCGATCATCAGTTGACTCAATTACCCGCGCGCGCAATTCAATCGGTTGATCTGTCGGCGTGGGACGCTTCAGCGTAATTGCATAATCGGCGGTGACAGTGCACGGCGGATGATCCAGTCCACTCTGCTTCATCAAGTGATAAGTCGCGGTCCAGTTGCAATGGCAATCGAGCAGCGTGCCGATAATGCCACCACTTAACATTCCCGGAAACGCTTCCTGATAAGTTTCCGGCTGAAAGGTCGCGACCACTTCATCACCTTGCGGAAAACTTCGGATGTGCAATCCTTTTTCATTTGCCGGGCCGCAGCCAAAACAGGCCATGTTCGGCGCGTAGGTTTCCTGTAGACTCTTTTCGCTCATAGATGTTTCAAAAGATTTAGTCTGCGTCCTCGCTTACCGTCGGGCTACTGCCCCCTCTTCAGATCGCAACTGATCGCGCAGCTTGAAGCGTTGTACCTTTCCCGTCGCAGTGTAAGGCAACTCCGCTACAAACAAGTAGCGGCGCGGCTGTTTGAATCGCGGCAGCGATCGCTCGCAAAGCGTTCGCAGCACTTGCTCCGACTCAGTTGCATCGGCGCCTTCGGACAACACGACAAATGCGCAGACGCAAGACAATCCATCTTTGTCGTGTCCTTCGACAACGGCCGCTGCGCGAACTGTTTGGTCGCGCACCAATACTCCTTCAACTTCCACCGGCGAAACCCATTGACCCGTAGGCTTGAAGCAGTCATCGCTGCGGCCCATGTGCCACCAAAATCCATCGGCGTCCTGACGATAAAGATCTCCCGTACGCACCCAGCCATCGACGAACGTTTCGGACGAAGTCTCCGGCCTTTGCCAGTAACGTGACGCGGCGCTGTCGCCGCTAATCCAAAGATTGCCAACTTCCCCGCTCGCAGTCGCAGCGCCTTCATGATCAATCAAACGCGCCTGGTATCCTTGCAGCAACTTGCCGCTGCTGCCGTAATGCAAGTCGCCATCGTGATTCGACATGAACATGTGGAGCATCTCAGTCGAGCCGATTCCATCCAGCACCTGAACGCCGAAAGTCTTCTGCCAGTCCTCGCCTAGTTGCGCCGGCAATGCTTCACCCGCTGAAACGCACAGACGCAAGCTCGAACAATCCAGGGGCACAACATTTTGGTGATACTCAAGCAGCATCCGGTAAACAACCGGGACTCCGAAGAAGATCGTCGGGCGATAGCCGGCGAAAATGCGAGCGACCACATCCGGAGATGGTTTCTCGCGACAGAGAATGCTCGTGCAGCCGTTCAGCAAAGGAAACGTGAAACTGTTTCCCAGGCCATACGCGAACGGCAAACGCGAGGATGAAAACAGCCGATCGTGCTCGTGGAGGTTCAGTACTTCGCGACAATAAGTGTGGTTCGTGTAGCAGATGTCCGCTTGCGTATGCACCGCGCCTTTCGGTTCGCCGGTGCTCCCGGACGTGTAAAGAATGAACGCGTCGATGTCCGAAGCCCGACCGTGAGGGAGGGCATGCGCTGACACCAGAGCTGGAAACTGATCAAGCGGCCGCCGAGGTGCACGATCAAAATCCAGAAGGTTGAATCCGGCAATCGCCGCCGGCGATTTCTCATCGTCTCGCCGCACTAAGATCAGCGTTGTCAGTTCTGACTCTAATGAATCTGCAAACAAAGCGCTCGCTGCGCGAGCCTCAACCATCGCCACGCGCGCGCCGCAATCCTTCAAAATAGAGATTTGCTCTTCGCGGCGCAGCGCCAGATTGATCGGCACGGCAATCGCGCCGAGTGAAATGATGGCGATGAAGGAGGCGACAAACTCGGGCGAATCAGCGAGCAGGAGCGCCACGCGATCTCCTTCTTTCACGCCGGCCGCATTCAAGACTTCAGCAACCCGCAAAGTCTCATCGCGCAAGGCCGCATAAGTGATCTCGCGATGGTCGTAAAGAATCGCCACGCGCGCATCGCGTTCGCGAGGAAATAATCGATCGAAAGGGCTTTCAGTACTCATCGAACCATCGCGCGAGCAGTTCAGAGTTCAAGCTTTAGCTTGAAAACCCAAATCAACGACCTGAAGATTGACCTCTGAACTCTGCTAAATACGTTCCGCTTCGGCAGCGAGAATCTTGATCTCAACCTCGCGCACGCCGAGAGTTGGATGCCTGGCCTGCATACGAACCACTCCGGGCTTTTGCCCCGCCCGCACCCACACGGCGCCGCAACCTCCCATCAAACTGAAGGGATTGTCACCGATGATTTCCGCGGGACCGTCAAGCGTCAACGCAATCGCCGCAGTTGAATAGCGCAGCAGGTTCCCGAATTCATCCGTGACTTTCACGATAACGCGGGTAGCGTCCGCGCCGTCCGCCACGAGCGCCTGATCATCAGCCAGCAACAAGAACTGTTGATCGAAGCCTTTGCTTGAATACTTCTTCTCGGACACTTTCTTGCCGGCGACATAACCTTCGATCCGCAGGTCCTGCGAAGGATTGCGATTCAAATCTACCTGGAAAGGCGGATGCGGAAGGTTTGGAAAATTCACTCGATCGGGATCGACTTCCGCGACCATCTTCTCGCCGACGTAGAACTTAAGATGATCGCAGTTTGACCACACCAGGGCATTCCGCGTAACGAAACTGCCATCGGCGGCCCGGACTCCCAGGCCACTTGGCCAATCAGCTTTGGCCGACCACTGAAAGCAAGGTTCCAAAACAATCTCTTCAGCCGTGTCGCATTGGGCTTGGTAGAAACATGCCGCGGGCTTTGGCAGCCGAAAGATGTCGCTTACACCGTGAAAGCAGATGCGATCGCCCGCGCCGAAATTATTGTGCGTGGCATAGTCAAACGCGCACCAGCCGATGCCACCCGCATATTGCGCATTCGATCCAATTTGATTGTGCACGCGCGCATGTCGCAGCGAGTGTTCCGTCAAACGCTCGCCCGTGTCATTCATTTTCGTGGGATAAGTGTGTCCGATGAATTCCGTGTTGAGATAAAGCGGATGGTTCGGCGCCCTCAGGGGAAAACCGAAATCATTCATCGTGAAAACGTCTTCGAGAAATTCCGAATTGTAGTTGTTGCGAATCCCGCCGGTTTGTCTCGTCGCATCGAGTTGATGCGCCAGCGCATTCGTGCGCGCATAGAAATCCCGGTTGTCGCGAGACTCATTAATTCTGACGCCCCACAAGACTATCGATGGATGGTTCCAATCGCGCCGGATCATGCGCCGCACATTATCAACTGCGAGATCCTGCCATGCTTGATCGCCGATGTAATTCCAACCGGGAATCTCTTCCAGCACCAGCAATCCCAACTCATCACACGCGTCGAGAAAATGCGGCGACTGCGGATAATGTGAAGTGCGCACAATGTTGATCTTGAGTTCTTTCTTTAGAATCTCGGCATCGCGACGTTGTACACGCGCGGGCATTGCCTGACCAACCCAGGGAAAAGTTTGATGACGATTTAGCCCGCGCAGTTTCACAACTCGGCCGTTAAGCTCGAATCCGTGATCCGTAAAGCGAGCTTCACGAAAACCGATCCGACGGCGATCTTGAGCAATCAGCGTCTGATCTGCCAGCAGACGCACGGCGATAGTGTAGAGACGCGGATTCTTTAGATCCCAAAGTTCAATTTGGCTGAAGTTGTTTATCGGCAGCACATACTCGTTCGCCTCGGCATGTCGTGCGTCAGGAGCAGCGTCCAGCGAACGGCGGCATTGGCCTATTACGCGATTGCCGTCCAGCAAATCGACTTCGAGCGCAAGTCCCGCCGGCGGCGTCGGCGGCATCGTAACGAAGCACGCGACATCCACGCCCGGGTGATCGGTCAAAACATCCTTCGTGCGCGCAAAAATGTTTTCGATGTGCCAGGGAGAGACGATTCGCAACGAGACGTCGCGATAGATACCTCCGCAGGTCAAATAATCGATCGCACCGCCGAACGGGGGAATGTCCTTCCGCTCCGTCGAATCCAATTCCACCGCGAGAACATTTTCGCGATCCCAGTCGACGTGCGGCGTCAGGTCGAACGAGAAAGCGGTGTAGCCGCCTTTGTATTCGCCCAGTCGTTGACCGTTGATCCAAACCGCTGACGCGGTCATCGCTCCGCCGAAATCGACGAAGACCTGACGGCCACGCGCCTCGCGCGGGAGCCTGAAGCGGCGGCGATAGATGGAGACGAATTGATAAGTCTTGTCGTCGAAACTATGCCACGGCAGTTTCTTATTCGTGTGTGGGATCGTAACGAGATCAAAGCGCGAATCGTTGAAATCACGTGCGGTGTCGTTCTGGAAACGCCCGGCGCTAAAACGCCAGTTGCGGTTCATCGAAAAGACGTGACGGCCGGAGGAAGCAGTGCGCTGTCCGGCAAACGTCAGTTTCTCGCTCGCCGATTCCAGCGTCACCGCCGCCAGTGCGGCGCTGCCTGACTTGAGAAAATCGCGGCGGTCCATTTGCGGCGTGGGAATGTATCACAGATCGCGGGCCCCGAGCCCGAACTCCAGCGTTGAAAATGAGGAGAACGTACTTTTCTGAACACGTTCAAAAAAGTTCTTGACAGACCCCAGAGGCCGAGCGTATGCTGCAAGAGTTGAACGTGTTCAATTTCACTGAGGAGGCAAAAATGAACATCGAAATCATCACTTACCTGCTGTATCTGGGGATCACCATCGCCCTGACCATCTGGGTTGCGCACACGCTCCACAAGAACGGGCGCATCTTTCTGGTGGACGTTTTTCACGGTAATGAACCCCTCGCCGATTCGGTCAATCACCTGCTCGTGGTCGGGTTCTATCTAATCAATTTGGGGTATGTGAGCCTGGCGCTGAAGTTGGGATACGACATCCAGTCAGCCAAAGAGAGTATCGAGGCCCTGTCCGTAAAGGTCGGAACCGTGATGCTGGTTTTGGGCGCGATGCACTTCTTCAACCTCTTGATTTTCAGCCGCATGCGCCGGCGCGCAACCATGCGCAATGCGCCGCCACCGGTTTCGCCCGACGCTTTTACACCAATCGAGGAGGTCTAACGCCATGTCAACGCTTACCTTGCTTTACGACCCGGACTGCGGATTGTGCCGGCGCGTCCAGGGCTGGCTGGCCGAGCAACCGAAATTGATCGAATTGAGAATGATTCCCATCAAGACCGACGCGGCGCGCCGGCGCTTTCCGCAGCTGAACCACGAAATGACGTCGGAAGATCTGACGGCGATAAGCGATCAGGGCGCGGTTTATTTCGGGCCCAAGGCCTGGCTGATGGTTTTGTGGACGCTGGCAAAGTACCGCGACTGGTCTTATCGCCTGGCCGCGCCCGAGTTGTTGCCGACTACGCGGCGAGTCGTATCGTTGGTGTCGCAGCATCGTTACCAGATTAGTCGCGTGGCCGGCACGCTCGCGAGGTGACGGGATGAAATCTGCTTCTACTCACAAGCCGACCAAGACGCCCAAGGGCGAACAGACTCGTGAATTGATCCTGACGAGCGCCCTCGATCTCTTGCAGGATCATGGCTACGAAAAGACGACCATGCGGGCCATCGCAGAGCGGGCCGGCGTGTCGCTCGGAAATGCGTATCACTATTTCGGCTCAAAGGAGCACATGATCCAGGCGTTCTATCATCAACTTCATGAAGCGCACCTGGCAGTGACGCGTCCGGCGCTCGAGCGCGAGACGACTTTCAAGGCGCGCCTGCTGTCAGTGATGCGGCTGAAGATCTCCACGCTCGAGCCGTATCACGAATTCGCCGGCGTGCTGTTCAAGACGGCTGCCGATCCCCACAGCCCGCTCAATCCGTTCGCACACGAGTCTGCGCCCGTGCGTCGTGACAGCATTCAGTTGTTTGAAGAATTGGTGCGCGATACCAAAGCGCGCATTCCCGACGAATTGCGAAAGGAGCTCCCATATCTTCTGTGGCTCTACCACATGGGGATCATTCTTTTCTGGATTCACGACTCGTCGCCCAAGCGAGCGCGCACTCTTCGACTGGTCGATCAGACGGTTGATTTGCTCGACAAGTTGATTTCGCTGGCGAGCAATCCGTTGATGCGGCCCGTTCGCAAGCGGGCTTTGAAAATGATCGGCGAGTTCCGGGATTTGGAATTGGCGGAAGCGTGACGCGATGAGAGACTTCATCAATTTTGTGGGACGAGCGGCCCTGGCTGGCGCAATCTACCCGTTCCTGATGCTGATTTTGTTTTTTGGCCCTCGTTTCGGTCTGCTGCTTTTTTTGGGGTTCTTTTACTGGTATCTGCTCCCGGGCGCCGTCGTTGGAATAGGTCTTTGGTTGTTGGCGGCTCGCTTGGCAGCGCCGCCAAAGGCTGCGATTCGATTCGCTGTTGGCACCGCCATCTCGTTTGTGGTCGCGCTCGGCATTCACCTTTCAAATTTCCTTTTCTTCGGCAATCCCGATCTATTTTCGGTCGACAAATTACTTCTCGACGTCACTCCAATGTTGCTGATGGCCGCGGCGATTGGCGGCGTCGCCGGTCTCGCCTCACCCAAGTTAGCAACCACAAAAACCGAGCCGCTAAGTTACCTCGAACGGGTTCGCCTTTACGAAGCAGCCGAACAGCAGGCAAATGCGGCTCGCCGCAGACTGCAATCTCAGCCGGTTCGATGAGTAAGTAACGGAAGAGAGCAACAATGAAAATCGTAATTCCAGGTGGATCCGGTCAGTTGGGAGCGGTGTTGGCTCGCGCGCTTCACAACCTCGAGCATGAGGTCGTCGTCCTCAGTCGCACACCAAAAAGTACTCCCTGGCGAACCATTCAATGGGACGGCGAGACACTCGGCAAATGGGCTGAAGAAATCGAAGCGGCGGACGCGATTATCAATCTCGCCGGCCAAAGCGTAAACTGCCGCTACACCGCCGATAATCGCAGAATCATCAGCGAGTCACGTTTGAAATCCACAAAGGTTGTGGGCGAAGCGATTGCGCAGGCCTGGACGCCGCCGCGCGTGTGGCTGCAGGCGAGCACCGCGACAATTTACGCGCATCGATATGACGCGCCCAATGACGAAATGACCGGCACCATCGGCGGTTCGGAACCGAACGCTCCCGACACCTGGCGCTTTAGCATCGAGGTCGCGACGTCCTGGGAGCGCGCGTTGAAAGATTCTCCGACGCCAAACACGCGGCGCGTGGCCATGCGTACAGCAATCGTGATGCATCCGAATTCAGGATCACCATTCGACATCATCCTGCGTTTGGTTCGCTTCGGACTCGGAGGGCAGGCCGGCGACGGACGCCAGTACATGTCGTGGATTCACGAACAGGATTTTATCAGCGCGGTTCTTTGGCTGATCGAGCATGATGAATTGGAAGGGCCGGTGAACCTGGCCTCTCCGAATCCGTTAACCAATGCCGAGTTCATGCGGGTGCTGCGATCAGCCTGGGGTGTGGCTTTCGGACTCCCGGCGTTTGAGTGGATGCTCGAAATGGGCGCGTTCATGCTGAACAGCGAAACGGAATTGATTCTCAAAAGCCGGCGAGTCGTTCCGACGAAACTGGTACAGACAGGATTTGCGTTTCAGTTTCCGACCTGGCTAGACGCGGCGAAAGAATTGTGCGCCAGGGTGCGCGCGAATGGAACTAGTATTTGAAGCCGGGGAATCACAGAGACACGGCTTTGCTCAAAAAGTCTTCGGCTACGCCGTCTGATGTGCGGAAGGCCTTTGGCCTTCCGGCAAGTCAACCTCTTGAATTTTGGGCTGTGCCCAATTTGTTGGGGCGGAGCCCCGAACTCATTATGGAACGCAACGGAAGCGCAGAGCGCTTCCGCACATCAGGCGGCATAGCCGAGTATCGAGAGTCACTTTTTAGGCAAAGCCCAGAGACACTGAAAAATGCGAGCAGGCGGGAGACTGCTTCCGTTCGATAAAAAGAAAGTCTACATCGCGGACGCGCGACTCAGATGCACGCCGCCGTTGGTTGTCGTCGCGCGAATCGTCGGGCCGCCTCCACCTAGATCGACGCTGATGTCTTTCGGCATACGGCCACGCTCAGTCAATGGCACGTTCAGCGGAAAGTCTGACTTCACGTTTCCATTCGTCGTGCCGGTCTCGAGGTGTGCTGAATAATTGTCCGGCAGTACGAGGTTGACGCCGCCATTCGTGGTGCGGACATCCAGCGTTTCGCCTTCCCAGCGCGCGCCGACGAGTTCAACGTGCACGCCGCCGTTGGTTGTGTTTCCGCTCACAGCGCCGCCCACGCGGCTCAGCGATACCCCGCCATTCATCGTGCGAAAGTCGATTCTGCCGTTCACGTCCACGATCGAGATTCCACCGTTGTGCGCCTTCAAAGAAAGGTCCGATCGACGCGGCACGAAAATCTCGTAGCTTACATACCAATAAGAATTGTCACGCGTCTCGGGACCTTCAGCGCGAATATTGAGTGCGGCTGTTTCGATTCTGACTTGTTGAGCCAACGAATCAGCTTCAGCCTGCGTTGGCGCGCGCGATTCCACCTTGGCCCTCACGAGAATCTCGTGGCGGTCCCAGCCTTTGATGCCAATGCCGCCGTTCATTTTGCCGTCAACGCTGATCGCGCCGCTCGACGGCAGCGTCTGCTCTCTTATTTCGCAGTGACGTGCATCCCGGTTATCGCCGTCGTTATCGCGGCACTTCATCGTAGCTTCTGATTTCTTTTGAGCCTGGGCGCCGCCGGCGAGAATGCCGACAATCGCGACTAAAAGCAGCATGAAACGGAGTGTTTTGGTCATAGTGGTCTCCTTCTAGAGCGTTTGATTGTCTCGGAACGCGCAGTTATCTGCCAAGTAAGTGTCGCGAAATGAAAAAAGGTCGCAGAAAATTTTCTTTGCCGGTGGTTAGACGGGGTGTGAGCTCGTTTCGTTAACTGAGGCCCACGCCTGGACTGTTGGTCACTGAACCTCGCACTAAGGTCCGCGTCACTGTGGCTTTGAATCCCAAGATGTTCTCCTCTATCATGGCACGCACGATATTTGGCCAACGTTTCAGGCCGATTGCTCGCACGGGGCCGTAGCTCAGCTGGGAGAGCGCATGACTGGCAGTCATGAGGTCAGGGGTTCGATCCCCCTCGGCTCCACCA
>UEXV01000061.1_pt1 | contig 104713 bp, 58 predicted proteins | sample 4301181 | NCBI WGS metagenome assembly UEXV01 (sample SAMEA4773175, study PRJEB27434) | metagenome | biome: 2259; feature: agricultural soil; material: soil | place: USA | collected 2014-09 | depth 0.25 m | reverse complement strand
CAAAAAAGGCTCACCCCTGCTCGCCTTCGCTCCCCCTAAACCAAAATCTTCTTGACTCGTCACCCTCAGATGATTTGTTGGATCGCAGATTGGATCTTCACAGTCGCTTTTTACGCGCCCCGGATGGTTACGCCTCCCCGCTCTCGGACGTCAGGTTCTGAAACGCTGGATGCTGCGTGAACGACCAGTGCGAGTGGATCGTCTTCCAAACGCCGTCAACTCGCTGATACACAGACGTCGAATTCCAGCGAGTCCCCACCGACTCAAGACCATCATTGTCCTTGATATAATTAACCAGGTTGTAAGTCAGCAAGGCCATGTTGCCGTCCACAGTTACCTGCGCGTTGAGCATCTCGTAGCGGTCCACTCGGATCTTCCGATGCATGGACGATAGTAATCGTCCATCGCCTGATGCCCATCGATGCGCGCGGCAATCAAAGGATCGAAATAGCTGATGTCGGTTGCATACACGTCCAGAAAGCCACCCGGATCACCCTTCCTCAACGGTCAAGGGCGCCGCGCTCCAGCATGATGATCTGATCGGCAGTTGTTGGTTTTCCGCTGTATCGCTCATTTGATTCTCCGTTGTATGCAACGTGTGAGTTGATCGGGCGCGGCGATTACATCCAACTTCTATTCAATCGATCAAGTTGCCACACACGCTGCCCGCGCTGCGGTCCTTCAGATCGGATCGGAATACACCGTATCCTCGGAAACGTCCGTCGGACTTTCGAAGTCGAGGCGATATCCGTCCGGGTCAACGAACGATGTGACCCATAGATTGTTGCCGACAAACGGTCTTGCCGGCTTGAGCCCTCGCGCTTTTGAATCGTGGTAGATCGCGATCGCGTCCGCACAGGTGAAGCAGATGGACACTCCCTGGCCCATCGGACCGTCAGGCCACCCACCCGGTTGCCCGTCCTTCCAATACTCCTGAAGCATGATCGCGACCTGACCTAGCTCGAGCCAACACCAGCGGATGCGGCCTTCAGGTTCCCAACGTCGCGTGATCGTGAATCCGAGGCCATCCACATAGAATCGCAAGGAGGCCTCGATGTCCTTCACATTGAAGAACGGAACCGCCTGACGGACATTAGGAGCGTCGGAGGGGAGTCCCATCGCGACGTCGAAGAGCGCCTTACTTTCGGTAGCCATTCCTATCTCCGCGAACTTATTGAATTACTCTCGGGCTGCCAGTGTCTCCCGGGTAAAGAACGAAATCGAGGTAACTGCGCGACCCACGCGACACGCGAGTTGATCTCGGCGTCGCGGTTTTGAAACCAGGCGCTGCGGCGACTACGTCGTAGGTGTCGGGCTCGAGATCGGCAACATACTGTCCTTCGGCGTTAGACTTTTTCATCACAGTCGCATGTGAAGCGCGGCCCACAATCGTGATCGTTGCGCCGGGGACCACAGCCCCGGTGAGATCAGTAATTCGGCCGGAAATTGCGCGACGGACTTTCTGTGACCCGCCGTGAACGTTTGTCACGCTCAACGGAAATGACCCAACGACGAGCAGCAATGAAAATGTTAGTGCAAGTAGGCGCTTCATGGTTAGACCAGAGTCAGGGGTTGCCCGGGCGGTGCGTTACCACGCAATCTTCGCCGCACCAAGTTTGATGCGAAACACGCTCCCGCGTTCCGGTACAACGAGTTGTGGGACATCAATGTAGGCGACGCCCACGTTTGAGTCGAGTATGTTCCTTTTCAAGATGCTTGTAGCGACGATCTAGTTCTTCCAACTGAGAATAATTCTTTGCAGCCCGGCCATTGGCCCGTCGAAATCTTTCCGGAGTTGTTTGCACCTCGCGACTGATTCAGCAAGTTTGGTTTCTGTGTCCGCAAGAATGCCAACCTTCATCTGAAGCGCGGCGTTTTCTTTCCGGAGCGTCAGAACCTCGTCTGCAACATCGACGTCCGGATCCGTCGCGAGATCCAAATGTTTTCGGATGTCAGCCATGAATTTTTCGCAGACACGGACGAGAGCCTTTAGGTGCTGTTCGGAGTCTAGCGTCGACTTAGGTGATTCTGATTTGCGCGCCCGCCGAATCGAGTCGAGGTCAGAGTTGAGGCGATCCAGTTTGTCTTCTAGATACGATACCCACCCCATCAAAGTACTCCTGAAGGTGCCCAAAAGTTGAGTTGACACGGCGGCGCGAATCAAAGCACCCTTCGCCGCATCAGATTAGCTGAGAAGCGCTCGCATCCAACGATTCGTTGGAAGGCGTGGATTGGAAACTGGTCGTTCCGTTACTCGACCGCGAGCTCAGTCGTACGCGGCACCTCTATTGGTCGAATGTTCGCGAGTGGATAGTCGGCCTGGAACTGACAGTCCCAATCGACACAATCGAGTCTGAACTCGCCGCTACCACGCCAATAGGTACCGCCGATGTAAGGCGACAGAGCAATAATAGTGTCGCATTCTACGCATAGATATCCCCAGTAGATTCCAGGTTCAGGATTTTCGTAGGGCATTTGTCCTCCTTGTCAGTAAGAGCAGCCACTCAATTCAGTATTTTGCCCAACCGTTAGGCATAAGAGGCCAATACTTCGGATTATACCTCGCCTCTCTAGTTTTTGGACCTGACTTCATCCACGGCGTGCATTGAAGAGATTCCAGTTTAGAATCGGCAGGTCCATAAGTGATCAATGCGGGATGGGACTAGGCAGGACTGCCAAGGTTCTATTATTTCCGGAAAACATCGGCGATTAACTAGCAATTACATAGTTGACTCACCCAGCCCGCGAAGCGGGCGGAAGTTCTGTAGCCCACGGCGCAAGCCGTGGGTTTTTATGGGTAGAAGAAAACAGCCGCAGCGCGGCGAAACTCAATCGAAGAAACGCGATCCCATGGCTCACGCCATGGGCTACAGATCTTTTGCCGCTCCGCGGCTGAATCTAGCCAAGATCATCCTTGAGCAAAAGAAATGATGTGCTCCAGGTTAGGTGAGTCAACTACGTAATTGCCGATTAACTCGTCAGTATCTTGATGCAGTCAAGCGGATTCCACTTCTCACAAAGGCAGCCTCAAACGCGCTTCGCAGCCGGTGGTCCCGCCACGATTCTCCAGAGTCAGCGTCCCGCCATGCGCTTCGGCAATCTGGCGCGACAGCACTAAGCCGATTCCGGAACCGGAAGCCTTGGTCGTAAAGAATGGAACGAACAGGTTCGCGGTGTTGGCTAGGCCGGGACCTTCGTCCTTGACGCACACGATCACGTGATCGTTCTGCCGCGCCCAACCTACTTCCACTACGCCGTTGGTTTCGAGCGACGCATCGACTGCGTTTCGGATCAGATTGATTAAGAGCTGTTCCAGTTGCACGCTATCAGCCTGGACCACTACGTCCGGGCCGGGTAGCAGTCTGATTGGCAAGCGCGTTTCCAGGGTCGCGACTCGTCCCACCAGTTCGCCAACGTTGAGCGGCTCGAACCGCGGCTGGGGCAGGCGCGCTAGTTTTGAATACGACTCGATAAAACGCGCCAGTGAATCGGCGCGTGACGAGATTACTTCCAGGCCGCGATGCATATCATCTCGCCAATCAGCCGGTCGCGGTTCGCGTTTGATCAAATCCGCGAGACTGCCGGCCACTGACTTGATCGGCGCCAGTGAATTATTCAATTCATGACCCAGCACGCGCAGCAGGCGTTGCCATGCGGAACGCTCTTCCTCGCGCAGCGTCTGGCTCAAATCAGTTAGCACCAGCAGTTGATGCTGCATGCCGCCTTCGCGAAAAGTTCCGCGGCGAATTTCCCAGCGACCGACGCCCCCGGGGAAAACCATCTGCATCGTGTATGGCCCGGCATCGCTCCGGCCATCAAGGCATTGAGCCAGGCCGATTTCCGAACTGGTGCGCCCCAGCAAGCGCGCCACCGGCTGGGCCAGCAGCTTCTCTCCGGCGCGATTTACCAAACGCAGTTTTTGATCGAGGTCGAAAGCGAAAACAGCAACATCAATTTCTGACATTACCGTGCGCAACAATGCGGTCGCTTCCATCGCGCCGAGTCTCTGCCCGCGCAGGGTTTCGCCCAGGTCGTTCACTTCAAGCATCACTTCGCCCAGCGCGTCACCACTGGCCGCGCGCCGGCCGCGAATCGAATAATCGCCTTCGCGGATTGCCGCGAGAATGTTCGAAAGAGTTTGCAGCGGCCGGACGACGCGGTTTTTTAGATTCGCGGAGATGGTCAGCCAAAAGAAAACCAGCAGCAGATCGACGGTCCATTGGATGCGGCTCGAGTAACCATCAAACCATAAGAGGAACGCGCACAGCGCCACGCCCGGAAATCCTGCCGCCAGTGTCAGAGCCGTAACTCGCCCTTCAAATTTAAGGCGGGCGCTGCGGATTGCCGGATCGAGGTGCGTGAATGTCGAGGGATGTTTCGATGGATTGGGCGGCGTACTCACGGGTTTATGATAACCCATACTTTTGCAGGCGCCGGTACAACGCGCTGCGGCTGAGACCCAGCGCTTCGGCGGCGCGATTGGCGTTGCCTTCGAATCGCGCCAGCGCCTTCTTAATCAAGAGGCGCTCGGCGTCTTCGAGGCTCATCTCTTCGAGTTGCGCAGAGATTTGCGCCGCGGGACTGGTCTGCAACGCCAGATCCATCGCGGTGACTGTATTGGTGGAGCTCATCAGCACGGCGCGTTCGATGATGTGATCGAGCTCGCGAACATTTCCGGGCCATGAATATTCGCGCAATGCCTGGAGCGCCTGAAAACTAAAATCCATGCGGCCGCGGCGATATCGTTCGCTGTGTTGTCGCAGAAAAAAGTCAGCCAGCGCCTGAATATCTTCGCGGCGTTCGCGCAGCGGCGGCAGATGAATCTCGACAGTATTCAGGCGAAACATCAAATCCTGGCGAAACCTTCCTTCGATCACGTCATTCTTCAAATCCGCATTCGTTGCCGATAACACTCGGACGCTTACTTGTCGAGTTTTTGATGAGCCGACGCGCTCAAACTCGCCCGTCTCGAGCACGCGCAGAAGTTTTGCCTGGAGGTTGAGAGGAACATTGGAAATCTCGTCGAGGAACAGCGTGCCGCCATCAGCCAATTCGAAGCGGCCGACCCGATCGGCTTTGGCGTCCGTGAAAGCGCCGCGCACGTGACCAAACAATTCGCTTTCGAAAAGACTCTCGGCGAGAGCCCCGGCATTGACCGACACCAAGGGCTTAGCCGCGCGGCTGGAAACCGCATGCAGCGAACGCGCGATTACTTCTTTGCCGGTGCCGTTTTCGCCGGTGATCAAAACGTTGGCATCGGCCGGCCCGATCCGTTGGACCACCTTCAGCACGGATTTCATCGCCGGTGATTCGGCGACAACGCGAGGCGTTTTTGACGAAGCACCGTCGTCACGCAGCGTGAGGTTCTCAGCTTCCAGGCGCTGACCACGTCGCAGCGCCTTGGCCAACTCCATCTGCGTTCGCAAGATCGCCAGCAGGCGCGCGTTGTCCCAGGGCTTTTGAATAAAATCGCGGGCCCCGCGCCGCATCGCTTCGACGGCGACATCGACGCTGCCCCAGGCAGTCATCACTACCACGGGCAGAGTCGGATCGACCGCCTGGATTCTCGGCAACAGCTCCAGGCCTTCGCTGCCCGAGGTGGTGTCGCGCGCGTAATTCAAATCGATCAGAACCAGATCGAGATCTTCTGTCTCAACTGTCTTGAGTACGCCCGCAGGCGATGAGGCCGTGACGATCGTGTAGTCTTCGCCCTTTAGCAGAAGACGCAACGCGGCGAGCACGTCAGCTTGATCGTCAGCGATAAGAATTTTCGACATGGGTCACGTTAGCGTCGCCAAAAGCGATCGCGATTCCGCGAATACAACCGCGAAGCGGTTATCAGCCTCCAGCCCAACGTTGCCGCCTCGGCTACGTTGGGTACCAAGTCGCTCGCGAGCTCCGCAACCCTATCAGGGTTGCGACTCCTGATTGCTTTGATCCCAAGGTAGCCGAAGCGGCAACCTTGGGCTTTGTTCATTAACCGCTTCGCGGTAGGCCATAATCATCCACTCAAGCCGGAACATGACTTACTCGTACCGTAGCGAATTAACCGGATCGACCTTCGTCGCGCGCCTGCCGGGAATGTAACATGCGACGAGCGCCACCGCGATTAGCAACAACGCCACGCCCGCAAACGTGACCGGGTCCGTTGGTTTGATTCCAAACAACATTGTCGCCATCAAACGCGTCAGCCCAAAGGCGCCGAGCAGTCCCGCTGCCATCCCAATGATTGTGAGCATCATTCCCTGCCCCAGAATCATGCGGAAGACGTCGCGTGGTTGCGCTCCAATCGCCATGCGAATTCCGATCTCATGAGTCCGCTGCGTCACCGCGTAGGACATCACGCCATAGATGCCGACGATGGCCAGCACAAAGGCGATGCCCGCGAAGATTGTCAGCAGCATCAGGTTCAAACGTTGCGGCGCCACCGATTCGCCGCGAATCTCGTCCATCGTGCGAATGTTATAGATCGGCTGATCCGGATCGACTGCTCTGACCTGCGCGCGCGCCGCGGCAATCAGTTGATTGGGATCGCCGTTGCCTTTAATGATCACGGTCATTCCGTTGAAAGGAAGTTGTGAGAACGAGAAATATCCCTGCACGCGATTCGAATCGTTGCTCAAACTTTCCATTTTCACTCGGCCAACGACACCGACAACTTCCAGCACCGGCGCCGTTGAATCGGTGCCGAATCGAATCCGCTTGCCGACTGCTTGTTCACCCGGCCAATGCTGTTTCGCAAATTGCTCGTCAACAATGATCACGTTCGCGCCAGAGATCATTCGTTCGCCATCGCTAAGCTTGCTCAGGTCGCGGCCCGCAATAAACGAACGATTGTCTTGATCGGTAAAGTAACGCCCGTGCAGGAGCGGAATGTTCATCGCGCGAAAATAATCAGGCGTCACCGTGCATGCTTCCATCAAGGGACTCTGTCCCGGAGGCGGTTGAGGGCGGCCATCGACCACGAACGATGTCTGCCAACCATTATTGCCCAGCGGCAGTCCTGAGGCCGCGGCGGCGGATTGCACGCCCGGCAGCGCGCGTATGTTTTGCAGCAAGCTGTTGAAGAACGCGCTTCGTTGCTCCTCGGTCGTGTATTTTCTTTGCGGGAGAGCTACGGTGAAGCTGGTCAGACGGTCGTAGGAAAATCCCGGATTCACGTTTTGCAGCCGGTAGAAACTGCGAATCATCAGACCGGCGCCAATTAACAGGACCATCGTCGTCGCTACTTCGACGACGACCAGCGAACTGCGCAGCCAGTGTCGCGCCGAAGTTCCCCGCCCCGCCTCTTTCAAAGTTTCGTGCACATCGACCTCGCCCGCCTGGAGCGCCGGCACGAGCCCGAAAAGAATTCCCGTCAGCACCGAGACGCCGATCGTGAACGCGAGCACTTTCCAATCTAAAGTGATTTCGCGCGAACGCGGAATGGCAGTCGGACTCACGTAAAGAATCAATTTGATCGCGAAGTGCGCAATCACCAGGCCCAATCCGCCACCCACGATGGCGAGCAATAAACTCTCGGTGAGCAGTTGTCGCGCAATGCGCCAACGGCCGGCGCCCATCGCCGCGCGGATGGCCATTTCTTTCCGGCGCGACGTGGCCCGCGCCAGCAGCAGGTTCGCGATGTTCGCGCACGCGATCAGCAAAACGAAAGCGACCGCGCCAAAAAGAACCCAAAGCGTATCGCGGACGGTGTTGCCCACCACCACTTCCGTCAAGGTGCGAATGCGCACACCGTTTTTGGTATTTGAATCGGGATATTGTTTTTCGAGATTGGCGGAGATGTTATTCATGTCCGCCTGCGCCTGATCTTTGGTCGTACCTGGTTTCAACCGCCCCACGGCGTAAAGACCGGGATGATTGCCACGCTGTTGCCAGTTAGGATCGCCTGATAGCTGGCCGACCGGCACCCACATTTCCACCCGCGTCGGAAAAGCATATTCGGGCGGCATCACGCCTATCACCGTGTACGGCCGACCATTCAATGTGAGGTTCTGATTGAGAATACTGTGCTGGCCGCCAAACATTCTTTGCCACAGCGCATAACTGAGAACGACTACACTCTGGGCGCCGGGTTTGTCCTCATCATTCGTGAACACGCGACCGATCATCGCGTTCACACGCAAGGCGGAAAAGAGATCTGCCGAAACTTGTCCGGTGAGAATGCGCTCGGCTTCGCCATAGCCGGTCAGGTTGTAGCTGTTGCGATTGTAGACTCCGATCTTCTCGAAGACGTGGTTCTGATTTCGCCAGTCGGTAAAGTTCGGATATGAAATCGACATCTCGTCGAGCACCGGGCTGCGCTCGTTAAGAAACAGCAACTGCTCTGCATGATCATAAGGAAGCGGCTTCAGCACGACTGCGTTAATGACGCTGAAGATTGCCGTGTTCGCGCCGATGCCCAGCGCCAGAGCGAGAATGACGATGGCCGTCAGCGCCGGTGTTTTGATTAACATCCGCGCGCCATAGCGCAGGTCCTGCCAAAGTGTTTGCATGATCTGTCTCCTGTGACTTATAGGACTCATACGACCTATAAGTCGTATAGGTCCTATTCGTACCGTAAAGCTATCAATGGATCGACGCGGGTCGCCCGCCGCGCCGGCAGGTAACACGCCAACAACGCGATAAAGAACAAGGCGCCTGCCACAATTCCATAGGTCGAGACATCGTTGGCGCGCACCTCAAACAGCAGGCTTTGCAGCAATCGCATCAATGAAAACGCTCCCACGGCTCCGATCGCTATGCCGGCGAACGCTATAATCAAGCCCTGCTTCAAAACGAGTTTCAGGATGTCGGAAGCCCGCGCTCCCAGGGCCATGCGCACTCCGATGTAATGAGTTTGCTGGCTGACGGAATAGGAGACAACTCCATAGATTCCGATCGCCGACAAGAGCAACGCCAATCCGGCGAAGACGCCAATCAAAGTCGCCGGGAAGCGTCGCATGAAAGCTGCCGGAGAATTAGCGATCAATTCCGGCATCGCCTGAACATTAAAGATCGCAGCGCCGGGTTCGAGACTGATAATCTGGTTCCGAACCGAACCCGTCATCGCCGCCGGGTCAGCGCTGGTGCGAACTACCAGGTTCGCGAAGACCGACGAGTTCTGTCGAAATGGATAATAGATGACCGGCCTGGTCTCCTGATCCAATCCGGTAATCTTCACGTCGCCAACCACACCGACGACAGAAATTGGCGGCGCTTCGACGCCGGCATATTTCAAACGGCGTCCCACCGGATCGCGACCCTTAAAGATCCTATCGGCCATCGTCTTGCCGATGATCACAACCGGCTGCGCATTCGCACCGTCGCGGTTGTCGAACATGCGACCAGCAATCAGGGGCACACCCAGCGTGCGAAAATAATTTTCACTGACAGTGCGGATATTCGCTTCCAGCTCTTGTCCGGGTGGCGGCACGGGATCGCCCTCGACGTTCACGCGCGTCGTGTTACCGGGTTGCAGTGGCAGAATGTTGACTGTCCCGACTCCGGCGACGCCGGGCAGCGCCTGCACACGTTCCTGTATTTGATCCTGGATGTTTATTTGACTGTTCGCGTCGTTGTACTTCGCCGCGGGCAGAACCACGGTCATGGTGAGCACGTTCTCGGGATTGAATCCCGGATCAGTCTTCAACACACGCATCAGACTCTTCAGGAGCATTCCCGCGCCTACCAACAAGATCATCGCCAGCGCGATCTCAGTCATTACTAATCCGCTGCGTAGACGTTGGCTCGCGCCGGCGCCGCTGGTGCGCCCGCCCTCTTTCAACACGCCCGACAAATTCAGACGCGAAGATTGCAATGCCGGTGCAAGTCCGAAAATCATTCCCGTCAAAACCGACAGGCCAAACGAAAAGCCGAGCATCCGCGCATCAATTCTGAGGTTCTGAAGAAACGGCAGCGCGTTGATCTGATTTGGCGGCAGCATGCTGACTAACGCGGCCGTGCCCCAATAAGCGAGCAACAATCCGACCAAACCACCGGCCAGCGAAAGCAAAACTGATTCGGTCAGCAGTTGCCGCACGAAGCGCCAACGGCTGGCGCCGAGAGCCACGCGAATCCCCACTTCTTTCTGCCGTGATAGCGAACGCGTTAACAGGAGGTTCGCGACGTTGGCGCAGGCAATGAGTAAAACAAAGCCGACGGCCCCGAGCAGAATCATCAGAATTGGCTTGACCTGCCCGACAACTTGTTCCTGTAGCGGGATGAGTTTGAGAAGAACTCCCGCGTGCGAGTCGTGGTGTTGCTGCTCAATACGGCTTCCGATCAAACTCAGCTCTGCCTGCGCCTGCGCCGCGGTCACGCCAGGCTTCAGCCGGGCAATGAGATTTGTTCCGTGCATGTAGCGACGAGTCAACTGGTTCTGCGTGGGCTGATAAGGCAGAAAAAGATCGGCCGGCCTCATCGCGAACTGAAAGCTTTGCGGCAGCACGCCGATCACCGTGTAGCTATCGCCGGCAAGGTTCAGTTGTTGTCCGACAATCTGTTCGCTGCCGCCGAATCGCCTTTGCCAAAGTCCATAGCTCAGAACTGCGAGGCGCGGACCGCCTTGTTTGTCCTCGCCCGTTTGAAAGGTGCGGCCGCGAATGGCATCCACGCCGAGCACCGAAAAGAAGTTTGCCGAAACACTCGGGGCAAACACGCGTTCCGATTCACCCTTCCAGTTCAGAATGGTTCCCCCGCCGGTGTAGGCGGCGATGTCAACCACGCTGTTCTGCAGATAGTCCTGATAATCAGGATAAGAAAATTCGCGCTGATCGAATTCCTTCTGCGGCGTGCGCTCCCACATGTGATAAAGCTGGCCCGGAGACTTGTACGGCAGTCCGCGGATCACCGCCGCATCGACCACCGTGAAGATCGCCGTGCTCGACCCGATGCCGAGGGCCAACGTCATGATCGCAATCAAAGTAAAGCCGGGCCGCTTCAACAACGTGCGAATTCCGTAGCGTAGATCTTGTATGAATTTCATTTTCCCCCTCCTTATTCACATCTAAGCGCATCGAGTGGATTCACTCTGGTAGCTCGCCACGCAGGCAAATAGCAGGCGAGCATTGCCACGACCGACAGCAACAACGCGATTGCTATGAAAGTCATCGGGTCTTTCGTGGTAACTCCGAACAGCAGCGTCGATAGTACGCGCGTTAAAGCCAGGGCCCCGGAAATACCCAGCACCAAACCGATCACAACCATCCTGATGCCATCTTTAAAGACGAGACCCAACACGTCGTGCGTCTGGGCGCCCAGAGCCATCCGGATTCCGATCTCGTTCGTGCGTTGTGCTACTGAGTAGCTCATCACGCCGTATAAACCGATGATGGTGAGCACCAGGGCCACCGCGGCAAAGATTGAGAGCAGGGTTGTATTGAAACGCGGCGCGGCCACCGACGATGCGATGTATTCCTCCATCGTCTTGACGCCGAATACCGGCAGTTCAGGATCCATCGCTCTCAGTTCGCGAGTAACGCCGCCAGTCAACGAGTGCGGATCGTTCGCGGTCTTGACCACCACCGACAATTGAGAGAAAGGAATCTGCGATTGCGGCATGTAGTACGCAGGTTTCGGCTCAGTGTTAAGCGCGCGGTTGCGAATATCAGCCGCGACTCCGATTATTTCGCGCGTCACCGAGTCCTCGTCGTCCCAGGTGCTGATTCCGGGGTGGATGCCTTTCCCAATCGGATCTTCGCCAGGGAAAAATTGGCGCGCGAATGTTTCGCTGACGATAATCACCGGCTCCGTCTTGTGTTGGTCGCGAGCTTCAAAATCACGGCCCCGGACGATCGGGATGCCCATCGTTCGAAAATAATTTGGCTCCGTCACGAACATGTCTGCCGACGGTTCGTCCTTGGGCGAAACCGGCCGGCCCTCGATTTGAAAAGAAATGCTGAAGCGATCGCCGCTTAAAGGCAGCGGCAAAACAGCACTGGCGGATTGAACTCCCGGCAGGTTCCGGACGCGCGTTAGAAGATCGCTGTAGAATTGAGCTTGCTTCTCTGATTTGTAGCGGACATCGGGCAATGAAACATTAAAGGTCAGAATGTTCTGCGGCTGTAAGCCGGGATTCACATGTTGCAGACGCCAGAGACTTTGAATCAGCAAACCTGCGCCGACCAGCAGGACCACGGCGATTGCCAATTCAGCTACGACCAGGATGCCGCGAACTCGATTTCGCTTCGCGCCGGCGCCCGCCCCGCGACCTTCTTTTAACGATTCAGTCAATTCGGTCTTGGACAAATGCAACGCCGGGACTAAACCGAAAACCAGGCCGGTCAAAACCGAGACGCCGAGCGTGAATCCCAACACGCGCCAGTCAAGCCCGACCTGGATTGCGCGCGGGATGTCTTTCTTGCCAAGCGCGATCAGTAAGTCAGACCACCAGACCGCCAAAGCCAGGCCGAGGAGCCCGCCGGCGAGCGAGAGCAAAAGACTTTCAGTCAGCAACTGGCGCACAACTCGAACGCGACTGGCGCCCAACGCTGAGCGGACCGCCATTTCTTTGTGACGGGTCATCGCGCGAGCGAGCAGAAGATTTGCGACGTTGGCGCACGCAATCAAAAGCACGCAGGCCACAGCTCCGAGCAGAATGAGGAGCGCCGGACGCACATCACCCACCAGCGCGAGCAAGGCCGACTCGACGCGAATTCCTTTATGCGTGTTGGTATCGGGATACTGTTGCTCGAGGCGCGCCGCGATCGCATCAGCCTCAGCCTGCGCCTGGTCTTTGGTCACGCCAGGTTTGAGTCGCCCGACCACGCGCAGAAAATGCGCGCCGCGTTGCCCGGTCACCGGCGACTTGCCCGAGGCTTCGTCCGCCATCGTAGTCCAGAGATCGAGCGGTTCGTTTTGGATGGGAAATTCAAAACCCTGTGGCATCACGCCCACGATCGTGTAGCGCTTACCATCAAGAGTGATCTGCTGATTGAGTACACCGGGATTTGAGTTGAAGCGACTCGCGAACAGTCTTTGGCTCAACACCACCACGCGACCGGTGTCGGTCGGCTTTTCTTCATCAGGAAGAAACGTCCGGCCCAACAATGGCTGCACACCCAGCACCGAAAAGAGATCGGCCGTGGCTACCCCACCCTGAAGGCGCACCGGCTCGCCGCCGCCGGTCATGATGAAGTCGCTGTCGTGATACGCCGAGACGTGTTCGAAAACATGATTCTGCGCGCGCAGATCAAAATAGTTCGGGTACGAAAATGATCCGCGCACGACCGCGCGCGTCTGGTCTTTTTCGAAGACAGACATTAACGCGTCAGAGTCAGGGTAAGGCAGCGGCCGCAACAGCACGGCATTCACCACGCTGAAGATCGCAGTGTTGGCCCCGATGCCGAGCGCCAGCGCAATCGTCGCCACGATGCTAACGCTGGGTGACTTAAGCAGCATGCGCAATCCATATCGAATGTCCTGCCAAAATGTATTCATCATGTCTCCTGTGACTTATAGGACGGAGAGGACCTACAGGTCACATAAGTCTTATTCGTATCTCAATGCCACCAGCGGATCGACTCTCGTCGCCCGCCGCGCGGGAATTAAGCAGGCCACCAATGCGACCAGCACCAGCACGGCCGAAACCAGCGCGAACGTCATCGCGTCGTGCGGCGTCACGCCAAACAACAGACTCGTCATTAGCCGCGTGAGGGCAAACGCGAGCGCCATGCCGATCGCCACGCCGATTAGCGTGAGCGCGATCCCATTCCTGACTATCAACTTGAGAACATCACCCATGCGCGCGCCGAGGGCCATGCGAATTCCGATCTCATGAGTTCGTTGCGTGACCAGGTAAGACATCACTCCGTAAATGCCGATCGCGGCCAGCAGCAAGGCCAGCACTGCAAAGCACCCAAGCAAAAGCAAAATGAATCGCTGTTGGATGACCGATGCCGAAACCAGCTCTTTCATGGTTCCGAAGTTTGCAATCGCCAGGTTGCGATCGCCGGCCCACACCTGCGCGCGTAACGACGGCGTCAGGCTGAGCGGATCTCCCGACGTCCGCACGACCAGGTTCATCGCGCGCGCCGGGACCTGCTGCATCGGGAAGTACATCGCCGGTGGTGTGTCGGCATCCAAACCAAAATGCTTTACGTCACGGACCACGCCGACAATTTCGCGCCATCGATCAGGGCCGCGGCCGATCCTTTTGCCTATCGGCTCTTCGTTCGGGAAATAACGCCGCGCAAACGTTTCGCTAATGATGACGACCAGCGGAGACTTTTCGTTATCGACGGCCGTAAAGACGCGTCCTTTCATAACGCGGATTTCCATCGCGCGAAAATAGTCCGAGCTCACTGAGTTGTACCAGGCGATTGGCTCCTGGTTTGGCGGAGGCGCCGGCCGTCCTTCAATCAAGAAATCTGTGTCGGTTACATTGCCGCTCAAAGGTAAGGTGGAGATCAGCGCGGCTGATTGAGTTCCAGGCACCGTCTTAACTCGATCAAGAAGCCGCGAAAAGAAATCTGTCACTTGAGGGATATTCGGATAAGCAGTCCGATTGAGAATCAATCGCATCGTGACCAGATGATCAGGATTGAATCCCGGGTCCACGCGCTGCAGCAGGATGAAACTCTTCATCAACAGTCCCGATCCAATCAGCAGAATCAACGCGAGCGCGACCTCAGCGATTACCAGCGCGCTACGCAGCCGCCGGCCACCCGAACCGCTGGGTGCGCCCTTGCCGGCGCCTTTGAGAGAGCTATTAAGATCCGCTTTTGAAATTTGCAGCGCGGGCGCGAGACCGAAAAGTAATCCCGTCAACACGCCGACCAGGAACGTAAAGCCGAGCACATAAATATCGATGCCAATCTTTTCCAGGCCGGGCGTGCCGGGCGGACTCAAACCAATCAGCAATCTCAAAAGCCAAAACGCCAGCACCAATCCGACAACACCGCCGGCCATAGCCAAGACGGCGCTTTCGGAAAGCAATTGGCGAATGATGCGGGCGCGACTGGCTCCGAGAGCGGATCTCATAGCCATCTCTCGTTCTCGGGTGGCTGCGCGGGCCAGTGTGAGATTCGCGACGTTGGCACAGGCGATTAACAAAACGAATCCGACGGCGCCCAACAACACCAGCAGAGGGCGCTTGATATTGCCGACCAGTTGTTCATGAAGCGGGACCAGCGTGGCGCCGACTTTCGAATTTGTATCCGGATACTGCGCCGCGAGATGCGCGGCGATGTTGCCGGCGTCGGCTTGAGCTTTTTCGATCGTGGTGTCGGGCTTCAGACGCCCGATCACGCGCAGCACCAGACAACCTCTCTGGCAGGACGCGGGCAGTGCGGGCTGTATCGTCCGCCACAGTTGCGCGTTGGGAATCACCGGGAATTGGAAACCGGCGGGCATGACGCCAACCACGGAATAACTCTCCTGATTGAGCGAAATGTTTTTGCCGACGATCGCTCTGTCCGAATTAAAGCGACGCTGCCATAGTTCGTGACTCAAGATGACGGCGTTGGCAGCTTTGGGCTGATCTTCTTCCTGGACAAAACTGCGCCCCAACATTGGCGCGACACCCAACAGCTCAAACATGTCGTGTGAAACAGTGGCGCCGACCAGCGGTTCCGGTTCGTCGCGCCCGGTAAGCGTGGGCGCCCAATCATTGAACGCTGAGAAATGAGAGAAGCTGCTGTTTTGGACGCGCCAATCCTGGAAATCTGCGGGCGAAAACCATTCGCGATCGGGCCCGCCTTTCGCCTTATGGTTTTCCCAAACCATTACCAACCGCTTCGGATTTAAATATGGAAGAGGCTGCCAAAGAACACCATTGACCACGCTGAAGATCGCGGAGTTCGCGCCGATGCCCAGTCCCAGGGTAACGATGGCAATGAAGGTGAAGCCCGGCCGTCTTATTAAACGTCGAACACCCAATCTGATGTCTTTGAATAATGAATTCATGATCGATTCCTCAATGCGACGATAGGACCTATTAGGTCGTATAAGTCCTATTCGTCCTATTCGTACCTGAGCGCCACCAGCGGATCGACTTTCGTCGCGCGCCGCGCCGGAATGTAACAAGCTGTCAGCGCTACCAGGATTAATCCGGCTGCCGCAGCGATGAAGGTAACGGCATTCGTCGGAGAAATACCGAACAGCAACCCGCTGATGAGCCGCGATAGAGCGAACGACAGTGCCGTTCCGGCGATCGCGCCCGCGATGACCAGAATCATTCCGTGTTTAATTACCATCAGAAATACGTCGCGCCGTTGCGCTCCAAGAGCCACTCTGATTCCAATCTCGCGCGTGCGCCGGACAACGGAGAAACTCAGGATGCCGTACAGTCCGATCACGACCAACAACGTCGCCAGCACGCCAAATGACGTCGTCAGCCAGGTGACCAGGCGCTCCTGGATCAACGACTGATCGATTTCGGAAGCTAAAGTCTTGACCTCATACAACGGCAAGTGTGGATCCATTTCACGAACCTGATTGCGAACCGCGCCGGTAATCAATTCGGGATCGCTCGTCGTTCTTACCTGCAAAGCGAGACCCAACATATTTTTTTCCTGCAGGATCGGAGTATAGAAATGGCGTCGCATCGGTTCGCGCAGGCTGACGTACTTTGCGTCTTTCACAACGCCGACGATGGTGACGTCAGGAACCTTTTCCAACCCGATCCGTTTTCCGATTGGGTTCTGGTCCTTGAAATAGTACTGGGCCATCTTTTCATTGATGATGACGACCTTCGGGCTGCCCAGCGTGTCCTGCGAAGTGAAATCGCGTCCGCTCGTCAGCGGAATCTCCAACGTCTTGAAATAATCTGGCGAGATATAGGTCGTGTCGATGCTCATCTTCTCGTCTTCGCGCGGCGTGTATCCCTCGACTACGATTCCGCTCATGTCCCAACCTCCTGACAAAGGCGAGTCGGTAGCCAGGCTGGCAGCCGTCACTCCCGGCAGCGCGCGCGTGCGCGACAGCAGTTCGTCAAAGAAGAAACGCGACTTGTCGGCTGAGTAGCCGTTCAAGGATGGATTGATACTGGCGAGCAGCACGTGGCTTTTGCTGAGGCCGGTGTCCACGGCGCGCAGGTTTTGCAACGTCCGCAGCAGGAGCACTGCGCCAATCAATAGCGGCAGCGACAGCGCCACCTGCAGGAACACCAGCCCGCTGCGCAGACTCAACAGACGGCCCGCGCTGGTAAAGCTTCTCGTCTCTAACTGAAGCGAAGGAGCGGACGCGCTGCGCGCTGCCTGGATTGCCGGGACGAGACTGAATAACAAGCCGACGACGATTGATATGAGCATTACAAAGCCGGCGAACCGCCATCCAAATGGCGTGTTGAGATTGCCGCGCGTGCCTGCCGGAATGAACATCAGCAGTCCGGCTTTGATCCACGTCGCCACAATTAGTCCAGCCAATCCACCGAGCAGAGACAGCAGCAATCCTTCCGTCAACCATTGCCGCAGAAGTCTGAAGCGACCGGCGCCGAGTGCCATACGCACCGCCGTCTCAGGCGCGCGCACGGTGGCCCGGGCCATCATCAGGTTGGCAAGATTCGCGCAGAGAATAAGGAGGACGACGCAGGTTGCGCCGAACAATAATAGAAGTGATGTGCGCAATTCATTCTGCAACGTGCGAATGCCCTGGCCGCCGGGCTGCATCACAATTTGTCGCGCCAGGAATTTCTCTCTGTCGCGCGGGCTCACGCTGGCACTTAATTGCTGGGAATCAGCCTGGCGAATTTGTTGATAGAGCACAGACAAAGAAGCCTGGGCCTGTTCCGGCGAGACGCCATCCTTGCGCCGCGCCAGTACCGACAGCCATTGGTGCGACCGTCGCACGAGACGAGTCGGGGGCAATGGATTGAAAACCGGCGTCATCATTATGGGGACCCAAACGTCGGGCGCGCCCTCCAGATAAACCCCATAGAAATTTGGCGGCGTCACACCGAGCACCGTGAGTGGATGTTCATTCGCCAGAATTGTTTTTCCGATAATCGATTGATCTCCGCCAAAACGTTTCTGCCAAAAACCATAGCTGATCACCGCGACCGGATGCGCACCCGGGTTGAGATCGTCATTCTGCGTCAACAGCCGGCCGGCAAAAGGCCGCACGCCCAGGACATCAAAGTAGTTGCCGCTCACCAGTTCGGCCCCAACGCGCGTGGTCTGATCGCCATAACTGACATTCATCTGGGCGCCGCCCCGTGCAATAACGCCTGAGAAGACTTCATTACGATCGCGGAGGTCCCGATACATCGGATAGGAAAAGGAGCTGTCCGCTTCGGGATCACCCGGCATACGTGTGCCCAGCACTGCAAGTTGATCCGGATTAGTGACCGGCAGTCTTTGCAGCAGTACGCGATCGGTTAGCGAGAACATCGCGGCGTTGGCGCCCAGGCCGAGTGCCAACGACGACACCACCACCAAAGTAAAGCCGGGGTTTTTGCGCAGCATGCGAATCGCGTAACGTAAGTCCTGATAGAGTCCGCTCATGAATCCTGTCTCCTTTGAGCTATGCGACCTTATGGTCCTATTCATACCTAAGTGCCACCAGCGGATCGACTTTCGTGGCGCGTCGCGCCGGAATCAAGCAGGCCAGCAAGGCCACTAAGATCAGACCGAATGAAACTGTGATGAAAGTTGCGAGGTCGGTAGGAACGACCTCGAACAACAGGCTGGACATCACGCGTGTAGCCGCGTAGGCCCCGGCCAGTCCGATGGCGGCGCCGATAAGAGCCAACAACATCCCGTTTCTCAACACCAGCTTCAGCACGTCAGTCGCCCGCGCCCCCAGCGCCATGCGCAATCCGATCTCCTGGGTTCGCTGCGCCACCGCATAACTGGTGACGCCGTAAATGCCCATCGCCGCGAGCAACAGTGCCGCCACCCCAAAAAATCCGAAAATCACCAGACTAAAGCGACGCTGATCCAATGATGAAGAGAAGACCTGGTCCAGCGTGCGAAACTTGAGCGGCAGTTGTGGGTCGAGTGATCGCACCGTTTCCCGCATCGCCGGGATAAACGCCGAAGGCTCACCCTGACTACGAACTACGACAGTCAGGCTCGACGACGGCAACCGCTGGAGTGCGTTGCCATAGACGGTCGGGACTACCGGTGCATCGACGCCATAATCGTGCACGTCACCCACCACGCCGACGATATGCAACAGGCGCAAATCTCCGTCCATGTTTCCAAACTGAATTGTCTGACCGATCGGATCTGCGTTGGGCCAGTATTTTTTCGCGAGCGACTGGCTGATGACTGCTGCACTTGGCGAGTTCGGTTGATCGCTCCGATCAAAAGTTCGACCGCGCAGCAGTGGGATCTGCATCGCGGCAAAATAACCGGCGGTGGCCAGACGGTAGTCCGACTGTCCCTTTTTTGCCGGGTTATTGTTGATGAAGAAAGTTCCGTCAGCACCGCCACCAGTCAAGGGCAGACTGTTTATACTGCCGGCGGCCAGGACACCGGGAGTTGCGCTCAGACGCTCGAGCAGTTGATTTTGAAAGAGCCTCTGTCGTTCTTCGTCCGCGCTGAGTTGGACCGTGACTTCAGGGGCGATGCCCTGTTCCTTCAGACGCTTGTAAGACTCCATGAACTGCTTATAGCGTTCCTCGTCCATCCGCGCACTGGGCAGCGATAACTCCATCGCCACGGCGCCTTCTGTACGAAACCCGGGATCAATTTGCATCAGCCGGTAGAAGCTCTTTCCCAGCAAGCCCGCACCGACAAGTAAGACCAGCGTCAAGGCCATCTGTGTCACCAACAACAAACTTCGCATATGCCGGCCCGCGTATCCGCGCGCGCCGCTCCCGGACTCTCTCAGACTTGTCTCTAAATCTTTCGTGGAAAACCGGATCAGCGGCACAATCCCGAGCACTGTGGCGATTAGCAACGAGAGACCAAGCGTAAAACCGATCGCTCTCGCGTTTACTCCGATCTCACTGATGCGCGGCAGGCTCTGCTGATTCAGACCGAGCAGCAGATCCACACCCCAGAATGAGAGCAGCACTCCGAGGGCCCCGGCAGTAAGAGCCAACAGTAGATTCTCTGTGATGAATTGCCGGGCGAGTCTCACCCGCGTTGCGCCCAGCGCCGAGCGCACGGCAAATTCACGTTGACGCGCGGTGACCTGGGCCAGCAACAGATTTGCGACATTGGCGCAGGCCACAGCCAGGAGGAAACCGACGGCCACGAAAATCATGATCAGCGGACGGCGTACATTGCCGACCATGTACTCTTGCTGCGGGACCGCTGTGAAATCGGCCGCATCCACTTCTTTGCCGTATTCCAGTTTGAGTTGTTTCCCGATGGCGCTGACTTCGGCGCGGGCCTGCTCAATTTCAACGCCGGGACGAACTCGGCCAATAACTCTCCAGTTGTGAGCTGACCGAGCGGTTTCTGCCGGGAACAACTCACGCGGGACCCAAACCTCAGTGTCCCCAGGGAAGGCGAAACCAGCCGGCATGACGCCCACCACGGTGACGTTCTGATCCATCAACCGTAACGTGGTTCCGGACAGGTTTGATCTGCCGCCTAACAGTCGCTGCCAGAAGCCGTAACTAACCACGGCCACCGGCGCGCCGCCGGGTTTGCTTTCCTCGGGAAGAAAAGTGCGGCCCATGGCCGGTTGAATTCCGAGTATGCGAAAGAAATCGCCAGAGACCGCGTAAGCCAGAGCACGCACCGGCTCACTACCACCGGTGACAGTAATTAACTCACCGTTGTACTGAGCCACGGCTTCAAGTGTGCGACTGCGCGCGCGGACATCCTGAAAATTGGGCTCCGCAAATGCTATCTGAGTGCCCTTCGAATTGATCTCTCGGAGTTGTACGATTCGATCGGCGTCAGGGTATGGCAAGGGCCGTAACAAGACCCCGTCGACCACACTGAAGATCGCGGTGCAAGCTCCTATACCGAGCGCCAGCGTGAACACGGCGAGGATGGTGAAGCCGGGACGCGCTAAGAGGCTTCTAACTCCGAAGCGAATGTCCTTAATTAGTGTTTCCATAAGATCATTTCCACAATGCGTATGGGACTTATAAGAGCCGTTGGTCCTATTCGTATCTGAGCGCCACCAGCGGATCGACCTTTGCCGCCCTTCGCGCTGGTATCACACACGCCAACAAAGCCACGACCATCAATATCGCAGCGACGTACAGGAACGTCATCAGGTCGATGGGCCGCACTCCAAAGAGCAGGGTCGTGAGATATCGTGTCAGGCTAAATGCACCCGCAACACCGATTCCGATCCCTACCAGGGCGAACAGAACTCCGCGTGTTAGAACCAGTTTGAGTACGTCTCCCATCTGCGCGCCCAGAGCAATCCGCACACCTATCTCGTGGGTACGTTGCGTTACGTAATAAGAGGTCACACCATAGATTCCGAGCATTGCAAGCAACATCGCAACAGCCGCAAAAGAGCTGAGCAGCAACATCGGTGTCCGACGAGACGCGGCCGCGATAGCGACGACGTCATCCAGGGTCCTGACGTTGAAAATCACCATTCCCTTATCGACGGCTCTGATCTCGTTGCGGACCGCGCCCGCTAATGCCGTAGGCTCACCGTTGGTCCTTACGACCACGGAAAGACTTCCCCAACCTGCATCCTGGGCAAAAGGCACGTACATCTGGGATTCCGCTCCGGCATCGAGAGACATACGTGTGTCGCCGACAACACCGACGATTTCGCGATGAAACTTTTCATCGTGCCAGACCCAAATTTTTCGACCCACGGGACTCTCGCCGGGCCAAAGTTTACGAGCCAGGGTCTCGTTGACGATCACGACCTTATCCTTATCGACCGTATCTTGCTCAGTGAACCGACGTCCCGTTTTAAGTGGGATTTGCATCGTGTCGAAGTACGTGGGCGTCGCCGCCAGAAAGTTGGCATTGCCTTCGGCCTCAGATGTCGCCGGATCCCCTTCCCGCACATATCCACGGCCGAGATTGAAGGTATCTCCGCGAAGCGGCAAACTTAGGACTGCGCCTGCCGACGCGACTCCGGGCAAGTTGCCGATTCGTTCAAGAACCTGCCGGTAGACCTGCACGCGTGGTTCTCCCTGTTGGTATTTCCCGGCAGGAAGCGAGACCCGCATGGCGAGCATGTTTGAAGGATTGAAGCCCGGATTCACTTCGCGTAAGTGAATGAAACTCTTGATTAGCAATCCGGCGCCCACAAGCAACATGAATGAAAGTGCGATTTCGGAAACCATCAACGCGCCGCCAATGCGGTTACGTCGAGCCTGAGATCCAGACCGGCCACTTTCCTTGAGAGTTTCATTGAGATCGATCTTGGAAGTTTGAATCGCCGGTACTAAGCCAAAGACGATGCCGGTTACGAGGGCGACGGCCAGAGCAAAACTGAAAACTCTCGCGTCCATACCGATCTCTTCAAATCGAGGACTATTCGGCGGACTGATAGAAACGAGGAGTCTGGTTAACCAGACGCTCAGCAGAAGTCCCAGTGCTCCGCTCACTATCGAAAGCAGCACGCTCTCCGTAAGCAGTTGTCGAACGATGCGAAACCTGCTGGCGCCCAGAGCTGTGCGAACGGCGATCTCGCTCTGCCTGTAAGTCGCGCGCGCGAGTTGCAGGTTCGCGATATTTGCACATGCGATCAACAACACAAGCGTGACAGCGCCAAGGAGAATCAATAGGGAGGCACGTAGATTACTGACAAGTCGATCTTGCAGTTTTGTTAGTTTGACATTCCACCCACGGTTAGAATCAGCATAGCTCTGAGCCAGCCTTTCGTTGATCACGGTCATCTCCGATCGAGCCTTTTCAATATCAACACCCGGTTTGAGACGACCAACCACGTTAAGAAAACGATTGAAACGCTTCTCTTTGGCAGGATCCAGCGCGAAAGGAAACCAGATTTCGGTTTGAGTCGGATAAGCGAACCCGGGCGGCATGACGCCGACAATCGTTATGCTCGAGTTACCAACCTGAATCTTCGATCCGATCACGTTGTCGCTTGCCCCGAAGCGCCGTTGCCAGAGCGCATAACTGACTAGCGCGACGGAATTATTTCCTTCCTTAAATTCGTGAGGCTGAATAAGTCGCCCTTTAAATGCTGCGGTGCGAAATAGAGGAAAGAAGTCTTCGGTTACACTTGTGCCACGCACCCGCTCCGGTTCATCGTTAGTGACGAGCACTGTTCCCCCTGCGACAAAGCCTGCGATCTGTTCAAAAGACGAACTCTGGTTTCGCCAATCAAACAAATCAGGGACTGACGTGGCGCCGCCCTCAGGTATGCCCAAATTAAGATTCGTACCGTCAAAGGCGAAAATCCTTTCTGGTTCCGGAAACGGCAAGGGACTTAACAACACTGCATCGACGACAGAGAAAATCGCGGTGTTGGCTCCGATACTGAAGGCCAGAGTGGCAATAGCGACGACAAAAAAACCGGGCCGCTTAATTAAACCGCGAATGGCATAACGGACGTCTTGAAGTAGTGTATGCATGATGCCCCCCTGTTTTGTTTTTGGTCTTGGCTTCCGGCCTTTGTGCTTCGTGCTTTACGTCACCCAAGCGCTCGATTGATCTCGCGCTCAAACCAAAATTGGAGTCGGAGTACGCGAACATGCCGTCAAACTCTGGACTTGAATCACGTATGGCCTCGCAGGCCGCTTTAGTAAACTTCGAACACCGTAGCGAAAAGCATTCAGCATGTGTTCATGTCTCTTTCTTCCTCTTTGGTCTCGTTACTACGTCCTTGCGGTCACTCATAACGAAGCGCCGCCAGCGGATCGGCTTTGGTGGCGCGCCGCGCCGGGACGTAACAAGCGAGCAACGCAACGGCGAGCAACCCGACCGGCACCATCGCAAAGGTGGTCGCATCAGTGGCGGTTACTTCGAATAACAAACTCGTCAGCAAGCGCGTCAATGCCAATGCTCCACCCAGCCCGATGACCACTCCTAACACCGCTAACGTCATTCCATTCCTGACGACCAGCCTCATGACATCGAGAGTTTGCGCGCCGAGCGCCATCCGTATGCCGATCTCCCGCGTGCGTTGCGCCACCGCGTACGCCATGACGCCGGGGCTCGTCTGCCGCAAGCGCAGGAAACTTCGCGTCAACAATCCGGCACAAACCAACACGACCAGGGCCATCGCGATCTCGCACACTACCAACGCGCGGCGAATGCGATTACCGCGAGCGTCACCCGCCCCGGATCGTCCTCCCTCTTTCAGCGTTTCGTTAAGATCGGTCTCAGATGATTGCAGCGCCGGCGCGAGACCAAAGATCAGTCCGGTCAGTACCGAGATAACAACGGTGAATCCCAGCACACGGAAATCAACCCCGATCTCATCCAGCCGCGGAACCGCGCCCGGCTTCGCCGCTCGTAGCAAGGCGATTCCCAGATAAGCAATGAGCACGCCGCCGGCGCCGCCGAGCAGAGACAACAAGAGGCTCTCTGTCAGCACCTGTCTGATCAACTGCAACCTGGTCGCGCCCAATGCTGTGCGCACGGCGAATTCGCGACGACGAGCCGCAGATCGAGCGATAAGCAGGTTCGTAACATTGGCGCAGGCAATCAACAGCACTACGGCCACGATCGCAAAGCTCACCAGCAGCGATTTGCGAACCTCGCTTACTAAAGCTGACTGCAGCGGCATCAGGCTTGAGTTTCCCGCGATATCACTGTTGAGGGGATTGTTCTGCCGGTAGCGTTCGCTCAGTATTCCCAGATCTGACTGCGCCTGCGTAAGCTCAACTCCGGGCTTGAGCCGTCCGACGACGCGGAGGTATGTGGCGCCAAGATTTATGCTGTCCGACGCGAAGTAGCTCGGCTCAAAAGCTCTGGGTAGCCAGACGTCATGCGTCTCGTCGAGAAACTTAAAGTCCGCGGGCAGAACGCCAATGACCTGGTAACTTTGTCCATCAAGCTCGACGGCGCGATTTACGATGTTCGTATCCGCATCAAACAGCCGGCGCCAGAGGCCATAACTCAGCAACGCCACGCGCGGGCCACCGGCCCGATCCTCCTCCGGAAGAAAACTGCGGCCCAGATAAGGCTTCACCGCCAGAACGTGAAACAGATCGCCCGATACTCTCGCTCCGCGAATTTGTTCCGGAGCATCGCGGCCGGTCAGATTAAACGTGTCGTCGGCGACCGCGGCGATACTCTGAAAGGCCTGACTCTGATCTCTGATGGCGTTGAATTTGGGAAGCGAGGAGCTAGTGCTGGGCGTTGGTCTCTGTGGATCGAACCTCGTAAGCAGCGCCAGTCGATCTGCATCTTTGTAAGGCAGCGGGCGCAACAGCACCGCGTTGACGACGCTGAAGATAGCGCTGTTAGCCCCGATACCGAGTGCCAGAGTCAGCACCGCGATAAACGTGAAGCCAGGGCGCTTCCACAAACTTCTAACACCGTAACGAAGGTCTTTTAGAAGTGTTTCCACGGAATCATTTCCAATTTCCGAATGCCAATTGCCGATGTGTCAATTGCCAATTGCCGATGCGTCACCACGATTCGCGTATGCGATGAGGTCAGTGCCATTCGCGTAAGCGAATGGAATAAAGAAGCTCTCGTAGTTCTGAACCGGCATCCTTAACCCATCCGCTCACGCGGATGGTACTGACATCACACCAATCGCCGACTCGCTAATTGGCCATTGGCGATGCCACTCACTCGTATCTCAGCGCCACCAAGGGATCGACCTTAGTCGCGCGCCGCGCCGGAACCAGGCAGGCCAACAGAGCCACCGCCATTAACAACAACGCAATGACCGTAAATGTCGCCGGGTCAGTTGGACTCACACCGAACAGCATCCTCGTCAACAGCCTCGTCAGTCCCAGGGCAGCCACGAAACCGAGGGCCAGCCCCGCAAACGTCATCTTCATTCCATCGCCCAGAATGAGCCGGAGCACATCCCTGCGCTGGGCGCCGAGGGCCATGCGAATCCCGAGTTCGTGAGTCCGCTGCCCGACGAGATACGAAATGACACCGTAGAGTCCGAGGCTTGCCAGCAGCAGCGCCACCACCGCAAAGGCGTCAAGCAGGATCATCGAGAACCGCTGCGGCGCCAGCGATCCGGCAATCACTTCGTTCATGGTCTGAGGTCTGGAAACAACATTTTCCTTATTGTGGTCCTGAACCACGCGTCGAATTGAATCGAAAGGCGCCGCCGGTCCTTCGTAACGGACAAATACCAGGACGCCGGCTGAAAGGCTTGACATCGCGTTATCGGGAAACTGTTTGAAAGGTTCGTAAAATTGAGCCTGAAGTGTTTGCTGATCGTCGCCATCGAGGCTCCACTGCTTCACGTGCCGGACAACTCCAAGAATCTCCTGCGGCGGAGACTGAGCTCCCTGGCGAATGCGTCTGCCGATGGGGTTTTCAGTGCCGAAGTATTTCCGAGCGAGGACTTCATCAATCACCACGACATCCTGAGACTTTTCAGTGTCCTGATCCGTAAAGAAACGACCCTGTTTCAGCTCAATGCCCATCGCCGCCAGATAACCGGGCTCGACTCGGTAAACCCATGCCGAATTCATTTCGCTGCCGGTTGCCGGTTGAGGCTGGCCATCAATCCAAAACATAGAATCGTCCGCACCCTGAAGGGGGATGCCTCCGGCGGTAAATGCAACCGCACGCACGCCCGGCGTCGCGCGCAATTGATCGTTGAGCTGGCGCAGGCTGGCACGAATCGCATCCGGACTGGCCGCCCTCAATCTCGGCGAAAGACTCAGTCCAAACGTCAGCACGTTATCCGGTTGAAAACCCGGATCAATTTTCCATAGCTTGGTGAGACTTCGGATCATCAATCCGGCCCCAACCAGCAACACCAGCGCGAGAGCTATTTCAACTGCTACCAGAGCACCCTGCGCCCGGCCGCGCGCACTGCTCGAACCACGTCCACCTTCCTTGAGCGTTTCGGATAAACCCGCCCGCGAAGTCTTAAGCGCCGGAGCGAGTCCCGATAGAATTCCAGTCACTAATGAAATAGCCAGGGCGAATATCAGGACACGAAAATCCAGACGGATCTCTGACGAGCGCGGCAGTGTTGTCGGCAGCAACGCGACCGCGGCCGCTGTGCCCCAACCTGCGAGCAACAGTCCGAGCCCACCGCCCGTGAGGGCCAGTAATGTACTCTCGATAAGAGATTGTTTGAGCAGGCGCCATCTGCCCGCGCCTAGCGCCGAGCGAATGGCAAATTCGCGAGTTCTTCCGGTCGAGCGAGCCAGCAAGAGGTTGCTGACATTGACGCAGGCAATCAGCAATACGAAACCAACCGCGCCCAACAGCAGCCAAAGAGTCGACCCGATGCCGCCGATCACTCTTTCCTTCATCGAAGATACTTTGGCCCCGTTGCCTCTATTCGACCCAGGATAAATCGTGGCGAGCCGGGCCATTATCCCGCTCAGGTCGGCCTGGGCCTGCTCGATCGTGACGCCGGGCTTAAGGCGGCCGATTCCGTGAAGCCCCAGGCCCGCCCCGCGCCGTTTCAGCGCCGGATTGTCCGACTGCCCGATTGGAACGTACACATCGGTGCCACGAAACATACCGTAGTCCGCGGGAGCCACGCCGATGATTGCGTACGACTTGTCGTCCAAAGTCAGACTCCTGCTCAAGATGTCTTCTGCGGCCCCAAACTTACGTTGCCAAAGCTCAGCGGAAATGATCGCCACGCCACCGACACCCGGCTGATCTTCGCTGGTGGCAAAAGTTCGTCCCTTCACCATCTTTATATCGAGTACGGTAAAGAAGTCCGCTGACACCTGGCGGGCAGTGACGCGCTCAGCTTCCCCCGCGCCTATCAAACTGAAGCCAGCCCCCCGCGAGATCGCCATCGCAGAGAACGTTTGATTCTCTTTTTGCAAGTCTTGAAAATTTGGATAGGGGATCGCGCCAAACTCGAAATTCGGTTTGCTCTGAGCGAGCGTGACGAGCTGGTCAGGCTGCGGAAAAGGCAGCGGATTGAGCAGAACGCTATTGACCACCGAAAAGAGCGCCACGTTGACGCCTATACCCAAGGCCAGAGTCATAACGACGATGGTTGAGAAGCCGGGATTCTTAAATATGATTCGCAGCGCAAGTCGCAGGTCCTGAAACATTTCGTCCTCCTCTTCGGTTAACCGGTGGCACAGACTTCAGTCTGTGTTCCCTTTCCTGTTAAGTGCGTGGTGAAATCACAGACTAAAGTCTGTGCCACTCACTCGTACCTAAGCGCGACCAGCGGATCGACTTTCGTCGCTCGCCGCGCCGGAATGTAGCAAGCAACAAAAGCGGCCACGACTAACGTCGCTGACACCGCCGTGAATGTGACGGCGTCAGTCGGCTCGACTCCAAAGAGCAAAACGGCCAGTAACCTTGTCAGTGCAAACGCTCCGCCTAAACCAATCAGCACTCCGGCCGCCGTTAGAATCATTCCGTTTTTGAGGATCAAATTCAGCACGTCGCCGGCGCCGGCGCCCAGGGCCATGCGTATTCCAATTTCCTGCGTCCGTTGCGTCACGGCGTAAGACATCACGCCGTAAATTCCGACCACCGCCAGCACCAGCGCCAGCGAGGCAAAGATGATCAGCAGCAGCATGAAGAACGACCGCAGCAGGACCGAATTGGACTGCAACTCGTTGAGCGTCGCCACCTTGAACACGGCCTGTTCGTTATCGACTGAAAGGATTGCGTTGCGGACGGCCGCCGTTAGTTCCTCAGGTTTGTTGTTCGCCTTGACGACAATTGAGTTGAATGACGTGGGAAATTGTTCGTGCGGCAGATAGATCTGCATTGGCGGCTTCTGGTCCAGGGCGTATTGCGAAACGTCGCTGACAATGCCAACGATCGTCCGCCATGGATTCTTGTCATTACCGGCTAATCGTATCCGCTTACCAATTGGATCCTGGTTGGCCCATAACTGATCGGCCATGGTCCGGTTGATCAAGGCGACTTTGATCGCTTCGGTATTGTCCTGCTCAGTAATCGCCCGGCCCTTCAGCAGAGGAATTTCCATCGCGCGCAGATAGCCTGGAGTGATCACATATAGATCTGCGTTGTAATCTTCTCCCGCTGGTCTCGGATGGTCTTCGACGTCCAGCCCGCGCCCATCAAAGTTGTCGCTCAACGGCAGTACGCTGGTTATTCCCGATGCCTGAACGCCCGGCACGGCCGCAATTCGGTCGGTGGCCTGCCTATAAAACGCGATCACATTTTCCGGCTTCGGATACTTCGCGCCGGGAAGTCCGATGGCCATTGTCAGAACGTTTTGAGAATTGAAGCCTTTATCTACCTGATTAAGCCGCAACAGCGTGCGCACCAATAAACCCGCCGCGACCAGCAGCACTAAGGTCATCGCGACTTCGGTGATTACGAGCGCCCCGCGCAGGCGATTCCCTTTCGCCAATCCACCCGGGCCGCGGCCACTCTCTTTGAGTGACTCGGACAGGTTGGGCCGGGACATCTGCAAAGCGGGTGCGAGTCCGAAAATCAGTCCGGTAATAATCGATACTCCGAACGTGAATGCCAGGCAACGGAGATCGATCCGGAAGCCATTAAACATCGGATTAATCTGCGAGCCGATTTTCTCGATGATGCCAGTCCCCCAAATTGCAATTAGCAAACCCAGACCACCACCGAGGATCGCGAGCAGCAGACTCTCGGTTAGAAGTTGCCTGATCAGTTGACTTCGCGCCGCGCCAATCGCGGAACGAATCGTCATCTCTTTTTGACGCGCCGTGGAGCGCGCCAGCAGGAGATTTGCCACGTTGGCGCAAGCAACCAGCAGGAGAAACCCTACCGCGCCTAGGATCATCCACAGCGCTCGGCTGACTCCGCCGATGGTGTCTTCGGTGATTGATGCCAAGTGGACGCCGCGTCCTTTATTGGTTAGCGGATAAGACTGCTCGAGTCGTTGCGCGAGCACTGTCATGTCGGCTTGCGCCTGAGCTAAAGTGACTCCGGGTTTTAGCCGAGCAATCGCGCGCAAATGCCGTTCGTTGCGTTTTGAATCGTCAAAACCTTCAGCCACGGGCCGATAAAATTGACCCTCGGGAGCAACCAGCGTCGAAGGAAGGGCGCGAAAGTCGGGCCCCATGACCCCGACAATTGTGTAAGACCGGCTGTTAAGCAGAACTTTCTTCCCCACGATTTCCTGATCACCGCCGAACCGCTTCTGCCATAAGCCGTAGCTCAGCACGATGACGAAATCTTTTCCGTCTTCCTGGTCCTCAGGCGTGAACACGCGCCCGAGGATTGGCGCGCCTTTCATCACCTTGAAGAAACCATCGCCTACCTGAATTGCCGGAACTCGTTCGGGGTTGCCGCCACCGGTCATAATCGGGGACCATCCGGTAAACGTCGTCACCTCCTCAAAACTGTTGTTGTACTTGCGAAAGTCCGCCACGTCCGTGGCCGAAACCTGACTACGAATGCGGGTCGTCGCCCCTTCGCTCTCGCTGGCCCCCCAAACCAGCATCAAGCTCTCGGGATCTTTGTAAGGGAGCGATTTCAAAAGGACCGCGTTGATGACACTGAAGACCGCCGTGTTCGCGCCCACGCCGAGCGCAATCGACAGGACAGCGACAAAAGTAAAGGCCGGACTCTTGAGCAACATGCGAATCGCGTAGCGCAGGTCGCGAAAAAATGTTTGCATTAGATTAGCTCCTACCTCGATCAATCTAATAGGACCTCTCGGTCGTATAAGTCCTATTCGTCCTATTCATATCGCAGCGCTACCAGCGGATCGACTTTCGTCGCGCGACGCGCCGGAATCAGACACGCCATCAGCGCAATCAAGATCAATCCCGCCGACACGATGACGAATGTTTGCACGTCCGTCGGTTTCACTTCGAAGAGCAGACTGCTCATCAGGCGCGTCAGTGCGAATGCGCCGATCAAACCAATTGCCACGCCCATCGATGCCAGCATCAATCCATCTTTGAGAATGAGTTTCAGGACCTGGCTGGTCTTTGCTCCCAGGGCCATGCGCACGGCAATCTCGTGCTTTCGTTGCGTGACCACATAACCCATGACGCCGTAAATTCCGACTCCGGCCAGGACGACCGCGAGCCCGCCGAACAACCCGACCAAAAGCATCGTGAAGCGCTGCTGCTCGACCGAAGCGCGGAAAATCTGATCCATAGTTCTAATGTTGCTGACCGGCATGGCCCCGTCGACGGCATGCACTTGCGAGCGGGCGATGGTTGCCAGCGATGCCGGATCGCCCGTGGTGCGAATCACGATCGTCATGCCGCCCGTAGGACGCTGGAGCTGCGGCAGGTACATCGCGGGTTGCGCCTCTTGATTGAGAGTGCTTTGTTTGACGTTGCCCACCACCGCGACTATCTCGCGCGGAGTCTTTTCAAATCCGATCCTGATTCGTTTGCCGAGCGCCGCTTCGTTCGGCCAATAGCGGCTGGCCAGGGCTTCATTAACGATGATTACGCCGGCAGCATCTTTATTGTCGTAATCGTTAAAATCGCGGCCTTTGAGTAGTGGAATCCCCAGGGCCCGAAAAAATGCAGACGTAACTATCGTGTACTCAGTCGTTACTCTTTGCTCGGGAGGAGGAACGGGCTGTCCTTCAATAAACATGTTGGTGCTTTCAACAGCCCCGGTGAGCGGCAAGCTTAAGACTGCGCCGGCGGCGACGACGCCCGGCGTCCGGTTAAGTCGCTCGAGCACTTGCTGATAGAAGAGTGTCTGCTGCTGTTCATCCGCGTATTTCGATGGCGGCGCGGTCGGCAACGCAACTTCCATCGTCAAAGTATTCGACGGATCGAACCCGGGATTAACGTCGAGCAGGCGCACAAAACTTTTCGTCAGCAATGCCGCGCCAATCATCAACACGACTGCCAGAGAAACTTCCGAGACGATCAGGAAGCCACGCAATCTGTTTTGTCGCGTCCCGCCGGTCGTTCCTCTCGCCGATTCCTTCAGCGATTCATTCAGATCGACTCGCGAAGCTTGCAACGCCGGTGCAATTCCAAAGATGACGCCGGTGAGAATTGAGATGAGGAGCGTAAATCCAAGCACGCGCAGGTCAACATTAATTTCGTGAACGCGCGGCACTTTCTCAGGAATGAATGAGACCAGCAGCGGAGTTCCCCACAGTGCAATCAGCAAGCCGATCAATCCGCCACTCAGCGACAGCATCAGGCTCTCGGTAATTAACTGTCGGATTATCCGACGGCGCGCCGCGCCGAGCGCGCTGCGAATCGAAATCTCTTTTTGTCGCGTCGAGGCCCGCGCCAGTAAAAGATTTCCGACATTCGCGCAGGCAATCAAAAGGACGAAGACAACAGTAGCGAGCAAGACCAGCAACAACGGCTTGATGTTGCCAACCATCTGCTTTTGCAGCGGGATGAGGTTGAGCGTGTAGCCAATCGTGCCTAACGGCAGGCTCTTTTGGATCGTGCGCGTCTCGTTTTCCGCTTGCGCGAGCGTGACGCCGCTCTTCATTCGCCCGAGCAAAGCCAGGTTCAGACTTCCCTGGTTCTTTCGCTCTTCGGCTGACATTGCCAGCGGCATCCAGATATCGTTTTTGATTGCGAATTGAAGACCGGGAATCATGTTGGCGCCGCCGGGAAATTCAAAGTCGCGCGGCATCACGCCGGCGATCGTTACAGTGCGCCCATCCAGCGTCAGGCTCTTGCCAACAACACGCTGGTCGCCGCCGAATTCTCTCTGCCAAAACCGATGGCTAATCACGGCGACGGGCGACGCGCCTTCCTGGTCCTGCTCGGGCGTGAAGGCCTGGCCTACGATCGGCGACGCGCCGACGGCCTGGAAAAAGTTTGACGACACGCGTACACCCTGAAGCTGTTCGGGCTCGCCGTTGTGCGTCAGTTGCCAGGTCCATTGACGGAAGGCCGCCAGCTCTTCAAACGATTTCGTTTCTTTGATCAGCCCGAGATAATTTCCCGCCGATGATGGGAACTTGTCCGCCGTCTGCGCGAGTTGCGGAAGATATCCCCACAACATGACGAGCCGATCCGGCTCCTTGAACGGCAATGGCCGCAGCAGAGTCGCGTTGACCACGCTGAAGATTGCAGTGTTCGCGCCGATGCCGAGGGCCAGCGTGAATATGGCGATTGTGCTGACACCCGGGTTCTTCAAAAGCATTCGGGCCCCGAACCGAATGTCTTGCCAGAAAGAAATCATCGCTGACCTCCAACTTGTTTACGGTGGCACAGACTTCAGTCTGTGATGCGTTATGGAGTCAGTACCGGGAGCGATAGCGACCGGGTGATTCGTTGGGCTACTAACAACGATTAAGACTTACCCGGTCGCTATCGCTCCCGGTACTGACCTAATCTCAAAAAATCTCAATCACAGACCGAAGTCTGTGCCACTTACAAAATTTCACTCGTGCCTGAGCGCAACCAGGGGATCGACTTTGGTCGCGCGTCGTGTAGGCACCATGATCGCCAGCGTCGCCACCAGCGTCAGAAAAACTGCGACGCCGATAAATGTCAGCGGATCGAATGGACTTAGATCGATCAGGACGGCAGCCAACATGCAAGCCGTCAAGGCGGCCCCGGCGGCGCCACAAACAACTCCAATCGTTGTAAGCTTCAGACCATGCCGCAAAAAAAGTTTGACGACGTCAATGCCTTGCGCGCCGAGCGCTAATCTGATTCCGGTCTCTCGCGTTCTTTGGGTAACGACGAACGACATAACTCCGTAGAGTCCGGCCGACGCGAGTGTGAGCGCGAGCAACCCCAGCACACCCGATAACCAGGCGATCGCGCGGAAGGGCGCCATTTGAACGGCGAGCGAATCCTCCAGGCTTTTGACTGAGAGGCGCAGCGATGGATCAATACTCGGCGCCAAAGCGCGGACCGTATTCATCACCGGCGCCGGATCCGCAGCAGTGCGCACAATCAGATATTCGTTACGAGAAGCCGTCGATGATAGCGGCACGTAGAACATCGTCTCGTCCTTGTCCCAAACCCAACGACTACGCGCGTCGCGAGCAATGCCAATAACTTCGTATTGGCGATAGGACGAACTTGCTTCCGCCTGGGCATTCGCAGTCTGCGAGGTTCCGGCCGCAACACCGATGCTTTTTCCGAGCGGGTCCGCGTCAGGCCAGAACCGTCGCGCCGTCGCTTCGCTGATCACGATGACGGGCGAGCCTGCGTCTACTTCCTGTCGGGTAAAGTGACGACCGCGCGAAAGCGGAACGGCGAGCGCGGCAAAGTATTCCGCGGACACAGAATTGAATCGAACTTCGGTTGGATTATTGATGGATTGCCCGGGCAACGTGACGAGCGTGTTTCCGATACCGCCGGACAGCGGAAGTTGTTGGGCCCTGCTTACGACCGCCACGCCCGGAGTTGAACTCAGACGCTCAGCGAGTTGCCTTCGTAATTCCGCCAGCTTCGCATCGTCTTTCTGCCGAGTATTGTCACCCTTCAAACCTAACGCGATTGAAAATGTCCGGCTCAGGCTCATGCCGGTGTCGATCGTCTTTACGCGCTGCAAATTTCGAACGAGCAGGCCGGCCGCGGTCAGTAGGATCATGCACACCGCGACCTGCGCGACCACCAGCAGGTTGCGCAAACGCGACTGGCTGAAATGACGACCGAAGGCCGATCCTTCGTCTTTGAGAGATTGAGTTAGTTCCGGTCTCGAAGCCTGCAACGCCGGAGCGAGTCCCGCGACAATTCCGGCGCCGGTTGCAACCAGTAGAGTGAAGCCGAAGACCCGCCAATCCGGCGCCAGGTTCAGTGTCAACCCGGCGGTGAGATCTTCCGGCAGCGGAAGCGAAGAAAGAATCAGCGGATACAGGAGGCGCACCGTCCACACGGCCAACAGCAGACCGGCCACGCCGCCCGCGAGCGACACCAACAAACTCTCAGTGAGAAGTTGCCGAATTACCCGCCAACGACTTGCACCCAGGGCCAGCCTGACGCTGATCTCGCGCTGCCGGCTGGCGGCTCTGGCCAGCAGCAGGTTGGCCACGTTCGCCCCGGAAATCACGAGCACCAGTCCAAACCCGATGAGCAGCGGTACTAATAAAGGAGTGGTGTCTTCGTTGAGCGACACAAACGTCGCGGCACTCTCGAGCCATACGCGCGACTTGCGCCCCTCGCTTGCGTAGTTTTGTCCGAGCCGTGCAGTGATGAGTTGTAACTCAGCTTCGGCCTCATCGCGGCTCGCACCTGGGCGTATGCGGCCGAGCAAAGTGAAAGCTTCACTATCTCGATCCGTCTGCCAGCGTTTGTATTCCCAGCCGCCTGACTGAATCAGCCGATCGCGCATCATCAGTGGCGCCCAGAACGATGGCGCATCGGGCGTCGTGCCGATAAAACCTGGCGCCGTGACGCCCACGACCGTGAAGGGCTCGCCCTGAAGTCTGATGGTCTTGCCAACGATCAGCGGATCCGAGCCGAAGTAGCGCTCCCAGCCTTTGTAACTGAGGACAACTGCCGCAGATTGATCCGGATTTTGATCATCAGTCACATTGAGACTGCGGCCTTTCGACATCCCCGCGCCGAGAGCCTCGAAATAGTTGCCCGAAACGATCTGTCCGAAAAGATATTGATAGCCTTCGGCGAACTCGTCGCTGTTCTGGGCCGGTGGCGCGTCGCCGAGCGTGGCGCGCACTTTGTTCCAGGCGACCAGATGTGCAAGTGTTTTGTTTTGATCGCGATAATCGAGATAGTCACGATACGAAAACAGTCTGCGTCGCTGCCCTTGGGCGTCCACCCCTTCGACAGAAACCAAACTATCGGGATCTTTCACCGGCAAAGGTTTCAACACGAACGCATTGAACACGCTGAACAGGGCCGCGTTGACTCCCACGCCAAGCGCGAGCGTACCGATGGCGACCAGACTAAAACCCGGTCGCTTCAAGAGCGTGCGAATGCTGAAACGTATGTCGTGCCATAAACTGTGCATAACTAATTCACGAGCAACTTTTCCTATTCGTAACGTAAGGCCACCAGCGGATTGACGCGCGTAGCACGCCATGCCGGGATGTAACTTGCGACGAAAGTAACGACGAACAGACCCAACGCGACTGCGGCAAACGTCGTCTTGTCAGTCGCGGCGACGTCGAACAGCAGCGTGGAAATCAGCCGCGTCAAACCAAACGATCCCGCCAACCCAACCGCCACGCCCGTAATCGCGAGCACAACGCCCTGCTTCAAAATGAGCCTGAGCACGTCCGCGCGCTGGGCCCCGAGGGCCATGCGCACACCGATCTCATGCGTCCGTTGCAAAACCGAATAAGAGATCACGCCATAGACTCCGACCGCCGCCATCACCAACGCGACAAGGGAAAAGATCGCCAACAACATCGAGTTGAATCGCGAACGCGCAACGGACCGGGCCATCAACCCGTCCATCGTGATCACTTGTCCAATTGGCTGCTGCGGATCGATTTGGTGGATTACGTTGCGAACTGCGGTGGCTATGCCGTTGCTATCGCCAGACGTGCGAATGACCATCGTCATCGACGAATAAACCAGCTCCGGGTGCGGCCAGTAAGCCATCGGCTCGATCTCCGTGTCGAAACTTCTTTGCTTACTATCGCCCACTATGCCGATGATTTCACTCGGCTGGTTGTCGTCTTTCATGTAAATCGTAACGCGCTGACCCAAAGCGTCCGGACCGGGAAAGGCGCGCGCGAACGCTTCATTAACAACGACCACGTGCCGCATTTCGGCAGCTTCCTGCGGCGTATAGAGCCGTCCGCGTTTTAGCGGGATGTGCATCGTCTGAAAGTAATTGGCGTCCGTGACGCAAACTCCGGTGCTCAAGTCCTGACCCGGCGCGCGTTTCGGTTGACCTTCAATGTCGAGCTTGGTTCCGGAATGCGGCCCGTCGAACGGGAGCGTGTTGATGGCGCCCACTGACTCGACGCCCGGTATCGCGCGAATCTGGTCTTCTGCCTGCTTGAAGAAATCGAGCCGCTTTGGATCGGTGTCGTATTTTCGCAGAGGTAAGTTCACGCGCACTGTCAGGAGGTTGCCGGGAGCAAATCCGGGGTCGACCGATTGCAGCCGGCCCAGGCTCTTCATCAAGAGACCCGCGCCAACCAGAAGCACGAGCGCCATGGCCACCTGGGCCACCACGAAAATACTTCTCAGACGTTGAGCGCGTCCGCCGCCGCCGAGGTTTTTGCCTGCTTCCTTCAGCGGCTCACTGAGATCAAATCGCGAGGCTTCAGCCGCCGGGACGAGTCCAAAAATAATTCCAGTAAGCAGGGTAAGGGCGACAGTAAAAAGCAATACAGGCAGGTTGACGCTGGTGGTGCGGAGGTCCATCAATTCCGGTGGACTCAAAGCCAGCAGTGCTTGAGTTCCCCACCAGGCGAGTAACAAACCGAGCGCGCCGCCGATCGTCGACAACAACACGCTCTCAGTCAAAAGTTGGCGGGCAATGCGCCATCTACTAGCGCCCAGGCCCGCGCGCAAAGCGATCTCTCGCTTGCGCGAAGCCGCCCGAGCCAAAAGCAAATTCGCCACATTTGCACACGCGATCAGCAGCACAAAGCCCACCGCGCCGAGCAGAATCAGAAGCGGCTTGCGGATCTCGCCGGCGACCTGCGTGCGCAGCGGCACCACGTTAATGCCCCACCTGGTGTTGAATTCGGGATACTGCTGTTCGAGGCGCGCGCCGATGACATTCATCTCATTCTGCGCTTGTTCGAGAGTGACTCCCGGTTTCAATCGCGCGACCGCGCGCGCGAATCGGCCGCGGCGTTGGCGCAAATCATTTGAAACTTGCCAGGGTGACCAGATCTGCGGCGGGTGGCTGATCATCGAACTCTTTTGGACGTACCAACCCACCTCAGGCGGCAGCACGCCAATGATTTCGGTCGGCTGATTGTCCAAAGTGATTTTGCGGCCGACGATGTTCGCATCGCCACCAAAGCGGCGCTGCCAAAGATCGTAACTAATCACGACGACTCGAGGTTGGCCGGTCTGGCCGTCGTCGGGCAGAAACGTGCGGCCCTTAAACGGGTTGACCCCGAGCAGTGAAAAAAGATTTGTCGTCGCCAGCTGCGCTGGGATTTCTTCCGGTTCACCATCACCCGTGAGATTGGAGTTGCGATCAAAGAACGCCGCCATGTCAGAAAAGACCGTGTTTTGATCTTTCCAATCAAAGAAATTTCCCATGTTAATCGTGTTCTGCGGATTCCCTTTCCCGCTCTGGCGGTTCTCCCAAACGATGGCCAGCCGATCTCCGTCGGCATATGCGAATGGGCGCAACAACACTGCATGCACGACACTGAAGATTGCGGTGTTCGCGCCAATGCCTAACGTCAAAGCGATGATCGCGACGGCAGTGACCGCCGGGCTCTTAATTAGCATTCGCACGCCGTAACGTAAGTCCTGGAACAGGGTATTCATGATCGTCTCCTGTGACCCATAGGACATCTGGGTCGTATAGGTCCTATTCGTCCTATTCGTAACGCAGCGCCACCAACGGATCGACTTTTGTCGCGCGTCGCGCGGGAACCACGCACGCCAGCAGTGCGATCAAGGTCATCAACACCGCGATTGCGACAAACGTTATCGGGTCCGTCACGCTGACACTGAAAAGCAAGCCCTTTATTAGGCGTGTTAACGCCAACGAAGCGAGTAATCCAATTCCGACGCCTCCCAGCGCCAGTATCATCGCTTGCCGAACAACCAGCTGGAGCACGTCGCGCGGCTTAGCGCCCAGCGCCATCCGAATTCCCATCTCATGAGTCCGCTGGGTCACGCCATAGCTGATAACGCCGTAGATGCCGACCGCCGCCAACGCCAGTGCTACGCAGCTGAATACGGTTAGCAAGATAAGATTGAAGCGGCGGCGCGCGAGCGAGTCGCGCAGATGTTCGGTCATTGGCTTAAGCGAGTAGACCGGCAGACCTTTGTCGACTGAAATCAGCGCCGCTCGCAACGACCCGGCGATGGCGCCCGGGTTTGATTTCGTCCGGGCCACAATCGTCATCGACCGTTGATAATTTTGGCTCAAAGGGTCTTGCAAAAAAGGAACGAAAACTTCCGGCGGCGGTTGTTCATCCAGCCCAAATTGCCTGACGTTACCAACCACTCCGACTATTAGCAGCGGATCGCGTTCCTGGCCTTGAAGCTTTAGGCGATGGCCCAAAGGGTTCTCTCCGGCGAAGTGCCGGCGGGCAAACGCTTCATTGATCACCACGACGTTGGGAGATTGCTTGGTGTCTGTATGGGCAAAATCACGTCCCGACGAAATTGGGATGCCCATTGATTCGAAATAGCGCGGCGTAACTACGTGATACTCAGTCGACGGCTCCGCCTCTTTTGCGATGGGCGGGCGGCCTTCGATTGTGAACGAATCGCTGGTGTTACTTCCCGTCAACGGCAAATCCGTGATCGCCCCCGCTGATTCAACGCCGGGCACGGCCGCCGCACGTTCGAGGATTTGCGAATAGACCTGCGCGACTTGTGCGTCCTCGGGGTATTTGCTGCGTAGCAGCGTCACACCCAGAGTCATCACCCGGGCCGGATTGAATCCGGGATCGACCTGGTTCAGTTTCGCGAAGCTTCTGATCATCAAACCCGCGCCGACCAGAAGCACCAGGCAAAGAGCGACCTCGCTCACGACCAGTACGCTGCGAAGCCGATTTCTGCGCAGACCGGCAGTAGATCTTCCACTCTCTTTCAGCGCATCGGTGAGGTCCGGTCTGGACACTTGTATTGCCGGAGCGAGACCGAATAGCACACCGGTGACCACGGAAACCAACAACGTAAACCCGGCCACTCGTGGGTCGACACTTATCTCATGAACTCGAGGAATGGCGTCGGCGCCAAGGGACACGACCCAACTCACGGCCCAGATTGCAAGTAATAGCCCAATCACGCCGCCGCTTATTGCGAGCATGACGCTTTCGATTAGCAACTGCCGCACGATGCGCAGACGGCTGGCCCCCAGCGCGGTGCGAACTGCGATTTCTTTCTGTCGCCCGCCGACTCGGGCCAGCATCAGATTAGCGAGGTTCGCGCACGCTATCAGAAGCACAAACCCAACCGCACCTAACAGGACATAGAGCGCCAGCGAGACGTCACCCACTACCACCTTTGTGAGAGGTTCGAGCTTTACTCCATGCCCGGCGTTCTTCTCCCGGTTTTCATGTGACAGTCGCGCGGCAATGTTGGACATGTCGGCTTGCGCCTGGGCCAGCGTAACCCCGGGTTTCAAACGGCCGACAACATGAAGATAGTGAGGCCCCGGATCCAGTTTCGCTGGATCAATCGGCAAAGGCCGCCAAAGCTCCGCGCGATCCGGGTATGAGAATCCCGCCGGCACCACGCCGATGATTGTGTAAGCAGCGCCGCTGAGCTGTATCGTCCGTCCCAGGACATTCGGGTCTGATCCAAAACGGTTCTGCCATATTGATTGGCTCAATACTGCCACTCGAAATCGCCCAGGCAGAGTTTCTTCGTAGGTGAAGGTGCGGCCCAGGATCGGGCTCACGTGAAAGACCGAAAACAGCTCCGGCGTCACCAGCCCGACCCGCGTATCCGTTGTGCCGTCGCCGGTATCGAGAAACATATTCCCGCTGATGAAAGCCGTGAGGTGGTCGAATGATCGGTTCTGGTCTCTCCAACCAAGAAAGTCGGGAAGCGAGGTTGGCGTCGTCGCGAGCTGTGGTTGCGTGTCCCACAGCCAGACAATGCCTTCAGGCTTATCGTAGGGCAACGGTCGGAGCAACACCGCATTGACCACACTGAATATCGCGGTGTTTGCCCCGATGCCCAAAGCGAGAGTTATCAGCGCAATGGTTGTGAAGCCCGGATGCCTGGCAAGACTTCTAATCCCGTAGCGAATGTCTTTCAGAATGTTGCCCATAATGAAATCCTCATTCGTAACGCTGTCGGTGCGCACGCCTCCTGGCGTGCTTTTCGTCTATCCGTTAGAGCACGCCAGAGGCGTGCGCACCGAAACTCATTCGTAACGCAGCGCCACCAGCGGATCGACTTTCGTCGCGCGGCGCGCCGGCAGATAGCACGCCAGCAATGCGGTAATCAACACGCCCACAGATACAGCCAGGAGAGTCAGCCAATCTGTCGGCCTGACGTTGAATAAGAGACTCGTCATCCAGCGAGTTAAGACGAACGCGCCGAGCAGACCAACGGCGGCGCCAAAGACCGCCAGCACCATTCCACCTTTTAATACCAGCTTCAGCACGTCACTTACCTGTGCTCCGAGCGCCATGCGGATTCCAATCTCCTGCGTCCGTTGCGTGACGTAGTAAGCCGTCACTCCGTAAATTCCGATCATCGCGAGCAAAAGCGCCACCGCCGCAAAAGCAGTAAGCACAAGCATGGGCGCGCGACGCGGCGCTACTGAGGTGGCGAACACGTCGTTCATGGTGCGCACGTTGTAAATTGGCGCGCCTTTATCAACTGCACGGATTTCGTTTCTCGCCGCGGAGATAACGCTCGTAGGATCGCCGCTGGTACGAATGACAAATGACATGCTTGACCAGGTTCCGTCTTGCGCATACGGCACATACATCTGCTCGCCCGGCTCGTCTTCGAGCGCAGCCTTCGTCTCGCCGACGACGCCCACAACCTCACGCGGAAATTTTTCGTCGCGCCAAATCGTGATGTGCTTTCCAATTGGGTTTTGGCCGGGCCAGGCCTTGCGCGCCGTCGTTTCATTGATGATGACGACCTTGGGCATGTTCTCTGTGTCCTGGTTCGTAAAGTAGCGGCCGGCAATCAAAGGGATTTGCAGCGCCCGAAAATAATCCGGGCTTGCCGGCAGAAAGGCCGCATCGCCGGCTTCCTCGCGCGTGGCTGGACGGCCTTCCGGAATGTAGCCGCCCCAGACATTGAAGACATCGGCTCCTAACGGAAGACTCAAAATCATTCCCGTGGCTTGAACGCCTGGTATCGACTGCACGCGGTCGGTCACTTGCTGGAAGAATTGAACGCGCGGCGCGCCATCGCGAAATTTTCCCGGCGGAGCCGCGACCCGCATCGTCAGTACGTTTTCCGGATTGAGGCCGGGCTTTACCTCGCGCAGGTGAATGAAACTTTTGATTAGCAGTCCGGCGCCCACCAGCAACACAAAGGACATGGCGATCTCGCCGGCCATCAGAAAACCTCGCAGGCGATCGCTCCGCGCGCTGCCTGAATTTCCGCGCGAGCCTTTCTTTAATCCCTCGGATTGATTTATGCGGGACGCTTGCAGCGCTGGAGCCAGACCAAAAATCAGACCGGTTAGAAGAGCCAGCCCAAAAGCGAAAAGCATCAGCCGCGCGTCGGGCCGTATCTCGTCAAAGCGTGGAGTGTTCGGTGGGCTGATGGCAATCAGCAATCTCGTCAGCCAAACACTGAGGGCCAAACCGAGGGCGCCCCCGATGAATGAAATCAGGAGGCTTTCAGTCAGTAATTGCCGAATGATCCGCAACCGGCTGGCGCCGAGAGCCACTCTGACGGCGATCTCTTTCTGTCGTGAAGTCGCGCGCGCCAGCAGCAGATTCGCGATGTTCGCGCAGGCGATCAGCAAGACGAAAGCCACCGCATAGAGCAGCACCAGCAACGAAAGCCGCACGTTGCTAACCAGGCTGTTCTGCAACGTCGCAACCCTGACTCCCCAGCCGTCATTGCTATCGCTATAGCTCTGGGCCAGGCGCTGATTGATCGTGTCCAACTGAGCCTGAGCTTGCGCGACGCTGACGCCCGGCTTCATCCGAGCGACGACACTGAGGAAGCGATTAAAGCGCTCTTCTTTTGGATCGAGTGGAAACGGCGCCCACGCTTCTGATTGCTGTGGGTAATCGAACCCCTGGGGCATCACGCCGACAATGGTCGTGCTTTTTCCGCTGATGATTACCTTGCGGCCGACAACCGATTCGTCGGCTCCAAAGCGGCGTTGCCACAGGGCATAGCCAATCACGGTGACCGGTTCCTTTCCGGCCTGTGCGTCATCCGGCTGCAAAGTTCGCCCGCGCAAAGGAGCCGTGCGGAACAGCGTAAAGAAATCAGCCGACACGAAGCCGCCCCGCACCCGCTCGGCCTCATCGCCGGTATTAAGAACCATGCCGCCGGTGACGTAACCGGCCATCTGTTCAAACACCTGATTCTGACTCTGCCAATCGAAGAAGTCGGGAATCGACATGTTGGATTGCGTGATTCCTCTGGGCAGGTTGATGCCTTCCAGCGTCACTATTCGATCCGGTTCCGGATATTGCAGCGGCCGCAGCAGAACCGCATTCACCACGCTGAACATCGCCGTGTTCCCGCCAATCGCCAGCGCCAGTGTGCCGACCGCAACCAAAGTAAAAGCCGGCTGCTTCAGCAAGTTTCGGAGGCCGTAACGAAGATCTTTGAAGAGTGTGTCCATGGCTTTTGTGGCCCAGACTTGAGTCCGGGATCTCCCTCCATTTCCACAGACTAAAGTCTGTGCCACTTCATTCGTAACGTAACGCTTCCAGTGGATCGATTCTCGACGCGCGCCGCGCGGGCAGAAAACCTGCGACCAGCGCAATGCCGAAAAGAAAGACGGCCGCTGCGGTCAACGAAAGGGGATCGGTGGGAGTGAGATCGAATAGCATCGACCGCGCAAACCGAGTCACGACAAAAACAAACGGCAACCCAATCACTATTCCAACCAGGGCCAACCACACCGCCTCGCGTAAAATCATCGCCAGTACATTCCGCGTTCGTGCGCCGAGCGCCATCCGAATTCCAATCTCGTTTCGCCGGCTAGCCACGCCGTAAGAAAGAATTCCGTAAAGCCCCACACTCGCGAGGAGCACCGCGAGGAAACCAAAGAATCCGGACAACGTCGCCATCAGACGATCCCGCAGCAAACCTTCGTTAATCATTCCCTTGAAGTTCCGGAAACTGATGTTGACGTTTGGATTGACTTCGGCGAACACGCTTTTGATCGCACCGGTGACTTGTGATTCGGGCAACTTCGAACGAATCAGGAATAGGCCGGCTGGATCCGGGTCGGGTTCCTGCGACGTGGGAAAGAATGCGACCGGCCCGAAGCTCTCGCGCAGGTCTTCGTACTTGGTGTCTTTGACCAGGCCGACAATTTCGTAAGCCGTTTCCGGACTGTAGGGCGTCGCCTCTACCCAGAACCGACGGCCCACCGGATTGCCGCCGTACGAAAGCGTCCGCGCGAACGATTCGTTGACGATGGCGACCTTCACAGAGTTACCGGCGTCGTTGGCGTTGAAATCGCGGCCGGCCAGCATGGGAGTGCGAAGCGTCTCAAAGTATGCCGGGCCTACCCAGGCGAAGGCTGAATTAGCCGGGCGCTCTCTGACACCGTCCGCCCAGGCGTTGTTATAGAGCGCGTTGCCGCTAAGCGGCACGATCGTGGTTTCGGTTGCTGCTTCAACTCCCGGTATCGCCTTGAGGCGAGTCAATAGTTGTGATCGGAAAGTAGTTCGTTGCTCAATTGGCAGATTCAAGCGCCCAAAGTCCGCGCGCGTAATCACGATTCCTTCTCGTTCGAATCCTGCATTCACATTGGCGAGATTGCCGAGACTGCGTGTGAAGAGTAGTGCTCCCGCGACCAGCACCAGAGAAAGAGCAACCTGAACGACAACCAACGCGCGCCGCAAACTGAATCGCTCTCGACCGGCGGTGAGGCCGCGGCCACTGGCCTTCATGGCTGCGGCTGGTTGCACCTGCGTCGCACGCAACGCCGGCGTTAAGCCAAACAGGACGCAAGTAACGACGGCAACGGCAGCGGCAAAGGCGATGAATCGCCAATTGAAACTGAGATCGAGCACCACCGCGTCAGAGACTTTGCTGATAAATGAAATGAGAAACCGGCTCAATACTTGTGCCAGCGCCGCACCCAAAAACGTGCCGGTGCAAGCGAGCAAGAGACTCTCAGCCAGTAGTTGACGAACGAGGCGCGCGCGCGAGGCTCCGACCGCCTGGCGCACAGCCATCTCTCGTTCGCGTGTGCTCGCGCGGGCCAGCAAAAGATTCGCGAGATTCGCGCAGGCGATCAGCAGGACCAGGCCGGCGATGGCCAATAAGAACCAGAGCGGCCGCTCATAGTCTTCGCGCAACAACGAGTATCCGGCCGCCGCCGGCGAGCCCTGGAGTTTGAAGCCGAGATAATCTTTGACACTTACTTCGGGATATTTTGGCGGCAGTGAAGCTTCGAACAGACCCGCTGACATTGACTGCAAACTCGCATTAGCCTGATCCAATGATTCACGGGGCTTGAGACGGCCCGTGACCATCAACCACCAACTGGTTCCGGAATCAAGACGGCTGTTCTTACCACGCAGCGCCGCCTCAGCGCAGATTGGCAGGGCAAAATCAAATGACTTCCCAACTTCAAGTCCATAAAACTCGGGCGGCGTCACCCCGACAATTTCGAGCTGACGATCTGCCAGCGTTAATTTTCGACCAACCACGTCCCGAGCGCCGCCAAATTCCTTTTGCCAGAAGCCGTGGCTAATCACCATGCTGGAAGCGGCACAACCACGAACGTCATCGCTTAAATTCAACACGCGGCCCATGAACGGCCGCACACCGAGTACGTTAAAGAAGTCGCCGCTGACCCACAGTCCCCGGCCGGGACGCGCTTCGCCGGTCGGCGCCAAATTGAAATTGGCAGGTCCCCAAGCGAAGACTCCCGCAAACGCTTGTTGGCGATCTCGTATCTGCTCCCAAATCGGATTGGTTACTGAATTGTATCGCGCGCTGTAGCTGCCGCGTCTCGCATCGGGATTGTTCAGGCCCACCTGGACAAGTTCTTCGGGCGCCCTGACCGGAAGCGTTTTCAGACGCACGGCATCCAGCAGTTGAAAGATGGCGGTGTTTGCGCCAATTCCCAGCGCGAGCGAAATCACTGCCGCGGCAGTGAAGGCTGGAGTCTTTCGCAGCATGCGTGTGGCGAAACGTACGTCGTGAATTATTCCTTGCATCTCATTTCACCTTTCGCACCGCAATCAAGTGGCACCGACTTCAGTCTGTGTTTCCCGTCTGATAATTAGCCCATAGGAGTAATCACAGACTAAAGTCTGTGCCACTTCACTCATGTGCCACTTCACTCATAAGTGAGCGCCTTCAACGGATCGACTCGGGTCGCCCTTTGCGCCGGCACCAGACAGGCAACCAGCGAAACCGCGACAAGTAGAAACGCAATCGCCCCATAGGTGAGCGGATCGGCGACGTTCATGCCAAAAACCAAACCGCTCATCAAACGAGTCAGCGCAAACGAACCGGCCAATCCGATTCCCACACCCAACAAGGCGAGCGACATTCCTCGTTTCATCACCAGCGACAGAATGTCGCGACGCTGCGCGCCCAGGGCCATGCGCACGCCAATCTCCTGAGTGTGCTGTACGACGAAATAGGCGAGCACGCTATAAATGCCGAGCGTCGCCAAAAGCAGCGCGAGACCGGCGAAGATGGTCAACAGAGTCATGCCCATTTCTTGCGAGGCCGTTTCTTCGCCGACCACGTCTTTCATCGTGCGAATGTTCGACACCGGCTGGTCCGGATCGATCTGATGAATCGCATTGGTTGCGGTTGCGACCACGCTGAGCGGTTCGACCGAAGTGCGCACGACCAGGTCGCGAGGCGTGTAGAAAGGTTCAATTCCCTGCTGGTAAGGAAAATACATTTCCGGCTTGACCGGTTCGTCGACGCCCATCTGGCGGACGTCGCCGGCGATGCCGACGATCGTGACCCACGGAACTTCATTGTCACCGGGATCGCCAAGCTTGAATCGCTTGCCGAGCGCGCTCTCGCCGGGCCAATAAACGCGGGCCATCGTTTGATTGATGATCGCGACCGGCAGCGATCGTTCATCATCGCTTTCGGCAAAGCCCCGGCCCTGAACGATCGGAATCCCGATCGCTTTGAGATAATCCGCGCTCACCTGACGATGATTCGCGTCATAAGCAAGCCCGCCCGAAGTGGCTTGTTCGACACTGCGGCCTTCAATTGCGAAACCATTTGTGCCGCCCTTCCATTCCAGGGGCACCGTCGTCGTATAGCCGGCCGCGTCGACGCCGGGCAAAGACTTCACGCGCTCCAGCACCTGTTTGTAGAAACCTATGCGTTGCGGTTGTTCTGAGTATTTGCTCCGGGCCAGGACAGTTCTCAGGGTCAGAACTTTTTCCGGGCTCATGCTCGAGTACTGGCCGCGCAGCTTCATCAGGCTTTGGATCAAAAGACCGGCGCCGACCAGCAACACGAGCGCGAGCGAGACTTCGACCACGACCATCGCGCCGCGCAAACGATTCCCACCTGCCTGAGATCCCGAACGGCCGCCCTGTTTCAGCGCCTCATTCAAATCGATCCGCGACGCCTGGAGCGCCGGCGCCAAACCGAAAACGACGGAAGTCAGCAGCGCGATCAGAAAAGTAAAACCAAGCACGGGCAGATCGAGCGAGAGCGAATGTGAGCCGACCAGACCGTCGGGTATGAGCTTTTGCAGAAACGCAAAGCTGATGAAAGCCAGAAGCACACCGCCGGCGGCGCCAAAAGATGCGAGCAGCAGGCTCTCGACCAGTAGTTGTCGAATGATGTCCATGCGGCTGGCGCCGATCGCCGATCGCAGGGCCATCTCTCGCCGACGACTGGCGACGCGCGAAAGGAGAAAATTCGCGATGTTGGCGCAGGCGATTAAGAGAACGAAAGCGACTGCGGCCAGCAGCACATACAAAGGCCTCCGCAGATCTCCGGACACCTGTTCACGCAGCGGATAGGCATACGCCATCAGCCGTCCTGCGGTATCAGGATTGTCATGCGCAATGCGCTGAAAAATTGTGCGCACTTCGGTGTCGGCCTGAGCAAAGGTCACGCCCGGTTTCATTCGCGCGACCACTGTCAGGTAATGGCGGCCACGCGAAGCTAACTGCTCCGGCGTAAACGCGATGGGAACCCAAAGGCCGACCTTGCTGTTGAGGAACTGAAAAGTCGGAGGCATGACGCCGACGACGGTGTACTTTTCACCGTTCAATAAGATTTCGCGCCCGAGGACATTGGTGCCGCCGTACCGTTGCTGCCAAAGCGCATTGCTCAACATCACGGTCCGATTAGCGCCGGGCTTATCTTCTTCCGGGCTAAACCAACGGCCCGTCAAAGGCTTCACTCCGAGCAGTGGGAAGAAATTGGCGGTGACGCCGCGAGCTTCAATCTTCTGCGGCTCGCCGTCGCCAGTTAGATTGAAGCTGCGCTGGTCCATCGCAGCCACTTCACTGAACACCTGGTTCTGAGTCTTGATGTCCTGGTAATTCGCAGCCGCTGGAGTATTCCGTGGGAAGCCCGCAAACGCCGCGTCTTCCCAAATCATTACCAGTTGCTCCGGATTGGTGAACGGCAAAGGCCGCAGTAGCACCGTGTTCACCAGACTGAAGATTGCAGTGTTGGCTCCGATGCCAAGCGCGAGAGTAACGATCGCAATCGCCGAAAACCCCGGCCTTCTGCGCAGAGCGCGAAACCCGTAACGAATGTCTTTAATTAATGAATCCATGACTTACCCCTTGCTCACTCTCTGTGGCACAGAATTGAGTCTGTGTTCTTTCGTTGGTCAGTGCGTCAGAGCAAACAGACTAAAGTCTGTGCCACCCTTCATTCGTATCTGAGCGCGACCATCGGATCGACTTTGGTGGCGCGCCGCGCCGGAATAAAACAAGCGACCAGCGCCACGATTGTCAGCAGCGTCGCCGTGACGACAAAAGTCAAAGGATCTCTCGGCTGAACTCCAAAGAGCATGCTGGTGAGGCTCTCCAGATACTTCGTCAGCACGTAAGCGCCGGCGAGGCCGAGTGCGACACCGATCAATGTCAGAGTCATTCCCTGTCTCAGGATCATTGCCAACATCCGGCCACGGTTCGCGCCCAGCGCCATCCGAATCCCGATCTCATGTGTTCGCCGCGACACCGAATAGGCCATCACGCCGTACAGTCCGATCGAAGCCAGTTGCTGCGCCAGTAGGCCAAACAAGCTCATTAACTTTGCGAACAGTCGCTCCATACCCAGCGTTTGATCGGCTTGTTCAATCTGAGTCTTGATGTTGTTCAGCGGCAGTTTGGGTTCGAGCTCCCGCATGGCCTGGCGAATAGCCGGAAGATATGCCTTTGGCTCGCCGGCAGTGCGTATCTCGAACGTCATGTTGCTGGTTGCCCCCGGGGTCTGTAGCCAGGAGCGATACATGGTCGCGGGAATCTCGTCGCGCTGGCTCGTGTACTTCGCGTCCCTGACTACGCCGATAATTTCGATTTCATTTGGCCGCGCGGCATCCGTACTAAATCGTTGGCCGATGGGATTGCCTGCCGCCAGATATTTCTGCGCAAAAGTTTGGTTCACGACGGCGACCTTGGGCGCTTTCAAATCATCCTGCGCCGTGAAGGTACGTCCTTGCAGCAACGGGATCTCCATCGCGGTAAAAAAGTTTTCCCGAACGTTGTGGAAATAAACTGTTCCGGTCTGTGGCACGTTGCCGTCGGGTCCGGGCTTGGCGCCCGGGAGATCAAAGGTGCCGTTCACTGAACTTCGCGAAAGCAACGGCAGTCGCGAGAAAGTAACGGCTTGAACTCCGGGAACGGCTTCAAGCTGCGCGAACATTCTTTGATAGAAGTCCCGCAGTCGATCTTCTTTGTAACCGACCTGGGTAGGATCGACATTGAACAGCAGGAGATTCCGTTCATTGAATCCGGTTTCAACTCCCTGCAAATTAATCAAGGTTCGAACCAGCAGTCCCGCGCCGATCAAAAGCAAAAGAGAGAGGGAGACTTGCGCGACGACCAGCGAGCGGCTCAACACCGAGCGCGTCGTCCCGCTTGATCCCCGGCCCGTGTCTTTAAGTGCCGGCGTCAGGTCAAGCCGCGTCGCTCGCCAGGCCGGAACAATCCCGAAAACAATGCCGGTCAAGAGCGAAAGGCCGAAAGTAAAGCCGAGAACGCGCAGATCGAGACTCGGGTTGAGCGAAACATTCGGCCCGGCGGCCCATTCATTCACTCCGAGCAGGCTGTCTTTGATCCAAAGCGCGAAGAGCACGCCCACCGCACCGCCGACCGTCGATAAGAGGACACTCTCGGTCAGCAATTGGCGAATCAGACGCCCTCGACTCGCGCCCATCGCCAGACGCACCGCGATCTCTTTTTGTCGCGAAGAGGCACGTACCAACAACAGGTTCGCCACGTTGGCGCAGGAAATCAGCAACACCAGGCCGACGACGCCCAACAACAGACGAAGTGGCTTCCTATAAAACTTCCGGAAACCCATTTCGCCCCGGCTTCCGGAAATCGCTCCAAGGTGTGGATAGTCCTTGGGCTCCAGCTGCTTAATCGGTTCCTGCCCTCTGGCTCTCCTTTGGGCTTGTCGTCCCTCGCGGTGTTCGAGCGCTGATTGTTGAAATGCGAGATCCAAAGAGGCGCGCGCTTGTTCGATCGTGGCGCCTGGCTTGAGCCGGCCGACTATTCGCAGCCACCAGTCGCCGGCGCCCATGAACTCGGACCGATCACCATTGACTCGCGTTTCCCACCCCATCGGAATGGCCACATCCATCGAAGAGCCAAGATCCATCGCGCCTTCAAAACCTGGCGGCGCCACTCCCACGATTGTGAAAGGTATATTGTTGAGATTGATTTGTTTTCCGATCACACCGCGGTCGCCGCCGAAGCGCTTTTGCCAGTAGCGATGACTAATCACGGCCACCGGGCTGACCGCTGAGTTGTCATCCGCATAAGTAATCATGCGGCCCAGAAAAGGTCGGACGCCCAGGACCTCGTAGTAATTTCCGGTGACGGTTTGCGCGTCGGCGACGTCCGCCAAACCGTCCGCATTTACGTTCAGAGAGATCGAGCCGAAAGCCGTGACGTCTGAGCAGGCGCCGCGTTGCTCGCGCATCCGGAGGAAAGTCTGATAAGGAAATGAAGAGCGAGTGGTCAGGTTCGTAGCTGGATCTGTCAGGTTTGTTCCATTGTGACTGCCGGGAGTGAACTGACTGTTCGAGACCGAATGAAACAACACCAGGCCATCCGGATCAGTGACCGGCAGCTTCTTCAACAGCACGGTATTGACCACACTGAACAAAGCGGTGTTTGCGCCGATGCCCAGCGCCAGCGTTATCACCGCAACCGCGGTGAAACCCGGGTTCTTCAACATCACGTGCAAGCCGTACCGCACATCCTGCCAAAGGTTCTTCATGTCAGTGTCTCCGGGTAGCGCCTCAGGGCCGCGCTAGAAAGCCTGGTCGAATCTCTTCTGCACGCGGCCGCGTTCGTATTCAGAGCCAATGGTTTTGGCCGTCTCAACAAACGCCTCGCGCAACGCTGCGTCACTGCGATAATGGTTCAACGCTTCAATCAAAAACGACGCCTTTTCGTAATCCGATCGAATACGCGCCGCCGATCTCACGATGTCCGATAAAGCCTCGATGCTGATAACCCGCGGCTTAAGGGCCCCGCTCAGGGCGCGATGTTGTTCATAGTCCGAACCGATCGTGCGCACCGCATGCAGCCATTCCATTCGCGAAGACAGATCGCCTTGATAGCGTTCAGCTCCTTTGATCAAAAGGCTGGCTTTCTCGTAATCCGATTCCATCCTGGCTGCGGACTGAGCGATCGCGCTGAGCGCTTCTTTGCTGAGGTCGTCTCGCTTGAGCGCGCCGGTGAGGACGCGGCCATGTTCGTAACTCGATTTGATTTTGGAAACTGCTTCGAAGTAATCAGGCGTCAGGTCTTTATCGATGAGAAATACTTTGCCGACTTGCAGCAGCAACTGCGCGCGCTCGTAATCTCCGCTGATGCTGTTGGAGGCGTTGCGGATCGCGCTTTTGAGATCCTGCTTGCTGACACCGGGCGCCTGGAGCAGTCCTTCAAAATAAATTCGCCGCACATAGTCGCCCTTCAGAAAGGCTATTTCGTCGATCAGCCCACGCACTCCGCTTTGTTTGAGAATTCGTTCGACCCGCGTGCGCGCATCGAGGCCGCCCTCGCGAACTGCCTGCAACAGTACGCGGCGCAACCAGGCTCGGCCCTCGGCGTCAAAAGCGCGGCTCTGGCCGTCAATCGAATAGTCGCGTCGCAATTCACTCTCACTGCCGCGAGTAATCACCACACGAAAGGTGCGCGGGCCGCGACTGTCATGAATGCGCAGCGCGCCGTCCTCCGGAATTGCCGCCACGTCCGAGTAGTCTTCGTTGAATTCGACTTTGTTCTCGACTTTGACTTCGATCTTTTGGTTACCGTCACTCTGATTCCAGGTCCAGGTATTCCGTCCGGACTTTTCCTGTGAGTGCGACGGAGCTGTCATTAGGATAACCGCACACATCAACAGCGCGGCAGGGATGACTGCTTTGATAAGTTTATGTCTCATAGGCTTCCTTTCGATTCTTTCGCTTTCCAGTGGCACAGACTTCAGTCTGTGATTCTTTCTGTCTGAACACCGTGGAAGAGCAATCACAGACTGAAGTCTGTGCCACTCACTCGTATCGCAACGCCGTCAGGGGATCGACTTTCGTGGCCCGCCGCGCCGGGATGTAACAAGCAACCAGCGCGACCAGCAGCAATCCCGTCGTCACCAATGCAAAAGTCACAAGGTCCGTGGGCGATACATTGAACAGAAGACTCCCCATCAATCGCGTGATTCCAAATGCTCCCACCAGACCGGCGATGACGCCGATCACAGCGAGCGACATTCCGTTGGCGACGACCAACTTGAGCACGTCTGCCGCGCGCGCGCCGAGGGCCATGCGAATTCCGATCTCCTGCGTGCGTTGCGTAACAGCGAAAGCCATGACTCCGTAAATCCCGATCGACGCCAGCACCAGCGCGACAACTGCGAAGATCGCCATCGTCGCGAAACCAAAGGTGTAAAGCGTGACTGAGATGGCGCGCACTTCGCGCATCGTGTACACGCCGAACACCGGTTGATCTTTATCAATGGCCAGCACCTGTTGCCTGATTGGCCCTGACATCGATCCGGGATCAACCGTGGTGCGCGCCACCAAAACCATCGAGTTCCAGGAATCCTGCGCATGCGGCAGGTAATAATCCGGCGTCACCGGCAGATTCAGATCGTGCTTCACGTCTTTCACAATGCCCACCACTTCCATCCAGGGGGCTTTGTCCAGCGGACCATAAAAGCGCACGCGCTTACCCAGCGCCTCGCCGTTGGGCCAATACCTGCGCGCCAACGTTTCGTTAACGATGATCACCGGCTTCGCACCAGCCCGGTCCTGATCGTTGAAGGCGCGGCCTTTCAGCACCGCAATCCCCATCGTTTGAAAATAGTCGGGCGTGCAGACGCGATAACGGCCGTTGTTCTCCTGACCTGCCGCCGGCTCGGGCTGTCCCTCAACGAGAAAAGCGTCGGAAGAGTTCGAGCCGCCCAGCGGTAAATAATTAACGACCGCGGCCGACTGAACGCCGGGGAGGGTCTTCACTCGCTGGACTAAATCAGAATAAAAAGCCGCCCGCTGGTTTTCCTCTTTGTACTTGGCAAAGGGCAGGTTGAGGTTCATCGTCAGCACGTTGTCCGGATTGAATCCAGGATCTGTTTTGAGCAGCGCGAGGAAACTGCGGAACAGCAAGCCCGCACCGATGAGTAGAACGAGCGAGAGCGCAACTTCGGAAATGACCAGGAGGTTGCGCAGCCTGCGCGATCCGGAAGATGAATGCCGGCCGCCTTCTTTGAGCGCGTCATTAAGATCAGGTTTCGAGGCTTGCCACGCCGGCGCCAGTCCAAACAGCAGACCGCTGAGCAAAGAAATGCCAAAGGTGAAAGCCAGGACCGGAAAATTGATTCCCAGATGCTTCCAGCCCGGGGCATACTTGGCGGCTTCTCCCGGATTCGATGCTTTCAGGAGATCGACTCCCCAGAAACCTACCAGGACTCCGGCCGCGCCGCCGATCAAAGCGATGATCAAGCTCTCAACCAGCAGTTGGCGCACGATGCGCCAGCGGTTCGCACCCAGGGCGGCGCGCAGAGCAATCTCTTTTTGACGTCCGGTAGCACGCGCCAACATCAAGTTGGCCACGTTCGCGCAGGCGATCAAAAGAACGAAACCAACTGCGCCCATCATCACCCAGAGCGCCGTGCTGTACATGCGCACCGTATCCTCCACGATCGGATAGACAACCGCGCCAAGTCCGACGTTGGTCTCCGGATACTGCGCGGCGAGTCTGGCCGTCACGTTATCCATGTCCGCCTGTGCGCCTTTAAGCGAAACACCCGGCTTGAGTCTGCCAATGACGTAATAGCTATGATTCTGACGGCTCTTTATTAATTCCGGCGTCAAAGGAATCGGCGCATAGACTTCGGCGCCTTTCGGATAGTTGAATTCCGCAGGCAATACGCCAATCACTGTGCGCACGATGCCGTTCGTCGTAATGGTTTTGTTGACGATATTCGGATCCGAACCAAAGCGACGTTGCCAAAGACTGTCGGTGATGATGGCGACTCTGTCCTTGCCGGGCTGGTTCTCTTCCTCGGCAAAGTTGCGGCCCTTCACGGGCTTGACTCCCAGAACGTCGAGAAAATTTGCGGTAACCAGAAATCCCTGCACGCGCTCGGGAGTGTCGCCGGCAGTAAGATTCGTGCTCCACCAGCGCTCCAACGCGAGGTGTTCGAACGACTGGTTTTGCGCTTTCCAGTCGAGGTAGTTGGCCATCGCTACTTCGTTGCGCTCCACTCCGTGACTCGGATTCTTGTCCCAAATCGCCACCACGCGATCCTGTTCGGGAAATGGCAGCGGATTAATCAGCAGTGCATGGACGGTGCTGAAGATTGCACTGTTCGCACCGATGCCCAGCGCCAGCGTGATGACTGCAATCGCAGTGAAGCCCGGCCTTTTTAGAATGCCTCTGATTGCGTAACGAATATCACTTAAAAGAGACTCCATGATTCCTCCTCGAGCAGCTCACTCATAGCGCAGGGCAATCAACGGATTAACCTTTGAAGCTTTTCTTGCCGGCAGGAAACCGGCCAGACATGCGACGCCGATCAGCACCGATGCCGCGACAATAAGACTAAAAGGATCAGCGGGGTTCAGTCCGAAGAGTTGATTTGAAATCAGGCGAGCCGCGCCCAGAGCCACGGGCACGCCAATGGCGATTCCAGCCAGTACCAGCACGATCGTCTCGCGCATGATCATCCAAACAATCTTCCGCCGCTCAGCCCCCAAAGCCATGCGAATGCCAATCTCTTTGGTCCGTCGCACCACTCCGTGGGCCATCACGCCGTACAAGCCGATGCAGGCCAGGAGCAGCGCGAGCACGCCAAAGAAACTGACCAGCTCGGCTACAAGTTTTTCGCGCTGCAAGGCGCCGGCAAGTTGCTCTCGCAATGTTGTGACACCAAAGACCGGCAGCTTGGGGTCAACCTGGCTGATGGCCGCGCGCGCCATCGGCGCCAGGCTCGCGGCGTCGCCACTGGTCCGAATTTCAACGTTGCTGCTGTACGCGTCAGAGTCCTGCACCTGGAGGATCGGGCGGTAGACGGCCGGCTCAGGATCTGTTTTAGCGCTCTCGTATTTCACATCGCCGATCACGCCCACGATCTCGAGGTCTTCGCTGCGCTCAGGATCGTTCTCATCACCAAAATAAAACCGGCGGCCGACGGGGTTTTCGCCTGAAAAGAAGTGTCGCGCGAATGACTGGTTCACTACGGCGATCTTCTGGTTCGCCGGCGTATCGCGGATATCAATTTCACGACCGAGCACCAGCGGCACACCCAGCGTGGCGCAATAGTTCGGACCAACCAGAATGTCTGAGACGTCTCTATTTTCGGAGGGTTTCGGCGTGTATCCGCGAACCGTTATGGTGCTGGTTCTGCCGGTACCGCTGATGGGCGAGAAGGTGGCAATCGTTGCGGACTGAACGCCCGGCACTTCTTTCAATCGGTCAAGCACCTGACGGTAGAGCGCGCTCAACTCAGTTGGTTTGTAACCGCCGAGGCGCGGATCGATCCCGATCAGCAGAACATTGTCGCGGTTGAAGCCGACATCCTCTTCCTGCAATTTCATCAGGCTGCGCGCAAAGAGTCCGGCGCCGGCGAGCAGAACCATCGAGAGTCCGACCTGCGCCACCACTAAGGTCGAAGCCAGACCAAAGCGCAGACGGCGCCGTCCGGTGCGAGCTGACTTTTCTTTGATCGCCGTCGTCAGATCCGTTTTACTCGCGCTCAGGGCCGGCACTAATCCAAAAATCAGCCCGGCTAATATCGAAACCGCGGCCGTAAACGTGAGTACGCCAAGGTCGGGTTGAACATCAAGAGGCGAAGTCTTGGCCACCAGAGTCACCAGAACCTTGACGCCCCACTGCGCAAAGAGAATCCCGCAAACTCCGCCCACGCCCGCGAGCAGAAGACTTTCGGTCAGGAGTTGGCGCACGATGCGAGAGCGGCTGGCGCCGAGGGCGAGCCGCAACGAGATTTCAGCTTTCCTCGCGGCCGCGCGTGACAACAGAAGGTTGCCCACGTTGGCGCACGCAATCAGCAGCACCAATCCGACGATCACCATCAGCATCTGCAGGGCTTTTGAATAAACGATGCGCAGACCTGAGATTCCCCTCGCCCCCGGCGCGAGTTTCACGTACGCACTATCGATTGACTTCCGGACGTCATCGGTGAGTTTTGATCCGGCTTCATTGATCAGGAATTGGTGTAACGTAACGTTCGCGCTGGCCTGCGCCTGCTCAAGCTGCACGCCGGGCTTAAGCCGGCCCACAAAACCCAGCCAGTAGTACCGCGGGTTATCCAGATACGACTCGCGCATTTCAATCTGCGGGTGCCAGACCAGCGGGACCCACATATCCGGCGAGCGCCGCACGCGAACGCCAAAAAATTCGCGCGGCATGACGCCCACCACCGTGAAGGACTTCCCATTCAAAAGTATTTCTTTGCTTACGATTTGCGGATCGGAGTTCCATTGTTGCTGCCAGTACCCGTAGCTCATCACCGCGGCCGGCGGCGCGCCGGGTCGATCATCCTCAGGCGTCAGCGCGCGGCCGAGAAATGCGTTCACCCCAAGGACCTTGAAGTAATTCCCGGAAACGAGATGGCTGGAGGCGCGTTGCGTGGCCTCGCCCGCTTGTGTCTGGCCACCGCTGACACTGACTCTGGATTCACCGCTGCGAAACGCGCTCAGTCCCTGGTAATTCTGATCATGCTCGAGGAAATATTTGTATGAGGCGTAAGAGAAGCGTCGCCATTCTCCGGTTGAAGGGTCGCCGTTCGAAGTGCCTTCGCCGGCTGAATCGTTAAAAAGCACCAACTCCTGCGGCTTGGTAACCGGTAACGGCTTGAACGTTACCGCATTAAGCAAAGTGAAAATCGCGGTGTTCGCGCCAATGCCCAGGGCCAGCGTGATGACCGCCACCGCCGTGAACGCGGGCCGCTTGATTAGATTCCTAATCGCGTAACGAACATCGCTAAGAAGAGACTCCATAATTCCCCTTACTCGGAACGCACGCCTCTGGCGTGCTTTTCGCGCTTCAATAAAGACACGCCGGAGGCGCGCGCACCTATTTAACTTCAACGACCATCAGCGCGGCGTCGTCTTCAAACTGCCCGCCACAGAACTCATTAACCTGACGCATGATTGTCTGCTGCAAATCTGCCGCGGACAGCCGGTGCTTTTTCGCCAGCAATTGAAGCAGACGCGCTTCGCCAAATTCCTGCCCTGCCGCGTTGCGCCCTTCGGTCACTCCATCGGTGAAAAGAAGGAACCGATCACCCGAACGCAGAGCGACCTCTCCCTGCGTGTATGTCGAATCAGGAAACGCGCCCAGTACTCGCCCGCCCTTTTTGAGCCGAATTACCCTGCCGTCTCGCCGCACGAGCAGCGGCGGATTGTGTCCCGCGTTCGTGAATTGCAAAATGCGTCGCGGCACATCCAGCAGCCCATAGAAACAAGTGATGAATTTGTTGCCAGGAATATTTCCGTGCAAAAGTCGATTCAACTGTGAACACAGCTCGACGGGCTTCAAGTCTTCCGATGCAGCCGACTTCAGCGCGGCCTGCATGCTCGACATCAGCAAAGCCGCCGGCAATCCTTTGCCGGAAACGTCTGCGATACACAGCGCCGCGCGATCCTCGCTGACGGGAAAGGCTGCGAGATAATCGCCGCCGATGGTCCCTGCCGCCTTCCACGCTGAGGAGAAAACGAAACCTTCGAGATTGATGTCCATTGCGGGCATCAAACGTTCTTGAATCTGCCGCGCCTCTCTCAATTCTTTTTGAAGATTGCGCTGGCGCGTCAGTCGTTGCGAGGCGCGCTGTTGTTGTCTTCGGCGCGTGCGGCCGTGCTCGACTTGCTGGCGCAGCACCTGCAACAGGCGCGAGTTCTCCCAGGGCTTTTGCACAAAGTCACGAACGCCGCGGCGCATCGCTTCAACCGCGAGATCGACCGTTCCCCATGCGGTCATCACAACGATGGGCAATGAATTGTCTTCCGCTTGAATGCGCGAAATCAGATCGAGGCCTTCCTGACCGGAAGTGGTGTCGCGCGCATAGTTGAGATCTATGAGGACAACGTCGAAGTCGCGCTTCCTGATTGCCTCGATTACGCCCTTAGGAGAACTCGCAGCCTCCGTTTGATAGCCGGCGCCCTTCAGCAACAAGCGCAGCGCAGCCAGAACGTCCGGCTGATCGTCCGCGATGAGGGTTCTGGGAATATGGGGCGCTAAAGTACTCACGACATCTCTCCAGAGCTGCGGTTTGGAGTTCCGCCTTTATGCGGCGCATATCGGGTGAGCATTCCACCTAAAGGCGGAACTCCAACGCACCAGCTCAAAGGCCACTCTGTCTCAAAAAACGTTTAGCGCCGCTGGGGATCAGCGAAGTTATTTCAGCCAACTAAAAATCATCCTAATTTCCGGCAATCCAGCCGTCCTCAAGCTGCACGATCCGGTTGCCGTACGCGGCATTCGTCTCAGAGTGCGTTACTTGAATGATCGTCGTGCCCTCGTCATTGAGGCGCTTGAACATGTCCATGATCTCTTTGCCCTGGGCCGAGTGAAGATTGCCGGTTGGTTCATCTGCCAGAATCAAACGGGGATTCGCCACCACCGCCCGCGCGATGCCCACAAGTTGCTGCTGTCCGCCAGATAACTGAGTTGGATAAAGATCTTTCTTGCCGACGATCTGGAAGCGATCGAGCGTGTCACATACGATTGATTGCCGGTCCTTGCGACTGACGTCGCGATACGACAGCGGCAGTTCGAGATTCTCAAACACCGTCTGATCGTCGAGCAGGTGGTAACTCTGAAACACAAAACCGATGTTGCGATTCCGCAGCTCGGAGCGCTTCTTTGTATTCAATGAATGGACCGGAACGTCGTCGAAAACATACTCGCCGCTCCAGGCGTGATCGTGCATGCCGATGATATGCAGCAGCGTCGATTTGCCCGCGCCGGATGGCCCCATGATCGAGACGAACTCACCCGGCTTGATGTCAAGATCGATGCGGCGCAGGACATAATTCTTGGTCATGCCCTGCGAAAAACTTTTTTCGACGTTGCGAAGGGTAATCATTGGACCTCGGTAAACCCGCTTTCGCGCAGTTCCTTTTTCGCTTCTTCGATCTCGCGGCGATTTGCTCCCTGTTCCTCTTCGACGATCAAGCCGTCGAACAGGTGCACGATGCGATCGGCGTGCTGTGCATACCGGGGATCGTGCGTCACCATGCAGATTGTCGCGCCGCCGCGATGCAGCTCTCGCAAAAGCTCCATCACCGCTTCGCCGTTGGTTGAATCCAAATTTCCCGTAGGCTCGTCAGCTAGCAGGATGCTGGGCTGGCCGCCCACTGCGCGCGCGACGGCGACACGTTGCTGCTGACCGCCGGACAGTTGACTGGGCAAGTGTTTCGCGCGATGGCCCATGCCTACCCGTTCCAACGCGTCCGTCACCCGCTTCTTTCTTTCACCGGAATTCATGCCGCGATAAGTCAGCGGCAACTCGACGTTTTCATAAACCGTCAGGTCGCCAATCAGGTTGAAACTTTGAAATATGAAACCTACTTCGCGGTTGCGAATGCGCGCGCGTTCTGACAGGGAGAGATTCTCGACCGCATGCTCGTTCAGGATGTATTCGCCGTCGGTGGGCGTATCAAGCAAACCGAGAATCGATAATAGGGTTGACTTGCCACATCCCGACGGACCGGCAATCGAAAGGTACTCACCTTTTTTGATATCGAGGTGAATGCCCGACAGTGCGTGGGTCTCGACCTCGTCGGTATAGAAAACCTTTTTCACGTCAGAGAGGTGAATAAGGGGCTGAACTGAACTCATCGTTGGCTCCTTCGTTGTAAGTGATGATTCGTACTAAATCGTCGCGCTTTCTTTTGCGCGAATGAAAATTCGTGCTTCGGCTTACCGCACGCGAATCGTTTTGTAATTATCCATGGCCTGGGTATCGGAAATGATTACCTGGTCGCCTTCCTTGAGGCCGCTCAGAATCTCGATCGTGCTCACTGAGCTGCGGCCGAGACTGACTTGAGTGCGTGTTGCTTCCTGGCCGTCGCTGCTCAATTTAAATATGCCGACGGTCTGTTGTCCTTGTCCGAACGTCGGCCGGCCCATGTACAAAACGTTCTTCAAACGTTCCAGCTCGATCGTGCCGTCGACGCTCAGGTCCGGACGCGCACTCTGAGGCAGCGCGCCGGTAAACGAAACATCAACGGTGAACGTGCCTTCGCGCGCGGCCGGATCGATTCGCGCCACCTGGCCCTCGATAATTCCGTTTCGCGTATCGACTTTCGCGAGCTGTCCCAGGCGGACGTCCTTGATCTGTGTTTCCGGAATTCTCAATTCAGCTTTCAGCGAAGCGGGATCGGCAATGCGCGCGAGGTTAAGGCCCGGTGTGACTTGCTGGCCTTCCTGCACTGACACCTGCTGAATGACGCCATTGGTTCCGGCGCGAACCTTCAACGCGTCGACCTGATCCTTCTTGAGCTTGGCCAGCGCCTTGAGTTGCTGGACGCGAGATTGCTGCGCGTTCATCTGGGCTTTCACCGACTTTGCGCTAACTGCCAGGCGCTGCTGCTCGACCTTGAGACGATTCGCGAGGTCCTGCACCCGTACGCGCGCGACTTTCAAAACCAGTTCCGCGACCAGGCCTTGCTTGGCGAGGGCTTCGTCGGCATCAAGTTGCAGTTTTGCCTGACTGTACTCAGCGTTGATGGTGGCAATTTGCGATTGCTGCGTCATGCCGTCGCTTTCCAAACGCACGCGCAGGTTTTCAAGTTCGGCCTCGGCTGTCTTGACCTGAAACTCGGCATCGATAGCCTGCTGCTCCATCTGCGGATTCGAGAGCTCCACGATCACCGATCCAGCCGCAACCTCCACACCGGCTTGAACCAAAATCTTTTCAATCCGGCCATCCGCGGGCGCCGGAATCCAACGGGTCAACTGCGGCACCAGGGTTCCGTTCCCGTGAACTTCGCGCACCATCTCTCCGCGCTTGACGACGTCGATCACCGCGGTTGAGCGTTCGAGCGTCGGCGCAGCCGGCTTTAATTTGGCGAGTACGTAGGTGATACCGCCAACGGCGACTAAACCAACAATGATTAAGAGAGCGACGCGAATGCGCTTCTTTAACTTCGACTTTGCAGGACGCTTTATATCCATACTTCGTTAGCTTTGGGGGCTCAGGTCTGAACAATACGGAGCTTCAACTCTACAATTCTCCATGAGCCAGCGTTTCAATCGCTGTGCCATCGAGGTGAAACGTGATCGTTCGGCTAAACGGCAGGAAAAGGCTGATTTTTCGTGTTAGAAAGTTGTGCGTGAAGACTTTGAGGCGATCTCAAGTGACGAGAGGTTTCACTTGCGGGATGCTTCAGTCCCATTTTCGAAAATCGTCATGCGATTTTCTGGATAGATGTTCATCGGATTGTGCGGAATACTCGCTCAGACAGGGACACTCCCGCGAACAGGCTCTACGACAACCTTACGCTGACGATCAGTTTCCTCCGACCAGATGAAATGCGGCAACTACCAGCGCCAGTTAATGTAGTAGCCGTTGGCCAGGCGGTTCAGGTCGTTTCTGACCCTGGTCCAATCGTTTTCCGCATCGCGGCCGAGCCGATGGCTGCGCATGAAAGCATTAATCGAACGTCCACGGGTCAACACTTCACGCGCCAAACCCGGCGAGTACTTCTCATCTTCCGCGCGATCCTTCAGCTTGTCGGTGGCCTCTTCGAAACGTTTGACGTAGTCATTGATCTCGTCCTCAGCGCGGGTACCATCAAGTGTGCTGCGGTCGAGTGCGTGATCGAGTGAACTCTTGAAGCTGTCAGTGTCGGTCTCAAGGTCGCGAATCGTCTGACGGACGTTGCCACGATACCAGGTGCGCTGAGCTAGTGTGCTGCTAATCGACATCGTCAGAAGCACGGCGACTAAGACGGTCAGGCTTAGACTTTTTTTCATTTACTTCGGCCTCCAATCTGCGACGGTTCAAACACGTTTGGCGAAAGCTTAGTTTGCTTTGGGTTTCGATTCAAGGCGATCTCTGGGGGACACGAATCATTCTTGTCCACAGAGCAACTGGGATTTGTTGCGAGCTCTCATCCCACTTCTCATCACGCCATGCAAGAACGTTGCAATCTCTGACATGAGTTGTGGAAAGAGGCTTATCAAACTGCAAGAATCCTTGCAAATTCACTATTGACAATCACTCGCCAGAGAAATAGAGTGCGCGCACGCGTTTCGGTAAATCTAATATCCCCGAGCGCCGGAAAGCCAGCAGTCCACTCCGCGCATTACCTGCGCAAAAGTAATCGGACGATTTTTCAGTGGTGTATTCCACGTGGGAATACAGGGTGAGGCAGCGTCAGGGGTCGTTCGGATCCAGCAAGACATTCAGGGTTCATTTTGATCGGGTGATGCATCGGCAATGAACGACACTATCGGACAACCAACGGCGAACCGCCGTGGTTACCACAGGTCGACGTACGTGGCGTATCGCCGGCCGATAATCCAAGTAATAATTCCGAGAATTCGCGTCCATAATCTTTCATGCTGCTTATGCTCAATTGAATTGCGAAGCGCTGCGAGACCTTAGGTGAAATCATCATGATTCTGACTAAAGAGAGGGTAGATCATGCAACTGGCTTTGTAGAGAACATTCCGGTGCAAAGGGGGCACCTGGACCCTAACGTGAAAAAAAGAATTCTCAATTCAGCGGTCCGACTGAAAGGCAGTAACGCCAGCAACGACGTTTTTAACGGCTCCGGTGTGATCGTCAACGCTAAGAGTTTAGGCAGCAGCAAGTACAAGGTCACAATTCTTACAGCCATGCACAACGTCGCGGTGTGGGGAGGCAAAAACGCTCCTGATATTCCGGACACGAACGCGATCAAAAGTTTTACCGAGAGAGTCAAAGTCTGGTATGGCAAGGGCGATTTGATTTTCAACACGGATCCAAACGGCACGGCTCCGGTGTCGCCCGGCTCCCAAATTGGCAATTTGTGCGGAACGAGACCAAATTGTTACTACGATCTCCTGGTTCTTGAAAGCGGCGAAAAGGCCCTTTTTGATTATGCGAAGGCTTTTGTTTTCGGCGACCAGGAAGACACGATTGTTCAGGAGGCAAAGGATTTTCCCTCAAACTTTGAGAGTCTACTTGACCGCGAAAGGTACGTGTATGTTCAGCTCGGTTTTGGCAAAACAACGAGCAAGCGACAAAAATACAAGATCGGCAATGACAAGAAGCTGATCGCAGAAACCACGACCGTAAAGGACAGAATTACTCGTCAGGATAAGACTGTGCCGTACGAAGTGGCGGCCAACTGTCCCAACGACGTGAAGATGACAGACCTACAGCTTCACTACCGGCTGACCGTTCCCCTCTCCAGCAAAAAAAGTGGAAGCGCATATGACCTGATACCAAAAGTTGGGCAGGTTCCGACTTATCTGGAGTACGTTAATCCCATTCTGATCAAGGGATCGCCGATCAGCACTACTGCTCCAGGCGATTCGGGAGGCCCGCTGTGGGCAATAAATCGCAAACTCGAAAAGATCGGCGATAGACAGTATCCGAAGTATACGAAAGCTTATCTGATTGGCGTTACAAGCGGCGGGGATATGCAGCTCGCCGCAAAGCTCAGCCCGTTATATGACAACTGCGTGTCCACCTCGGTTGCTCCGTACTTCGCGAGCATAAAGGCTAGTTAGTCTGTGGAAAGAACATTTCCATGTTCAAATTAGACATACTCGACGATAACGTTGCCGACCTTGGCTTATTAATCGGCTTGCTCACGGCTGATGGCGATGACGGCTCCGTTAATGTCGCCTGGTTCTCGGATCCCTTTTCGGAACTGAAGAAGAGCCCAACGCGCGTCGCGGGGTTTCTGCGCTTTCTTAATTCTAAATTCCCTCATATCACCGACACGTCATGCGCCCTGGTCGATCACGGCGAGGTGTGGCATTCAATTTACAGCGCGGCGGAAGACCAAGCGACCGGGCTTTGTCTGGTAATTCCGAAACCAAATTCCACGTCCGGCTTTATCAGCCTGGGACTCTTCGATCAATTGTCACTCGAGAATCTGACTATTTCGATTCACGCCAGGCTACCGCTCTTTCATTTGAACGAAGGTCAGTTACCACAGTTCGTGATGGCCAGCGAGGCTTGCCGGATCGCGATCGATGTCTACAGTTCCAGCCGACTCAACCTTGGCAGCGAAGGTTTCAATATGTTGTCGGCGGCGGCCAGCTTTGACAGCACCTTTACAACGAACTTTGGCCTGCACTTTTACGATGCATTCGATCCGGAAAGGGGAATCGGAACCGAAGTTTCGGGCCACCGTAACGACGTTGTCACCGCACTGAAAGATCTCATGACGCAGTCGAATTACTGGCTTGGCAAATATATAGGAGACTCATCTGTAACCATTGGCGATCTGCTGAGCGCCGCCGGCGTGGTGAAGCAAACCGGAACTGCCGATTCAGGCGACCTCTCTTACAGTTTCGATCTGGAGACACTCAAATCGCCGACCCCGGCCCTCAAAGACTTCCTGAAAAAGCTTGTGACTGGTGTGTTTTACGAGATGGTGACCGCCCAGGAGCCGCTGGTAGCGATCGAAGGCGGCGGCATTTACGTGGCCCACGATGCTGACAGCCATAGCTATGGACTGCGCCTGGTAATTCCCGACTTGCAAATCACTGCGCCTGACTCCGCTGGCCCTCAGGTCAAGGTTCAGCTGGGCAAGGGCCTCGCGAATGACACCAGTGACAACACTTGGTTGCAACGAAGCAGTAATTCTCAGATCGAACCCGGCGTCGAAGTTCTGTTTCTGACCTGGGACGGAAATACGCTATCCACGACGAGCCAACTTGAACTTAACAGTATCGGAGTTGATGTTCAGGGCAGCGGGACCAGCCCGCTTTTCAATATCAACGGCTATGTTATGAAAGGGGCTGAGCTGCGGCTCTACTTGAAGTACGCCGGAGATATTTGCACTTTCGGCGCCGCCGCCAGCCTGGACGGTTTAGGCATTCCGCTCGGCGGCGGTATAACCGGCAGTACCAGCAACCCTGTGGCTCATAGTCTGCTGTCGGCCGGCTCAAGCGAACAATCAGGGCCCGGGGCGGATAACGAACCAGTCAACCCGACTTTTTCCGCATCCGTTGCCTGGATCTCTCAAGGCACAGGCCTCAACTTTCAGTTGTACGCGGATGATGGCAGTCCAACCGACAAGATTTGGTTCCCGGTTCAGCGCGCATTTGGGCCGCTGCATTGCCAGCGTCTCGGGATCGAATGGACAAAACCCAATCCCGACGACACTCTCTCATTCCTTTTCGACGGCGATGTCGTGGCCGGTGGACTTGAAGTCGATCTGCATGGGCTCGCGGTGGGAATCCCTTTAAAGTCGCCCGGTGATCTCAGTAGTTATCATCTCGGTCTGGATGGGTTGGACATAACTTACGAGCAGGGGCCGGTCGAAATTAGCGGCGGCTTGCTCGAAGCACACGTTAAGGTCGATGACCAGGATGTCATTGAATATAACGGCGAGGCGTTAATCAAAGCGTCAAGCTGGGCGATCACTGCGTTAGGATCGTGGGCGTCGATCAACGGCCAGCCATCGCTGTTCATTTTTGCCTTCCTTAATGCGCCGATTGGAGGCCCGCCATTTTTCTTCGTCACCGGTTTGTCGGCAGGGTTCGGATACAACCGATCGTTCACGATACCGCCGCAGGATCAGGTGCAGGACTTTCCGTTTGTCGCGGGTCTGAGTGATCCGTCGAAGGTTGGCGGCGCGGACGCCGGTCCCAGCGAGGCTTTGCAGACGATCCAGAAGTGGGTCCAGCCGGCACAGGGAGTTAATTGGCTGGCAGTAGGAGTGCAATTCACTTCGTTTAAGCTGATTAATTCGAACGCCCTGGTAGTTATCGAATTTGGCAGACACTTTCAGATTGCGATTCTTGGTCTCTCGCGGATCAAGCTGCCGCAAACCGGATCGATCACTTACGCTTATGTCGAACTCGGTCTGGAAGTCATCATCGATCCTGCGGACGGCTTTTTTTCAGCGACTGCGGTCATTACTCCGAATTCCTACGTCATCGATCCCGACTGTCACCTGACCGGCGGCTTTGCCTTCTGCGTCTGGTTCGGCAACAACCCTCACGCCGGCGATTTCGTTCTGACCATCGGAGGTTATCATCCGCAATTCAACAAGCCGGCCTGGTATCCGGATGAACCGCGTCTTGGTTTCAATTGGCAGGTCAGCGATCAAGTAACCATCAAGGGCGGTGCGTATTTCGCGCTTACGCCATCGTGCATCATGGGCGGGGGGTCGCTCGACGTAGAGTTTCATTCGGGCGATCTGCGCGCCTGGTTCACGGCTTATGCAGATTTTCTGATTCAGTGGAAGCCCTTCTACTATCTGGCGGACATCGGTATCAGCATCGGTGTTTCTTACCGCTTACATCTGCTCTTTTGTACCACGACGATCAAAGTCGAGCTCGGCGCCGATCTCACGATGTGGGGACCTCCGACTGGCGGTAAGGTCCACGTTCACCTTTGGTGTGTTTCGTTTACCGTTTCGTTCGGTCCCTCGTTTGGGCAGGGTAACGACTATCTCGGTTGGGGGGATTTTCAATCGTTGCTGCCTGCCAACGGAGAACAGACAGCGCATCAGAACCGGCCGCATGCAATGTTGCGCGCCGCTGCGCCCGGAGCTTCAGATTCAGTACCGCTGAAGAACGTCGTCAAGATCGTTCTCAATGCCGGTCAAACACCGGGATCAACTACGGGTCGATGGCTGGTGCGCGCCGACGAATTCGTCTTCAGCATCCAGACTGCCTTTCCGTTAACTAAAATTGACTTCGTCATGCCGTCGGCTCCCGAAGAAACCACAGATCGCGTTAACAGCACAGATGATCCGTCAGTAATTTCAGTCGACGCAGATGAGTTGAGTTCGAAGGACGCCAACGCACCGTCATGCGCGCGCGCCAGCGACGGTTACTACGTCGGCGTGCGTCCGATGGGAATCATCTGCGCAAACTCAAAGCTCACGGTGACCGTCGCCGACGAATTCTCGGTGAACCAGGACGTGAAAAACGGATGGTCCTGGAATAAAAAAACCGGCAGTGTGCCTGAAGCGGTTTGGGGTCAACCGCTTCCCAAGACTGACACACCGGCCGCCGCCGCGAACACCCTGCCGGGCCGATTAATGGGTCTGGAAGGTGTCGGCCCGAAGCCGCATCCGCCGCAGGGCCCGGCTCCAATTCCCATAGATAACCTTAGTTACGAGCCGATCAACCCGAACGACGAGAACTATTTGCCTTTCTCGCAATCGCCACAAACAAATCAACCGCAAGCATCGGCGACATCATTGCAAACGATCGCCACGACGATCACCAAAAACTCCGCCGCCGATTCTCCGACTGCTAACCGCGCAGCGATTTTCGCCGCGCTTACCCAGTTCGGCGCAACGCCCGGATCGAATGGCGATCTGACTGCGCTCGCGTCCAACATCAATCTTAGTTACACGGCGTCACCAATGCTCGGTTCGCCCATGGCCGGGTGAGGATCAAAAACGGAGCGCATCGAGATGGGTTCAGACAACAACGGAAACAGCAACGGATCGATCCCGGTGGGCGACATCCAGTTCTATGATAACTATCAACCACCGCTCGAGGCCGGCGACTATGTCATCACTGTTCATCAAGAGGTGGAGAGCACGACGCTGGCCGGAGACGGCAAGCCGCTCAACACCACGTTTCCCGCAGAACAGAAATTCTCGATTAAGGCGCCGCGATTTGCTCTCGATCCCGGGGACGTTCACAGCGTGTTCCCGCCCGCCGGCAGTTCCGGCATATTCGATCAGAACTTGCCGCATATCGTCCTGACCAAACGAAATCTTCCCTGGGAGCGTTACCTGGTGGCGGAAAACAAGACGACACCGTGGCTGGCTCTTCTCTTATTTTCACCTGATGAGATCGTGGCGCCGCGCGCGCCGGTTACGAGCACACTTGCGAATCCCAGCCGCGCCGGCACCTATAAGGTTTCGGAAATCCTGCAGCCTCCCGCCGGCACGATGGGTCCGGCGATCGAACTCGAGTCGCAGGACAACGCGGACATGCAGTGCCGGGCGATCGACATCAGCACCAGTACCTTTACCAAAGTCACTCCACGGTTCGACGCGTCGAAGTCTGTGGATGATTTGAAGTATCTAACGCACTGCCGGCTGGTCAACACGACAGACAAAGCAATTCTCAGCACGAAAGACAATGGCTGGTCATCAGTTGTGATTGGCAATCGCTTCCCTGCCCCAGGCGCGGGACCGGTTTTAAGTGTCACGCTTAGTGAAGAGGGTTTGAATTACACGTCGGCGCCGACGGTGGTGTTTAGCGGCGGCGGTGGCGCCGGAGCAACAGCAACGGCCCAGGTTGAGGACGGTGTGATTGTTTCACTCACGTTGACCGCTGGAGGATCGGGTTACACATCAGCGCCTGACATCGCGTTCTCAGGAGGCGAAGGCTCAGGCGCAACAGCGAAAGCGCAAATCGGAGCACCCTGGGTCGCCCACCTCGTCTCGCTGGAAGGTTTTGAAAACTATCTGGTTGATGCTCCGTCATGGCCGGCTTCAGTCACCAATGTTCGTCTGGTTTCACTCTACAGTTGGAACTTCACGTGCCTGTCAGAGACGGGCGACTTTCACGATCTCATGCTCAACATGATAGCCGGTCAACCAAAGGGCGGCGGCGGACTGCTACTGAGACTGCCCGGCGCTGCCACGACGCCGGCGCCTGACTCGATTGAAGCAAAAGTAGAGCAAGCGCTGAACGACGGATATACGGCCGTCAGTTACGAAACAATGGTTGGAGACCAGACCTTCGCCTGGTATCGCGGTCCATTTACTCCGGCGCCAAGACCGGACTTCGAAGGTGGGCCTTATAACAGCGCCGCGGCGGCGATGATTTACGATCAGGCTAACGGAATCTTCGATCAATCTTATGCGGCTGCCTGGCAGACCGGACGACTGCTGGCGTTGGCCGATCAAAGTTTTGGCTCGAAGTTGTTGCAGTGGCGGCGTGAAGGCCATCGCGTTATGAATCTTTTATCCAGCCGGCTTGATTCTTCCAAAGTGCAGGCGTTGGTGGGAACTCCGGATGCGTCCCGGCACACGCCGGAAACGGTCTCGCAACTGCATGCCCTGCTCAAGCCGGATCTGGTTTCCGCTTCGTTCATGAATCATCTGGCAGGAGACTTTTCGGTCACGGTCGCGCCGAGATTAACGCAAACATCGCTGGCGGAGCCAAATCAAGGAGGAAACAACGCCAGTCCCGCCGCAATGACGGTTCAGGTCCAGGCTTCTCAGACGATGCTGGCGACGCCCGCCGTTCAGCAGCTTTCGTCCGATGTTCCGCCGGCGACGAATCATGTCCAGGCTTTTCACGCGATGCTCGCAACTCCTGCGGTTCAGCAGGTGCTGACTGATAAGCAGAGTGCCGCGGTTAAGGACGACGCGACTCCGCTTTCCTACATTACGAAATGGTTGGGAGAGCTTTGCCTGCTCTACGACGTTCCTTTCGTCAATCTGGTTCCGGATGCCCGCATGCTGCCGCAGGAATCAATTCGCTTCTTTTACGTCGATCCAAACTATATCGAAGCGCTGATGATGGGAGCATTGAGCATCGGAATTCAATGTACGCGCGACGTTCATATGCAGGCAGTCCTTTTTCCCGGTGTCAGCGACGCCGCCCATCAGTCAAAACTTGCCGTGCGCGACCAGAGGTTGGGCCAGACCGCGCCTCCGACAGATCTGCCGGCGGTTTCAACTACCATGACCGGTCTGTTATTGCGTTCGGCCGTCGTCTCGGGATGGCCGGGACTGGAAGTTCGCGCTTACCGAGACAAGCAAGGCACCGACCAGATCAACTTACTCAGAATGGATCACGTTTCTCCGGATGTGCTGTTGTGTCTGTTCCCAGAGGCTCCGGCTTGCATCGAGATAAGCGAACCAAAAGAGAGTTTGGCTTTTGGTCATGAAGACAATTTTGAGGTCGCTTTGCGTTGGGTCACGAACGAGCCGCCAAAAAATCGGTTGATTGGCAACATCACGCGACAGACCGTCAAGATTAAAGAGCCGCCTGACACCGGCGCCACTCATTCGTATTTTCGGAGCAACGATCCTGGCCCCGTACTGAAAGTCGCAGCGTGGAAAGATTACTTGCAAACTCAACTCAACAACGCATACGGGAACGGCGATATCACTCTGGGCCCGGCTGACTTCGCGATCCAAATGGTTCGCGCCCCGGAAGAATTGGTCCTGGTGAATTCTTAGCTTGCGCTGCAAGGACGAATAAGAATGACTGACGCCCCAAACTCCTTACTGGTACCCGTCGCCGTCGAGGCGCTGGTTGTTAACGACTGGGTCCAGAAGACGGTGGAATTTCACCGCTGGGAGATGGAGTATGCAAACCTCCAGCAATTCCTTAGTCCGTTGCCGCCGGCGTTTAGCAGCTTGAGCGAGACTGCACCCCCGCAAGGAATTCATTTGCATTGGGCACTTCCGCGAGCGCTGACGCGGGGCAAGCAGGTACAGGCCACGGCGACGGCTGAGGTGAGCAACGGACAGTTGACGCAACTTACTGTCACCAACGGAGGCTACGGTTACAACGATGCTCTGCCTCCGATCGTAACGCTGGTCGGTGACCATGGATCGGGAGCTCTGGCAAATGCAATCGTGAGTAACGGGATTGTCACCGGACTTCAGATTGTCCAGGCGGGCCAGGGTTACACGCAGCCTCCGCGCGTCCAGATTGCGCCGAGCGCGGCGATCAGTTTTCCCTTTGTCCCAAATCGCTGGTTGGTTATTCGTTACAGTCCGGCCGACTCGTCATCGCAACCACGTCACACACGCGCCTGGCTTTTGCAGAGCGATGCCATTAATCCCAACGCCGACTCCGCTCAATCAAATTCCTTCATCGATCCATTTGCTTCGACACCCGGATCGTTTGTTCCAACGCGACTCGGCACGACCGCCGTCGATCTTGGATCATGGAATGGCGAGCCATCCTCAGCACCGCAGCTCTTCCTGAAAGCGGTGGGGCCTGGAGAGGCAACCTTCGCCGCGTTTCAGCCCGGCGTCGTTAATGTGTTTTCGTTTTACGATCCGCTGCTCGATCCTAGCGCCAAAAAAGAAAACACGCAGTTAAGTTACCTGGTAATGGGGTGGTATTCGGATCCCACGCACGATCCTCTCTACGGACCGGTCAGCAGTTGGGATGCGCACGGCTATCCGGCGCGCACACCCTGGGCGAATCACGACAGTTGGCAGAGCCTGATAAAAGAGCTCGATTGGTCCGTGCAAGGCGCCGACCAGCAAGCGTCCTTACCGGCTCAGTCTCTTTTTCACGGATCGGTTTATGGCGTGACGTGGCAACAGGCGAGTCTGCCGCCGGCCGCCATGCGACCAACCGACAAACTGACGGTCGCGGTTGGCAACACTTCGATCGATGCTCTGTCGGCCATCGTCCAGAAGTACGCGGACACTCCGGAACATGGATCGAAGGAAGCGGAAATGCTCGAAGCCTTCCAGTACAACTTCCTCAAGACGTTGGATCAACCCGATGGCGAAGCTCAGCTCGAGTTGTTGGTGCGCCAGGCATGGTTTGGTTCAGTTCCGGGAGGGACAAGTTGGCAAGTGGTTGGAGCCCAGACACAGGAGACTCAAGCTGGACAACTGGCGCCGGATTCAGTGCCGCCTCCACCGCCGCTAACCCCGGACCAACAAATTGCGTTGGGCGAACTCAACCGCGCTCAGCGCGATCTGGATCAGGCAAGACGATTGCTGACGTCGATGCAGTGGGAATTGTATGGCACGTGGTGGAAAAATAATCGTATTACGGCAATCAATGCTTCGGACCCCACCCAGGTTAATCAGTATCTTTCATCGTCATTTCAGCTCTCGGATATTCAGGACACGGTGCAACAAAACCTCGACCCTTCGAATAGTGATGGCCTGCTCAAACAAGTAATCGATCAGCAGAATGCCGTGCAAACCCAAATGAACGCCCTGCCTGATCCGACGGACCCGCAGGCTATTCTGCAGTACGCGACGAACACGCTGAAGCTCGACCCAACCAAATTCCGGCTGAAAGCCACGGCGATGCCGCGCTTCTACCAACCCGTGGATCCGGTGGTGCTGGTGTCGGGAGTTCCCATCTCTGAAAAACAGGGACCGCTGACCGCCGACGACGCACTTGCCTGTCGTTTTACTTCACAGGCGGTGACCGGCGTTACCGTGCAGGTCGCTGGCAATAACCAGACGGCGACAGTATCAACGGGCAGCATTCGATCGTGCATTCCGGTCGTCGGTAACCCGCACCTTCCGGCGAACGTCAGCGCGGGAGTACAGGCCCTGAATCTTGAAACATTCTTTGCCGATCCAAATGACGCCGCGGCGATCCTGTCGGCCTGCTTTAACTCGACTGACCAAAGTTCTCTCAATCAACTCGTAACCGCGATGACCTCGCAAACCGCGCAAACGTCAACCATCAGCAATCCACTGTCCGCGGGTTTTGCCTTCTCGAATTGGAGCGAACAACCGTGGTCTCCGCTCTACCTTGAATGGCATGTAACTTTTTATCCGACGGTTCAGCCGTATCAACTGGTAGAGCCCGATCAGTCAAGTACCGATGATTGGCAATTTTCATTGGCGCCGCTGCAACAACTGCAGGACTCCACCGACTCAAATGGTAACCCGCTGACGCCGCCGGGATCATGGACTTTCGACGGCACCGATTTTTCCTGGAGCGGTGGATTTTCCTACGTGCTCAGTCAGGACTCGCCGCCAATTAAGACCACGGCGTCCCAGAGCTATGTTGGCCGTACTTTTCTAACGCCGCAGTCCACCTACATTCTGATCGCCCGGTTGAAGAAATACCTGGCCGACAATTCGGATGCGGATCTCGATGCCGTCAACAAACTAATCGACCAGATTGGTGACTGGAATTTTCTCTCGCAACGGCTCAGCGGTTTGGTTGATCAAATGATCATGCGAGACCTGCAACCAGCGCAGCCGCCGGATAGCTCGATCGCAGCGCAGGTGGGCGAGCAATTTCACGCAGTGCCCGATCCCAGCAACGGCGATCGCGATGTTAGCATGGGCGGCGGCACGCCCTTTTTCCTTCCCGTGTGCGGCGGCGCTTTGAAATTTATTCGGCTGGTGGTAGTCGATACATTTGGTCAAACCCTGGATCTGATGTCCGCGGGTGGAAACATCGGCACCGGAGTTCCCTGGGCGCCCGTCCGCGGTCAGGGAGTTGCGCCGTCGCCGGACAGCCAGTTGGAGCAACCCTCAGAACTAATTCAGATTACGCCGCGTCTGATTCAGACCAGCCGGCTCAACTTCCGTTTCATCTCGGCCACGAGCGATCAAAATGAAACTGGTCTCTGGCCTGATTCGAGTCCCGTGTGCGGATGGGTCCTGCCGAATCATCTGGACAAGGGCCTCGCCGTTTACGATGCAGCCGGAAACGCGCTGGGCGAATTGCTGCCTTTGACCGATACCGCCGGGAATGTAAATGTCACTTGGCTTCCTGCTCCCGATACTCCGAGTGCGATTAACGACTTGACGCGAACCAACCCGCACTTGAGCAAATTTGTCCTGGCTCTGACTCAGACGCACAATCAGGGAAATAGTTTTCAGGACTTTCTTCAGGTAGTAGACGAAACGCTCTGGACAGTTGACCCGCTCGGCAGCCGCGCCGATCAAAATCTTTCAGTGTTGATTGGCCGTCCGCTCGCCCTGGTCCGGGCCCAGTTGCAATTCGAGCTGGAAGGACAACCCGTTTTTAATCAGAGCTGGCGCGATACTCTTAAAAACCGCACTGCCGGCATCGAGTCTCTTCAGTTTCCGATCCGTCTCGGCAGTCTCGACCTCTATGACGATGGTCTGATGGGGTATTTTCTGGATGACAATTACGCTACTTTTAACCCGGTGCATCAGCCGGACGGTTTCCAGCCCGGGCCGGGCTCGTATCTGAATCCGATTGGATCCAACCAAAACTATATCAATCTCAAATTTGATTATCCGAATTACTCGTCGCAGTTAATCACGATGCTGCTCGATCCGCGTGGCGACGTGCACGCTTACACCGGCATTCTTCCGGTGAAGACCCTTAGCCTGCCTGCCGCGTATTTCGAAGATGCACTTGCGAAGATGGCGCTTACTTTTCGCACCGGGCCGGTGCTTACCGACGCGCAGACCATACGCATCCCGTATCCCACTGAAAAGAACGGCTCCTGGTCATGGATTCAGCGCGCTACGCCGGCAGATCCGCAGCATTGGAATGATCCGAGTGGCTGGAAGATCGAAGACATCGTCAAGGCCGATCAAAATGCTCGTTTGCCGCACACGCCCGCGCGTCTCATCGAAGGCTGGTTGAAGCTGACGCCAACTAAAATCGAAGAGTGAACCGGTTAGTCCGTAAATTACTCGCGTAAGGGGTATTGAGTTATGAGTGACAACGCACCTCTGCTGACGTACGAAATCAGCTCGAATCCTGCCATCATCCACGCGAGTCCCAAATCGGGCTCCGACTCTGTCATCAGCCTCTCGATCAAGGTCACAAACAAGACCAATCCGCATCAAGCGATCGATTGCGCCAGCATCAAGATCGATTTCAACAAAGGCGTCGAGGCGGCGAATCTTTTTCGGCACGAAGAAGGCATCACAGTTGGGGGGACGGGCGAATGGATGTTTTCTCGACAGTCTTCAAGTTTTACCGCCACGCCCAATAACGCTGCGGCCCGAAGGTTAACAAATCCACTTCTCTTCGAGCTGGGGAATATTAAAGTCAACGCGCAACCCGGCATCGCACAATTCACAATTACCGAAGAGACCGGGGGCGTGAAACGATCCAAGACCATCACCGTGGCGAAGTTTCCTTCGGATCAGGACACCCTACTGACTTACGGTCTCGAGCCCGAGTCGGTAGAAATCAGTCCCGCTACCGGCGATCCATCACTCGCCGATATCTCTGTCTCCGTAACGAATTTACTGGATGTTCCGGTTGACTGCACAAGTATCGATTTTAACTTTCTTCAGGGCGTCGGGGCCGCACATTTGTTTACGGATGCGACCGGCATTGAAACAGATGTTGACAGCCGCTGGGATATTCTAAAGAGCAGCGGCAGGTTCACAGCGACGCCCAAAACCAGCAAAGATGGTCGTATTGTCCGCCGCGGAGTGCTTTTCGAATTTAAGAAAATAAAAGTCAACAATCAGGTTGGCACGACCAGAGTCACGATAACCGAAGTGACCAATGTTGACGTCAACAACACCGGGCGTGTAGTCACGGGTCTGCGCAAGACCCCGGTGACGCTGCAAATAGACGACTTCCGTGCGTCGCCCGCAATCATTGACGAGAAGGGGGCCACTACCTTGTCATGGTCCGGAACGGGCGGCGCTATTTATTCGATCGAATATCTCAACGCCGATGGTGTTAGATCAATCATCGAACATCCAAAGGGATCGCTCACAAAACCTTTGCCTGCGTCAGGCAGCTATACGATCGAGAAGCTCGAAACCGCAACGACGTTTCGCCTGTACGCTTCCCTGGCCGGCCAGAAGCTAAAGCACAAAGAGTTTCGCGTGGACGTTAAGCCTGCGCCGCCAGGGATAAAACTCTTTGCCGGTGAATTGACGCCTCGCACTGAAGGTTCACGCCTGACTCTAAAATGGGACACGGAACACGCGGATTACTGCAAGCTTTCCGGCAATGACAGCAAGCTGGACTCGAAAGCTGACGCCCATCGAATTGAACTGACGTCCGAGGATCCGCCCACCAAGGAATTTACGTTAACGGCATTCGACAAGGACAAACGTCACTCCGCCGGTACGGAACTAACCGTGAACTGGCGCATGGAGGAACTATGGGCTGTGGCGACGAACCTGATGCTGACCGGCGTTGCGGTTGCGCCGGACAACGGACGCGTTTTTGCGGTGGGGTTCGAGAAGACTAACGACACCATAAAGGGCAGCCTTTTGGTTCTTCATCCACGGAACCTGGAAAGAATTGGCGAGCCGATTCCCCTTGAACATTTCCCAAACAGCGTCGCCGTCTCAGCCGACCAGCGGCGGATTTATGCGATGGCCGATCTGTCCTTGTGGGCATTGGAAGCTAACACGCGGCAGCGCATTGGCGACGTCATTAGTCCTGAGATCCTCGGCTCGTTGGTAGCCGTTTCATCCGCCAACACGCCAGTCGCCGTGATCGGACTGGCCGCAACCGCGGATAAACAGAATCTCACCGGCGCGGTGCGAAAAATAGATCCCGTCTCGCTTCGACCCACCGGCGACGTCTTTCTTTTAGATAAAGTTGTCACCAGCGTGGCGGTGTCGCCGGTTAACCAGCAGCTCTTCCTCGGATGCCACGACAAAACCATCCGCGCTTTCGATGCGACCACGCAACGATTTGTAGGAAATCCGATTCAAGTCGCGGCGGTGCCTAAGGGCATAGCCTTTTCCCCTGACGCCAAAATTATTTATATGGTCGGCGATGACAACAACCTCACTGCCCTAATTGCCGCCACCGGAGTTGCTTTCAAAGAATCTGTCCCGCTTGGGGCAATACCAACCGGCCTCGCCATCTCGCCGGATGGCGAGCACCTTTACGTGACGACCTTCGACGGCAAGCTCAGAAGGTTCGCTGCGTATGCCATCTTTTCTCCGGTCAGGATCGGACACTTTACCGCCACCCCCAGCCAGTTCGATGTGGGTGACGACAACAACAGTTATCCCGTCACGCTCGATTGGAGCACCATCCGCGCGAGTCAGGTGCTTTTGAATAATGAACCGACCACCGCTACGAACAAGAGCGTGTCGATCGACAAGACCACTAAGTTTACGATCGAGGCGAGAGGCGGCGGAGGACCGATCTTTAGCAGGCTTACCGTGCCGGTGATTCGTCCAGTCAAGATTGATCGCTTCACGGTCAGTGACAGCGACGTCACCCGAGGCGGACAGGAGATTGAGGTCCGATTTGACTGGGCCACCCGCAACGCAACGGGGCTCAGGCTGAATGGCCAGCCGGTTGACGGAACCAGCCGCGTGATGAAAGTCATTGGGTCTGGGGCAATGCAGTTTACCCTCGAGGCCACGGGAAAGAATGGACCCGTTTCAGCTCACGCTAGCATGGTAGTGAGGGATGTGAACCTGCAGGTCACTCGCGACGGGGACACGATCCGGGTGAGCTTCACCGGTGATGCCGGGACTTATCAGATCAAATTCGTTGCCGGCTACATGGTCTGGGGCGGACTGGTGGCAGTGCTTCCTAGACCCGGCACAGTAGAATATTCCACCGTCGCTACTTCACAGGGTGGCGGCCAAATCGTAACCGTTAATCAAACCGTGCAAGGTCTGTCGGGTGGAACCGGCAAGGTTTACACCTTTGTGGACGTGACGGTAACCGGCTTTCCACGTCCGATTACTTATCGATTAAGCCTTTTATAACCCAATCCCTGCTAAGAAAAAGTTTTCTGGGTGACTACTCAGTATTAGGAGAATCAATCAATGAGCGTCAATGCCCCTCTCTTAAGTTACAAAATTGCGACCGACCCGGAACTGCTCCAGGCGGGTCGGACCGCAACTTTGATTATCGAAGTGTCGAACGATACGGAAAGTGCGATTCACTGCAAAAACATTATCTTCGATTTTCTCGCGGGTGATTTCTCCAGAGATCTTTTTCCAGCCGCAGACGGGATTGGTTCGGTGGCGCCTAACGGTTGGGCGATTAGGCCAAACGGTAGTTCGTTTGTAGCGACTCCCGACACGCCGGCCGACGGAAACATTGTCCACCAGGGACTCACGTTCAGCCTCACGCAGGTTCAGGTCAATGAGCAAACCGGCACTACTGACATGACGATTACGGAAAAGCTAACGAATGACAGAACCGGTACGCTGAAAGTTGAACTGGTAAAGTTTCCGCTCCAGTTTAAGGTCGGTGATTTCAAGGTGGACCCGCCGAATATTACGGAAGGCGAGAGCACGACTTTGTTCTGGGCCGGCTCAGCTAACAACACCTATGAGTTGCAGTACATGGACCTTTCCGGAGACCATGTGACGATAAGCGAGACGAAAGGCGAACCCTCTGCGAAGTTGCCTGCGAAGGGCAGTTACACAATCGACAACCTGCCGACTAATAACGACGCCAGAACCGAAATCACCTTTTCATTAGTAGTCAACAAAGTGGTCCAGCCGAACCAGGCCACGGTAACAGTGGCGCCCCTGCGCCCAAAGATTAACTTCTTCGAAGGCAGGCTACGAGACATCAAACCCGGAACCCGCAAGCTAGTCGTGGAGTGGGAGACGATTAACACCAAGAATTGTTACCTTACCGGCGACGATACTCCGCTGCTTGCGACATCAAGCAAACACCCAATCCAGATGGATCCCACTGACGACGCGAGCCAGACCTTCACACTTACTGCGTCCGACGGCGACGAACGTCACTCTGACACCATGGACCTGACCATTAATTGGCGGTTTCAGGAGCTGAAGCGAAGTGCGCTGGGTGCGCCCAGCGATGCGGCGGCGCTTAACGGGATCCTCGACCGAGTTATGGTCGCAGCTTCAAGGGAACAGGTATTTATTACCGGCATGGACACCGATTTTCTAACTTACGGACGGACCCTTGACGCAACAACTTTAGAGCCCGTCGCCGGTTGGGACTACGCCTCCGCATTCCCTTGCATTGGGATTTCGGCGAACAAACTTTATGCAGTAACCCGTTCAGATCTTTGCGTGTTTGAGGCCGAATCCATGCACGGGATGGCGAGTTTTTACGGGCTGGACCAGAACATTGAAGGAGCAATGCTCGCGTTTCCGCCTGGTTATAAGTTCTTTGTGTTTTATCTCCGTTACGGGCAAACGAACAGGTTGCACAACGTGCAATATGGTGTGGCCGATTGGCCAATGATCCCAGCTTTTGGTCCGGTCTCGCTCGATACTTTCGTGGACAGCGTGACGGCCTCTCCGGTTGAGCCACTCCTCTACTTTGGGTGTGATCGATCACTAAGAGTAATGAACGTTAATAACGCGCAACAATGGATTGGTAATCCGATTACTCTCAGCCATACACCCAAAGCCATAGTCTGCGCACCGGACGGCAAGACTATCTTTCTGGCGTCTGACGATAATACGCTCAGCGCCATAACTGCCGACACTTTTGAGCTGATCGGAGACCCCGTTGACCTCGGAGCTTTGCCAACCAGTATGGCCATCTCACCGAATGGTGAACACCTGTATGTCGCATGTAATGACGGCACGCTTAGGAAAATGCTGGCTTTGTCCATTTACCATCCAGGAGTGAGTATCAAGAATTTCACAGCCACGCCGGTACGTATCGACGCTGACGACGATAACAAAAGCTTTCCGGTACAACTCGATTGGCAGACGGTCAATGCGAGTAAGACACTCCTGAACGATCAGGAGATCACGGGTCCCGGCACAAGCGTGGTGATCGACAAGACGACGCAATTTACGCTCAAGGCCATCGGAGGCTTAGAGCCTGTCTCTGAAACGCTTACTGTCGAGGTGATCCACCCGGTAAGAATCGATCACTTCACGGCCAGCGCCGGCACTCTATACCGGACCGGAGACCATGTAGACGTGACGCTGGATTGGGCCGTAAAAAATGCCGTTCAGGTTACGCTAAACGGTGAGACGGTTACCGGAAACAGCAAGAAGGTTTCAATTCAGCAGACTACTACTTTCAGGCTCGCGGCCACCGGCAAAGACGGTCCCGTCACTTCGGATGTTACAGTCGTGGTGAAGCAAGTAAACCTGGTAGTTTCGCGCAGCGACGGCGCGGCCCTGGCCACCTTCAGCGCGGACGCCGGAACGTATGCAGTCAAGTTTGTACTGCACTATTATGAGCAAGCTGGCATTGGATACTTTTATCGCACTGAGGAGAAAACCGTTGTCGTCACAAGCGCAGGAGACAGTCAGTCGCTTAGCGCCCAAGTACCCTTGAACGAACGCTTTCCCAGGCTCTACTGCCTCGGCGCCGATATAACAGTGACCGGCTTGCCTTGCGGACCGGTTACCGCCGCATGGGGCAAAAAATCTTTTTGATTAGAAAACGATGACCGTACCAAACACGCCCTTTAGCTACGCATTATTCAGTCAGCCCGAACTGCTTCAGGTAAATTCTCAGGCCAGTGTCACCATTGTCGTGTCGAGTCACGCCCAGGCGGAGGTTGATTGCGCGAGTATCAGCTTCGACTTTCTCGAGGGCACCGGCGCCAAAGACTTCTTTAGCGACTCGGCAGGCATCGGCACGAGTGCCCCGCCGGAATGGACCGTGACTTCAAGCGGAAGTTCGTTTACGGCTGTGCCCGACACGAAGGATAGCGGAAAAATCGGCAACGAAGGCCTGGCCTTTGTCTTTTCAAAGATTCAAGTGAACGGACAAGTGGGCACGACCGACCTGACCATCACGGACGTCACCGGCAATCATCAAAGGGCGCAGACGATCATTCCGCTGGCGAAGTTTCCAGCGCAGTTTTTCGTGGACGATCTTACCGTAAAGCCCGACCCGCCTTTGGAGCAGGGCGACAACATTGTGCTTTCATGGAGTGGGAGCGACGAGGCAAGCTATCAACTGCAATTCGAAGACGGCGATGGCAATACAGTTGTGATCGATCATCCCAAAGACGAACCCGATCAACCGCTCCCCGCGACGGGCAATTACGAAATAGAAAATCTGCAAAAAGATACGACGTTCTATTTGACGGCAACTGTGCCAATGCCTGCGGGAGATGAGCCGCTAGTCGTGACGAGATTTTTTCCGGTAGCCGTCGAAGTGCCGAACGTCAGGATCAAAAGTTTCTCAGCCAACCAGACGCTCGTTTACGGAGCCAACAATAATGTGGCGGTAACCTTAACCTGGGAAACCGAGCACGCGCAGCAGCTAACCGTCAACGGTACGCTGGTAGATGGGAATTCATTGACCGTAAACGTAAACCAAACAACCGACTTTACTCTCGGCGCGACCGGAACCAACGGTCCGGTTTACGCTAAGATCACTGTTACCGTCGAGCCGGTGAACCTTCACCTTACTTTCAACAATCAGCCGGGATGGGGGTCAGGTAACGTCCAAGCCGTGTTCGGCGCGAACCCCGGCAATTATTCCCTGGCGTTCAAGTTCTACGACGAGCCCCAGGGTACTTCGAACCCCTTCGTCAACACGGTTCAATATTCAATCGAAGGAATCAGCCAGGTGGTAACGGTTGACGGTGGAATCATGTTTATGTGGGAGAGGATCGAAGTATGGATCTCCGGCTTTCCATCCGGCACGATCAATGCCTTTACCCTCGGTTAGCAATCACCAAACCAGTTCATTGGTCTCCGGATTTCATCGTAAGTTTTTTTAGACCAGGCGTTGGTCTGGGTGGGAACGCACGGTGCTCAAAAGCCCCATTAATGGGGCTTTTGAAACTACCGGCTCTAATTTCCCAGGCGTAAACGCCTGGGCTACAAAAAGGGATTCAGTTGCGGCACTATTCTTCAGAGACTGCTTTACAAATCCTGCCCTTCGATAAAGTTCCGCAGCACCCGGGCCCTTGACGGATGTCGCAGTTTCCTTAGTGCTTTGACTTCAATCTGCCTGATGCGTTCGCGCGTGACTTGAAAGTCTTCGCCCACTTCTTCCAGCGTTCGTTCCCGGCCTTCGCGATCAAGTCCAAACCGCAAGCGAATGACTTTTTCCTCTCTGGGGCTCAAAGTCTGCAGGACATCGCCGGCAACTTCAGTGAGATTCGACGTAATCACACGCTCGGCCGGACTGGCGGTTGATCGATCTTCGATCAGATCGCCGAATTGAGAATCTCCACCCTCGCCGATTGGCGTCTCCAGCGAAATAGGTTGTTGCGTAAGCTTGAGGGCCTTGTCCACTTTCTCAACCGGAACGCCCATGCGCTTGGCAATCTCTGCCGTAGTTGGTTCACGTCCGAGGTCACGCACCAGCTCGCGCGTCGTAGCCCTGACCTTGTTGAGGGCTTCGATCATGTGAACCGGAACGCGAATCGTCCGCGCCTGATCGGCGATCGCTCTGGTGATCGCCTGACGGATCCACCAGGTCGCATAAGTCGAGAACTTGTAACCGCGTCGCCAATCAAATTTCTCGACGCCTCTCATGAGACCGAGGTTTCCTTCCTGAATCAGATCGAGAAAACCAAGGCCCCGATTGTGATACTTCTTGGCAATCGAGACGACCAGCCTCAGGTTGGCTTCCGTGAGTTCGTGTTTCGCCTGCGCAGCCTGCGCTTCGCCGATCGCAATCATGCGTTGCGCGCGTTTGATCTCTAAAGGCGAGATATGATGTGCCGCTTCGATTTCTTTAAGCCGGCGCCGGGCCTCGCGGACGTGTCGCGTGAATTCCTTCTTGTCGCTGTCCTTTATGCGCCGGCCGCTGAGCTTCTGGGTATAGTTATCAATCCGCAGCTCGAGCGCGCGAACCTCTTTGTGAACTGTACCGATGGCTGCGTTCAGACGCTGACGAATTGGTTCCTTCAACCCAAGAGCGCCGGTCTCTCGATCCACCTCAAACCGAGTGCGCGCCAGTTTTCGTCGCAGTCGCCAAAGCTTCTTGGACTTTTTGCCGCGGTTCAATTTTGACTCGGCCCGGAATTGCGCGAACTCTTTAAGCCCGCGCTGATAGAGCTTGCGAATCGTTTGCAGACCTGCAAGCGTGCGCTGACGATAATCATCCGCGCGGTCTTCCTGCTCGTCGATCTCTGAGTCGTCCGAGAAATTAACCACATCCCGAATTGCCAGCTTTTGAGTTTCTAATTCTTCGCCGATTCTCAGCAGCTCAGCGACCGCAATCGGCGAGCGAGAGATGGCTCTCTGCGTCCGGCGTAGTCCCGCTTCAATTCGCTTCGCGATCCAGACTTCCTGTTCGCGCTTAAGCAGCGGCACGCTCCCCATCTCACGCAGGTACAACCGCACGGGGTCGGAACCTTTATCCAACTCGCTCGCAGAGAGATCGAGCTCTGAGTCATCATCAGCAGACGCAGCGCCGCCTTCATCAAGGACATCTTCCGTGTCAACAGACGGAGACTCGAGTTTCTGTATCACGTCGCTCAAGTCTTCCGGCAGGATAGATTCTGAAGCCAGTTCATCACCAAACTTTTCAAAGTCGGGCGCGTCCACACCTATCACCCCGATACCACCTTGTTCTTTTTCAATCCTGATCAAATGTGCCTCCATTCCCTTCACTTCTGAGTGTTCATTGCTCACGTCTTAAACTATTCGACCACGGAAAGCGTGACGTTAACGACATCGTTCAGCAGCTTTCGATCACGAGTGGCCTTCGCCATCAGCAACATCCCCTGAAGGCTGCTATAGAGAAAGCGGGCCACCGCGCGAGTGTCGCGAACCCGCGCCAATTCCCCTTTCTCTCTCCCGCGTTCCAAAGCGCTGCGGAACATTTTCTCAGCCATGGCCGCGCTATCACAGGTCTTGCTGGCTGTTTCTTTGCAGCGGCCTGCCAATTCCGACATTGCATTCGCCACAAAACAGCCGCGCCGCCCCTCTTCCGAGAGGGACCGCTGCACTGCTTCATCAAATAGCCGGCGCAGGTTCCTCTTTATCGAGCCGGGTCTCTCGAGCACCTCGCTAACCCTTTGACTCTGAATCTCGCAGTAATGATCCAGCGCCTGCAAAAACAGGGCGTGCTTATCGCCAAAAGTGTCATAAAGACTCTGGCGATTGATCTCCATGTGCCGGACCAAATCCTGAACCGATGCCCCTTCGTAACCGCGCGTCCAGAAAACCTCCATAGCCTTATGGAGGGCTTCATCTCGATCGAATTCTTTCTGTCGCGCCATATGTATCGGTTTAGGATATCTTTTATACTCTTTTTGGAACGCACAGTCAAGAAAGGGCGGGCCTGGCAAGCGCCCATCATTAGCGGGGACTTTCGCAATTTTCCTGGCTACGAGACAATATGAGGCTTGGAAAGTCAGCCAACCATTCTGATTCTCATGGGAGTTACGGGGTCTGGTAAGACCACGATTGGCCGCCTGTTCGCGGAAAACGTGGGCTGGAAATACCTCGACGCGGACGATTTTCATCCCGGCTCAAACATCGAAAAAATGAAGGCCGGCATTCCTTTAAATGATGCAGATCGTCAGCCCTGGCTGTTGCATCTGCGCGAAGTTATAAGTGATTGTCTTGAAAGAAACGAGCCCGCAGCCCTTTCATGCTCCGCGCTTAAAGAGGACTATCGGCGGCTTCTAACGATTGATGAGCGCGTAAAATTTGTTTATCTGTACGGTAGTTACGAGTTGCTCAAGCAAAGACTTGACAATCGTAGCGGTCACTACATGAATCCTGGTTTGCTCGACAGCCAATTCGAAACTCTCGAGGAGCCGGTCGATTATTTACGCATTGAAGTCTCGACCTCTCCGGACGAGATAGTCACGCTAATCAAAGAACACTTTGGGATGAAAACGCATTAATCCAATTTCATACTTCGGAAACACTCATCTTCCCATCCAACCGCCATCCACGATCAGCACGTGCCCGTTGACATAGTCGCTCGCCGAAGAAGCCAGGAACACTGCCGGCCCGCAGATGTCGGAAGGTTCGCCCCAACGACCCGCGGGAATGCGTTCGATTATCTGCCGGTTTCGAGTCTCGTCCTGCTGCAAGGCCTTAGTGTTGTCTGTGCGCATGTAGCCCGGCGCGATGGCGTTGACGTTAATTCCCTTCCCGGCCCATTCGTTCGCCAGGGCCTTGGTCAACTGCGCCACGCCGCCTTTGGAAGCAGCGTAAGCCGGGACGGTGATGCCACCCTGGAATGAAAGCAGCGAAGCGATGTTGATGATTTTGCCGCGACCATGATCCAACATCGTGCGTCCGGCAAGCTGCGACAGACGAAAAACCGCGGAGAGATTTACCTCGATGACGGTATTCCAATCTTCGTCGGAGTAATCCACGGCGGGAGCGCGTCGAATGGTTCCCGCGTTATTGACCAGGATGTCGATGCGGCCGAACTTCCTGATCGTTTCTTCAATCAACTGCGCCGGCGTCTCTTTCTTTGCCAGGTCACCGGCGACGGCGAGCGCCTGCCTGCCGAGGCGCACAATCGCCTCGAACGTTTCGTCAGGCGCGCGTGTGTTTCCATGACAAGCGACGTCCGCGCCTGCTTCAGCGAAAGCGATCGCGATCGCCTGGCCCAGTCCGGCTGAAGAGCCGGTAACCATCGCGACCTGACCATCAAGTCTGAATGCTTCAAGAATCAAACCGCACCCTCTTGTTCAACTCTCGCGGTATCAAACCTTGGCAAGAGAAGATGGACCACTAATAGCGCGATCAGATAGGCTGAACCGGCGATGATGAAGATGGGCAAATAACTATGGGTCCACTGCAGCACGTAACCCACCACCTTCGCGATCAGCATGCCGCCAACCGCTCCGGCCATCCCGCCGATGCCCACCACTGAGCCGACCGCCCGGCGCGGAAATAGATCAGACGTCATCGTAAAGACGTTAGCCGACCAGCCCTGGTGCGCAGAGGCTGCCAGTCCAATGAGCGCTACCGCCACCCAGATGTTCGAACTCTGCGAAACAAATACGATCGGCACGACGCAAAGGGCGCAAACCAACATCGCCGTTTTGCGCGCCGCGTTTATTGTCCAGCCGCGTTTGATCAGCGTCGAGGAAAGCCAGCCGCCGCCGACGCTACCCACGTCCGCTGCCAGGTAGATCACCACGAGCGGCAAGCCGAAGCTGGTGATGCTGTCGGCCGGGACGTGATATTGATCGTGCAGGAAGCCGGGAATCCAAAACAAATAGAACCACCAAATCGGATCGGTCATGAACTTAGCCACGGCGAAGGCCCAGGTTTGCCGGTGAGGGAGCAGTCGCACCCAGGCGATTTTCGTTTCCGCTTCCGGCGGATCAGAATTGATATGATCCAATTCCGCTTGCTTCACACGCGGATGTTCATGCGGTTTGCGATAGAGCACGAGCCATGCGATGAGCCAAATAAAACCAAGCGCGCCGGTGATGATGAAAGCCCAGCGCCAACCGAGGTGGCCGGCGATCCAGGGCACGCTCAGCGGCGTGACGATGGCGCCCACGTTGGTCCCGGCGTTGAAGATGCCGGTCGCCAGCGCGCGCTCCTTCTTGGGAAACCACTCGGCGACCGTCTTGATCGCGGCCGGAAAATTTCCTGATTCACCCAAACCGAGCGCAAACCGGGCCGCGCCAAATCCCATCACCGAATTAGCCAGCGCGTGGGCCATCGCCGCCATACTCCAGAAAAGGACCGCGAACGAGAAGCCTTTGCGCGTGCCAAAGCGATCCATCAGGCGGCCCATGATTATGAAGCCCAGAGCATAGGCAGCCTGAAACCAGAAGACTACGTTGCTGTAAGCAATTTCATCCCAGCCGAGTTCCGTCTTTAGTGTCGGCTTGAGAATGCCAATAACCTGGCGGTCGACGTAGTTGATCGTGGCAGCGAAAAAGAGCAGCGCGCAGATCGTCCAGCGGTAATTGCCGATGCGAGCATTTACATTCGCCAGGACTGCGGCGGCGCCGCCGGCAGACTGGAGCGGCAAACCTTCTGACTGTGACTTCGGACGTGCTGCTGATTCGCCCATTTGATCCATTCGCGCTCCTGCATCGTCAACTAGAAGCAATGAACTATTTCTTGCCGTTGGGTAACACGCGTTAGAGTACCGGCAGGCTTAAGGCAAACCAGACTTACTGGTTTACGCCACTCGCCAAAAACCCGCCGTCCACAACCAGAATCTCACCAGTAACAAAACTCGCGGCGTCGGAAGCTAAAAACACCGCCGCGCCCGCAAGCTCTTCAACTTTTCCGAAACGTTTCATCGGCGTACGCAAAAGAAATTCGCGGCCCCGTTCGGTTTCATCCAAAAGTTTTTGGTTTAGCGCGGTGCGAAAAACTCCCGGCGCAATCGCATTGACACAAACGCCGTGCGGCGCCCATTCAATCGCCAAAGATTTCGTCAGGGAAGCCACCGCCGCTTTGCTGGCTGAGTAAGCGGCCACTTCAAACAAAGCGACAAAGGTTGAGAGCGAAGCGATATTGATTATCCGCCCGTAACCTCGCTCGATCATGTGCCGACCAAATACCTGGCACGAGCGCAGCGTTCCCGTGAGATTCGTCTCAAAGATTTCATTCCAATCAGCATCCGGAAAGTCGAGCGTCGGCGCGCGTTTTGTTCGTCCGGCGCTGTTCACCAGGATATCAACCTTGCCGAACGTCTTGACACACTCGTCTAAAACCTTTTGCAGCGATTCTCGATCGGCAACATCGGAAGTCACCCGTAAAGTGCGGCGGCCGCGTGCTTCGATTTCAGTCGTTGCTGCATCGACCTGATCGGCGCGCCGCGATGTAGGAACAACATCGGCGCCGGCTTCGGCCAGGCCATGCGCGATCGCGCGACCAATGCCCGAAGTGCCGCCAATCACCACGGCTACTTTGTCTTTCAATTCCAAGGGGGCGTAGGTCATCAGGGATTTTTCTTCAAGGGCTCAGCGTAGATCTTGATCAGGATCACTATGACATCTCTATTCTCAGGCTGTGTTTATGAAGAAAGCCGCGCGGCACTATAACCCAAATCGCTTTCTTGATCTCAAGAGTTTTGCCATTTGTTTGAATTCCATTGCCGGCGCACTCCATATCAATCCGGGCTAATTCCCCTCTCCGGCGATTGCGGCTTGCATCACCGATTCGGGTGTCCATTCGCTGATGGGACGCGCCTTTGATAAGCGGCCACGACTCATCACCGCCAGACGATCGCACATTCCGAAAAGCTCCGGCAGGTACGAGCTAATCATCAGCACTGCTTTGCCGTCCTCAGCGCACTGCGCGATGGTTTGATAGACCTGTGCCTTGCTGCCAATGTCGATCCCGCGCGTGGGTTCATCAAGCAAGAGCACTTCAGCCTCCTGGTGCAGCAAACGAGCGAGAGCGATTTTCTGCTGGTTGCCTCCTGAAAGCGTGGACACAGTTTGCGCAACGTCGCGAGCCTTGACCGAAAGTGATTCTGTAAGGCCCTCGACTTGTTCGCGCTGCCGCGGCAGATTCAACCAACCCCAACGCGAACACGATTTGAACCGTGTCATCGTCACATTGTCGGCAATCGAGAGGGTGACCGCGAGGCCTTCGCCCTTTCGATCCTCGCTCAGGTAACCGATTTTCTGCGACAGCCTCAGCGCCGGCGATCCATCGCGCGCAACGGCGGAACCCTTCAGTTTGATGACGCCGTTCCGGGGCTTCTCAAGTCCGAAAATGGTGCGGACAACTTCGCTGCGGCCTGAGCCCATCAATCCGGCGATTCCCAGAATTTCTCCGCGCTTCAACTCAAAGCTGGCATGCTTTAACGCGCGGTCCGACGATAGATCGTGTACCTCCAAAACGGTTTCCTGAGACGGCGAACTGTTTGCGGAATGATGCGAAAAAAGATTCTCGACGGGCCGACCGACCATGTGCGCGATCAGATCATCGTCTGACACTGACGCAATCGATCCGTTGGCGACGCTGCGGCCATCGCGCAGCACCGTGAAGTTCTCGGCAATCTCTCGTACTTCTTCGAGAAAATGACTGATGTAAATAATCGTAATGTCCTGGTTCTTGAATTTTCGAATCACGCTGAACAGATGATCGACGTCGCTGCGCTGTAAGCTGCTGGTCGGCTCATCCATCAAGATGAAGTTCGCGCGCGCGGCAATGGCCCGGCAGATTTCCGCGATCTGCCTGGCGGCAATTGATAGATCGGCTATCCGCGCCTGCGGTTTGATCTCCGGATGATGGAACATGTGCAAAACTTCCGCCGTGCGCGCGCGCAATTTTTGATGGTCGAGAATGCCCAGGCGCGCGGGTTCTATCCCCATCATGATGTTTTCCGCCACCGACAAATGAGGAAAGAGCGACAGCTCCTGATGGATTAACGCAATTCCCCTGGCGCGGGCTTCGAGCGGGCTGGCCGGGGCGTAGGGGCGGCCTTCGATTTCCATCTGACCAGCATCCGGTTTTAGCAGGCCGGCCAAAATGTTCATCAGTGTGCTCTTGCCGGCGCCATTCTCGCCGATCAAGGCGTGCACCTCGCCTTTAACCAGACGCAGGTTCACCGCATCGAGCGCCACCGTTGGCCCAAAGCGCTTGCTGATATTTGAAAGTGAAAGGACTGTCATTTCACGCGGCACTCATTCGCGAGCTCCGCCAGCGATCAACCGCCACGGCAATTACAATTAACGCCCCGATGATGATCTCCTGGATGTAGTTGGGCCAACCGACCTGCTGACAACCGTTGCGCAGGAAAGCCATGATCAGCGCGCCGATCATCGCCCCGAGGATGCTGCCTTCACCGCCGCTCAGACTGCCGCCGCCGATGACGACTGCGGCGATAATGTCCAGCTCCAAACCGGCCGCGACTGTGGGATCACCCTGACGCAAGCGCGACATCTGCATCACGCCGGCCAATCCAAATAACAACCCGGCCAGCCCGTAGATGTAAATTTTCAAACGATCAGTCGCAATGCCGCAGGCGCGCGCGGCAGCTTCATTCGAGCCCAGGGCAAAAACGCGCCGGCCCAGAACTGTCTGGCGCAGCATCAACGCAGCGATGATCGCCAAAGAGATCGTTATCCACACACCCGGCGAAACCAACAGCCACGGAGGGTTTGGAAACGTAACCAACATTTGATTGATCCAGGTTGGAGGGACGTTGACGGTTTGTTCGCCGGCGAACCACTTTGCAGTGCCGCGGGCGATGCCGAGCATTCCCAGCGTGGCAATGAAAGGCACGACTTTGAGTCGCAGCAACGCACGGCCGGTAAAAATGCGAGTCAGGAATACAAATAATCCGAGCAGCGACAAAAGCATTACCGGCACAACCACCAAGGGGATCACCCTAAACCCGGCTCTAAAGAGAAGGACCTCAATCACTACAATTAAACCGAAATAGAGTACGTAGAACGCGAAACCGGTAATCACCAGGCCGTTTACCACTCCGACCATTCCGCCTACGAACGCGCCAAGTACTAAAGCAACTGTCGCTGAAGCTCCTGAGTTGACCGTGAGGGCTGTGATCACTCCGCAAAGTGCAATCGTCGAACCGACTGAAAGATCGATGCCGCCGCTGATGATGATTATGGTCATGCCGATCGCGCCGATCGCGACGATCACCGTCTGCGCCAAAATAACTCGGAAGTTTGCCGTCGAGAGATAGCGCGCCGGCGACTCAATCACGAGCGCAAAAATCCCGATTACGATCAACAGCCCGATGAACGGGCCGAGGCGGTTAAGCCAGGTCCGTATCAAGTTGGTACCAGAGATTGTCCAGTTGGCTTTGGTGTCAGCGGCCATGCTGTCTGAACCGCCTGCGGTAGCGGGCGGTTGAACTTCGGCTATCGAAGGTCAATCAAATTCAGGAATAACCGCCCGCTACCACAGGCGGTTTCGGACAAATCAGTTCAGATACTGGTCTAACGGAGGGTACAACAACGTCTGTGTGTCCTTTGCGTCAAGGTTATCCGGCGTAATCATGGCGACTCCCGTATCGATTCGTTTGTCCACGATTCTTCCCTGGAGACTCTCGACCATCGTGCGCACGCCGAGATAGCCCATGTTGAATGGGTTCTGCACCACGATGCCGTGCAACTGTTTTGCCCGCATCGCGTCGATGAATATTTGGCTGGTATCGAACCCGACAAATATGATCTTCCCCGCCTTGCCGATGTCCTGTAATGCAGAGAGCATTCCCGCCGTCGTAGACTCGTTCGGGCAAAAGATCCCCTCCACTTCATCGCCAAAACGATTCAGAACATTCTCTGAAGCTCTCTTCGCCGTGTCGCGGGTCGCGCCGGCATATTGATCGGTTGAGATCAATTGAATGTTGGGGTACTTCTGCTTTATCTCCTGAAGAAAACCGTCTTCGCGCTCCTGTGTGCTGGCGGAGCCTTCAGCGTAGCGCAGCAGAATCACTTTGCCTTTGCCCCCCAGCAATTCGCCCAAACGGTCGGCCCCCAACATCCCGCCTTTGCGATTATCAGTGGCGACAAAACTGACGATAGAGTTCGATTGCAACGCCGAGTCGATGATGACAGTGGGCACGCCGGCAGTCTTTGCTTCTTCAACCGGGCGCGCCAGGGCGCGATCGTCCAGCGGCGCCAGCACAATGCCGCTGACTTTTTGTGAAGTGAAGCCTTCGACTACCTGGATTTGCTGTTCGCGATCATCTTCGCGCAGCGGTCCTTTCCAGATAATTTCGACTTCCTTTCCCGGAGAGGAAAGCTCGCGCGCGGCTTTGATGCTGCCGGCGTGGATGCTCTTCCAAAACTCATGCGAAGTGCCTTTGGGAACGACGGCGATAGTTATCTTATTCGGGTTTTTGGATCCGGTGCGGTTGCAACTCACTCCGGCAACGGCAACACAAATCGCGAATATTGAAATGATCTTACGCGTCATCAAATGGTCCTCATCTCCGACAAACTTCAGTTTGTCGCTTGCTTCGAAAAGCTAAAGCTTGTCGAACATCAAACTGTTGCGCCGGCAAGCTTGAACTCTAAAAGTATTGCTGACACGTCAACACATGTTGCTTTCATCTACAATTACGTATAACTCTTTCGGTCCATGCACTCCGATCGCGAGCGTTAATTCAATGTCGGCGGTGCGTGACGGGCCGGTGATGAATGTGATCGCGCGGCTCATTACGTCCGCTCCTTCATGTTGGACATGATTCAACGCATCCCCCAGCGTTTGCACGATATTCCGCGCATTGATAATGGCAATATGAACGGGCGGGACCAGCGAAATCAATCGATGGCGCTCGCTGTCCGATTCCAACACCAGCGTGCCGGTTTCGGCAATGGCCATCTGGGCGCTCGTAATCCCCACATCAAAATTGAACAAGTCTTTACTATCCGGAGTGACCGCGATTTCGCGGTCTTCACTACTCAGCTCGCGAACCAGGCGCGCAACAAGCGGTGAGTTTGATATTGCCAGACGGCGTCTTTGAGTCACCGGCAACCGTCCAATGATGTTCTTCAAGATAGCCGCCGCTTCGTCTTCTTTGCGGGCGACAAATGAGTGGCCACCGACCGCCTCGAGACGTTCGCGAAACATCGCGACCCATGAAGCTTGCTCCTCGCGTCTGGTGTTGTTCGTTAAGACGTCGAATGCGGCGTCACCGGATTGGCCATCGAATGCGCTGGGGCCTTCCGCCAATTCAAGATGGTTATGACCGACTTCACGGCGCTCACTCTCAGCGAGATGTTCGCGGATCGAGTTCATAATTATCGATCGCGCATCATTCGTTGGTTGGTTGATCATAGGATTAATCATTAACTTCGTCTCTATCTCTCAGAGGATCTTTTATTCTTCGCCGCAGAGCGGCGTTTGAATTTAGCCCGGCCTTTCAAGGCCGGGGATCAGCCACACCAACAAACATCGTCGCGTCAGCGACGGCTGAACGATTCACTCAATCGTCGCTACGCGACGTGACCTCGCTTGCCTCGTTGATCCCGGCCTTGAAAGGCCGGGCTAAATTCAAACCGTCGCTCCGCGACGCAAAAATGCGTAGCAACGGCTATCGACTTTGAGCAAATCCCCCACCATCCTGCCAGCGCCACTAAGCCCCTCACTCCAACCCCAAGAAGTTTTCACTTCATCTTTCGCCACTGCTCGCGGAAAGTCTGTGATTCTATTGGCCGCAGGTCGCGTGCGCTAGTCCAGGCCGCCAATGGCGGCGCAAAGGAACTCAGCAGGCCTTCTAATTTTCCAATCCGGCCGCCGCGCACCACCACGCGCTGCAAGACGCGAAACAACTTTCCCATCAATTCATACCGGCGCGGGTGCGTCATTGCGGCCGCCCATAATTTGAAAGCGAACCGTTCCATCGTGCGGCGTTTCACTCTTCCATCGGACGCGCTGCCTTCGGCTTTCTGCTTACTGCCTTCTGTTATTTCCGTGCGCAGATGCAGCAACAACGCGGGAATATCTATCTTGACCGGACACACTTCGCGGCACGCGCCGCACAGACTCGACGCGTATGGCAGTTGGGCTGCCTTGCGCAGGCCAAACAACTGCGGCGTGATCACCGCGCCAATCGGCCCCGGATAGACGGACCCGTAAGCGTGTCCGCCGATCTGTTGATAAACGGGGCAAGCATTCAGGCAGGCGCCGCAGCGAATACACGCCAGAGATTGCCGCGTCACCGGATGCGAGAGCATCCGCGAACGCCCGTTGTCGAGCAGAATGATATGCAGTTCATCCGGTCCTTCGCCTTCGCGCCGTCGTTTCGTTCCCGTGATTATCGATTGATAAGCCGTCAGGTGCTGCCCAGTGCCCGAGCGCGGCAACAACTTTAGGAACACTTCAAGGTCAGCGAAACGTGGAATCACTTTTTCAATTCCCATGACGGCGATGTGTGTCTTTGGCAGACTCGTTGTCAGCCGAATGTTGCCTTCGTTTTCAAGAATCAAAATCGTCCCGGTCTCAGCCACGCCGAAGTTTACGCCGCTGACTCCGATGTCGGCCGCGGCGAATTTGGCGCGCAGGACGTCACGCGCGGTGCCCGTCAGCTTCAAAATTTCGTCGGTGGGTTCGAGTCCGAGCTTTTCCGTGAACAACTCCGCGATCTGCCCCTTAGTCTTGTGAATCGCGGGCGCGATGATGTGCGAAGGCGTCTCGCCGGCAAGTTGAATGATGTATTCGCCTAAATCAGTCTCGAGCGCTTCGATGCCTTCCGCTTCGAGCGCCGCATTGAGATGAATTTCTTCGGTCGCCATGCTCTTGCTTTTGACAACCAGACGCGCCTTGCGCTCTTTCGCCAGACGGCAAACGATGCTGTTAGCTTCGGCTGCATCGCGCGCCCAATGAATCTGCGCGCCCGCGGCTTCGGCGTTGCGGCTGAAGTCTTCGAGATATCGATCCAGGTGAAGCAGTGTCTCATCTTTGATCGCGCGCGCTTGTGATCGAAGTTCCTCCCAATTGTCGAGACTGTTCGCAGCTTCGAGCCGTCGCTTACCAAAGAGACCGGTAGCGTGTCGCAACGCGCCTCGCAATTGCACGTCGTTCAGAGCGGCCCGCGCATTCGCGTCGAAAGTTTCGGAGGTTAAAGGATCCATTTGTCAGTGGCACAGACTTTAGTCTGTGATTCCGTTCTCGTTACCGCTACTTAAGAACCAACCACAAAGTCGCCAAACCACAGAGAGCTATTTCTTCTTCGTGACTTTGTGTCTTGGTGGTTAATCGCACTCTGATGGCTCAATCACAGACTGAAGTCTGTGCCACTACGTTCCGGCCAGCAATTCCGCCAGATGCATGACGCGAACTCGAATAAGCCAACTCTCATTGTGCGTCCAATTTCCGATTCACGATTGACAGTTCGTGTGGTCGAATCAGCGAACACAGTTCCCCGAGGTCGCAGTGCGCCGGGAGTATACAACTAATTGGCGAATAGAAATCGGCAATGATCCGCGGGCCGCCGCTTCTTGAAAGCCGCGGAGCGACGATCAAAGCTAAGCCCACGGCGAGTCCGCGAGCCCTGGGTAAAACAGAGAAAACATAATAAAGCTGCGGAGCAGCGACAGGGCAACCGCTTCCGCGGTCAATTATTATCTGTCGCTGCTTCGCGGCTTCGACTGATTTACTGCAGTGGTCCCAAGGCTCGCAAAGCCTCGCCTTGGGCTTAGCTCTGACCGCTGCTTCGCAGCTCACGCAACGTTACCCATGTCATGATACTTAACACGAAGCGGCAACCTGGGGCATTGTTTCAATTAACCGCCTCGCGGTAGCTTTCGATTCGTCAGGCGCCAGCTTCTCTTTGTGAGAATCCGGGCCAGGAAGTGGCTTCATCTACTCCGGCCGACGTGCGCGATAGAATTTAATTTGGCCATCGAGAACCTCGCTTGACTCTTTGTCTATGGTCACGTCTGCGCACTCGTGTCGCGTTTCGGGGATCGCTAACGTGTTCGGTACGTCCGGCTAATTTGCTTCGCGGGAATGCTCACCACGTATGACTTCGAGTTTGCCGCAACCGACAATTTGATGAAGTTCCCCTGACATGCTTCTTCTTCGTTGGCGATGTAACCCGACATGGCGTTGTCTTTGTCGGCGGTGCGCAAGTTCCGATGAAGCTGATAAATGCCTTCGATTCCGCTGACGCTCTTGACCACGGCAAAGCTGCCGGGTTCACCACCTTTGCGCGGCCCGTTATCGATTACCGCGACTCGAGGATTGAGTGCTTTGACTAACACCGGATTATTGCTGTTATCAACTCCGTGATGATTGACTTGAAAGACATCCACCGCGCCGGCAATATTCCTCGGGCACGCCAGTCGGTTTTCGACGTTCCAGGTGAGATCACCGCCATTAAAGAATCTGAAACGGCCGAAAGTCATCAGGATGCCGATGCTTCTTGCGTTATCGGTCTTGTCCTCAGCGCTCGGTTCAAACTTGTCGCCGCAGGGTCGAATCTGTGGCGTATCTGATTTCTCACCGAGCACCACGCCGTTGGATGTTAGAACCCGGACCTTAATTGGCAGAGAAGACTTCGACGCTTTGTCCAGTTTGATTTCGTCTCCGGCTCTCAAAGTAATCGAGCCACCCTTTGTCGTCTGTTTGTACGCCTCGATGAGCTCGGCCTGCAGGTCCGCCGCCAGCGTCTCCGGCAATCCGTGATCGTGGTAATTCCTGATCGGTATCAACCTGGCCAGCGCGGGAACGCCGCCCACATGATCGCGATGCCAATGTGTTATGACGCAATGATCGATTTGTTTTAGTCCCGCCACGTCGAGCGCCACCCGCGCGATTCGGTTTGCATCGCGCTCACCGGGAAAACCGGTATCGACCAAAAGAGATTGACCGGACGGCGTCACAATTAGCGTAGCTGCGCCGCCTTCAACGTCTATGAAATAGATGTCCAAAGTTTTCGGGGCCGCCTGGTTCGCCTTAAAGGCGAGAAACAGGACAGCGAGTAAGACAAATAATTTTCGGTTTCTTTTCATGTAAGTTATCCGCAAGTCGCGTAAAGCGTTGCTTCTATCTGCGCCACCATTCTCCCGGTCTCACCTCTTACCGCCGGTTCACGATCATTGATCACGGCGTCCACAAAATCTGAGATTAGCGGCGCGTGCAAATTCGGGTCAGGCGGATGTGTTTCGACGCGTTCGCCTTGATCGCTAAAAACTCGCATCAGCCCTTCGTTCAAGACGGGCACGTGAATCGAACCTCGTGAGCCAAAGATATCGAGCGTGTCCTGCGGCTCGCGAGCGGCGTGCGTGACAGACAGCACGCCACAGGCACCACGATCAAATTGAAACAGGGCCGTGGCCGTGTCCTCCACTTCTCGATCGAATAAGACATTTGCCGTCATGGCTCTGACTTTTTTGATCGGGCCCAAAATATTTGTGAGCACCTCGATGCGATGACAGCCGAAATCGAACATCGGCCCGCCGCCGGATCGCTCTTTTTCGAGCAACCAGTGACGCGGGTGATATGTCCCGGGATTGAAAAACTCAAAAGCATTTACTTGAGCCAGCACCGGCGCTCCGATGTCGCCTGATTGAATAATCTTTTTTACGCGTTCAATCACAGGATAAAAATGGCGGTAGTAAGCGACTCCGAGCTTTACCTTGTTTGTGTGACAAGCCTGGATCATTCGATCGCATTCGGCCGGGCTCATGGCCAAAGGCTTTTCGCAAAGCACGTGCTTCCCGGCTTCGGCAGCGGCGATCGTCTGGGCCGCATGCTGGTTTACCGGGGTGGCGAGATAGACAGCCTCAATCTCGTCATCCTTCAACAAATCCTGCCAGGCTGCATGCCATTTTCGCGCGCCAAATTCTCTGGCAAAGGATTCAGCGAGTTCCGCGCGCTGACGACTAACGGCCACCAGATCGCACACATCCGAATCGCGCAGCGCCGGCGCGACTCGTTTGCGCGCGATGTCGCCACAACCGATCAATCCCCAGGCGAGTGTCTTCATATCCTCAATCGCAGATGGTGACCTACTTTGCGGTTTCTTTGCGCCTTTGCGACTTAGCGTGGGTGAATCGATCAAAGAACGTTAATTTCACGCAAAGGCGCCAAGACGCAAAGTTTCGCAAAGATCAATTTAGGCACTACCCAATCGCGGCCTTGAAAAAACAATGAAGGTTAAGATACGGTACGTCGTCGATAATTGTGAAGGTGATTCCGTCGTGGAGCGACGTTTGAATTTAGCCCGGCCGTTTGAACGGAATCACGTAGTTGACTCACCAGCCCGCGGAGCGGGCGTCAGCATAAAGCCTGGGGCGCAACCCCCAGGATCGAGATCGTAAATGGTCTCAGCCCGCGAAGCGGGCGACAGCCTTTAACGGGGGCCACAGGTTGCGTTCAATTTTGGATATAGAAGACCATCGTCTTTTGAAAGCTGTAGTCCTGGGATCTGTCGCCCGCTCCACGGGCTAGAACCCTTTTGGTGTTCGATCCCGGGGCTTGGGCCCCGGGCTTTATGCTGTCGCGCGCTCTGCGCGCTTACATGGGAACCAAAGAATAGTTTTCAATGAGACGAAAGCTCCAACGCTGCCTCTTATTATTATTGCTGGCCTCCGTAGCGCCACACGCAGGCTTCAGTCAGACCAGGAAACCAAACCCAACCGATACAAAGCGAATTGACACTCGCCAAAACGGTAAGCCCAAGGCCCAGCCGAACGGCTCGCCGCGCGTGAACCTGGCCACGCAGCCGACGCTCTACGTGGTCGGCTACGCCCACCTCGACACCGAATGGCGTTGGGAATATCCGCAAGTGATTCAGGAATATCTCACCAAGACGATGCGTAACAACTTCGCCTTGTTTGAAAAGTATCCGCACTACATTTTCAATTTCACCGGCGCCAATCGTTATCGGATGATGAAGGAGTATTACCCTTCGGACTTTGAGCGACTCCGGCAATACGTCGCGGCCGGCCGTTGGTTTCCGGCCGGGTCGTCGATGGAAGAAGGCGATGTTAATTCTCCCAGCGCCGAATCGATCATCCGGCAAATTCTTTACGGCAATAATTGGTTTCGCAAAGAGTTCGGCATGGCCAGCGATGAATACATGTTGCCGGACTGTTTTGGTTTTCCGGCTTCGCTGCCGAGCATCCTCGCGCATTCAGGCATCAAGGGATTCTCGACGCAGAAATTGTCTTCGGCGTGGCAGCCTGCGCCTCACGTGGGCGGCCCGGGCTCGCCCGAGAAAACACCGGTTGGCATTCCTTTCAACGTAGGCATTTGGGAAGGGACCGACGGTCGCACCGTGATCGCCGCGTTGAATCCGATGAGTTACGGCAGTCAGGTCAACTATGACATCAGCAAGGCGCCACCACTGCCACCTGGTCCCGATCCAATTGCTACGGCGCGTCTGAACCAGACGCGCAACCGTGGACAGGAAGACTGGCCTAGACGAATTCAAACTAACGGTAATCTGACCGGCATCCTGGCGGATTACCATTACGTCGGCACAGGTGACGTCGGGGGCTCGCCGAACGAGAATTCGGTGAAGTTGATGGAAGCGATAATAAATAAGAGCACGGCTTCACTGCCTCCCTTTTTCCCTTTCGGGCAGACTATTCCAAAACCGGGGGCCCCGGTTCAGGTCGGCGACGGTCCGGTGCGTGTGGTTTGGTCCAAGGCCGATCAGTTGTTCCAGGACATTCTGAATTGCTGTCCGACCGATCGCCTGCCGCGCTACAAGGGCGATCTCGAATTGATCAATCACTCAGCCGGTTCGCTCACGTCTCAGGCTTATCAAAAACGCTGGAACCGCAAGAATGAATTGCTCGCTGATGCCGCAGAGAAAGCTTCGGTCGCGGCGGAGTGGTTAGGCGGCCCGGCCTATCCGCGCCAGAGATTGACCGACGCATGGACACTGGTGATGGCTGGTCAGTTTCACGATATTTTGCCGGGCACCGCGACGCCGAAGGCTTTTCAGTTCGCTTGGAACGACGACGTCGTCGCGATGAATCAATTCGCGGGCGTGCTGACGAGCGCCACGAGTGCCGTCGCGTCCGGCTTGAATACTGAAACCAGAGGGACGCCGATAGTTGTTTACAATCCGCTGAATGTTCAGCGCGAGGATCTCGTCGAAGCCGAAATCACTTTTCCGAATGGCCTACCGACGGCGGTCCGCGTAGTCGGTCCGGATGGAGTTGAAGCGCCAGCCCAGCTAGCAAACGGCAAGGTTGTATTCCTGGCCAAAGTCCCTTCCGCAGGTTTTGTGGTTTACGATATTCAGCCCGCTGATGCTCCGACGTCATCTTCAGCGCTGCGCGTCACCGAGTCGTCTCTGGAGAATGGACGTTATCGCGTTTCGATTGATCGACATGGCGACGTGTCCCATGTCTTCGATAAGCAACTCAATCGTGAATTGCTTTCCGCGCCGATCCGTCTGGCAATCTCAACCGACAATCCGCGACGATGGCCGGCGTGGAACATGGACTTCGCCGATGTGCAGCGCCAGCCTCGGGGCTTCGTTAGCGGCGACGCGAAGATTCGCGTGGTCGAAAACGGCGCCGCCCGCGTCAGTGTTGAGGTTGAGCGTGAAACTGAGGATTCGCGATTCGTGCAGCGAATCAGTCTGGCCGCAGGCGACGCTGGTAATCGAGTCGAATTCAGCAACGTCATCGACTGGAAGACCAGGCAAGCGAATCTAAAAGCAACCTTCCCGCTCAGCGCCGCGAACAGCGACGCGACCTACAATTGGGATATCGGCACCATTCAAAGACCAAACGCGGCCGAGCGCCAATTCGAAGTTGCTTCCCATCAGTGGATCGATCTTACAGACAAGAGCGGTTCGCATGGCGTGACCATTCTCACCGACTGCAAGAATGGATCGGACAAGCCTGATGATCAGACGCTTCGCCTGACGCTGCTGCGCACGCCGGGGACGCGCGGCGGCTATGCTGATCAGGGCACACAGGATATCGGGCGTCATGAAATTCTGTTCGGACTTGCCGGACATGGGGGTGATTGGCGTCAATCAAATTCGGACTGGCAAGCTTATCGTCTTAATCAACCGCTGATTGCATTTCAAAGCACGCAGCATCCGGGTACGCTTGGAAAAAGTTTCTCGATTCTGAAAGTCAGCAACCAAAGGGTTCGCGTCCTGGCCCTGAAGAAAGCCGAGCTAAGCGACGAAGTAATCGTGCGCATCGTCGAGATGGACGGAAAGCCGGCGGCGAATGTTCGAATTGCCTTCCCTGAATCTGTGTTGTCGGCCCGTGAAGTCAACGGTCAGGAACAACCTGTGGGCCCGGCGAATATTTCCAATGGCGAATTGACAACTTCATTCGGCGCATATCAACCACGAACATTCGCAGTCAAACTCGCGCCGTCGCGAGTGAGAGTTCCGTTGGTAAGTTCTCAACCTGTCACGCTGAATTACGAAATGTCGGTCGCCGCCCGCATGGGCCGGCCTGCGGATGGCAGCTTTGATTGGGCGCCGAACAGCCAGGGAGCGACGCAGGGGAAAGCCCTGCCCGCGGAAATGTTGCCACGCCAGATAAGCTTTGGCGGCATCCGTTTTGATCTCGCGCCCGCGGCTAAGCCAAACGCGGTGCTGGCGCGTGGCCAAACAGTCACTCTTCCTGCGGGAAAATACAATCGAGTTTATCTGCTGGCCGCGGCAGCGAATGGTGATCAGCGCGCGACCTTCTATGCCGGAGCGAACCCGACCAACTTAACGATTCAGGAATGGACCGGTTTCATCGGCCAGTGGGACGATCGAATTTGGAAGACCACGGAAGATCCAATCCAGGTGCGGCCGGGCGCGCCGCCGCGAACTCGCACAAATATTTATGGAGAAATGACAGGCCTCCGTCCAGGCTTCATCAAACGCGCCGATGTCGCGTGGTTCTCTTCGCAACGGCGCGGCGCAGATGGCAACGCCGAGCCCTACGCTTATTCTTATCTATTTGCTTACGTGATCGATCTACCGCCCGGCGAAAGAACCTTAACGTTGCCGGACAATGAGCGCATTCGCATTTTAGCTGTGACCGTCGCCGATGAGCCCGGGAAGATAACGCCGGCTCATCCGCTTTACGACACGTTGGATCGAAAATGAGTGCCAAGAGTTTTCTATTCGCCGCCCTCGTCCTATCGCTTCTGGCCCTGACCGCTCAAGGCCAAGCGAAAGTCGTGATCGAGCGCAACACCGGCGCTTCGGCCACGCCCAACTTCAAGTTCAAGAATGTTCCTTCACCTTCGCGGGATGACGCCGGCGCAAAGGCAACTCTGTCATTCGTCGATGCCGAGCCCGACAGCAACGGTGCGCCAATCAACGCTCTTAACGACGGCGTTTTACCGGACGCGGAAGATCAGCCAAGACGAAACTTTTTCCTCGCCTCCGGCAGCGGCGGCGGCCGTTTGCGCTTTGACCTGGGGAGCGAAATGGAGATCACCCAGATCAATAGTTATTCATGGCACTCAGATTCGCGCGGCCCGCAACTTTATCGCGTATGGGCCAGTGATGGCGCGGACCCAAATTTCAATGCCGAGCCGAAGGGTGACGTCGATCCTAAAACTTGTGGCTGGAAGCTGGTAGCAATTGTCGACACGCGGACGGACGCAGAGGATGGCGGCCAGTACGGCGTGAGCATTACAGACGCCCGTGGAAGCCTCGGCAAATTTCGTTATCTGCTGTTTGATCTGTACCCCACCGAAGTGACAGACAATTCCGGCAACACCTTCTACAGCGAGATTGATGTAGTAGCGAAGAAGTAGATCGCCGATGTTTGCAACTGCCCAAGTGCTAAGGGCAATGGCTCTGCCATTCGCGCACAAAGGCATGAAAATCAGACGCCAACATTTCGGTGAGACTCCCAGCGGGCAAGAGATCCATCTCTTCACGTTCACGAACAATCTTAGATGGAGGTAAAGATCATCAGCTATGGCGGCATCATCACCTCGCTCACAGTCCCGGATCGTAAAGGCGAAGTCGCTGACGTGGTGCTCGGGCATGACACGCTTGAAGGCTAGCCGGAAGAAGAGTATCGACACACGACGGTCTGGAAGTTCTCAGTGGCTTAGAGACGAGAGCGTGGCAGTCCCAAATGGAGAAGGAATACCCAGTCGCTATCGCCCCCGGTTCTGACCTCATTGCATTGCGGTCCGCTCCGCGGGCTTACCCACGCCCCGTACGACTCTCAAAAACGCCTTCGCCGCGTGCGACAGTGTCGCTCCCTTCCGAAAGATCAAGTGAAGCTTTCTTTCAAGGCGCATCTCACGCACCCTTAAACCAACCAGCTGCTGTCGCGCGATTTCAGTCTCAGCAGCGAGGCGCGGCACGAGGGCCACGCCCATTCCCATCTCGACCAGACGCTTAGTCGCTTCCAGGGTTGGCATCTCCATCGAAATATTCAAAGGCGTCCGATACTTCTCGAATGTCTTGGTCACGCGTTCCCGGTAAGGTGACGGAACGTTGTGAGCGATGAACGCTTCCGCGCCCAGTTCGCGCACCGAGACAATCTCTTTGGCGGCCAAAGGATGACTGGGCGAAACGATTAGCGCCAACTCATCACTGCCTATCGCCACGGCCTTGATGTTTGGATCGGCCGGCTTGAATGACACAACGCCGATCTCCACTTCTCGCTTCAAGACTTCACTGGGAATCCGGCTGGCTAGACTTCGCTTGACTTCAATCTTGATGTGCGGATGGCGGGCGCGGAACACCGGGATTAGCGGCAACAGCGAGGTAACGGTGTATTCGTTGGCGCTCAGCGAAAGCTTGCCACGATGCAGGTCACGCAATTCACGGATCGCGGTGTGGGCGTTGTGCCTGAGATTCAGCATCTGATGTGCATAGTCAAAGAGCACGCGGCCGGCTGCCGTCATTGAGCCGTCCTTTGACGAGCGGTCAAAAAGCGGTTCGCCCAGCTCGACCTCGAGCCGACGAATCGCCTGGCTTATGGCGGGTTGAGTCCGATGCAGCGACTGGGCCGCTCTCGAAAAACTCCTCTCTCGGGCTACGCCGAGAAACACTTCCAGCTGGTTTACGTCCATCGTCGATTTGGGTTAGCGTCTTATCAGGATCTACGAGCGGGGTTATAGTATCACGAATGATTATCTTTCTATAGATATTATAACTTTGACTTTTTGAGCGGCTCGGGCCTAGGATGCGCTGCACAAACGCACGAGATAATGCCCAGCAAACTCGAACCAGTGAAAGTCTTCGACACGACCCTGCGGGACGGCGAGCAATCGCCGGGCTGCTCGATGGACCTGAAAGAAAAGGTTTGTCTGGCGCGGAAGCTTCAATCGTTGGGCGTAGACATTATCGAGGCCGGTTTCCCGATTGCCTCCGATGGTGATTATGAAGCTGTCAGGGCGGTTGCCGCGCAATGCCGGGAAGTGACGGTTGCGGCTTTGTGTCGCACCGCAGAGGCTGACGTGCGTCGCGCTGCCAAAGCTTTGGATCACGCGGTGCATCCTCGGATCCATACGTTCGTCGCGACTTCGGATATCCATCTTCAATACAAATTGAAAAAGACGCGGGCCGAAGTCATCGACATGACGCAACGGGCCGTCCGCCTGGCCCGAACGTTTGTGGATGAAGTCGAGTTCTCAGCAGAGGATGCCACCCGCAGCGACGTCGAATATCTCTGCGAAATTTTCGGCGCCGCGGTTGATGAAGGGGCAACGATTCTAAATGTGCCTGACACAGTCGGCTACACGCTTCCTCACGAATTCTCGCAACTGGTGCGCGCGATCCGCGAGCGGGTCGTTGGTGATCGGGACGACCTTACCATCAGTGTTCACTGCCACAACGATCTCGGTCTGGCGGTCGCGAATAGTCTGGCCGCGCTTGATGCCGGAGCGCGCCAGATCGAATGCACCGTAAACGGTATCGGCGAGCGGGCCGGCAATGCGTCGCTGGAAGAAGTCGTGATGGCTATGAACGTGCGGGCCGACCGGCTTCACTATTCGACCAAAATCAAGACAGAGCAGCTCTACTCAACCAGCCAGTTGCTGGCAAAAGTGATCGGCTTTGGCGTGCAACCCAATAAAGCGATCGTGGGACGGAACGCTTTCGCGCACGAAGCCGGCATCCACCAGCACGGCGTCATCAGTAACCCGCTCTGCTATGAGATCATGACGCCCGAATCAGTGGGAGTGCCGACAAACGAATTAGTGCTCGGCAAACACTCGGGACGCCATGCACTCGAATTGAGGTTCGCTGAATTGGGATACGCGCTTGAGCCGGTTGAGCTCGAGGCGATTTACCATCGCTTCACTACCTTAGCCGATAAAAAGAAGCGCATTTACGATCAGGACCTGATTTCGCTGGTGGCCGGCGAGCTTGCTGTCTCGGCCGCCGCATAGAGTTAGGTGGCACAGACTTTAGTCTGTGTGATCGTTTAGAGGCGGGCTACTGCCCGCCATCCGTGTCGCTC